>Ga0164307_10000053_pt1 | contig 50668 bp, 50 predicted proteins | sample Whisoiple_243_MG_FD_110214 | JGI IMG/M metagenome (GOLD analysis project Ga0164307, IMG submission 110214) | Soil microbial communities amended with fresh organic matter from upstate New York, USA - Whitman soil sample_243_MG | ecosystem: Environmental > Terrestrial > Soil > Unclassified >...
GCCCACGGGCACGAATTCGATACTCGGTTCACCCGCTCCGACGGCGTTCCAGAACAACCGCAAATCAGCCAGCAATTCTTCGCGGAATGCAGCCGTTCCGATCGACATGATGGCGATCGTTTGCCCCTTCCCTTGGCAGCCTTCGGGAAACGAATAGTACTCGCGGATCATTTGCGGCGTCATGCCGTCCTCGAGCCGCGAGCCACTTTGGGCGATGTCGAAGCGGGCACTGCTGCACGCTGGGCTCTTGTTTGGCTCGGAAATGAAGCCGCCGCGCACGGGCCGACTGGGCGCGCGGATGGAGCGCGGCTCGGGCATGGCCTCTTCGGTCGATGTACGAGCGAGCGCTAGGTGGATGCTTCGAATCTCGGGTTCGAGCGGGATCAACGCGCCTTCCCACTCCCAGGGGTTAATCTGTGAACCCCCCGAAACACCCGCCAAAAATCGATCCAACGTTTGGCGTTCGAAGAATTGGTCGAAGTAGTCCTTCGAACCGTCGACGTACAAAAGTGGCGAGTAGGGTGAGTCGAGCGCCGAGTCGCGCACAGCCACGATCGCCGTCGCTCCCTTGAAAATTGCTGCAACCTTGTCATACCGACTCTTGAGGTCCGCCTGGGCACCCGAGCGCGCGGCGCGCGAAAGGAACTGACCGTAGCCCGCCCCCTTGGGATCCGACGCGCTCTGCGCGTATTCGTAGAACTCACCGATCTTCGTTTCGCGCAACACGACGCGAAGGCGCAGCAATTGCTCCGATTGGTCCATTGATTCTCCCTGGGAAAGATCCGCGAACGACCGACGCCAGACGCGACCGACACGTCGATACGACGCGGCAACGCTATCGCAGTCGAATGCGATTTGCTACGCTCGGGTTCGTGTTTCAGCGGCCGCACCAACGCAGTGAGCGTGCACTCGAAAAGCCGTATCGCTTCGCCTGGTGGCCACTCGGGATCGATCTCGCACCGCTGCTTGCAGAAATCGCCGAACAGCAACCCGAGTGGCTGGAAAGCCAGTGGAAGTGGCATGTCGAGTCCCGGTTCTCGTTGCTGCGAGCTGGCCAGCGCTCCGGCTACCCAGGCAGTGAGTTGACGAATGGTCATTCCATCAATCAGCCGAACCTGAACCGCTTACCTCGTCTGCTTCATTTCCTGGACACCGCGTTTCCGGTCGTGCCGACGCTTGCCTGGCTAGGTCGCATCCCCGAGGGCGGTCGCATTTTCACCCACGTCGACAATACGCAGCACTGGGACGAACATCATCGCGTGCACGTGCCGCTGATCACGAATCCGCAAGCGCGCCTGTGCGTCGATGGTCGATTTCTGTTTCTCGAGCCGAAGCGCATTTGGCTGCTGAACAACAGCGTCCCACACGGAGCCCTGAACCGCGGTCCCGCGCGATTGCATCTGGTGCTCGACTTGCCTCACTTTGCGGGCTTCGATGCCTGGCTCGCCGATGGCACGCTCGAGGCTGGGGAGGTCGATGCGACCGCGCTCACGGAGCTCGATCAGAATCCTCTCCACTCACCTGCCGCCTCGAGCCCTTTCGACAGCGGACGCCTGGCTCGCTTCTTGGCCCAATAGTCGCTGATGCCCGAGCTCGCTCCTGATTGTCTGGTGCTCGGTGCTGGCCCCGCAGGCAGTACCTTCGCAGCCACCGTATTGCGTCATTCGCCCGATGCAAAAGTCACGATCCTAGAGCAAGCGCGCTTTCCTCGCTGGCAAGTCGGGGAGTCGGTCGTGCCGTTGATCAACGCCCAGCTGCGCGAGCTGGGGCTGTTCGATCGCGTATTGCAGGCCGGGTTCGTGAAGAAGATCGGCAACGTGATGGTGTGGGGCCCCACACGCACGCCCTGGAGCCCGGATTTCCTCACGCTCGGTCAGATGCACGCTGCGGACGCCGACGCGCTCGAGATCCCCGGGTTCGACTATCGGCCGCTCGCAGGGTCCGGATTGCCGCTCGATGAACCCGTCACGAGCTTCAACGTCCGGCGCGCCGAGTTCGACACGCTGCTTCTGACGCGGGCTCGAGAACTCGGCGCTCGAGTAATGGAAGGGACGCGTGCCACGCGCATCCAACGCGACGCGCACGGCAAAGTCGAGTCCGTCGCTTTCGCCGGTGACCGCGGCGAACAGGGCGAAATACGCCCGCGATTCGTGGTGGATGCGTGCGGCCTCGGTTCACCGCTCACCCATGGCCAACGCTATCGTGACCCTGCCCTCAAGCACTGCGCCATCGTCGGCTATTTACGCGGCGCGCGCTGGAAGGCGAGCTATCGCGGCGGTGAACGCGCCGCAGTGTTCGTGCTCAGCGTCGCGCGCGGTTGGATTTGGTACATCCCGCTCGCAGACGACTTGATCAGCGTCGGGCTAGTCACCGACTCTGCAGAGCTCAAAGCACGCCCCAAGCAAGCCGCGCTCGAAGAGCTGCTGATGTCCGAGCTCAGCGGCGCTCCCGAACTACGCGAAGTCGTGCGCAGCGCGCGCTTGTGCGACGACATCTTGCCCAATCACGCGCGCGTGCGCACCTGCCAACAGTGGTCCTCGTTCGTCGATACGCCGATTGGACCAAACTGGGCCGCGGTGGGTGATGCAGCCATGTTCGTCGATCCGATCATCCCTTCGGGCGTCGGCTTCGCGATGCAAAGTGGGCACCGAGCCGCCTATACCTGGCTGACGCAGCAGACTCGGCCGGATCTACCGGGCGCGCTGCTCTGGGAGGCATACGCCTGGTACGTGCGCGGTGAATACGGCGCGATGTCGCAACTGGCTCACTTCATGTATGCCAACAACCGCGCACTCGATACGCGCTTCTGGCGACGCCGCCTGCTCGATCCCTTTCGGCTCGAGCTCCCTGCGGAGTGCACGCTCAGCACTTGCGATTTCTTTCCCCTTCCGAAGGCGTTCGGTTGGCGCGTCGTGGCACCGCTCTTATCCGGTATCGCAGGGCGCACGGGTGCGCTCGAAAGCGTGTATCGAAACGACGGTCTCGCGGAGGATCCCAGGGGAATGGCGCTCGAGGCCCGGGCGCCTCTCGAGCTCGCGCTCCGCACGGACTACCGAACGGACGGCGTGCGTGACGGCCGCTTGCGACTCTATCGAGACGTCGTAACTCGGAAGCGCGACTTCTATCATCGGCTGGCGATTGAAGCCGCTGACATCCCGGAACGCCTCGCGCCGCTCGTCGACGCGCTCCATCTCTATCGCAACGTCGATGATCTACTCGCTGCTGCACCAAAGTTACTCTCGGCCAGCACGAGCGAGCGAGCGGGCGTCGAAGGCGCGGTACGTGAGCTCTTGCGCGTCGTCGCGCGGCGCGGATTCATCCGCTTGAGCCCACAGAGCCACCACGGAGAGCGTCGTTCGGGCGAGGTACCCGCAGCGTAGTGACCGCATATTTGCCGCATTTTTGCGACAAAACGACCTTTCCCGACGGGGTAGGTAGGGGTGGCCTAGGGCGTACCAGCTGACGCTCGTCACACCACATGTCGGTCTGAGGCGAATGCGCATCTCAAATTATGAATCTCGTCTCGAGTTGAGCAGCTGGTCTGTTATTGGCGGCGCGCCAAAATGCATCACTCGCATGAGTAAAACGCGTATCGCGCAACCGCAGCGCGCGCACTCGAACGAGAGGGTTGCACATGCAACGGAGTCGCGGCATGAATTACTGACGCGGAAGGGATCAGAGAACACGCTGACGGCCCGGTGAGCTCGGCAGCTGTTCGAAGACTTTGCACGACCGCACTCGCGGGGAGATCGATCAGCCCATGCTTTCTCCGACAAGCGCATCCGATTCGATTTCGTTCTCCAACGATCCATTGGCGGGGCAACCCTATCGCGCGCTCCAACTACTCGGTGCGGGCGGAATGGGTGAAGTGTTTCTCGCTGAGCATCGCACGTTCGCAACGCCCTGCGTGGTGAAGATCCAACACGCGCGCCTCGCTCGCGATCCGAGCATCGCCGATCGCATTCGCTTGGAGGCCGAGTCGCTTTCTCGGCTAAACCACGCGAACATCGTGTCAATCCTCGGCACCGGGCAAACCGTCGACGAACGACCGTACATCGTCATGGAGTACTTGCGCGGACAAACCATGGCGGACGAGTTCGCGGCGCGAGGGCAGCTCCCGCCGCTGGAAGCGCTGAGCTACATCTGTCAATTGCTGCGCGGCCTCGCCGCAGCGCACGCCATCGGCATCGTTCATCGCGATATCAAGCCCGACAACCTATTTTTGTGCGACGGCCCGCGAGGCAACCGCCTGTTGAAGGTGCTCGACTTCGGCGTGGCATGGGCTGCTCCGAACGCGCAAGCAACGGGTCCCAATCCTTTGGCCGTGCCCACCGCCACCGGTACCGTCGTGGGTTCGCTCCGCTACGTGAGTCCGGAAGGCGCCTTGGCGCGACGGGTCGATCATCGCGCTGATCTGTATTCGGCGGCGCTCGTTCTGTACTTTGCCCTCGCCGGGCGTGGGCCGTTCGATCACATTCAAAGCGCGTTGCTGCTGCTCTCGGCCCACGTGGCCGAAGAGCCCGAACCACCGTCCCATTTTGCCAAGGCGCACATCCCACCGGAGCTCGATCAGGCCGTTTTACGCGCTTTGCGTAAGGCACCCGCCGAGCGCTTTCAAAGCGCTGACGAGCTGCGCGAAGAGCTGGAGCGGATCATGGATCAGCTCCGTGGTTCGGAGGTTCGCCGATTGCCGGAAGGTGCGCAGCGCGGGCCTGATTCGAGCGGCTCCAGGATTCGCTCCGTCCGAAGGGTGGAGAGCGAGAGCGGAGAGCAGTCGGGGCCGCTGCGAGTCGGCGCGCGTTTCCTGGACAAGTACCAGATCCGCGAACAGATCGGCCGCGGAGGACAAGCGTGGGTGTACCACGGCGAACATATTTTCACTGGCCGTGAAGTGGCGATCAAAATCGTCCACTCGCCGCGAGGCACGACGCACGAAATGCTCGAGCGCGGCAAGGCCGAGGCGCGCGCTCTGGGCAAGCTCGACCATCCGAACATCGTCGTCATGCACGACGCCGGCGTGACTGACGATGGTTTGTTTTACATCGTGATGGAGCTCCTGCGTGGGCGCTCCTTGCGCTCGGCGCTTTCGGCCCACGGGCATTTCACGATTGAAGAGGTGTTGAACCTCGCCATTTCCGTGGCGGATGCCGTACAAGCTGCCCACGAAATCGGGCTGATTCACCGCGACCTGACGCCCGACAACGTTTACCTGACCCGCAACAATCGCGTCAAAGTGCTCGACTTCGGCATCGCGAAGATGCTGAACGAGATCGGCTTCACGACCCACAAGGACATCGTGATGGGCTCGATCCTCTACATGAGCCCGGAGCAAGTGCAAGGGCTCCAGCTCACTCCGCGCAGCGACGTGTGCGCACTGGGCTTGATGATGTTCGAAATGTTGCTGGGCAATCACCCGAGCCTGCTCATTTTCGAGCGCGATCTGCGCGAGCGCAACGAGCCCCAGCGGCGCGCTGCGCTGGCGGACATTCCGCCGATTCAGGCGCATCGCATGCCTCCCCTGCTGTCGGATGTCGACTCCAACATTCCGCTCGATCTCGCACAGGTCGTGTGCCGCGCGATCGCCAAGAATCCGGACGACCGCTTCACGACCATGCGCGAGCTTTCCTCGGCCCTCCGTGCTTGCCAAGAGGCCTACAGCGGGGAAGCACCGATCACCGTTCGTCGCGGCGGCAACCGCGACCTTTCACAGCCCTTGGAGGGAGAATCGCTCGAGCCGCCCTCTTCGCAACGGGTCACCCCGAGACGCGGGCTGATTTGGGACGGCGAGGCTTCGCTCACGCCGTTACCGCTCGCCGGTGAACGTGACACGACCACGGCCATCAGCGGTGCCGTGGGAATGCCCGAGCAAGGCTTCGTGACCCGGCGTAGCACGCGGCACGGACCGTCGGCTTCGCTCAAGAACGCGCTCATTGCACTGTGTGTTTGCGCAATCGCGCTGGCTACCCTCGGAGCACTCCGATATCTCGATGCCTCACAGCACGGTGACGCGCGCACGCCTGCTGAACTTGCGCGGCGATCCGTCGCGGCCGCAGCGACGAATTCGATGCTGGCAACTCTCTCCCCGACACTGCCGGTAACGCCCCCTGAGAGTATGGGTGATCAGCTGTTGCCGCTGGAACAACGATCAGCCAGCGCCGCAGAAGGCAGCAACCTGCGTTCGACTGCGCTTGCGGCCAGCGCCGGTACACATGCCCCCGCGCCTGCGGCACGACCGACCCGCAACGCGACCAACACGACCCCCGCATCCGCCAAGTTCGTCGACCCGATGGCTGACGTATCGCGTCCGCTCGAAATCGAGCTGAGTAACAAGCGTCCGAAGGAAGAAGCCAACGCAAAAGAACCGCGCAAGAGGCTGAACGGCGGAAAGCTGATCTACGGGGACTAGCTTGCTCCGTCTCGCACAGCGAGCGGCGCGTCGAAGCCTCCGGTAATTTCTCAGCGTGTAACGGTTTCGCAACGAGTCGAGTCACGGCTGGATGCGTGACCATTGTGCAAACTCTACGTGACCGCCGGCCAATTGCGCCGAACCCAAGCTAGGGTCCGCGCCGCAATGAACAGGAGTGCGATCTGGTTGATCGTGTTCGCCGCCACCGCAGCCCACGCTTCCGCGCTGTGGGCCGGTTTCATTTGGCTCGATCACGCGCACATCGAGCAGGGGTTGGCGTTGGCGCCAGCAGGTGAGTGGCTGTCGCTCTTCTCGCACGGCTTCGCCGGCACCGGCTTCTATCGTCCCCTGATGGCGACTTCGCTTTCGCTCGACGCTTCACTCGGCGGCGCGCCTTGGCTGTATCACGCGACGAGCTTGGCTTTTCACGCAGCCGCCGCGGTGCTGACTCTGCTCGCAGGTCTGGCATTGGGTCTCAATCGACGCGCGGCGACTCTGGCCGCATTGCTCTTCGCAGTGCACCCAGCGACCTCGTTGGTCGCGAACGCGATTGCATTTCGCTCAGAAGCGATGATCACGGTGGCGCTGCTGTCCTTGGTCGTGCTGCATCGACGAGGCAACGTACTCGGCGCAGCGTTGGCGATGCTGCTCGGAGCGCTGAGCAAAGAAACCGCGCTGGTGCTCGGCCCGCTTTTCGTAGTCGCTCTCGAGCTATTTCCCGAGCTCGGCGAGGCGCCGCAACGCCCGCGCAATTTTCGCTTACTCGCCGCAGAATGCGCCGCATCGTTCGTTGCGCTTGGACTGCGCTTCCAGTTCGCGCCCGCTTGGCGCGCGACCTTCGCCCCGCTCTCGTTCGGGGACGCCCTGGGCACGCGCTTGGCGTCACTCGCAAAGAGCAATGCACGACTGATCTTGCCGTTCGATCCGACCGTCTGCGACGCCTTCCCGGTCACGTCCTGGTCGCGCCCGCAAGCGCTGCTTGGAGCCGCTTTGCTCGCTGGTCTGCTTTACTATGCGTACCACCGCCGTGGACCCGCGCTGCTGCTGTTCCTCGCGATGCTGCCCGCACTCGAGCTCGTTCCGATCATGCGCTGGTGGTCGCCCCACTACCTCTATCTCGGTCTTTCGCTCGCGACCATGCTGGCGGCCGAAACCTTGGAACGTTGGGGGCCGTGGGCTTGGCGTTCGGGCGCCGCGGCGGCGGTCGTACTCGCGGCGATCTCGCTCGTCGACGGCTTGAGCTATCGGGACGATCAGACCTTTTGGTCGCGCGAGGTCGCCCAAACACCCGCTTGTCGTGAGGCACACTTCTACCTGGGTGAAGTCGCGCGAATCGAGAAGCGCTGGCCGGACGCCGTGCAACGATACGAACGCGCGCTTGCGGTGAAGGAGCGAGTCTTGAGCTATGTCGATCGCCTCGCCACGCTCGAAAACTTGGGAGCCGTGCAGCTCGGTCAAAAGAACCTCGAGCAAGCCCGAATCGCATTTCGCGCCGCGCTCGAGTCGACGAACAACGAGCTCGACACGCGGCATCTGCGCCACAATTTGGCCACCACGGAGCTCGTTGCAGGCAACGCCGAGGAGGCAGCGCGACTGCTCGAGCCAGAAGTAAAGCGCCCGGACGCAATGCCCGCATCGATCCTGCTGCGCGCTCGCGCGGAGGCCAAGCTCGGCCGAGTCAGCGAGGCGACTGCGCTCGTGCAACGCTTGCAGCACGGCGACCACGGGCAGCAGCCATGAGACGAACTGCATCGTTGGCGCGCGCGTTGTCTTCAACCACCGACTCGCGTCCTTTGCTCGTCGAAGGTGGCTACATCGCCGGGCGCGCTTATGATTGGTTCTTCTTCATCCTTTCGCCAATCTTGGCCGCGCTCTTGGGCTGGTTGGTCAGCGTCCTCGGCCTCGATCGCTACCGCCTCTCCAGCACCGACGGTCAGGGTGTGGTGCGAGAGATCGCGGTCGTGGCGTTGGCTAGCGCTGCCTTCACGCACGCGCACCTGATCATCGTCGTCTTTCGCACGCACCTCAATCGCGAGGTATTTCGCAGGCATCCTCACCGCTTTACCACCATCCCAATCGCGCTCTTACTCGCGTCGCTCGCCTCGCGCTGGGTGTTCGTATTCGCAAGCGTGCTCAGCGTGTGGTGGGACGTCTACCACTCCAGCCTGCAGACCTTCGGCTTGGGGCGGATCTACGATCAACGCGCAGGCAATGACCCCAAAGCAGGCCGCCGCCTCGACTACCTGTTCAACCTCGTCTTGTATGCCGGCCCGGTTTTGGCCGGGGTCGAGCTGTCGGCGCACCTCGTGAGCTTCAAGAAGTTCGATGCGCTCGCTGCGCCCTCGCTCTCGCAGATCGCAGACGCGGTACTGGCGCAAAGCGACGAGCTACGGGCGCTGGTATTGACGATCGGCGTCGTCTCGCTCGCGCTGTTCCTTTTCAGCTACGCGGCGCTGACGCGCGAAGGATACGTCATCCCCGTGCAAAAGCTGGCGCTCTACCTGTCGACCGGCACGGTATCGATCGCGTGTTGGGGTTTTGGCTCATTTGGCGAGGCCTTCTTGATCATGAACTTCTTCCACGCGCTCCAGTACTTCGCCATCGTGTGGTGGAGCGAGCGCGGGAACCTCACGCGCACGTTTCGCTGGGCGCCGCTCGGTCTCGCTGCGCTGTTGTCGTTCGGGCTAGGCTACGGCTTTTGGCTCGCGCGAAGCCCCTCGGTGCTAGTGCCGGTGATCGCGCTCAGCAACGTCGTCTCGCTGATGCACTTTTGGTACGACGGCTTCGTCTGGTCCGTGAGGAAGGGCCACGTCTGACCGGTCGTTGCCCGGATTACCGATGCGCCAATGAATATGCATGCACGTGGTCGTTTTTGGCGGCTGCGCCATGGCAGCCATTGCAGCCACCGAGTGGATCCCCGCCATAGGTCTCGCCGTCCGGCGCGTTGACTCCGCGCCAAACGATGGCCACCGAGCCGTCGGGGCGCGCGCGGAGCCCAAACCACTCCCAGCCTGAGGCACCCGAGGCATTGTAGCCCGCGCCTCGCTTGACCATCGCGAAGATGTCCGACTTCTTCTTGCTCTCGACCGTCTTGACGAAGATGGTCCCCACTGGAAACGCCTTGGACCCTGGCGGCGTCGGCGCGTTGATGTACTCGTGCGTCTCGCCCGCGACGTGGGTGTTCCCCTGTTCGGGCCGATCGGGCAGATCGACGCGAGCCCAATTCTGAAAGCCTTGGAAGCTGCGTTCGAGCGCGATGAACGGGGCGTGCACGTCTGCGAGTGATTGCTCGGTATGTCGGGCGCACGCAGTCGTCGCCAACGCGAGCATCGGCAGCAACCAAGTGCGGTACTTCGGCAAAGATCGCTGAAAAGAGAGCAGCGGGCGCATCGCCGCGTGCGTCGCACGTCTGCTCGATGAGCGAAACCAGTGTTGCTCCGGGCGGTGTCGGATTTTTCCTGGCTGTCACCGGATCGCTTTCGAGCCGTTGCAAGCCGCAGCCGTCGACTCGTCATGAACACGTCCTGCAAAAGTTCGGACCGATTAACGCCGCTGTCATCTCGCCTTGAGATGTTCCGGCCGTTTTGAGAAATCCTATTCTGCGACCGAGCAATCAACGATCGCGTCGTGAACTGTTACAGTTTGCGACCAGCGGTGCATTGGCGTTGCTACTGACGGCTTGTCAGCGCACGCCCAAAGAGCAACGCGATCGACTGCTGACGGCGCTGGTCGAGGAACGGATCGTCCCCGATACGCAGGCTCTCTTGCTCAAGAGTCGCAGGCTCGAGATTTCGCTGACCGAGTTCGTCCGTCAGCCGAGCGAGAGCGGGTTGCTCGCTGCCAGAACCGAGTTTCGATCCGCGCTGCTCGCTTGGGAGGCGGCCGCATGCTTCAAATCCGGACCGATCCTTTCGACCGGCTCGTTGCTGCGGGTCATGTTCTGGCCAACCAAAACGGCCGCGCTCGAGCAGTTGGTTCGAAGCCACGCGGCGCTCGATCGACTGGCCACGCTCCCGGTCGATCAGAAGGGGTTGTTCGCGATCGAGCACCTGCTCTTCCCGGACGGCGCGCAGCCCGGAGATCTGCAAAATCGCCTCATTTCTGCGGAAGGAGAACGAAGCCGCTGGTTGCTTTGCGGGCTCGCCGGGCTCGTGAGCGAGGCGGCGCGGGCGACCAAGCAGGCGCTCGGCGATGGCGCAGCCTTTCGGCGCAGCTTGCTCGACGGGGATCACGAAAGCATCAAGCTCGTACTGAACAACATTGGCTCGACCGTGAGCAGCGTGATCACCGATCCCGGTGCGGTGCTGCGAACCGAAGTCGAGAGCGCCCCAGACGACGTGCGCGGCGGAGCCAGCCGGCTCGCCTTCGCGATCACGGAAAGCCGGATCGCCGCAGCACAGCGGCTCTACTCGGGTGAGTCGAGTGCCAGCTTGGCCGCGCTGGTGCAAGCGACTGCGCCCGACGTTCACGCGCAAGTCGAAACCGATTTCGAGCGAGCGCTCGCTGATCTGCGCGCGCTGCCCACGAACGTTGCGCCGGATTCAGCACCCGCCCCCGCGCGAAGAGCGGCGGCCAGCGCCGTCCACGCGCTGGAGATCGTCGTCAAGAACGATCTCGCGACTGCGCTCGGCGCTCCTCTGCTCTTCGGTCTTCCGCACGAAGACTAACAATCCGAAACACGCGGCGGACTCACCGCTTGGCTTATCGATCTTGGCTTCACTGAACTGCGATGTTCTCGAAACACAGCAATTAACCAGGAAATGACGCATGAAACTTGCATTTGGAAAGGCCGTCGTTGCGGCCATCGTACTGGCTGGCGCGGCGACCTATGGTTGCTCGGCCGATCCGGCTGACTCCTCGAACGGTGAACGCGCCGAGTCGAGCGGCAGCGTCGGTTTGGCGCTCGAGGTGACCGACGACATCACCATCAACACGGTCGCCTACACCATCTCCGGGCCCGCTGCCTACAGCAAGAGCGGCAACATCAACGTCAAGAACAGCGAATCGCTCTCGCTGTTCGTCGACGGCATTCCTGCTGCCACGGGCTACAACATTTCTCTGACGGCCAGTGGCGTCGATGGGCAATCGAGCTGCGCCGGGAACGCGGACTTCGCCGTGACCGCCGGCAGCCTGACCAACGTGAGCGTCAAGCTTCAGTGTAAGCTCGCGCCGCGCAAGGGCTCGATCTTGGTCAACGGCGTCGTCAACGTCTGCCCGGTCGTGGAGGCGCTCGACGCCAATCCGGCCGAAGTCGCCCTGGGCAGCAGCATCGAGCTCAGCGCGATCGGCAGCGACGCCGACCAAGGGCCATCAGCGCTGAGCTACGCTTGGACCGCGACCTCGGGCACCTTGCTCAACGAGGGCACGCCCAACGCGACCTTCACCTGCACGGCCGTCGGCCCTGCGGTGATCTCGCTCAGCCTCTCTGACGGGGATACCTGCCCGGACGTGCGCAAAGTCACGGTGAATTGCTCCGAGGTCACGACCGCGAAAAACCTGAAGGTTGCCATGGTCGGCGATACCGATCACGGCTCGAACTACCATCGGGTCCTCGAGCTCGTGAAGGCCGATGGCGCGCAAGCCCTGCTCGTCAACGGCGACATGACGTACTCGAGCAACCCCACCGCGTTCTGGGACATGACGGACTCGGTGCTCGGCGCAGACTTCCCGGTGTTCATCGCGCGCGGCAATCACGACGACGACAGCTGGCCGCAGTTTCAACCCCGTGCGCTCACGCATTTGGGCGGCGCCGAGCGCGTCGCCGGCGCGCACGACGCGAACTACAAGACCATCTTCCAAGGCCTGTCCGTCGTCGCCATCCGCAAGGGTGATACGGCCGACAAGATCAGCTCGTTACTGAAGGACGACCCGCACGCGTGGAAGATCTGCCAATGGCATCAAAACCAGAAAACGATGCAGGTGGGCGGTAAGAGCGACGAGATGGGTTGGGGCGTATACGAAGCTTGCCGTCAAGCGGGTGCCATCATCCAAACCGGTCACGAGCACAGCTACGAGCGCACGCGCACGCTGATTGAAACCAGCACCCAGACCGTGGACCCCACGTGCAACTCGGCCACGGAGCTGTGCGTCGGCCCGGGCCGCACTTTCGTCACGGTGACTGGCCTCGGCGGGAGCAGTGTCCGCCCGCAGCTGCTTTGCCTGCCGTCCACCTTCCCTTACGGCTGCAAGGGTGAATGGGCCTCGATCTACACCTCCAACCAAGGCGCCACGTACGGCGTGCAGTTCATGACCTTCAACGTCAATGGCTCCCCCAAAAAGGCCACAGGCTACTTCAAGGACCTGAACGGCGTCGTCGCCGACGAGTTCAAGGTTACGTATTCCGCGGCGCACTGAGCCGAGGCAGTCAACCGTCCGCAATCCGACCGCCTTCCGCGGCTGATCAGTGTCAGCCGTGGAGGCGGTCGCTTGCAATTGTGACCCCGGGACGCAAATGCATCACCCCGCGGTCCGTGCAGCTTGGAATTTCGACGGTTTCCGTCAGCCATGCCTGCGGCGCGAACCGCCGATCACTGGTAGACTCGCCTTACGTCCACGAAGGTCGATCATGAACGACGACGCTCCGGTGCTGATCATCGACGACGAAGCGGGAGTGCGCGGTGCCTTCAGGCGTGTGCTCGAACGAGCGGGCTGCGTCATTCTGGAGGCCGAAAGCGGTTCGGTAGGGTTGGCTCTATGCCGTGAACGAAAACCGGGCGTGGTCTTGCTCGACCTTCGTATGCCAGAGATGGATGGGCTCGACGTCCTGAGCACTCTCGTCGCCGAGTATCCCGAGACCCCGGTGATCGTCGTCTCCGGGCAGGGCACCATGACCGACGCAGTGGAAGCACTCCGCCGTGGCGCGTGGGATTTCGTCTCCAAGCCGTTGCCCGACAATGAAATTCTGCGCCAAGCGGTCCGGCGTGGCGTCGAGCGTTCCGCCTTGCTCCGCCAGAACCGCGCCTACAGCGAGAGCTTGCGCAGCGCGAATGAACGCCTGTCCGAAGCGCTCGACGAGTTGCGGCGCGACGAACGAGGCGCACGCCAGCTCCAGTTCGAACTGCTTCCGGAAGATGGCCTGCGCCTCTCGTCATTGCGCTGTGAGCGCCGCTTGTTCCCTTCCCAACTGCTGAGTGGTGATTTCCTCGACTACTTTCGATTGAACGATCGCTTCGCGGGACTATACCTGGCAGACGTCGCAGGGCACGGTGCCGCGTCCGCCTTCGTGACCGCCATTCTGACGACGTTGGTCGGAAAGTATCGAGAAGCGCTACGCACCCGCGGGGACGAAACCATTCTTCACCCTCAGCAGTTACTCTCGGGTCTGGACGCCGACCTGAAAGCGCTGTCGATCCCCAAGCACGTCACGTTCTTCTACGCGGTCGTCGACTTGGAACTCGGGCACATCGTGTATGGCAATGCTGGGGCATTTCCGTTCCCATTTTTGTCGAATACCGACGAGACCCTCGAGCTGGAGTGTGCAGGGCGCCCGCTGAATCTGCCAGGGCAGGCTACGTTCGGCAGCGGTGAAGCGCGCTTGAACCCCGGCGGCCGTCTGCTCCTCGTCTCCGACGGAGTGTTCGAGCTGCCACCCAAGCGCACGCACCGCGAGCGACGTGAACAGCTCGGACAACAGCTGGCGGAGGCCTATTCCATGAGCCAGCTGGTGAGGGCATTGAACCTCAGCGAACGCACGCCACTCAGTGATGACATCGCACTGCTGCTAATCCAACGGGAGGAAAATCCATGACGCTAGGTCACGTGACCCATGCCGCCCAAGAGGGCGTCCACGTTCTGCGATATTTCGGAACCGTCAACTACACGTTGGCCCCCGGACTGCAGCAGTTCTTGCAGCACTTGCTGGTCGACGATCACGTCTCTGGTTTGGTGTTCGACCTCACGGCCGCAGAGTCACTCGACAGCACGAACCTGGGTTTGATGGCGCGCGTGAACGAGCAAGCCCGTGAATCCGGCGCGCCGAACAGCGTGATCATCTCCTGCAACGAAGACATCGACGTGGTGCTGCGAAGCATGGGGTTCGATCAAACTTTCGATCTCCTGGCAGCGGAGCAAACGCCTTCCAACGCGAGCGCCGATCCGGTGGCCACGCCGTCGCCGTCCCCGGCGGACTTGCAACGGACGATGATCGAGGCCCACCGCGCCCTGATGCGCATGAGTGAAGCCGGGCGCGTCGCGTTCGAGCCCGTGGTCGCCTGCCTCGAACGCGACACGAGCCTGAGCCACTCCTGACGCTCCTCACCACCACATGGTGGCTTCGACCTTGAACACGTTCAGATCGGGACGCGTCGTCGGCGCGGCGCGTTGGTTCGTGAGCGTTTCGTAGGTCGCACCGAAACCGTCCGGCGGCACCGGCGAAGACGGCGGCTGGACGCAATACTCCTGGCCCGGCGTATACGTGTTATCGGCCGGACTGCCCGTCTCGATGCCGCCCGCGGTGTGTGTCTGGCACAAGCGCTGGTTGTACATGTAGCGCGAATATTGCAGGGTGATCGCCTCGCGCGTCACGAATTTGGACTTGAACACCAAACGCGGCGACAAGATCGCGAACGACTGCTCGGGGATTCGGCTGTTGGGTTGCAGGCGATCGAAGCGCAGGCCCGCCGTCAGCCACGGCAGCGCCGCGTAGGCCAGATCCGCGCCGAATTTGAGCTTGTGAATCCCGTCGTTGGCGGCCACGTCGCTCTTCACCTTGTTGTACATGCCGTACAGCTTGACCGTGAGATCTGAACCATCACCCCAAAAGCGCTGACCGCCCGAGGACTGCTGCAGGAAGTTCGTCAGACTGAACTCGTACTGTGCGAGCAGCGTGTCGACGGCACCGTTCCCTTTGCTGCACGGCTGGCCCATCTTGAAATACGGCGGGCTGGCAGCCCCTGGACCAACGCAGCTCAGCCCGAGGTAGTTGTCGACCACGCCCAAGCCGAACTCGCCGCCACCCGAGGCGTGAAGAACCTCGATAGCGCGGCCGACGGTCAACGCGTCTTTCAAGCCGATATGCGAGTAGGCGCCGTAGAAGTAGCCGAACGCGCCCAACTCGAAACGCCCATCGACCCCCGCAACCCACATCTTTCCGTCGGGCACCTCGGTCACCGAGGTGCCGTCCGTACTCATGTTGCGCTCTTCCTCCTGAGCCCATGAATGCAGGTAGTGCGCGCTGAATTGCATGTCTTTGCCGTGATCGAAGCCGGCATGCACGTGCTGCAACATGGTGAAGCGGGCGTTGTTGTACTGGCTCGGATCGGGCTTCTTTGCGCCCAAACCGTACTCGAACCACAGCGCGTTGCGCTCATCGAGATCGAAGTCGAGGCGCAACGCACCGCCCGCGTTGTGGATGCGCCCGAATACGTACGTGTCGTACTCACCCGCGTCGTAGCGCCCGGCAGAGCCATACTTGTTCGAGAATGCACCCGCCCGCAAAGAAAGGCGCAAGTTGTCGTAGCCGAGGTCCGGAGTGATATCGACGTAGCCGTCGGAGACGCCGAGTTGCTTCACCGAGTCGCTGAAGGAGCCTTGATAAAAGTTGTAGCCCTGCAGCGAGACCGTGCCTTTGGCAAACGAGTTACCTACGGACAAATAGAGTTCGGCCCAATCCGACTTGTTGTGGGGCGTACTCTGCCAGCTGAGGTATTGACCGTCGGGAATGACCGGTGAATGAAAGGTGGTCGAACTCTGACCGGGTGAGGGATTGTCGCGGTGGCCCACGCCGACCATCATCGGCGCCCGCAAATAGCCGTGAAATTCGAACTTCCAACCCTCGTCTTTGACCACCGCCGGCGGCCCGGAGACGTGCGTCACGCTCGGCTTCGCCGGGATTTCCGGCGCTGGCGAGGGCGGTGGTGATGCGGCGGGCGCTGGCTCCGGCGCGGACTCGCTCGGCGGAGTCGAAGTAGGCACCGACTCCGTTTCGGCCTCTTGAGCGAGCGCGTGACGAGCAAAGCTAGTGAGCAGAACGGCGGGCATCAGCGCGCGCAAGAGCGCGTCGCTCCGAAGTACGGGCATTGGTTTCCTCCTCGCCTAGTGCGGCGATTGGCAGCAGATCGATGAACCGACTCGATTCGGCGAATCGTCGGGTCTTCGATCAGCGCGGATTGCAACGGGTGTGCCCACGTGCACGCCCGCACCTTTCAAGGCAAAAACCCGCCACTCGCATGCACGAGGCCGAGCCCGAGCACGGTCACCCTTTGGGTATTGGACGTCCGCGGACGTCCAGTGCCGTCAGCGCTTCGGGCGCCGTGGTCCCGACAGCGACGCGAGATCGACCGCTTGCTCTTCCAGCAAGCGGTACGCACGCTGCCGAGTGACCCCGAGTCGCGCCGCCGCGCGGGTGACGTTGCCGCCGGTCGCTTGCAACGCGGAGAGCAAGCTCGGCAGATCGAGCGCCGCTGGCGTCGCTGTGGCCTCCGCGTTCTCGACCGGATGCAAAGGGCTCGATTTTTGTGCCGCCCTCATCTCGCGTGGCAGGTGTTGAACCCGCAGCACGCTTTCTGCACCTTGCAATACGGCCAACCGCCGTGCGAGCTGCACCACCTCGCGCACATTGAACGGCCAGTCATGCAGGACCAACCGCTCGACGAACTCCGGCTCGAGCTCGGGCAGGTCGCCTTGACGGAGCTCACGCAAGAAGTGCGAAAACAACAGCGAAACGTCGCTCCGCCGCTCGCGAAGCGGCGGCAAATACAGCGTGACACCGTTCAAGCGCGCCAATAAATCAGCGCGAAACTGCTGCCGCTTGACCGCGTCGAACAGCGAGCTTTGCCCGGCCACGACGATGCGAACATCGACAGAAACCGGCAGCGTCTCTCCGAGCGGCTGCACCGCGCGCTGTTCGAGCGCGCGCAGCAACTTGGCCTGGAGCGCGAGCGGCAGATCGGACACTTCGTCGAGCAGCAGCGTTCCGCCGTCGGCGCTGCGAAAAAATCCCGGGCTCGCTCGTTCGGCTCCGGTGAACGCTCCGCGCCGATAGCCAAACAACTCCGCTTCTGCCAAGCCTTCCGGCAAGGCGGCGCAATTGACCGCGATGAGCTTGCCCCGGCGGCCGCTCGCAGCGTGGATCGCGCGCGCCACCAGTTCTTTACCCGTGCCCGTCTCACCCTCGAGTACGATCGGCAGATCACTCTGCGCAGCGCGTGAAAGCGGCGCGAGCGCGCGCTTCAACAGCGCGCCGCCGAACATCCCCGGTGCCACTTCTGACCACGAATCACTCGAGCTTTCGTTGACCGCGAACACACAACCACCGACGCGCAACACGTCATTTTCGCGCAAGCGCGCGCGGTGCACCTTCTGACCGTTGACGCGCGTGCCGTTGCGACTGTCTTGGTCGGTGATGAAGTAACCCGGCTCGGCGCCTTCGCGGCGCAGCGTCGCGTGCTGTCGAGAGACATCGGTGTTGGCTAGGTGTACTGCGCACTCGGCGTCTCTGCCGATCGTCAACGCATCCGCGCGCCCCCAAGGCAGCGAAAGCGGCGTGCCCGCGAGCGCGCCGGTCAGCCAGATCAGCGCGAAGTGTGCTGGACTCGACACCTCACCGCCCGTGTCTCGCGCATCGGTGGTGCTCGCCGGATCGGACTTCTCGACCACCGCACATAAATATCACGGCACGCACGCCGATCTTTTTTTTGGGTAGCGGGCGCGGCCCGCGCCGGGCGGCGCAAAGCCCAAGCCCCGCGGCCGCCCCCGCGTTTTCGCCGAACGAAGGAATCCATTTACTACTGAACATAAATCCAGTACCCGACGCGGGTGAGCCCGAAACAGCTGCCCAAGGACACCGTCCGTGATCTGCTCGGCATCGCCCGAGCGCTGTACGTCGTGCGCGAAAACCAAGGCGCCTTCCCGAGCGAGCTCGATCGCATCCGTGAAGTGACCGCGTGGTTGATCGACGCCCTCGAATTAGCGAGAACTGCTCCGGACACGCTGGGGCATCGCGCCGCGTGGGCAAAGGCCGAGCGCGCGACTTCGGTGCTCACGGAACTGTTGCTCGCGCACGATGAATCGACCAAGCGGCTCGTGGGAGCGTGGGCCGAGCGGCTCTCCGCACGTGGCCGGTAGTGGCAGGGTCGCCACGTTCGGTAACGGCCGAGCGCTTGGGCTTCCCGCTTGCGCTGGGGTGTGTTTAGGGTCACCGAGTCAATGAGTTCCTTCAGCATCCAAGAAGCCCAAGATCTCAGCGCCTTTGCGCTCCAAACCGCCGAGCGGCTGGTAGCGGCCCAAGCACGCTTCGAATCGACACACGACGAACCGACCGAAGAACTCAGCTGGCTACAGGTTGCGACGCGAAGAGTGAAGACCGCCCTCGAGAATGTTCGAGCCGCGCTCGCTGACGCAGCGCCGCTGCCTGAATTCGCGAACGCGCGCAAAGTCAATCGCGATGCGCTGTCCAACGCATGGGCGGACGCCATCGAGGGCGTGTTCGACGCGATCGTGGCCAATGTTTCGGCCAATGGGCCCTTGGTCGAAGCGCTATTTCCGCATCAGCGCTTCGCAACGCTGCGTAAGCCGGGCAGCGCGGCGCAGAACTTTTGGCTCGAGTTCGAGCGCCGTGCGGAGTCCAGCTACGTCCGTCGGCTGTGCAGCGATCCCGAGTACGCATTCTTGCCGCCGTTGCTCGAAGCCGCACGCAACTCCGAGCGCTCGCTGCGCGAAGCACAGAATCCTCGACCCTTGCCGGAACCGCGTGCGCTCGAGCTTCGTGAAGCCGTGAGCGTCGCCACTCAAAGCCTCGAACTCGCGCTGCGCCAAGCTCGCTCACTGGTCGAAGCCGCGTTCGCCGCAACCCCCGGGCTAGTCAGCGAGCTCGGTCTCGATGCAAAGCCCAAGCGCCGCGCCCAACGCTCCGAAGCCCCGAAAGCATCACCGAGCTAGCGAATCCTCGGAGCGCTCTGTCGCAACGGACTGTACCGACGAGCGTTCTCGTCGAGCGAAGATTCCGCGCAAACACGGTACGTTCGTCGCGATGGGCGTCCTCTGCGACCGATCGTCGAACGCTCCCGACTCGCGGGACTTTTTCAACAGCCTACCAAGCGTTGGCCTCGGCTCTAAAGCGGGCGTTGCGCGCTGGCTTCGAGGCGGCGAGCGTAGCTCACGAGGCCTTCACTGATCTGCGCGAGTAGCTCCGGACCGGCTTCTTCGAGCATGGCGCAGTTTCCGTAGAGCGCGGCGTCCGCGAGTGTCGGCGTTTCACCGAACAAGAACGGTCGCTGGGCGAGCGTCTTCAGCGAGGGAGCCAGCAGCGCCTGCGCGCGGCGCACGAGTCCTTCGCGGTCGCGCCGCCAAGCGTCCACGCAACCCGCGCCGAACTTGCGCTCTTTGATGTAAGCGTACAAGCCGCGCTCCGCGGCCGTCGGCCAAGCGTCGCGAATTTCCGGCGAGGCAATGCGAAACAGCACGTCTTCCAGCGGGCCATCGGCGAAATCGGCGTATGCCCAGATCGGTCCTTCGAGCGGCGCGGGGACGAGCTTTGCCCCCGCCGAGCCCGCGAGCAAGTGCTCACAAATGGCCCGTGATTCGACGATCGCGCGCCCGTCGCTGGCGACCAACACCGGGACTTGAATGTAGCCGCCGGTCAGTTGCGCCAGCTCCACGCGGTCGAGGTACGACTGCTCGATCAACTCGTAGTCTTCGCGCAGCAGCTCGAGCAACATTTGTACTTTGCGGGCGTAGGGACTGTAGCGAAATCGATAGAGTTTCATGCCCTTTGCTCTAAGCCCTGTCGATGCCGTGCAAAAGCGCATCTTTTCCATGATACATGAGAAAATCTCATGCATGATTCCGATGCGCCGAGTTCCACGCCTCGCTTGCCCTCGTTGCATGCCTTGCAAGTCTTCGATGCCGCCGCGCAACGACTCAGCTTCACAGCGGCTGCTCGCGACTTGCATGTGACGCAAACGGCGGTCAGCCACCAAATCCGCAGCCTGGAAGCCGAGCTCGGCACCGCCCTGTTTCGGCGCATGCCGCGCAAGCTCGCGCTCACGGATGCGGGTCAAGCCTGGGCGGGCGAGCTACGTCAGATCTTCGTGCGCTTGGAGCAGGCCAACCAGCGTTTGCGCAAGCGCGCTCGTTCGCTTCGCCCGATCGTCGCGATCAGCACGCTGCCCTCCTTCGGCGCGCGCTGGTTGGTCCCGCGTTTGGGTCGATTCCTGGCCCTGCAGCCCGACGTCGAAGTACGGGTCTCCACGACCGAAAACCTGGTCGACTTCGAGCTCGAGCCCATCGACCTATGCATTCGCTTCGGCAGCGGGCGCTATCCCCAATTGTTCAAGGAAAAGCTCGCCGATGATAGCTGGCTTGCCGTGTGCTCGCCGGCATTCTCGAGCCGCCACAAGCTGAAGAGCCCCGCGGACCTCGAGCGTCATAGTCTCCTCCAAGACAGCCATCTCGATGCCTGGCCGCGTTGGTTCGCGGCGCAGCGCAGGCGCATGCCCCAGCACCCTCGGTACACGCAGCTGACGGACTCGAGCATGGTCGTGGAGGCAGCCATCCTCGGACAAGGCGTGGCGCTCGCGCGGCGTTCGCTTTCACTCGACGAGCTCGCGCTCGGTCGGCTCGTCCTGCCTTTTCCCAAAGTCGCCCCGATGCCCACCGGCCTTTCCTACTACTTGGTCGGCCCGCGCGAGAACTTCAAGCGCCCGGAAATCGCGGCGTTCCGCAGTTGGATTCGTAAAGAAGCGCATAGCTTGCAATGAAGCAGTCGCTGGGAATCGACCCCGTAGCCATCGATATCAGTCGACGACGCAGCGCCGCAGAGCGCGAAGCGAGAACCAAGGTACGACTGGCTGTGTCACGGTAGGGGCTTTTGCCGCGTTCACCGCGCGCAGCTCCTGACGTGCGCAGCAGTCGACCGATGAGCGAGCCTGGAGCTCGAGCACGACGGGCAACTCAGCCGCGGGGCCAACGTAGGGGCTATTTCATTCGCAACCGTCAACGAATCAGAAATCCGACCGTCCGATTCCCACTCAAATCGACAAGGCGCACTCACCGACGTTGTCGCGCGCGCCGAGAGTTGGAAAAATCGTGAAGTTTGACCGTTGCCGCGGTCATTCACAGGGATAGCTGCGAGTGCCCAAAGGCGCGAGCCAGGGTACGGAGGTTTCACAGGTGCGTTTTCAGTCCGCTGCGCTAGTGCTCGTGTTCGCTTCTTTGGGCCTGACCGCACAAGCCTGCGGCTCGGGTTCCCACACGAAGGCCACCGACTCGAGCTCGGGAGGCTCGCTGTCACAGGGCGCCGGCGGTTCAGGCGTCGGGACAAACGCGGGCAGCTCGGGGCGCGCGACGAACGCCGGCAGCGGGGCCATGTCGGAATTCGCCGGTGACACGTCGCTCGCTGGCGATACGTCGGCGGGCGCGAATAGCGGAGGCGGGAACGCTGGCGCCAATGGCGGCGGCACTGACAGCGGTGGGGATGCAACCGGCGGCAGCGCGAGTCCGAGCGGCGGAGGCGACAGCTCCAGCGCTGGTTCGAACAGCGCCGGGGCGTCGGGCGTCCTCTGCAAAGCCTACGACGAACTTTGTACCGATAGCGGGCAATGCTGCTCCAAGATCTGTAACCTTGCGACGAATCGCTGCGAGTCGTCCCTCTCGACCTGCGGCGGTACCGGCGCGGCGTGTCAAACGGCAACCGAATGCTGCAGCCTGAGTTGCGTAAACAACTCGTGCTCCGCGACAACGTGCGTCTCTGATGAGGGGACGTGCACCTCTTCCGCTCAGTGTTGCGGCGGCAATTGCAGCTCTGGAAAATGTGTCCCGCTCAACACCAGCTGCAAGACCTCGGGCAATCAATGCCAGACCGGCTCCGAGTGTTGCTCGAAAACTTGCTCGAACGGAACCTGCCAGTTGGCGGTCTCCTGGTGCATCCAGACGGGTGACATTTGCACGAAGGATCCAGACTGCTGTTCTGGACAGTGCACAATCGCGAGCGGAGCTTCCGTCGGCACCTGCCAAGCACCGCCCTCGGGCTCGACCTTCTGCAGCGGTGTCGAAGGGACCGTGTGCAATGGCTGCGGCGATTGCTGCAGCCGGCTGTGTGCACCGCATGGCGCCTCTGGCGTCAACGTGTGCCAACCGGCGAGCGGTTGTCACGTGACCGGGGATCTGTGCACCAAGGATAGTGACTGCTGCGGTGGCGATCCCAATTCAGGACTCCCGGGCGCAGGTCACGTCACGTGCGAGATCCCGACGGGGCTACACGTCGGGATTTGCCGCAACCCGAACGCCTGCAACCCCGAGGGCAACGTTTGCCACTTTCAGGACTACGCCTGCAGCATCTCCTCGGCGCGCGCCAATTGTTGCGGTGATCTCGGCGCGAAAGGTTCGTGTGCACTCGATGCCCTGGGCGTTCCGCGCTGCTACGGAATCAGCGCCTGCCGTACGGCAGGCCAGAGTTGCGCGTCCGCGGCAGATTGCTGCGACGACGTGCCCTGCACCCCGGATGCATCCGGTAAGTTGATCTGCTCGAACGTGGGAAGCGGGCCGAACTGCGTGCCCTCCGGGAGCAACTGCACGATTGACGGAGACTGCTGTCCCGGGAGCAGCTGCCTCCGCGCGCCGGGTTCAATCTCCGGCGTCTGCAGCACGCCTCCGAGCAGCGGCACTGGAGGTGCAAGCTCCGGCGGCGCAGGTGGGACGGGCAGCCTGGGCGGGTCGACCGCGACTGGCGGAACCACTGCAGGCGGCACGTCTTCGAACGCTGGAAGCACCAGCACCGGAGGCTCGGCTGGCACCGGCCCGACCTGTGCGTCGTACGGCCAGATCTGCAGCAGCTCGGGAACTTGCTGCAACAGCGTGCCGTGCAACTCGGGCATCTGTCGCTTCAACACGCCTTGAGCGTTCAGGAAAGGAACCGACCGATGCAACGCCATTTCCGCAAGCATTTGCGCGCGCCCAAGTGCCTCACGCTCACACTTTTCCTCTCGCTGAGCGCCTGCTCGGGGAAACCCGACGTGCCGTCCGCCGACGGCGGCGGCAACTCGACCGGGGGCGGCGCGCAGTCGATCGGAGGAGCGGGCAACCAATCCTTCGATTTCGGAAACGATGCGGGTCAAGCTGGCACGGGCAGTGCTGCCGGTGCGGCTAATTGCGGTGCCAGCAAGCTCACCGCCGATCCGCCAATCGTGAACATCCTTTTGGTGATCGACAAGTCCAGCAGCATGCAAGACGAGAGCGGGTTCTCGAAGAGCAAATGGCTGGCGCTGCGCGATGGTTTGACGAGTGCGCTCACGCAGAGCAAAGACCGCGTTTCGTACGGCATGAGCTTCTTCCCGTTCAGCAGCGATCCGAAGGCCACTCCGAGTACCTGCGAGACCCCGGCGCTCTCGGCTCCGCTCATCCCAATCGCTGACGGCACGGTCTCGGTGCCCCAGATCTTGAAAGCACTCGACGACTACTCTCCAGCAGGCGGAACTCCGACCGCAGCGGCACTGACGGCCGCGGGCGATTACCTCCTTCACGGACCAGGCAAAGACCTGCCGGGCAAAAGTTACGTTTTGCTCGCGACCGACGGCGGCCCGAACTGCAACGGCGCTCTCAACTGCGAAGCAGCCACCTGCACGCTGAATATGGAGGGCTTCGACTGCGGAGGCAATTGCTGCAGCGCACAGCTCGACCCCAAGGGACCCCAGAGCTGCCTCGACGCCGATGCATCCGAAAGCGCAGTCCACGTGCTCGCGGACGCGGGCGTGAAGACCTTCGTCGTTGGCATCCCCGGTTCGGAACTGTATCACGCGACACTCGATCGCTTGGCGCAAGCAGGGCTCGAACCTCAGAAAAATGGCCCGCCTTACTACTACGCCGTGAGTGCTGACGGAGATACTGCGGGACTCGCCGACGTCCTCACGCGTATTACGAGTGGCGTCATCTCCAGCTGCGAACTTCAGCTCGGCTCGACGCCACCCGATCTCGACGAACTCAACGTCGTGATCGACGGCGAGACCATCCCTCAGCTCGGTCCGGACGGCTGGAGTGTCGACACGAGCACGTCGCCGCCGACCATCGTGCTGAAAGGCGCCACGTGCGAGATGATGGAGACACAAGGCGCGCAAGCCGTGAACGTCACCTTCGGCTGCCCGACCGTGCTGGTGAAGTAACGACCCGCGAAATCTCAGGGCTCGCGCAGAGATAGTCCTCGAGTCGAGAGATCGCCGAGAGGCGGGCGCTCGAAAGGCGCTCGCTCGAGCAGCGGGCACCCGACCCGACTGAAGCAGAGCGAAGAGCACGGCGACCAGGCCGCCCGTCACAGCACGAGGATCGGCGACGTTGCATCAGCTACTTTCGCGCGAGCCCTGAGCACGCGCGAACGACGCTCAATCACGCTCCCGGTTCCCCGGCGCATTCGTGAACTCGATGGTGAGAGACGCGCCTTCGGGCGCAGTGAAGGCCCTGTTCGTTCAAAGTCCCCCGGCTTTACATATATTGATTTTTAATTAACGAGCAATCGCTCGCCTTGCCCGAGGCCGCAGAAATAGGCTGACATCCTGGCCGAAAACGAACGTGCTGCACGGGGCAAGGCACTTCGCGACAGATCGGCAGTGTTGATGTCCATTAGAGATTTCTGCTCGCGGTTCCAATAATCAGTTCGCGATGCTGCCACTGACTGTGCGGAGCCACCGTGCGAACAGGGAGCGCGACCGTATCGGGCCTCGCGAATCGTAAGTGGGAGTCGGAGTCCGTCTCACTCTCGAATTGCGCTCGCGACACGAACTCGTGCCAGCCACCTTCGCTCGCTCGGTGAGCACCTTCGTCGAGATTTTCTGCAACTAGTCAGAAGACCGCGAGTCTCTCGCGCTCGTTCAGTCCACATCCGAAGAGGTGATTAGAGTCATGAGAAAATTGGGTTGGCTGCTTTTGGTCCCGTCTGTTCTGTTGGTTGGCGTGAGCTGCAGCTCGAGCAACGACACACCCAGCGACACGAACGGAGGAAGCGGGGGCAGCGCTGCCAGTGCGGGCAAGCCGAGCGGCACGGCGGGCAGCCACAGCGGTGGGATGACCAGTGACGGCGGGATGACGGGTGATGCAGGCAGCGCCGAGGCGGCCGGACAAGCCGGTGATATGAACGCCGCAGCAGGCGCGTCCGACAGCGGCGGGTCAGCCGGTGATGTGGCGAGCGGAGGGGCCAGCGCGGGCTCTGGCGGCGAGATCGTCAGCGGCGGTAGCGGGGGCGCAAATGCAGGCTCTGGCGGCGCTATCATCAGTGGTGGCAGCGGAGGCGCAAATGCAGGTTCTGGAGGCGCGATCATCAGTGGTGGCAGCGGCGGCGCAAGCGCGGGTTCTGGAGGCGCGATCATCAGTGGTGGCAGCGGCGGCGCAAGTGCCGGCTCTGGAGGCTCGGGCGGGGCCGCTCTGGTTTGCAGCGGAACCGCAACCGCTTGTTCCAGCCTGTCGGCGCAGCAATGCACGGGGGCAAAGGGTTGCTCTGCGACGGAGAGCTGTTCGGGGACGCCCAAAGCGTGCAGCTCGGCAGCCGATGCGACTGCCTGCGGTAAGATCGCCGGTTGCGTCTATGGGACGTCCTGCACGGGCACGCCGACCGCATGCTCGGTGCTCACCACATCGGCCTCCTGCGCCGACTCGGGTTGCGGATGGACGCCGGGCTGTACGGGTACCCCGTCCGCATGCTCGTCGCACGTCTCGGCCGCGCTCTGCAATCAGTCTGCCGGCTGCAGCTGGAATGGCACCTCGTGCGGTGGGACCGCAGCCGCGTGCGAGTCGATTGCGGGTTCGCTGGCGTGCTCGAACCAGTCGGGCTGCGCGTGGAAGGCTTGCGGAGGGACCGCCGCCCAGTGCTCGACGCTCAGCTCCGTGGAGTGTGCGACTCAACCGGGCTGCACACTCTAGTCGCTCGGGACACTGCGACCGCACGAGGTCTGGTGTATCGAAGTGCGCTGATCGATCGTCACTTCGCCGATCGATCAGCGCAACGTCAACAGCGCGATCTCCGGAGGCACGCGGAAGCGCACTGGCAAGATGCTGGTGCCCACACCGGTCGTCACGAACAAATGCCGACCATTTTCGACGATGTGCCCCGCCGCGTAGCGCGCTCCGAAGCGCGAAGGCACGATGCGGCGACCGAGCACTGGCAGGTCGACTTGGCCGCCATGGGTGTGCCCAGCCAAGGTGAGCGTCGCGCGTTCATCCAGATCCGGAAACAAGTCCGGTTCGTGCATCAGCACGAGCAAGGGCATGCCCGGCAGCGCGAGTTCGAGCTCCTTCCGACCCGAGCGCAAGCGCTCGGTTTCGTCGCGGACTCCCAGCAAACACAGGCTCTTGCCGTTGAAGTGAATGCGCCGCACTTCATCGTCCAGAACCGTGACGCCGTGTGCCTCGAAGGCGGCGCGCACTTTCGGGCCGTTGTTCCACCAATCATGGTTTCCCAACACCGCATACACGCCGAGTGGGGCGCGCAATTGGCCGAGCTCTGCGCCAATCGAGTCCGCCTCGACGTGCGTGCCGAACCAAATGTCGTTGATGAGGTAGTCACCACCGAGCAAGATCAAATCAGGCTGCTCGGCGTTTACCTTCAGAACCAGCTCGTGCAAACGAGAAAGCCCCCAGTGCGGCGAGCCCACGTGCAAATCCGAAAGGAATGCGACGCGCATGCCAGACAACTCTGCTGGCCAGTTGGGCAGCTGCAACTCTTGCTGATTGACCACCAACCGCGCCGGCTCGACGAAGAACGCATCCACCCCGAGGCCGATACTCCCCAACGCCAAGAAGAGTAAAACGCGCCGATACCACCGCTGCACGAGTGAGCTTTATAACGCCGCGGGCACCCACGCAAATGCCCACTCGACGTCGCCTCCGACATGCACGGTCAACGGTTCCACGGTGACCGCCGCCGGAGGAACACTGGTGGTGGGCAGGGAGGCGCCATTGCGGTGGCCGGGCAGAGGCTTCCGGGTCCTAGGAGTGGAATTACTCATGTCTTGCCGCGTGCCTGTCCGCGTTCGGCGCGTAAGCTACGTGCGCCATGACTTCCGCATTCGATTTTCGCCCACTGACGCGCGCTGATCTCCCGCTCATCCACGAGTGGCTCAACCGCCCGCATGTCGCCGAATGGTGGGATGATCAGCGAGATCTCGAATCGGTGTTGCGCACGTTCGGAGCAGATCTGGAAAAGTCGGTGATCCGCATGTTCTTGGTCTGTTTGGACCAAGAGGCGATCGGCTACATCCAAGTGTACCGAGTGATGGGCGCGGATCCGGAGTGGTGGCAGGACGAGACCGATCCGGGCGCTCGCGGCATCGACCAATTCTTGGCCAACGCCCAGCAGCTCGGACGAGGGCTGGGCTCGAGCATGGTGCGGCAGTTCGTCGCTCGCTTGTTCGCGGATCCGGAGGTGACGGTCGTGCAAACCGACCCATCACCGCGCAATGGGCGTGCGATCCGCGCCTATGAAAAAGCCGGCTTCCGTCGCATCACCGAGGTCGTCACTCCCGACGGGCCGGCGCTCTTGATGCGGGTGCGGCGTGCGGAGTTCGGCTAGCGCGGTCGGCGCGGCACACGCTCGTGCGAGTGCCGCGCCTTTCGCTCGGACGCTTACTTGTTGGTCAGCGCGGCGACGCCCGGGAGCACTTTGCCCTCGAGGTATTCGAGCGAAGCGCCGCCACCAGTGGAGACGTGCGAGACCTTCGACGCGACACCGGCCTTCTTCACGGCAGATGCCGAGTCACCGCCACCGATGATCGTGGTGGCGCCGTTTGCAGTCGCTTCCGCGAGCGCTTCGGCAACGGCGATCGTGCCCTTGGCGGAGGCGTCGATTTCGAACACGCCCACCGGACCGTTCCAGATCACGGTCTTCGCGCCGACGATGATCTTGCGGAACGCGGCGACGGTCTCGGGACCTGCATCGACGCCTTCCCAATCACTCGGGATCTCCTTGGTCGAGACGACCTTGGTCGCGCCTACGGTGCGTCCCTTGAAGTCGAGCTTGTCGGTCACAACGACGTCCGTGCCCAGCACGAGCTTGTCACCAGCTTCGGCCAACAGGCTCTTGGCCAACTCGAGCTTGTCGTTCTCGACGATCGACTTGCCCACCTCGAAGCCCTGCGCCTTCAAGAAGGTGTAGGTCATGCCGCCACCGATCAAGAGCTTGTCGACCTGGGGCAAGAGGTTCTTGATCACGTCGATCTTGCCGGACACTTTGGAGCCGCCAATGATGGCCACGAACGGGCGCTTCGGGTCGATCAGCGCGCCACCCAAGTAGTCCAGCTCCTTCTTCATCAGGTAGCCCGAGGCCGCTTGCGGGACGAACTTGGTGATGCCTTCGGTCGAGGCGTGCGCGCGGTGTGCGCTACCGAACGCGTCGTTCACGTACACGTCGGCGAGCGCTGCGAGCTGCTTGGCGAACGCCGAGTCATTCGCTTCTTCTTGTGCGTGAAAGCGCAGGTTCTCGAGCAGCAGCACGTCGCCGCCCTTGAGCGCGGCAACCGCAGCCTCGGCAGGGGCGCCCACGCAGTCGTCGGCGAACGAGACCGGTGAGCCGAGCAGCGCGGCCAGCGCGTCTGCGACCGGGCGCAGGCTGAACTCCGGGCTTCGCTTGCCATCCGGACGGCCCAAGTGGGACATCAAGATCACCTTGGCGCCCTTTTCCTTGAGGTACTTGATCGTCGGGAGTGACTCCTTCAGACGCTTGTCGCTCTCCACCTTGCCGTCCTTCAGCGGCACGTTGAAATCGACGCGCACGATCACGCGTTTTCCGGCAGTCTGGATGTCTTCGACGAACAGTTTTCGCTGGGTGCTCATGGGCCCCGGGCTTAACAAGGGGCCGCGCCGGTGTCGAGAGCCCGTGGCGCGGGCCCGGTAGATTCGGCATCCCCCCGCGCCGGGACTCGGCCTGGCCGTGACGGTTCGGCCAACGCGTCGAGTCGAGCGCTCGGGACGGCGCCCGGGACCAGCCGCAAACCGCAGTCAGTCGCCAGGCGCGGCGCGGGACTCAGAGCAGCGAAGGGTCGCTCGGCGGACGCTCGTAGTCGTCGTTTCGGCCGTCGAAATAGCGGATCGGCAGCGCTGCCAGGCGAGCTGCGGGAATGTCGTCGAGCGCGGCCAACGACACAGCGACGAATGGCTGGCCCTGGACGTCCGTTCCCTCACCGAACACCTTTACGCCGCAGCGGCGACAGAAGCGGTGGCGGATCTTGCGAGCCGCGAACTGATACTCCGCGAGCTCCGCGGCGCCATCGAGGAGAGTGAACGCGTCGGCGCCCACCGGTGCGAGCCAGGCACGCGTCTTCTTGCAAATGCTGCAGTTGCACTTGAAGCTGCCTTGTTGGTCCGAGAAGCGAACGCGAAAGCGAACTTGCCCGCAGTGACAGCTGCCGTCGTATGACTCGCTCATCGAGCTGCTCCGGTTGCCATGGCTTCGAATAGGTTTTCGAGCGTGCTCCGCCAGCCCGCCTCATGGCTCTGGCTGGACTGCCGAGTCTGAAAGCCCTCCTGCGTAATCGACACCAGGGTGCCCCCGTCGCGATCGGCAAATTCGACCGTGACCCGGGTCATTGCGGCATCGAGCTCCTGCCATTGGTGGCTGAACACCAGCCGCTGACCAGGAACGACCTCGCGATAATTCCCGTGCACGGTGTGCGTCTCGTTTCCCTTGCTCATCCGGATCCGAAACGCGCCGCCCACGCGCACGTCGGCTTCGGCGGAAATGACCCGTAAATCACGTGGGCAAAACCACTTGCGTAGGGTCTCGGGTTCGGTAAAGGCCGCGAACACGGCCTCGCGCTTGGCTCGGATCCACTTGCTCACGAACAGCTCGTCATCTCGCGTCATGTTCACTTCTCCAGTAGCTGTGCCAAATTCTCCAGGCGTTCTTCCCAGATTGCTCGGTAGTGCTCGATCCATTGCCCGGCCGTGCCCATCGCCTTGCCGTTCAGGCTGAGGTACGAGTAGCTGCCGCGCCGCGTGCGATGCACCAGGCGCGCGCGCTCCAACACCTTCACGTGTTTGGAGACAGCAGCCAGCGACATCTCGAATGGCTTGGCGAGCGAGGTGATTGGTCGCTCGTGCCGCGTCAGCGTCTTCAAGATCGCGCGCCGAGTCGGATCGCTCAAAGCGTGGAAGATCAAGTCCAGGTCGTACGCGGCTGATTCAACCATTTAGTTGAATGTGGATCGACGCACGAGCTCAGTCAACCATTTGGTTAAATGGTGATGCCCCCGCGAGCCGGCACGAGGACTCGCCGACGCGCTGCCGCCTCCAAATCAGCTGAAACCCTGCTCAGTCGGCGGATTCCGACGCTCGGCAGCGGTAAAAATCGACCATTTTTTCGCTTTCAAGCCCCGAAATTTGCGGAATCGAATAACCTCCGACACGCAGCCGTAACGGAACACCGGCAGGATTAAAGGCTCCTAACCAAAGTCCCCCATGGCCCACCCAATAACTGATTGGCTCCTAGAACCGACCTTCCCCGCGCCTCCGGCCCTTCCTCGGCTGGATCGCGAGACCAGCGCGGTGCCCAGTCTGGACGCGCCGCGAACCCCGTATCCGAGTGGCACTTGGCGCGTCGGCACCCATGCCGAAGCCGACGCCGCGCTCGAGGACGATGACATCGATAGCCAGCGCTTCGCGCGCTCGGATTCGGAAGCGCCCACCGTGCGCCCCGGCGCGCTGCGTGCTCTGAAGAAGCGCTGAACGCTCCGCCGTGAGCGAGCTCTCGAGGGGGGGCTCTGCTGCCGAGAGCTCAGCTACCGATTGCCAGCCACGAGACTTCGACCGACCAGATCTTGGTGTTGAGCCAAGTTTCAGCGCACAGGACGAAGCCGTGCTCGGTGATGCTTTGAGCGCGCAGGCTCAGCCGTAAGTTGTCCTCTTTGCTCGCGTCGATGCCGACCAGTCCGACGTGCACCAAGGGCGGGACGGAGAACTGTCGATCGAATGTGACCGGTTGCCGAAAGCTGCGCCGCAGTCCTCCCGCGGGCTCGAGCAGCGACCAATCATCAAGCGTCGAATCCAAAACGATCACGGCGGAAAGCAGACTGAGCGGAGCTACGGTCGACATTGCGGCATGCTACACGGATAGCGCATGGAACGCATGGTCGTCGAGTCGAGCAGCGTACGAGTGATCGGTTACGATCCCGAAACATTCGAGCTCGAAATCCAGTTCCACAACGGTCGTACCTATCGCTATCAGCAGGTCCCAATCGCCGCTTATCGTTTGCTCTTGCAAGCGCCGTCGATCGGCGAATTCGTGAACAAGCAGATCAAGCCGCGCTTCGACGCCAAGGAGGTGTGACGGCGTGGCTCAGCCGACTGGCGCCGCCGGCACTCGCTTGCGTTTGGCGAACGCGGCGTACACCGCGAACAACGCCGCGAACCAGTACGGACGCGTCCCGAGCAACTCGTAGGCAGTGCGACCACGGAGCCAGGCGATCTCGTGGACGATCGTCTCCTCTTGGAAGGTGTGACTCGCCGCCAAGACTCGCCCTACCGGGTCCACGAAAGCGCTGACGCCACTGTTGGTGGAGCGCACGAAGAAGCGACGATGCTCGATGGCCCTGAACTTGGACAAGGCCAGGTGGATCCAAGGTTCCGTGGTGTCACCGAACCAGGCATCGTTGGTCAGGTTGGCGAGTAGATCCGTATTCGGGTCCTGAGTCACTCGATTGGCGAGCGCAGGCACCGCGTCGTCATTGCAGATCAGCGTCGCGATGCGGTGCTCGCCGAGCGGCAGCGGTGCGTCCGATTCGCCCGGCTCGAACGCACCGGAGTTCGGGGAGATCTCGTACAATTTGGGGATTTCGCTGCCGAGGGGCATGTGCTCGCTGAACGGCACGAGCTCTTGCTTGTCGTAACGCCCGTTGACTCGTCCGTTTTCGTCGGTGATCAACGCGGAGTTGAAATAGGCATACTCACGCGCGTCGCTGACCTTCTTGACCAACACTGCGCCGAACAGCAACGGGACATGCAAGCGCGACGCAAAGGAGCGCGGGATGATCGCGCTGGCCTCGTCCTCGCGCATCGCGCCCATCACCGAAGTCTCGCTCCAAACCACCAAGTCCAGTGGCTGCTGCGCGGTCAGCGCGCGCGTCGCGGCCAAGTGACGGCGCATGCCTTCGTTCGGATGACTGCGCTTGCCGGTGAGGCTCATGTTGGCCTGCACCAAGCCGATCTTGGCCTTCGGTGCCGCAGCCACACGCGCGTCGACCTGATGGATGCGCAGAGCGCCATACAGCGCAGCCAGCGCTGGGACGATCAAATACGGCAACGCCGCTTTGACGTTCACCGTGCGCTTCTGCAGCCGAGCCACCGCGAACTCGGATAGGCCGAAGTTGGCGGCCGCCATGACCAACGCCACTGCGTAGATCCCGCCGATCTCGGCGAGCTGTGTGAGCGCGGGCTGGCCGTGCACGACCGCTCCGAATGACCAAAAGAAGAGCACGGGGAAGACCAGCTCGCTCGTAACGAGCGCGCATAGCCAAACGACGCCCGCAGGAAAGCGGCGCTCGCCGCGCACGAATAGCCAAGCGAACAGGCCCATGCGCCCTGCTTGGAACGCGTTGACGATCAGCAACATGCCGATGCAGATCGGCGTCGGGAAGCCACTGAACTGTCGCATCATGTCGACCATCCAGTAAAACCCGAGCGAGATCATCGTCAGCCCACTCAGCCAGCCGAGCCAGAACGCGCGCTTCGGCGTCTGGCCAAGCAAGGCGAGGCGCAAGGGAATCAGCGCGACGAAGCCGAGTGGCCAAACGTCCATCCCCGGGAAGGCCAAGAAATAGCAAACGCCACAGAGCAATGCGCCCGCCGCAGCCCAAACCGTCGGCAGCGCAGGGGCTGGTGTCGCGCTTACCGCCGCGGCTTTGGCTTCACTCTCCGGGTTCGTCGCTCCGCTCATCGCCCATCTTGCTATTGGAAGCCAACCGCGCAAGCAAGCTGAATTGAGGATTGGCGGCCAGCCCCGCGCTTCCCGTGCTCGCACGCCGAGCTCGCGTTCGCCCGTCGCATTTGCGGTTCAGCGCTGCGCGGTCGAGAGCGGCGGTCCCGCGTATCGGCTGTCCGCGTGTTCGGCGCGGCGCTGGTGTTGGTTCAGATATCGAGTCACCGTGAGTCGGTGAGCGCTCGGCTCGTGACACCCGAGCAACGGCGCTCGTCACGTTCTGGGTCCACGAGCCGAAATCGGGGCTTCACCGACCCGGGGACCGAGCGCGTTCACCCTCGAGGGTTGCGTTCGGAATTTCGTCGCGCTCGACTTTTCTTCGATTCTCGGAAATCTCGCGTTGAGATCGGAGAGCCGACGAATTTTTTTTCTTCGCTCCGAGTCATCCCACGTCGTTGATTCTCTTGGCCTAGGCGCCACGGTGGCGGATACCGACAGGGATCGGGCGTGGCGGAAAGCGCAAGTCTGTCTTCAGCTGGCCGTTCTGCGAACCTGCGTGCTTCCAATCCGCAACATCGAACCGGGTCAGCCCATCGAACAACCGACCGAGGCTCGCGCTTCGCAGCCCGGGTTCAATCCACCTACTCGTCCGAGCATGGTTCCGAGCAATGCCATTGGCAGCATCCTGCCCGGAACCAATATGTACCTGCACTCGGCGCTGCTGAGTGCGGTCGCAGGCTATGTCGATGCGGCGGGCTTCGCTTCTTTGATTGGCCTGTTCCCCGCGCATCTGACCGGCGAGATCGTGGGCGACGCGATCGAGTTGTCCTCCGGGCATCCGGGGAATCACACTGCGCGGCTATGGATGTTGCCCGTATTCGTGGCGTCGGTCACGACGGCGACGCTCGTCGCTCGGCTGTTGCGGCGCGCCGGACGAAGGGCCCTCACCGGACTCTTGGCCTTGGTCACGCTCGCGCTGGCCGCGTTCGCGGCGAGCGATTTCTTGAGCGGGCTGGTCGACGAGAGTTGGCATTTGCACGTATTGCTGGGTGGTGGCTGCGCGGTCGCCGCGATGGGCTTTCAGAATGCGCTGATGCGTGAGTCGCTGTCCGGGTCGTGTCCCACGACGGTGATGACCGGTAACCTCACCCACGTCGTGATCGACGTAGTCGATCATTTGTTCATCAAGCTCACTCGGCCTCACAAGCGTGATCGACGCCCACGCGGACGCTTGCTCCCCGTCTCCAGCGCATTGTTCGCGTTCATCGGCTGCGCGGTCATGGGCGGCTTCCTGACGCGCTTCTTCGGCTCGTTGAGCGTGCTCCTGCCGACCTCGGTGACCGCGTGGCTCACGCTCCGTGCCTGGCGCGAAGATCAGCGACACCTCGCCGCGAGTCTGCCGGCCAAGAGTATCGCCGCGGCGCCGCTACCGACCTTCGACGTGTGGCCCGCATCGCTCGCGCCCGGCGAATCGACTCACTATCCGCCGCCGGCGACCAGCGCCTCGCGGATCTTGGCTGCACGTGCCCCATCACCGAGCAGACCCGAGCTCGAGCGTTCGAAGCGCACGGTCTCCGGCACTCAATTGAAGACGAACTTCAGCAAGAAAGAAGAGTGATTCGCGCGGGGAGCGAGAGGTCGGCTCCCCTACAAGCGAATCGCGATGCCCGTCAGCGCGGTAAAACCGAGCAAGTGCCGATCGTAAAACGTCCACGGTACCTCGCCGGCGACGCTCAAGCGCACGCGCTTGGAAATGGGGACGCTCACACCGAGCACGGCTTGCAATGACAAGTTCAGGTGCGTTTTGCCCTCGGTGCGCGGGGCAAAGCCAAACACCAACGCCGTGAAGAACGGATCGTAGAAGTTCCAACCGATTTGCGGGAGCACCGCGAAGCGCTGAATTCGGGCGCCGGGCGCAGGCTCCGGCCAAAGCCGTTCGGTCAGCTGAAAATTTGCCCCCAGCCGGACACGATCCACGACATAACCGTGCAAGCCCACGAACTCGGACAGGTTCACCACGTCCTTGACGGTGCGCGTGGTGTGCTGATCCAAATCGCGCGTGACGAGTGTCATGCCGAGCGTATCGGTCTGAATGAACTCGCCTTGCTTTCCGGCGGCCCGAGCGGAACCGGCGACCGAAAGCAGCGCGGCCGCGATCGCCGCGGCCGCGAGGCTCTTTGCGTGCTCAGAAATCGGCCGCAAGTTGCACACTGCCCGGGCCAATCATCGCTCGACCACGCTGCAAGCCAGCGAAGCCGCGCGCCGGCGCGACCGCGTGATTGTCAGAGCTCTTGCCAAGCGTGAAGTAGAACACCGTACCGAGCGCCAAACCCACTCCGCCCACGGCGAAGGCGATGGTGGAGATATTGCCCTTTTGCTTGGCTGAGTCGACCGCGCCTCCGCTGTTCGACTGGCAAGAATCATTGGGACATTGCCCCTCGAGATTCTGCTTGTCCTTCATGGCCATCACGCCGAAAGCGGTGCCCACGCCGATGCCCGCCAAACCGACGCCCCACGACACGTAGGCAGGCGCCTTATTCCCTGATTTGTGCTGCGGTTCGGGCGGCGTGGTCGGCGGCGCAGCGGCTTGGGTCGTCGAGGCCTGAGCCACTGGCGCGACAGTCGTATCCGGGCCGGGGCCGACTGGAGCCGGCGCGGGCGCGTTTGGATCGACTTCCAGCTTGAGCGCGACCGTCTTTTTGTCCGCGGTGCCCAAGGTGACGCGCGAGGTCGCCTTCAGATAACCTGGCGCGCTCGCCTCGATCACGTGATCGCCGGGATCCGCAGGCAACTCCGTGTCGATGAGGGTGTTCGCCACGACCGAGCCGTCGACGGTCAGTCGCAATTCCGCGCCAGGCGGTGCAGCGACAGACACGGTGAGCCCCGCAATCTTCGGCTTCGCGGCGTCGAGCACGGTCTGCGCGCGCTCGTATGCTTTGCTGAGCGCCGGGCTCGGATTCGGTGGCAACGGTTCACGCAACACCTTGCGCAGCATCTCCGTTCCTTCGACCAACTTGCCTGCGCCTACCTGGCACTCGCCTAGGCGGCTCAGCACGATCGCCGAGTGGTGTAATTTTTCCGAGCGCTCCAGCTTGGGGATCGCTTCATCGCACTTGCCCGCCTGTGCGAGCTTGAGTCCGTCGACCGCGAGGGTACGCGCCGCGGCGATCTCGGTCGCGGAGTCCTCTTCGGCGCTGGCCACACCCAAGAGGCTCAGCTGCAGCACTCCAGTTCCGAGCGCCGCGATGGTGGCGCGAGTCCACGAGGAATGTTGTCGACGCGATGTCATTGCAATCCTTTCTCAGCCGAATTTCCCCGTGTGCACCTTGGTTACCAAGTGGGGAAATGTCCCAGATACGAACAGGGGACCGTCTTACTTGGAGACACCAACGGCTTATCAACCCGGGCGCTTAAGCCGTTGCAGGGGGGCACGCCGGACTTCGGCGCAGAGACAGGATTAACGGTATGGCTTCATCTCGAGTCCTCAATCACACAGGAACCGCGCTGGGACTGACGCTTTTTTTGCTCGCGGGCTGCAACGCGATCGTTGGCCTCGACAAACTACAGGTCACCGACCAACCGGCTGATTCCGCCGGTTCGAACAACGGCGGTCAGCCGAACACGGAGGACGCCGGCAGCGCGGGTCGAGGAGGCAGTGACGGCCACGAGGGCGGCAGCGGCGGAAAGCCCAGCGACGAGCCCGGCGGCGAGGGCGGCATGGCCGGTGAAGTCGACAAAGGGGACTGCTCGACCAACCAAGAATGCACCGATCGCTTCAGCGAAGGCGCGGTCGGCACGGGTGAGGCTGGCGGGGCCGGCGTCATCCCTGGCGCCTGCATCAAGAAGCCAGTTCCCCACTGCGTGAAGCTGCTGACGGAAGACTGCGATGGCATCACCGGCGACTACACCAATAACCAAGCCATTTTCGTCGGGTCTTTGTTCTCGACCAAAGGTCCGACCGCAGCCACCAATCTGCCACGCCAACAGGCAGCCGCTCTCGGTATCGAGCAGATCAACATGGCCGGTGGCGTACCCGCGGGCAGCACTTCAGCCAACGCGCGTCCACTCGTCATGGTCTCTTGTGACGAGTCGACCAACTTGGTTCGGGCGGCGACCCACTTGGTGGACGACCTGCATGTGCCGGCAATCGTCGGACCGAACACCAGTCAGGACACGCTCGACGTGTCGACCAAAGTGACCGTGCCGGGGGGCACCGTGGTCATGAGTCCGACCGGCGTTGCTTCCAGCATTGCGGCCCTATCCGACAACGATCTGACGTGGCTAATGGTGCCGTCCGACGTGCAGCGCGCACCGCTGATGATCAATCAGATTGGCGTGCTCGAAACCACGGTCAAGAGCGAACGCTCGAAGTCGACCGCCAAGCTCGGGATCGTATTCCGAAACGACGCGCTCGGCATCGGCACGCGCACCGCGCTCAACGATTTGATGATCAACGGCAAATCACTGGCCAACAACGAGAACGTGCAGATCAACCCGTACAACGGCGCCGACGCGGATCAACAAGCGCTGGTGGCCAAGTACCTGGAGTTCTTGCCGGATATCATCGTGCTGGCAGGCACCGCCGAAGCCATCACCAAGGTCATGGTGCCTTTGGAGACGCAGTGGCCGAAGAACGCCAGCGACCAAGATCTCACGCCACGGCCCTACTACGTATTGATCGACTCCACCAAGGTGCCCGAGCTACTGACCGCCGTCAGCGGCAACGGACACGACTTGGCGAAACGAGTGCGCGGCACTGGCATCAACCCGGGTCCGATGGGTTCGGACTCTGCCGATACTTACAATGGCTTCCTGGTCGACTACGGTGTGCGCTACAACGGAGCCTCGGCCACGATCTCGGGCATGGGTCCCGCACACGACGCGGCCTACGCGATCGGCCTGGCGCTCGCGGCGACGCACACCGAAGAGGTCTCGGGTGCGAGCGTGGCGGAGGGTCTGCGCAAACTCGCAGGAGGTGCGACCAAGCTCAAGGTCACCGGTCCGAACGTGCTGCCCGCATTCCAAAAGCTCGCAGCGGGCGAAAAAATCACGGCCATCGGCACCTTCGGTGCACTCGATTGGGACCCCAATGGCGCCGTTCAGGGTGGCACGCTCGAGATGTGGTGCATTGGCGGTACAACGGCGAAGCCCGCCTACGCCAGCTCCGGGCTGCTTTTCGATATCAAGACGCAAACGATGAGCGGCACTTACACTCCCTGCACCCCTTAGCTAAACAATGGGACAAAATGTGCGTATTTCGCCAGAGAGGCTGATGGTAACACCGGCAAGACGGACGAACCGCGCGACGCACCTGAGCTCTCCCACGAGTGGACTCCAAGTCGCTGAGTCCACGATCGAAATGCCCTTCGCCCCCGGCGATCTGATCGCCGGGAAGTACGAGGTGATCAAGCAGATCGGCTCGGGCGGCATGGGCTACGTCGTGTCTGCCATGCACGTCGAGCTGGGTGAGGTCGTCGCGCTCAAGTTCCTGCGGCCCGAGGCGCTGCAGATCGAAGAGCTGGTCGAGCGCTTCTCACGCGAGGCGCGCGCGGCCGCCAAGATCCGCAGCGAGCACGTCGCCCGGGTGTTCGACGTGGGCGTGCTGCCCGACGGCGTTCCCTTCATCGTCATGGAGCACCTCGCCGGCCAAGATTTGGCCGACGTGCTTCAGGAACGCGGACCGCTACCCGTGAAGGTCGCCGTCGAATACGTGATGCAAGCTTGCGAGGCGCTCGCGGCAGCGCACGCCAGCGGCGTGGTCCATCGTGACATCAAGCCCGAGAATCTGTTCCTGACCAAGCACGCGCAAGGTCTTGATTTCATCAAGATCCTCGACTTCGGGATCTCCAAAGTAGCCCTTGCCCCGGGCAAACGCGGCTTCGTGCGCACGATGATGCCGCTCGGTTCACCGGTGTACATGTCGCCGGAACAGATTCGCTCTTCGGACCAGGTCGACGCGCGCACGGATATCTGGTCTCTCGGCTGCGTGCTGTTCGAGCTGCTCACCGGAACGGTCGCCTTCAACGAGCCCTCCTTGATGCAGCTCAGTGCGGCCATTCTGGAGCACGATCCCGTTCCGCTGCGCGAGTTCGTCGAAGACGCACCGGTCGAACTCGAGGACGTGATCCTTCGCTGCTTGGAGAAGGACGTCAACAACCGCTATAGCAACATCGCCGAACTGGCGATCGCGCTCTATCCGTTCGCGCCGCGCCGCTCGCGCATCTCTGCCGAGCGTTGTTATCACGCGCTCAAGAACGCCGGCCTCGAGTGCCCGGAGTTCGAGGTCGAAATCCAGAGCGTGTATCCGCCGAGCAACGCTGAAAGCATCGGACCGGTGAGCGGCAGCCGCACGATGACCCGCGGCGGGATGACCGGTCGCGGAATGACCGGTCGTGGGGTCACCGGCCGCGGCACGAAGTCCGAGGTACGCACCAGCTCTCCGTCGACGCTCAGCAACGAAGATGTGCCGACGATTCGCCCTGGCAGAAAATACAAGGTTGCGGGCGTGCTCGCCCTCATTGCTGCCGCTGCAGTCGGGGCGCTCCTTTTCGTTCAGCACCGCGGCATCAACCTATTGGGAGGCCAATCAGCGGTGACTCCGGCTCCGGACGCGCGCGGTGCACAGGCGACCGGAGCGCCGACCGCCAAGGTCGGCGCGGTGATCGACCTCGACGCGCTGACGCCCGCGGTCGTACCGGGTGCTTCTGCCAGTGGTGCCGCCTCCGCTGCCTCGCGCTCTCAGCGCACGGGCGGCAGTGTGCGTCGAGCCCCGCCGGCGGCGGCAGCGCCGATCAGGCAAGGCGCAGCACCGCGCAAGCACGACGACGAAGTCGACGTCGGCTACTGATCAAAACATCTGGCCCGCCGAGAAGTAGCCGCTGATCGGGTTCGCATCCGGTGACGTTGCGACGTCCAACCGGATCACGAACGAAGAGCCGGACTGGACGCGCACGCCGCCACCATAGCCATATTTGAGCCCGAGCCCGTGGCCATCGAGCTCTGGCTGCGCTTCGTCGTCCGCCCACACCCTGCCCGCATCGAAGAAAGGGGCGAGACCGAGCGTGAGCCATTTTCCCAGCGCGCGAAACGTCGCCACCTCCAAGCGCAGCTCGACGTTGCCGAGCACCTTTCGCTTGCCGTAGTAGCGCTGCGCGGGGACACCGCGCACCCCGAGCGTGCCGCCCAGCGCATAGGTATCGTCGAAGCGAGCGAGTTCGTAAAACGGCACGTGGCCGAACATCCAATCTCCGACCGCGCGCGCGGCGAGCGTGATGCGCCGCGTACCGAGCGGCACGAACCCGCGCAGGTTGACGGTGGCCTCGCCATAACGATAGGGGAAGGCTGGTGTGCCACCCGGACTCAGCTTGACGTCGAAGGTGTCGAAGGTGCCGCTGTGCGTCGTGGTCTCGTTGTCGCGCGTATCGAACTGCAAACCGTACTTGAAGAGCACGACCGAGTGCGAATCGGTCTCGCCAATCAGATGCTTGACCTCGGGGCTGCCGCTCCGTAGGTCTTCCGCCAACTGCGAATCTTGAGGGACGTTGATCGAGTTGTAGATGTAACGAAAGCCGACCCTACCGGAAAGGTGATCGACCAGGCGCACACGCACGTCGACGTCGAATTGAGGATGGCCGCGTTGGTACTTCGAGTAGTCCGGGTTGGGATTGTCGTCCGCGTTCTCCCGCGACGATGCGTTACCCATGCCGAAATAGTCGATGTTCTCCCAAGTGTAAGAGGGCCGAACCTCGAGGCGCAGCGGTCCACCGAACAAACGTGGGACGGTCAGACGCACGTACAAATCCTGGTACGGGCTGCTGAAGCCCGAATGTGCGCTGTACTTGAACGTGATCAGCCCCGACGAATCGATGTTCCAAAGAAATGGAACGACTCCTTGTTTTACGCGGGCCAGGCCCGCGAAGTAGCCGCCGCCGAATCCGAGATCGGTGCTACCCCCGAGGACCGGCACCAGATTGAATTCGTTGTGCGCGGGCTCGTCGTTCAGCCGAGGGTCGCCCGGTGCGGTGATCGGCGGCGGCGGCTCGTCGGGACGATTGCTCGAATTCAGCGGATCGGCGGCCAGCGCAGACCGACTCCAACAGGCCATCGTGACGATCAACGGAAAGGTTCGGCGCGCGAGACGCGCAAAGCAAATCGCCACTCAGCGCGGAGTGCACACGCCATGCCGGCCGCGCCCGCGCGGATTTGGCTGCGGATCGGCGCGCCGCGCGTGACAGCTTGGTTGCACCCCCTGCGCGCAGCGAGACCAAATTGCACTCGGCTCCGCGCCAGTGCATTTTCAGCCTGCGAATCGCCAGCCTCCATGTTAAGTGCGCGCCATGACGATCCAGGCGGCCGTGGCCGACACTTCGAACAAGACCGTCACCTTCGGTGGCAAGACGTACAGCATCCAACCCCTCGCAGAGGACAGCTACACCGTGCTGCACGCCGGTATTCCAGTCGGTCGCGTCGTGTACTCGTTCGGCGCCGCCAACGGTGTCCCGGAAGGTGATGCGATCAGTGAGGACGACCTGTACACCATCGGCGAAGCCTGGTTTGCCGCGGTCGACGGTTGAGTGAACCATGAGCGCCCGCGACGAGATCTTGGCGCTCGAGGAGCAGCTCCGCCAAGCGGAGCTGGGACCTGACCCCGCGTTCTTCGAACGCCACTTGGCGGACAATGCCGTGCTCGACGGTCAACTCCAAAAGAGCAAGGTCGTCGCGGCGCACCAACCGAGCGGCAGCGCAAAGTTCACTAAAGTCGAGATGAGCGACTTTCAGCTTCAGGAACACGGCGCCGCGGTGGTGGTGACTTGCAGCGGGCTGTATGAAGGGCCGATGGGTTCACACTCCCTCAAGTTCATGCGTGTTTGGCTGAAAGAAGCCGCCGCATGGCGCATCATCGCCGCCTCGATCTGGCAGCAAAAATGAGCTCCGCGAGCACGCGGGCAAGCAACGCATGACCCGCCTACGCGCGGACCGCGGCCCCGATGGTCGATTGAAGGCCTGGGTCTGTGAGGCTTGGGATCGCATCCGCCTGCGGAAGTGCGCGGACATCGTCCAGACCACCTTCGGCGGCGAAGCTCGCGATCGCGTGGGCGGCGCGGATCTGGTCTTTTGGGACTTCATGGTCGGCAACGTGCTGGTGACGATGCACCTCGAGCAAGGCGTGGGCATCGCCGTGCTGGCGAACGATTCATCGGCAGCGAGTGAAGCGTTGGTCCTCGAAATCGCGAGCTACTTGGTCGAGCACGCTCAGCTGTCTCTCGCCTCCTCCTGAGCCGCGTCGTTGGCGAGCAGGCCGAGTGCCTCTTGCCGTTTGAACTCGGCCAGGACGATGCCCGACGCAACGGCGACGTTGAGGCTCTCCGTCACCCCTGCCTGGGGAATGGTCACTCGTGCTTCGCACTCGGCCAGGACTTCGACCGGGAGGCCACTCCTCTCCGCGCCAATCACGAGCAGGTCCGACTCGCGAAAACGAAAATAATGCAGTGAAGCGGCGTCTTTTCGCGGGACCGTCGCCACCCGACGGCCCGGATGACCGCGCAAGAACGAAAGCGGATCTTGCTCGATGCGCTGCCAGGTAATCTTGAAGAATGCGCCAGCGGAAACCGTGCGCAACTTTTGGCCGTAGGATTTGCCGTAGCGCTCACGCACGATGCGATGCGGATCGAACACGTGGCAACGCTCGAATCCAAACACTTCGAGGGTCCGCGCGAGCACACACAAGTTCTCGAATTGCTCGGGGGCGTAGAGGAAAACGTCCATCGCTCAGTGCGCTCCGCTATCGGGAGCCAGCTCACTCAGCCTGGCCCGCGCCGCCGCAACGTAGACCGACCGGGGGTAGCTCGCGATTAGCTCTTCCAGCACCGTGCGTTCGTCGTCGTAGCGAGACAATTTCTTGAGCGCCTGCGACTGACCGAAGTAGGCTTCTGCTTTCAATTCGGGGTCTCCGACGCGACGGAAGGTGGCAAACTCCTGCAGCGCGTTCTCTCCTTGATCGAGGGCGAGGTAGAGCATGCCGAGCGTGACATGGCTGTTGATCCCTTCGGGGGAGTTCGGAAAGAACTCTTCGATCTGCTTCGAAAGCCGAAGCGCTTCGGCAGTATCACCTCTTTCGCGAGCAACCTTGGCGGCCGCAAACATTTCATTCGCCGAAAGATTGCGGCGAATGATCGCGGTCGAGGCGCTGGTCGAGGCCGCTGCGCTCAGCGGCGGCTCCGAGACCGCCACGAGTCGTTGATCGTTCGTCAGCGAGCGCGCCCGAGGTCGCTCCGCGCTCCGCGCTGTCGCGGGCCGGCGCGGCCAAAACTTCCAACCGAAGATCTTGACCGACGCCGTCGTGATGCCAGCCATCAACAATGCCAGCGCCAAGGATTGAACTCCTTGGCGAAGGCGCGGCGAAAGCATTGCTCGTCTTACTATCATGCGACCGCGCGCTTCCGGCTCTTTTTGCCAACCGCAGCCGATTCTGGCACACCTGTCTTGGCTTGCGCGAAGAGCGCCCGGTAGGCACGGGGGCTCATACCAAGGGTGCGCTGAAAGGCACGCGCCATGCGCCCCGGGTTCTCGAAACCAGAGCGAGCGGCGATTACCTTGGCCTCGAGCGGCGTCGTGGTCATGAGCAGCCGCGCGTTTTCGGTGCGCAAGCGCTCGATGAGCTTGGCCGGCGTCGAGCCGAATTCCTCTTGGCACCGGCGGTGCAATGAGCGCACCGACATACCCACCGCGTGCGCCAGTTCGATCACGGAGAGCCTGGCTGTCGGCGCATTGCGAATCAGCTCCAAGCCGCGCGTCAAAGCGTCGGATGCTTCATTCTGGGCGATCAGAGTCTCGCTGAATTGCGCCTGAAACCCGGGGCGGCGAGCGTAAACCACCAGCCGCGCCGCGGTCGAGTCGGCGATGTGCCGGCCCCAGTCTTCCTCGACCATTGCGAGCGCCATGTCGATCCCGGTCGTGACGCCTGCCGAAGTCCACAGCTTGCCGTCGCGCACGAAGATGGCGTTCGCATCGACCGAGACCTCGGGCCGAAAGAGCGAAAGTTCTCGACACACGGACCAGTGCGTCGCGGCACGGCAACCGTCGAGCAACCCCGCCCCAGCCAACACGAACGCACCCGAGCACACCGAACCCAGTCGACGCACTTCGCGCGAAGCCCGCATCAACCAACGTCGGAGTTGCACGCAGCCGAGCGCGGCGCGAATGGCGGGCCTTTCTCCACCTACGACGAGCACGGTGTCTTGCGCTTGCGGCGCGATGCGCTCGAGTCGACGCGCCCGAATTTCGATCCCGGAGGTCGCGCGAATGCGCCCGCCGCCCACCGCGGCCAGCACGATCCGATACTCCGGACGACCCAAGCTGCGGTTGGCCGCAGCAAACACCTCCGCTGGTCCGAAGGCATCGAGCCCTTGCACGCCGTCGAAGCCGACCAGGATGATTCGCATTGGCAGAATTTGAACGGTGTATGGCATTTCTGCCAGGACAAATCGCGATAATCTCGGGAAAAGTACAGGCACTGGAGGCCTCATGACCATGCACATCGCCATGCTGCTCTTCCCCAATTTGACCCAGTTGGATCTCACCGCTCCCTACGAAGTGCTCACGCGCCTTCCGGGTGCGGAGGTATCGCTAGTCTGGAAATCGCTGGATTCAGTGAGCTCGGGCACCGGGCTTCGCCTCTCTCCCACCTCGACGCTGCGCGACGCTCCGCCGGCAGACGTCCTTTTCGTGCCGGGCGGCAGCGGGCTCGTCCCGCTCTTGCGCGATCCCGAAATCCTCGAGTTCCTTCGCCGTCAGGCAGCCACCGCGCGCTACGTGACCGCGGTATGCACCGGTTCGTTGATGCTCGGAGCCGCGGGGTTGCTCGAAGGCTACCGAGCGACCACGCACTGGGCCTATCACGATTTCCTCGAGCGCTGCGGTGCGATCCCGGTTCGGCAGCGAGTGGTCGTCGATCGCAACCGAGTCACTGCAGGCGGCGTCACCGCAGGACTTGATTTCGCCCTACGGTTGACGGCCGAGCTCAGCGGTGAACCGCTGGCGCGCGGCATTCAGCTTGGCCTCGAGTACGACCCCGAGCCGCCCTTCGACAGCGGCGTGCCGGAGCGTGCTACGCCGGAACTCGTGCAAATCGTACTGGATCGATTCGCGCCAGCGCGCCGTGGCTACGACGAACAGCTACCCAAGAGATAGCAGCGTCCGAGTTACACTTTGGGATCCCCGCTCGACCACGCGCGTCATGTACACCGGCTGCGGCTCCTCACTCGCAAAGCCGCAGCCGCGGTAGAAGTCGACCGCGACTCGATTGTCGGCGCACACCCAAACGACCGAAATGTCGTTGCTCTGCATCCAGCGCGCCATGTGCTCGAGCAGCGCTCGGCCTACGCCCTGGCGGCGGTGCGCCTTCCGCACGCCGATCTCGTACAGCAGGAGCTCCTGTCCGGGATCGGTACGAAGCAGCAGGTGCGCACAATACAAGAAACCGATCACCTCGCCGTCGAGCGAGGCGACCCAATGCAGGACGCTGGGATTGGCCAGATACCGCTGCGCCAGGTTCGGCTTGAGCGGCGGAAGCTCGTGGCTACGCCCGTCGAGGTCGAAATCGCCATCCTCGCGGTTGAGGAGTTCGAGAGTTGCTTCGTCGCCCGGACCCAAACGTCTGATCGATACGCTCATCGGCTTCATCACTCGTGCCGGAGTATACCCGAGGTGTCAGGCTGAAAGACGTCGTGCTCGCCATCGTTGGCGAATGGTTCTTCGATCACGAGCTCGCCCTGGGAGCCGAAATGGTACGGGAAGGTGACCACGATCGAGTAGTTGTCGCGATGGTTCAGGTGCACGAAAACCGCGGCTTGGGGCGCCGCTTTGCCCGGCATGGCACTTGCGGCGGAATACGAAAGCGCGGTCGCCTTGAGCTCACCGCGCGCCGCGCCATCACGGAACGCCTCGCGGAACTGCGCGATCAAGGCGGCATCGTCCGCAGCCGGCTCGCCACCGTGTCCGCCCACTCGAACGATTCGATCATCCGCCGAGAGCGTGCAGCCGAAGGGACGAAGCACGCGGTGCTCGCTCAACAGCTGCTCGGCAACGGGCAGCAGTGCGCTCATCAGAGCTTCGCATTCGTCCTTGCAGCTAGCGCTCGTGCGGGTCATGGCTGAAGCCCTTTCTAGCATGATTTCCCGAACATCCTACACGGTGGGATTGGCAGCCCAGGTCGACCGTGACACGTTGTGCAGATGGCTTCTCGAGCGTTCGAGCGTGGTCTCGGGGTATTGTCGCTGTTGATATTGAGCAGCGCGTGCGGAGGCGGAAGCGACGCCGCATCGAACGCAGGGGGCTCGAGTGGTAATATGCCCGCGGGCGACGCCGGAGCCGCTCAAACCAACGGCGGCTCGGGGAACCACGGCGGCGCGCCTGCTGCGAGCGGCGGTGCACCTTCAGCAAACGGGGGTGCCAGCGCAGGGACCAACCAGGCGGGCGGTCCGACCTCGAACGGAGAGTCTCCCAGCGTGGCTGGCTGCGACGTCTTACCGAAGGATCACATTTTCAACACGCCGATCGACGCGCTGCCAGCCCACGCCAGCAGCACTGACTTCATGAAAGCGGTGGGCACGCACAACATTCATCTCGATCTCGGCACCACGGTCGACCCGACGTCCGACGAGTACTACGGCATCCCGTACAACGTCGTGCATTCCAAGACCCTTGCTTGGCAGGGCGCGCTCTACACGACCGCTGACCAGGACATGGATTGGGACCCGACAGAAGAGTCGGACTGCGCCGTCGGCGCCAATCATCAGCTGACGTCGCCCTGCACCGGGGCGGCCGCGACCAAAGCCCAGTTCCCGATTCCCGCGACGCCCCTGGTCGAAGGCGGCATCGTCAGTGACCCGGCGCAACCGTACGGCGATCATCATCTCTTACTGTTGGATGCGGACACTTGCAGCCTGTGGGAGCTGTATCACGTGTATCCGGACCCGAAGGGCGGCTGGGACATCTTCGGTTCCGCCTATTTCGACTTGAAGTCGAACGCTCTGCGCCCCGCGGGATGGACCTCGGCAGACGCTGCCGGTTTCCCGATCATGCCGCTCTTGCTGCGTGCAGACGAGGCCAACAGCGGCACCATCCGACATGCGCTGCGCTTCACGATCGAAAGCAACAAGATCCGGACAGAGTACACGTGGCCTGCCCGCCATCTGACGGGCAACGGGACCAGTTCGATGAGCTTGCCGCCCATGGGTCAAGCGTTCCGCATCAAATCGAGCTACGTGATACCGAGCAAGTTCAACACGCAATCGCGGGCGATCATTCAGGCACTGAAAACCTACGGGATGTATTTGGCCGACGGCGGCAGCTCGATGTACATCCAAGGCGAGCCGAGCTCCGGGTGGGAAGACGACACGTTCAGCCAGGTGCAATCGGTTTCCAGCAGCGAGTTCGAAGCCGTCGACCTCGGTCCGATCGCCGCCCGCCCAGGCTTCGATCCGGACTCGGCCGCGGTGCCTTGAACACTCGTCCAGCTCTCGAATTCGTGATATCGACGGCGGAGTGAAGCCGACCTTTCGTCGCCTGCGCCGCGAAGAAGTAGCGACCGCGGCAGACCTATTTTTGGTGAGCCTGGCCGAGTTGGCTCGCGCGCACGGGTTGCCAGCGCCCGTCAGTTACACTCGCGAATCGGTGGTGCCCGCCTACGAGCATCTGCTCGAGACAGGGATCTTCGAAGTCGCGGAGCTCGACGGCAAGATCGTCGGGATCGCCGCTGCCACCGTGCGTGGCTCGATTTGGTTTTTGGCCATGTTCTGGGTGCTACCGCAGTACAAGTTGCAAGGTATCGGTCGACCCCTGCTCGAGCGCGTGCAACGGCTCGGTGATGAGCAAGGTGCGAGCGTGCGCTGCGTCTGGTCGTCGCTCGATTTCGCGGCCATCGGCAGCTACTTGAAGCTCGGAATGATGCCCGCTGGGCCAATCTTTACGTTCGCTGGGGCGATCCGCACGGCACCTGCAATGCACGGCGAATCGCACGTCGCGGAGCTCGAGCCAGGACAGGCGAGCACCATCGATCGCCTCGTGCGCGGCGTGGAGCGCGAGCAAGATCACGCCTTCTTTCGCGCGCGCGGCATGCACGGTCATCAGCTCGCGATCGAAGACCGCGTGGCGGGCTATTTCTACGTGAAAGACGGCGTGATCGGCCCCGCAGCGTGGTCGGACCCGGCGAGCGGCGAAGCGCTTTTGAGCCACGCTTTGCAACAAGCGAGCAGGCGAGCTACGGAGGTCAAGCTGATCGCACTGGGTGTGAATCAGACCGCGATCCGTGTGGCCACTGCCGCTGGCTTGCGGCTGGTCTCCGCGTCTCACTTCATGACGAGCGCTGCGTTCGGAAAGCTCGACTGCTATTTGCCGTCCGGGCCGGCACTGTTCTGAAACGCCCCGCTTGGCGAGTGCTACTGAGTCTGGTACTTGTCCGGGTCATGAAACGAACCCTTCAGTGTGCGTTCGCCGTCGCGGCGATGCTTGCCAGTTCGAGCGCTTGGGCACAGGACTTCGGCGAAAAAGGCACGATCGCCATCAGTGCCGAGCGTTTGTTTGGTTTCACGTACGACCACGCTCGGGTCACCAACAACGGGCAAGACACGACTGCCAGTGTCACGCATTTCAGCCTGCTCTCTTCGTCGGTCAGCGTCGGAGGGAACGGAGGAGTTGGCGGCGTTTGGGCTGGTTTTAGCTCACCAAGGGTCGCCGGTGACTACTTCGTGATCGACCGGCTCTCGGTGGGCGCCGCGTTGGGCTACGCCCATTGGTCGGCGACCGTGCAACTCCCCGGGCCGGGCGGCAACGAAACCACGACCACCGGTGACTCCTTCACCTTCGCGCCACGCGTTGGCTACTTCCTCACGTTTACGGACAAGATCGGCTTCTGGCCGCGCGGCGGCTTGACCTATCGCTCTTACAGCGCCGAGGACGCCGGTGGACATGACATCGCGTTCACGCTCGAAGCACCGTTCGCGTTCACGCTCATTCCGCACGTCGCTTTTTGGGCGGGCCCCACGCTCGACCTCGGCTTCGCCGGCTCGCAGCACGTCACGAATGCCAACGGCACCACCACTTCGGTGGACTTCAACGCGTACGCGATTGGGCTACAGACCGGGTTGGTCGTTTACTTCGGCACCTGACCGAGGGGTGAGGCCCCACCGCACCTTGCCGGAATCGCGTTGAGTCGCAAAATTCCGTGAGGATTTCGCGAAATTCTCGGCAATTGTGAAAGACAAATACGCGCGGGCCGAGCTAAGCTCGGCCGCGCTTCGCCGAGTCCCCTCATGAAATCAATCATCCCCGACCCCACTCAGCTGGACGAACTCGCCGCCGGCCTCGATGCAGGTTGGGACGAGGAGCCTGCGCAAGTGCAGCCCTCGGAACCTCCGCACTCGGCGCCCCTGCCCGCCACCCTCGATGAACTCGATGCTGATTGGGACGACGCGCCCAAAGCGGCAAGCCCAGCAGTGAGCCCCGCGCGCTCGGGGCAATCTCGTCCGAACGCGGCGCGACCGAGTCCCGCGCGACCAAGCCCGACACGCGCCGTGACTCCCCCCGTCACTGCTTCGAGTCCGCCCCTGCGCGTCAGCAAGCAGGATCGCCGCGACGCCGAGCGTCGGCGTCGCGCACATGAGGCGCAGCAAAAGGCGGCCAACAAGAAGCAGCGTAAAGCGGAGCGCCAGGCGGAAGCCCAGCGCGCCAGTGAGCAACGCTCGACCGAGCAACAAGCGCTCGCCGAGCGCCGCGCGCGTCAGATCGTCCCCCGCAAACGCGCACAGCCGAAGGTCGCCCAGCCGACTCCCGAAAGCACGGCCCCGACTAAACGAACTCCGAAACGCCCCCGTCGCGAGGCCGCGCGCGCCCCATCGACCACTGATGCCAATGCAAGCAAGCAGGCACCGCTCGCGCGCGAAGCCACCGCGCGCGCCCCTTCCACGCGCCGAGCGTCGACCGTTCCCGAAGAACGCGGCGCAAAAAAGCTGATTGTCCCGTTCTTGATTGCACTCGTGTTCGCGATCACCCTCGGTTTCGCGCTCAGCCGCGCGCGCTGAAACGCGAGCGCCTGCCGAATCATCGAAGTTGAGCCCGAGTCCAGCTGCGCTCGCCGGGCTGGAGGGTGCGCAGTCCACCGAATGGCACGCACACGTGCCGCTGGCTGGCTCGGGCGACAGGCCAAAACCGCGGTTTTCTCAATCTGGGCGCCCCCACCGAGAAACAATCAGACATACCCGAGTAACACCTGCACAGCATCCCGGACGCAGGCTCGAAGGAGTGCAATCCTCAGCAGCCATGAGCCCCGCGGACGAGCCCCAAGAACACCTCAGCGTGGTCTACGTCGAAGACGACGAGCGCTTGGCCAGATTGACCGCGCAGTATCTTCGCTCGCATCGCGTCGAAGTCACCATCGTCGA
>Ga0164307_10000054_pt1 | contig 49994 bp, 39 predicted proteins | sample Whisoiple_243_MG_FD_110214 | JGI IMG/M metagenome (GOLD analysis project Ga0164307, IMG submission 110214) | Soil microbial communities amended with fresh organic matter from upstate New York, USA - Whitman soil sample_243_MG | ecosystem: Environmental > Terrestrial > Soil > Unclassified >...
GCTGCTCTTGTCGGCGAGTGCCGAGAACGGTAGCCTTTTTGCCCCGATGGCCCGCATTCTGCTCGCGACACCCGAAGGCCAGCAGGTCGTTGAGTTACGAGACCACAACTCGCTCGGGCGCCATCCCAGCAACACCATTCAGCTTCTCGACAAGATCGTGTCGAAGGAGCACTGCATCCTGGAACGTCGCGTCAACGGCTTCACGTTGCGTGACCTCGGCAGTCTGAACGGAACGTATATCAACGGCGAGCGCGTCGTCGGTGAGCAAGATCTCAAGCACGGTGACGACATCGCGCTCGGCGCCACTCGCGCGCGTTACGACGACGGTTCGGGTCGGCCTTTGCCGCCTCCACCGAACTACGGAGCACCGCCGCAGGCACCGCCGCCGTCAGGCTGGCAACAACCGTCGCCTCCACAATCTCAAATCGGTGCACCACCTTCCACCGTGGGTTCGCAGCCGTATGGGCCGCCGCCGACGGGCCCGCACGGCACGCAACAGGTGGCGCAATTCCCGAGTCCGCCCAACTTCGTGCCGGCACCGGGCTTCACTGCGACTCCTGGTTTTGCTCCCGCTCCGGGCTTTGCTCCTTCGCCCATGGCGACCGCGCAGCTCCCGCAAGTCCCCTCGCCCGCCACGCGCGTGGACGTGAACGACAAGGCGCGCCAAATCGGGACGCAGATCGCCGCCACTGCCAAGGGCTTCATGCCCTACGACAAACTGGCGGGAAATACCGACCAGCTCGCGCAGGACTACGAGCGGCTTCGGCTGAGCCACGAGCTCTCGCGCGAGATCGCGCTCGAACGCGATCTGCCGGCGCTGTTGAACAAGATCCTGCTCACGATCTTCAAGTTCGTGCGCGCCGATCGCGGCGTCATTTTCTTGATGAATCCGCAAGGTGAGCTGGTGCCCGGCGCAAGCCAGCGGCGCGACGGCACGGACGCACCGATCCCCGTGTCGTCCACGATCATGAACCACGTGATCAAGGAGCGAGCCACGGTGCTCACACACGACGCTGCGATGGATTTCGCTGCGTCCAAGGGCAAGAGCATGATCCTGAACCGGATCAGCTCCGCGATCGTGGCGCCGCTCTTGCACAACAACGAGATCTTGGGCGTCTTGTGGCTCGACAGCGAGACGCTCGCGCAATTTCAGCCCAAAGACATGGAGATTGTCACGGCCATCGCCGCGCAAGCCGCGATGTTCATCGAGATCAACATCTTGGGCAAGAAGGTCGAGCTCGAGCTGGTCAATCGCGAGCGCTTCAGCCGCCTGCTGTCGCCCAATATCGCGCAGCGCGTGCTGTCCGGCGAGCTCGAGGTGAAGAAAGGCGGGCAGCTCGTCAACGAGTGCACCGTCTTCAATTCGGACATTCGCGGCTTCACCCCGCTGAGTGAAGGCTCGCGCCCGGAAGCGCTGGTCGACCTGTTGAACGAGTATTTCGAGCAAATGGTCGAGGTGCTGTTCAAGTACGAGGGCACGCTCGACAAGTTCATGGGCGACGGCATCATGGCGCTGTGGGGCGCGCCCGTGGCTCACCCGGACGACGCCTTACGCAGCGTGAGCTGCGCGCTCGAGCAGATGGAAGCGCTCGGCAAGTTCAATCGCACGCGCATCGACGCCGGTTCGCAGCCGTTGGCCATCGGCATCGGCATTCACACGGGGCCCCTCGTCGCCGGCTACATCGGCAGCTCGAAGGCGCTCTCGTACACGGTGATCGGCGACACGGCCAACACCAGTGCGCGGCTGTGCGGCGTGGCCAACTCTGGCCAGGTGTTGGTCAGTGAAGCGACGCTCGTCAAACTGAACGGCAAGTTCGTGTACGAAGAGCTGCCGCCCGCTCACCTCAAGGGCAAGGAGAAGCCGTTCCGCGTGTTCGACGTGAAGGGCTTGCATCCGAGCGTGCAGGTTCCGGTCGCGGTCGGGACCTGAAGCGCTCCACGCCGTAGTGGAAATACGTCGCGTCGATTTCGGCTGCGTATGATTTGCGGGCCAGCGCCCGTGCTGCGAGCGAGGCCGTGAACAGGCCGCCAAAAGGCTCCCAAATCACGTCCCCTGCCTCCGTGGAGGCTTCGATGATCCGCGTCATCAGATCGAGCGGCTTCTGATTCAGATGCACCGCGCGCCCGCCGTCGACCTTGACTCGTTCCTCGCCGCGCACGGGGCTGCGCTCCCAGACGTTGGTCACGCCGTGCGGGCAATTGAACTTCGCGCGCATACTGGCCCAAGCAGCGCCCGACACGGGCCGCACGCCATCGAGTGAAAAGTAAGGCCTCCCCGCTCGGTCACCGAAGCGATTGGCAAAGTCGCTCAGCTTTTGCATCACCTCCGGAGGTGGGAAGTACCAGAGGTGACCTTGATCGAAATACTTGCGGGTCGCCGCGTTGTTCACGCCACACGCTTCGTTCGCGCGTCGCTGCGGAAGCCCCGTGCGCTTCCATTCTTCGAGCAACCACTGCTTGAGGGGCTTGCCCGCCACGCGCGCTTCGAACACGTATTGCACGCAGACCTCGGTGACCACCGGAAAGCGCCGAATTTTTTGGGTGTTCACGTTGCCAGCGATGTGCCCGACGCCTTTGTTCCAAGTGTTGGAGTTGACGTAACGGAAGCCGTACTTCTCCAAAATCGGATGCGCCGCGGCCCAACCGATCTCCGAGTTCCAGAACCAAAGTGTGGTCGCAGCAGTCGCGGCGCGACTCCAAGCCGAGACGTGCGGTTCGTACCAGAGCGGCACGTCGAGGTGGTCGGACGTGTCACCGTCGAAACCGAGCACGCCGTACGCGCCGTCGGAAATGATCGCGGTCGGTGTCGGCCACCCAGCGTAACAAGACAGGGCGTCCGCGTGGCTGAGCGAGACAGCGCGATCGGTGTACACGGAGGCAGTGAGCAGTTCTTTTCGCACCACGGCTCGACCGCGGCCGACCGTACTCGGCGCCGCGCGTTTCGGTGCCGGCCCGCTCGGCTGCTTGTTCTGGCTCATTTTGGCTCGAAACATATCATCCGCAGCAGCATTCCGAAAAGCCATGACGCAACGCGGCGCCTAGCCGACGCGGCTGAGAACCCCTCGACAGCACCCCGTTCTCGCGCAAGAGTCCCGCCGGAATGGCTCATATCCTCGCCTTCGAGCGCCCCGTCGTGGAGCTCATCACGCGCGTCCGCGAACTGCGCGAACTCGCCCATGAAGACGATCGCTTTGGTTCCGAGCTCAAACGGCTCGAGGACAAAGCAGCGAAGCTGGCACGCGAAGTGTTCGCCAAGCTGTCGCCGATGCAGAAGGTGCAGCTGTCACGGCACCCGAATCGCCCATATACCCTAGACTACATCGATCGCCTGTTCGAGGATTTCGTAGAACTACACGGCGATCGCCGTTTCGCCGAAGATGGCGCGCTGATCGCGGGCATCGGCAAATACCACGGACGCAGCGTGGTCGTGGTCGGCCATCAAAAAGGCCGCACCAGCAAGGAACAAACGAAGCGCAACTTCGGCATGCCCAACCCGGAGGGCTACCGCAAGGCCATCCGCATGTACGAGCTCGCCGAGCGCTTCAATCTGCCCATCTTCACCTTCGTCGACACGATGGGTGCGTACCCCGGTTTGGGCGCGGAAGAGCGCGGCCAGAGTGAAGCCATCGGCGCCGCGATCGAGACCATGTCGCGCATGACCGTGCCGATCGTTACCGCCGTGATCGGCGAAGGCGGTTCCGGCGGCGCGCTCGCGCTCGGCGTGGCCAATCGCGTCTTGGTCTTGGAGTTCAGCTACTACTCCGTGATCACGCCCGAGGGCTGCGCAGCGATTTTGTGGAAGAGCGCCGAACGCGCGCCCGACGCCGCGGCGCGCCTGCGCATCACCGCGCCCCACTTGCTCGAGTTCGGCGTTGCCGACACGATCGTGGAAGAGCCACCCGGCGGGGCGCATCAAGACCACGACGACGCAGCCAAGCGGCTCGATCGCGTGCTGTATTCGACGCTCACCGAGCTCTCGTCCCTGTCACGCGAGGCGCTCCGCGAAGATCGCTACCAGCGCTTTCGAAAGCTCGGCGCGTTCGTGGCTTAAAGCGGGCTTCGAGCCGCTAGACAACGAGAGCGACGCTGGGGGGTGGGGCTATGGCTGATATTTGCTCGCTGGCTTTTGGGTAAGCGGGCGCGGAAAGCCGCATGGCGGCGCATAGCTCTCATGGCGATCCTCCAGGCGCTCGGTCGCCAACTGGCCTTTGCCCAGATCGCCTGATTTTCGAGCCAGCGCGCCCAACTTCGACTCGCTGGGACGTTGCCGACGAGGGTCCTCGTCGATCGAAAGATACTGTGCGAACACAATACGTTCTTCCCGCGATAGCCGTGCTCCACCCCGAATCGCAGGAGCCGTTTTGTGCGGCGAAATGCAACGAATATTCAGCGGCGGCGCTGCGCGCTTCGAGCTGCGCGCTGCGCGCTGCGCGAGGACGCCGCGCTTCGAGCTGCGCGCTTCGGGCGGGTGCCGCGTTGCGCCCATGCCGAGTATGTGGTGATCGTGAGGAGAGGCGCGCTCGACGTCGGGAGTAACGGTTGGAGGCCGCTGCAATGAGGAGGGGCGCGCGGGACCGCGCGGGCCGAAGGCGCTTCGTCGCGGGCCGCACTAAGCCACGGGGACATTTGGACCGCGGCGACACTTCGAACTTCGACTCGCTGGGTCGTTGCCGACGAGGGTTCTCGACGATCGAAAGATACTGTGCAAACACAGTACCCTTCTTCGCGCGATGGCGGTGCTCCGCGCCGAATCGCAGGAGCGGTTCTTTTTGCGGCAAAATGCACTGAATATTCAGTGGCGACGGTCCTCGCGCTTCGACCTGCGGGCGGCCGCCGCGCAGCGCGCTGCGAGGTGCGGGACGCCAGCGCGGGGCGCCCATGGCAGTGTGTGGTGATGCGTGAGCAGAGACGCGCTCGACGTCGGGAGTAACGGGTCGGAGGCAGCTACAATGAAGAGGGGCGCGCCGGGCGGCGCGGGCTGAATGCGCGGCGCAGTCGGTGCGCAAAGCCACGGGGACATTGGGAGCGCGAGCGACGCTTGGCGGCGGACGACTCGGTGGCGCGGCGAGCGAGAGGCAGAGACAAGGTGGCCAGGGCTCCGGGTGACACGGGTTCTTTTTTGCCATTCCGCAAATACTGTCGCGCCGCCAGCTCCCGCCTTTGCCCGCTTGGTATTAGAGTCAGCTCAAGCAAAGGGGCTAGTGATGATTCTAATTGGGCAATATGACTCGCCGTTCGTGCGTCGCGTGGGGATCGCTCTTCAGTACTACGGCTTGAAGTTCGAGCACCGACCCTGGTCAGTCTGGGGGAACGCCGCACAAATCGCCCAATACAACCCGCTCCGCCGCGTACCCACGCTTTTGCTCGAAGACGGCGCTGCGTTGGTCGAGACCTTTGCCATTCTCGACTACGTGGACGAGCTCGAATCGGCGAAGGGAACGCGCCTACTCGTCCCGCGTTCCGGAGGAGAGCGCCGGGATATCCTGCGAGTTGCGGCTCTCGCGGGGGGCGTGGCAGACAAAGCCGTTACCCTGCTCTATTCCTCGCTCGAGCTGATGAAGCCTTCGCCGATCTGGAGTGAGCGTTGTCGGACGCAAATCAGCGAGTCACTCGCGTTCCTCGAGGGCGAGCGCGCGAAGCGCCCATCGACGTATTGGTTCGGTGAAACCCTCAGCCACGCAGACATCGCGCTGGCCTGCGCCTATCGCTTCACCCGTGAAGCGCATCCGGACTTGCTGGCACCTGCGCAGATTCCTGTGATTGCCGCGCTGGCCGACCGCTGCGAGGCCTTGCCCGAGTTCAAGGCCATCTACTTGCCGATCACCAACAACCTCAAGAAGTCCTGAGCCGGCATTCGTCCAAGAGCTCGCGCGTGCGGCTCGAGCCGCAGCGCGTAACGCCAATCTCACGCGCAGCGAGCACGAAGGACAGCTCGCGCACTCCGCCGGAGGCCTTCACTTGTACGGTCGCCGGCGAGTGCGCGCGCATCAAGCGCAGATCGTCGAGCGTTGCGCCCGAAGGGCCGAAGCCGGTCGAGGTCTTCACCCAATCGACTCCGAGCTCGCCGCAAATCTCGCAGAGTCTGATCTTTTGCGAGTCGTTCAGGTAACAATTTTCGAAGATCACTTTCAGTTTTTGGCCGCGGCCGTGTGCCTCGGCCAAAACGGCAGCGATCTCGGCGCGCACGTAAGCCCAATTGCCGCTCAACGTGTGGTGCAAGTTGATCACCATATCGAGCTCCGCGGCGCCTTGCTGCAACGCGAGCTTGCTTTCCGCGACCTTTACCGAGGTCGCCTGCCCGCCGTGTGGAAAGCCGATCGTCGTGCTCGCCTTCACGTCCGAGCCCGCGAGCAGCTCTGCGCAGCGCTGTAGGTATGACGGTACCAAGCACACGCTGGCCACGTCGTACTCCAGCGCCAAGCGAATGCCAGCTTCGAAGTCTGCCGCAGTCATCGTCGGCGCCAGCATCGAATGGTCAATCATTTTGGCGATGTCGCGATAGCTGAACGGTGCGCCCTGAGCCGGTGTCGTAGTCATTGGTTCGCCGACTGTATCGCGATCTCGAACGCGCTTGCCGTTCCCTTTTCGGCGTGGCATCCTGACTCGGCAATGTTCGCTTCGAGCACGCGCACGACGACCACGACGACGGGAATTTCCCGGGCTTCGTCTCGTCCACGCACGCTCCAGTAGCGAACGTTGAAAACGACCGAAAACCCGCCGGAGAACGCGGGCTTTCGGAATCTGGAACGAGCCCCCGTTTCGCCGGCCAACGAAAACGGAAAAGTCATGCTCGAATCGGATCATCGCATTTTAGGCCAAGAACTCGACCTCTTTCACTTGCAGGAAGAGGCGCCCGGCATGGTGTTTTGGCACCCACGCGGCTACGCCATGTATCGCGCGCTCGAGGGCGCAGTGCGCGCCTGGACCGTCGCCTCCGGCTTCGAAGAGGTGAAGACCCCGGAGCTCATCCGCAGCGCCATTTGGGAGCAAAGCGGGCACTGGCAGAACTTTCGCCAGCATATGTTCGCGTTCTCGGACGAAGGCAAGAGCGCGGCGATGAAGCCCGTGAATTGTCCGGGGCACGCGCAAATCGTGAAAAAGCGCTCGCTCTCGCACCGCGACTTGCCGCTGCGGCTCTCGGAGTTCGGCATCGTGCACCGCGATGAACCGAGCGGCGTACTGCACGGACTATTGCGCTTGCGCCAGTTTACCCAAGACGATGGCCACGTGTTTCTGGCTGAAGCCGACGTCGAGCGCGAGGTGGCTCGCTTCTGCAGCTCGTTGTACGACTTCTATCGCGCGCTCGGCTTCTCGGACATTGCCGTCAACTTCGCCACTCGCCCCGCACAGCGCGCCGGTTCGGACGAGGTGTGGGATCGCGCAGAGGGCGCCTTGTCGAACGCAGCGCGCCGCGCGGGGCTCGTGTGTCAGGTCAAGGCGGGCGACGGCGCCTTCTACGGCCCCAAATTGGAATTCGAACTCGGCGATCGACTCGGCCGCCGCTGGCAATGCGGAACCATCCAACTCGACTTCGTTTTGCCGGAACGCTTCGAACTCTCGTATGACGATAGCTCGGGCGTCCGCGCGCGGCCGGCCATGTTGCACCGCGCGATGGTCGGCAGCTTGGAGCGCTTCCTCGGCATCTTGCTGGAGCATCACGAGGGGCGTGTGCCCGCATGGCTAGCGCCGGAACAAGTGCGTGTACTTCCGGTGCACCCCGAGCAACGACTCTATGCCGACGAGGTCGCGGGTCGCCTCAGGGAGCATGGGGTGCGAGCCGCGCTCGACGCCAGCAACGAAACCCTCTCACGAAGAGTCGCTGAAGCCCATGCTCTGCGCGTGCCGCTGTTGTGGGTGGTGGGCGCGCGCGAGATGGCAGCGCGCAGCGTGACCGAACGCAGCCAAAGCGACGAGCGGCGAGCGGTCCCGCTGCTGGACGCGATCGGCCGGGCGCGGCTCGTGTGCGCGGCGCCAGTAGCTAGCCAAGAGGGCGGCGGTGCGGCGCGGGGAGCGGCCGTTGACTGAAGGCGGCCCAACGAGAGATGCTGAACGTGCGGCGCGTAGGCGCTGAGCGCCGCATGTTTCAGCACTTTCCATGCTGATTTGCCGTTTCTGGCCGATGCCGCGCCGCTCGCCCGATGGGCACGAAAATCAGCGACGCGATCGGCTTGACCCACTCGAGGCTGATAGCTAGGTTCCCCCCGCTCGCGCGGCCGTTTCCCCGTCTTCGCTTGCTAGATCCAGCATGGGCACCCTCGACGGCATCCGCACGATTGACGATCTCCGCTTGGAAAATCAGCGCGTGTTCATCCGCGTCGATTTCAATGTACCGCTGGACAAGTCCGGCGCGGTGCTGAACGACGAACGCATTCGCGCGTCGCTCCCGACGATCAAGAAGGCGATCGCCTCGGGCGCGCGCGTGATCCTCGGCTCGCATCTGGGACGCCCGAACGGTAAGCCGAACCCGGCGTTCACTTTGGAACCCGCGGCGTTGCGTTTGAGCGAGCTACTCGGCCAGGAAGTGTACTTGCCCGATGATTGCATCGGCGACGCCGCCAAGAAGCTCGTCAGTGACCTGCGCCCCGGCCAGCTGGTCATGCTGGAAAACCTGCGCTTTCACGAAGAAGAAGAGAGCAACGACGAAGGCTTTGCGCGGCAGATCGCGGCGTTCTGCGACGTGTACATCAACGACGCGTTCGGCACTTCCCACCGCGCGCACGCTTCGGTGGCGGGCATCCCGCGTGTCATGCGCGACAAAGGCATGGGCTACTTGCTGCGCGATGAAATCACCGCGCTTTCGCGGGTGACCGAGAGTCCAGCCAAGCCGTTCGTCGCGATCTTGGGCGGCGCCAAGGTTTCGGACAAGCTCAAGGTGATCGGCGCGCTGCTGCAAAAGTGCAACGCGATCTGCATCGGCGGGGCGATGGCCAACACGTTCTTGGCGGCAGCCGGAAACAACCTGAAGGATTCCAAGCTGGAATCGGACCAGTTGCCGCTCGCGCGAACCTTGCTCGAGCAAGCGCGCGACCGCGGCGTGCGGATCATCCTGCCGACGGACGTAGTGGTCGCGGAAGACAAAGACGCGACGACGGGCGAAGTCGTCAATGTGCGTTCGATCCCGGACCAGCACATGGCGCTCGACATCGGGCCGGCCTCGGTCAAAGCGATCGCGAACGAAGTGAGCAAAGCCAAGACGGTGTTCTGGAACGGCCCCATGGGTCTGTTCGAAAACCCGGGCTTCGCTGCTGGAAGCATCGGAGTCGCTCAGGCGCTCGCCGAGAGCGCGGCGTTCACCGTGGTCGGCGGGGGGGACAGCGTGGCAGCGGTCGCCGCCGCGGGTCCCGAAGTCGCGCAGAAAATCAGCTTCATTTCCACGGGCGGCGGCGCGTCGCTCGAATTGATCGAGGGCCTTAAGTTGCCGGGCGTCGAAGCCCTGCGAGGAAACCAATAAGATGGCACGAAAATACCTGATCGCTGGCAACTGGAAACTGAACAACGGCGGGCTCAAGGGAGTCGAACTCGCCGCCGGCGTCGCCAAGGCCTCGAAAGAGGTCGCCGGTTTGGTCGAAGTCGTCGTCTCGCCGCCCTTCACTGCACTCGCCGCGGTGTCGAGCGAACTCGAAGGCAGCCACGTAGAAGTGGCCGCTCAGAACTTCTACCCGAAGGATAGCGGGGCCTTCACCGGTGAAGTGAGCGCGCCGATGCTCAAAGAGTCGGGCGCCTCTTGGGTGATCATCGGTCACAGTGAACGCCGTCAGTACTTCGGCGAGACCGACGCACAGGTCGGCGAAAAGACTGCCGCCGCGATCGCCGCGGGCATCAAGCCGATCGCCTGCATCGGCGAGACGCTCGCCGAGCGTGAAGCCGGAAAGACGCTCGAGGTGGTGTTCCGCCAGCTCGAGACGATCGTCCCCGAGTTGAACAAGAAGCCGGGCTTCGGTGTCATCGCGTACGAGCCGGTCTGGGCCATCGGCACGGGTAAAGTCGCGACCAACGAGCAAGCTCAAGAAGTGCACGCCGCCATTCGCGCGCAGCTCAAGAAGACGAGCGCCGAACTGGCCGAGGTCACCCGCATTCTGTACGGCGGCAGCGTGAAGGCGGACAATGCCGCGGGCCTGCTCGCGTGCCCGGACATCGACGGGGCGCTGGTCGGAGGCGCCGCTTTGGACGCTGAAGGCTTCGCAAAGATCGCCAAGGCCGCGCCGGTCAAAAACTGAGACTTCGGGTTGCGGGAGCCGCGAAGCGCGGAAACGCCGCCGAGGAGCGGGGTGCGATGCTGGATTGGGAGCGCCCCCCTCCCTTCGAAACGCTGAGTTCCGGCAAAAATCCGAGATAATTCACGGATAGGGCTCTGGCCGAGCGCCAATCCTGCGACTACACTGCCTCGACCCGGAGCACCCGCATGGCTGATTTTCTGCATACCCCGTTCACTGTTCTGCACATCATGGCCTGCGCGTTCCTGATCTTGGTGATCTTGATCCAACCGGGCAAAAGTGGTGGCTTGGGCGCGCTCGGCGGTGGTGGCGCCCAGCAGGTGTTCGGTGGCAGCGGCGCTGGTAATTTTCTGACCAAGACCACTTGGGTCACGGCAGGGATTTTCTTCTTCACCAGCATTTCGCTCGCCTACTTGTCGTCGTCCACGGACGAGTCGATGCGCAAGCACTCGCAAGCGTTGCAAAAGCAGCACGAGCAAAACGCGCCGCTCGCGCCGAACGCGCCGGCCAAGTCCGCGCCGCCCGCCAGTAGCTCCAAGTAGTCGGCCACTCACGGAGTCGCGCGGCGATGCCCGAGACTCGGCTTCGTGAGTTATTGCCCAATGCCCGCGAGCTCGCGGTGCTCTTCGGAGCGCGCGGGCTCGCTTGCGTCGCAGCCTGGCGTTCCGGCTTTCGCGCGCTGAGCGACGACGACTACGCACGCATCTCGATCGCGCAACGCTTCGCACAAGAGCCGCATTTCGATCCCAGCGGGACCAGTTGGTTGCCTGCACCGTTCTGGGCCTATGGAGCCGCTTTTCGCGCATTTGGGACGGGACTGGGCGTCGCCCGTGCCACGGCCATCATCCTGGCGCTCGCCGCGACGGTGTTGGTCTACGTTGCAGCGCGGGTGCTCGGGACCAGCCGCATGGCTGCGGTCGTTGCAGCAGTGCTGAGCTGCGTGCTCGTGCCCTATTCTACCCTGCTCGGGGTCGCGGCGCTGCCCGAGGTGCCGTGCGCGGCGCTCGCGCTTTTTGCCGCCGCGACACTCGCGAGCAGCGATCCGCGATTGCGCGCGTTGGGCGGCGGCGCCCTGATTTTCGCGACTCTGTCGCGCTACGAGACTTGGCCGATCGCGGCCGTGTGCGCGGGCTTTGGAGTCTGGGATGCGATCCGGCAACGGCGCGCGGCACACCTTGCCGGCGCTGCGCTCGCGCTCAGCGGACCCGTACTATGGCTCGCCCTGGGCCACCTCAGTCACGGTGACGCTTGGTTCTTCATCGCTCGCGTGACCGCGTATCGACGCGCGCTCGGGGGCAACGAAATCCCACTGTGGCAGCGATTGCTCGAATACCCCTGGGCGCTGATCTGGAATGCGCTCGGTCTGTGCGTGCTGTTTCCGATCTTCTACTTCATGGCGCAGAAGACGCGCGAGCTGGACGGGCCCCGTTATGCGCGCTGCGCCGTTGCGTTGCTGGCCATGCTCGCGTTCTTGATGTTGGGCAGCGTTCGTGACGGCGTGCCGACACACCACGCCGCGCGCGTGCTCTTACCGCTTTGGTTCTTCGGAGCCGTCGTGGCAGGCCGTGAATTTACCCGCCGCGCGAAGGACGCAACTGGCCGCGTGCGAGTCGTAGTGGTGGTCGCCGCGATCACCAGTATTCCGCTGGTGCAAGGCGTGCACCTGCCGAGCGGCGAAGGATTCGCGGCCCGCGCGCTCGAGCTCGAGGCGGGCGACGCGGCGCGCATGGAAACCAAGCTCGGCTTGGCCATCGACACCAGCGACTACGGTTATTTCGCCGTCCAAGCCGGGTTCGGAACGCCGATTGGGACCATCGTGCTCGACGATCATGATCCGCGTCGTGCAAAGCTCTCCAGTGTGACCCCGTTTGCTTCGAGCCAAGCCCTCGAAGAGAGCCTTCGAGCGCAGCATGCTCGCTTCGCGGTCCTCACCAGCGAGCATGCGCCGCTCTTGGCCCCGCGCTGCGACGAGATCTGGCGAAACGCCAAGTTCGTGCTGTTTCGGTGCCCGACGCCCGGTTCGGGCGCAGGCTGATTGCGCAACAATTTGGCCGGCAACGACGGCTCGTGCCTACGATGCGGCGGTGCTCGGAGTACTTGGTCGACGCGGCGTCGAAGCGTGCATCAGCTTGTTCGCGGTGCTCGGCTTTTGCTACGTCCCCCTCGGCGGCCACACCGGGCTCGAGCACGCGAAGGCGATCTTGACGACTCCGGCGGCCAAACGCGCTGGCGTCGAGCTCGTCGAAGCGCTGATTCGAGTGAGGGCTCGCTTGACCGGCGAGGTCCAAGAGCTCACCAGTGCCGGCGGGCCGGAAGCCACCCCTCCGTCGCTGCCCGCACCGAAACACGAAGGCAACCAGCGCCCCGATCACCACCGCCCGGCGCCCAGCCCGTAGCAGTCTCTAACGGTTTTCGGCCACAAAAGACCAAACCACCGGGGCTCGCTGCGGAGCATCGGTGGTTTGAATTCCCCGAGAGTCTAGCGCTGCTGGAACCGGGGTGTCAACGCAATGCCGTCTCAGTGACGGTTCGTTGGGTGGTATCGTCCGAGTTACTAACCCTGACGGGTTACCACGGATCAGGCGCGAAGCGCTTCGGCGCCGCCGATGATTTCCATCAGCTCGGTGGTGATCGCGGCTTGGCGAGCTCGATTGTAGAGCAGGGTGTACTTGCCGATCATCTCGGCCGCCTTCTTCGTCGCAGACTCCATCGCGGTCATGCGCGAGCCGAGTTCGGACGCTTGCGACTCGAACAACGCGCGCAGGATCGACACCTCGATGTAGATCGGCACCAGCCGCTCGAGCAACGTTTCGCGGTTCGGCTCGAACAAGAACTCGGGATGCGAGCCCCACTCCGGAGTTTGCCCCTGCTCGCTCGATGCCGCCGGAGCTTCGCCCTTCTGCAACGGCAAGAGCGGTTCGGCGACGACGCGCTGACTCATCGCGCTCTTGAACTCGTTGTACACGACGTAGATCGAGTCGACCTCGCCCTGCACGAACGGCGTGAGCACCTTGCGCGCAACGACGCGCGCCTGCTCGATGTCGAGCTTTTCCCAGATGCCGCTCAGAACTTCGAGCACCGGCGCGTTGCGACGACGGAAATAGTCGCGGCCCTTGCGGCCGATGGTCACGATCTTGACGGCCTGCCCGGCCGCTTCGCGCTCTTTCCAGAGCCGCGTCGCAGCGCGCAGGATGTTGGTGTTGAAGGCGCCGCACAGACCGCGATCGCTGGTGATCACCAAGAGCAGTACGGTCTTTTCGGCGCGCCGCGCGAGCAGCGGATGCTCGTTTTCGTTCACGGCCGCTTCTTCATCGGCGACCTGACCTACGACGTCGTTCAAGACCTGCGCGGTCTTCACGGCGAACGGGCGCAGCGCTTGAATTCGTTGCTGGGCGCGCGTGAGCCGAGCGCCCGCCACCATCTTCTGCGCGCGCGTGATCTTCTGCGTCGATTTGACGCTCGAGATCCGCTTGCGAATAGCCTTGAGGTTAGCCAATTCGGCTCACTCCTTGCTCGAAACGAACGATTTGCCGAACGCCTTGAGAATGTCGACGAGCTTCTTCTTGATCTCGTCGGTGATCTCTTTCTTGCTGCGGATGTCTTCCCACAAGTCGGCGTGCTTCTCGTCGATGTAGCGGTAGAGTTCGGCTTCGTAGTTGCGCAGCGACTCGACCGGGAGCTTGTCGACGTAACCCTGCGTGCCGGCGAAGATGATCACGACCTGCTTCTCGACCGCGAGCGGGACGTACTGCCCCTGCTTGAGCAGCTCGACCAAGCGCTGACCGCGATCCAACTGCGCGCGGGTCGCAGCGTCGAGATCGCTGGCGAACTGGGCGAAGGCTTCCATCGCCCGGTACTGCGCGAGGTCCAAGCGCATGGTACCGGCGAACTTCTTCATCGCCTTGATCTGCGCGTTGCCACCGACGCGGCTGACGGAGATACCGACGTTGATGGCCGGGCGAACGCCCGAGTAGAACAAGTCGCTCTCGAGGAACATCTGACCGTCGGTAATCGAGATCACGTTGGTCGGAATGTACGCAGACACGTCACCGGCCTGCGTCTCGATGATCGGCAGCGCGGTGAGCGAGCCACCGGAGTGCGGGTCCTTCTGCACTTCGAGCTCGGCTTTGTCGGAGCGGGCTTCGAGAGCCTTGGTCGCGGAGTGCTTGGCTTCCTCGCCCAGATACGCCTGACCGTCGACGCCCTTGAAGTTGCGGTCGCCGGCAGGAACCGACTGACCCTTCTTCACCACGTAGTAGCGATCGGCGAGCTTGCACGCGCGCTCGAGCAAGCGCGAGTGAACGTAGAACACGTCACCCGGATACGCTTCGCGGCCCGGCGGACGGCGCAAGAGCAGCGACATTTGGCGGTACGCGACGGCTTGCTTCGACAAGTCGTCGTAGACGACGAGCGCGTGGCGGCCGGAGTCGCGGAAGAACTCACCGATGGTGACGCCGGTGTACGGAGCCAAGTACTGGAGCGGAGCGGTCTCGGAGGCCGTCGCGAGTACGACCGTCGTGTACTCCATGGCGCCGTGCTGAGTCAGCTTGTCGACCACCTGGGCAACGGTGGACGCCTTCTGGCCGATCGCGATGTACACGCAGAAGACGCCTTTGCCCTTCTGGTTGATGATCGCGTCGATGGCGATTGCCGTCTTGCCGGTCTGGCGATCACCGATGATCAGCTCGCGCTGGCCGCGCCCGATCGGGATCATGGCGTCGATCGCCTTGATGCCGGTCTGCATCGGCTCCTTTACCGGTTGGCGCTCCATGATACCCGGCGCCTTGAGCTCGATGCGGCGACGCTGCTTCGTCTCGATCGGGCCTTTGCCGTCGACGGGTTGGCCGAGCGCGTTGACGATGCGGCCAAGCATCTCTTCGCCTACGGGCACGTCGGCGATGCGGCCGGTGCGCTTGACGACATCGCCCTCTTTCACGCCCGTCGCGTCGCCCAGAATGGCAACACCCACGTTGTCGGATTCGAGATTCAAAACCAAGCCGACCACGCCGCCCGCGAACTCGACGAGCTCACCGGCCAGCGCGCCTTCCAACCCGTAGACACGCGCGATGCCGTCACCGCTGGTGAGCACCGTGCCCGTCTCACTGACGAGGGCGGCACGGTCGAAGTTCTGGATCTGCTTCTTGATGATCGATGAGATCTCGTCGGCGCTGAGCTGCATGGCTATTTTCTCGGAATCTTTGGGTCTAGAGACGACGCTTGAACTTGGATGTCGTTTTGGGGTTGGGGCCCCAAAACTCAGGGGCGGGGCCCCGATGAATTCACTTCAGCGGGGCGGGGGTGAAACCCCCGACGAGGGATGAGATCTCGTCGGCGCTGAGCTGCATGGCTATTTTCTCGGAATCTTTTGTAGGTCTAGTTGCGAAGTCTGAGTTTTGCTGGTGATGGCCCTTGGCCGATCACAACGAGGCGAGTTGGCGCTGAATCTCGGCCAGACGACCTTTGACGGAGCCGTCGATCGTGTTGTCGCCGATGCGAGTGACGACGCCGGCGATCAGCGAAGCATCTTGCTGGCGATCGATGGCGACTTTGCGCGAGGTCGCGCTCTCGAGCTCCTTCATCAGGCGCTCGTAGAACGACTCGGGGAGCGGGCCAGCCGACGTAACGACGGCACGCACGACGCCCGCCTTCTCGTCAGCGAGCGAAGCCAAACGGCGTGCAATCGCCGGGAGTGACGCGAGCCGATTGCGAGCCGCGAGCATGCGGATGGCATTCAGGCCCACGCCGCTCAGGCCGACGCGGTTCGCGATGTCGATTAGAATGGCTTGGCGCTTCTCGAGCTCGACCATTGGGTTGTCGAGTACCGCCTGCAGTTCACGGCTGGCGGCGTACGTATCCGCAAAGCTGCGAATTTGCTCGGAAAGAGCGACGACCTGCCCCGCTTCGACACCGAGTTCGAAAATCGCCCGAGCATATCGCTCGGCAACCGTCCCGTGGCTCATACTTTTCCTCGCAATGCGGTGGCAGCGTTCTTGATGCCCGCCAAGTAGTCCTCGGCCAGACGCGCTTGGTCGGCCGCGCTGATCTTGGTGCGCAAGGTGCTTTCGGCGGAGCGCAGCGCAGCGCGCGACATTTCGGCGACCAAGCCCTCGCGCGCGGATTTCAGCTCTTGGCTGATCAAGGTCTGCGCGTCGCGCTCCATGCGCGCTCGCTTCTCCTTGGCCTCGGCCAAGATGCGCTTGCGCTCACTCTGGCCGGCGGCGCGCATGTCGCTGCGAACACGCTCGATCTCTTGATCGACGGTGGCAAGCTTCTGCTCGAAATCAGCGAGGCGCGCCTCGGCCTCCTTCTTCATCTGCCCGGCTTCTTCCATGCCGCGCAAAATGTTGGCCTTGCGTGCCTTGAGGCCGTCCGCGATCGGCTTCTTGGCGAAGCGGATGAGTAGCCAGTACAAGACCGCGCTGTTCAGCAGCATCGCGCCGAACGGCAGCGGCGTGCCCACAGGACGCCACAGAATGCTCGGCTCGACGTCGTCTCGCTCACCCAAGAAGCCGTAGAAGAAGTTGTACTCTTCGAACTTCGGCACGTGGTGCTCGTGGTCTTCGTGACCTTCGGCTTCCACCTCGGTCCCCGAGGCGGCGACCTCGGCGTGCTCGGGGGATGGTTCGTCGGCGAAGGCAGGCAACGCGATGCTGCAGCCTGCGGCTAGAGCAACCCCCAAAAACCAATTGCGTAGGACTCGGGCGCGCATCAGTTGACTCCCTGCCCCACGACTCGTTCCACGATCATTTGAGCCACTTTCTCGGACTCCGCGCCGACAGCGATGCGGATCGAATTCACTTCGGCCTCGATCTTGCGCCGGCCATCTTCCACGATCCGGGTCGTCGCTGCCCGAGCTTCGTTCAGGATTTCGGCTTCGAGCTTGCTCGTCTCCGAACGAAGCAAATCGCGCTCGTCAGCGGCCACTTGCTTCACCCGTTCGAGCTCTTTTTCGTAGCGCTGCAGCAGCTCGCCGGCCTTTTCCTGCAGCTCACGGGCCGTCGCGCGGGCGCCTTCGGTTCGTTCTTCACGCAAGGCGAACACCTTGAGCACGGGGTCGAAGAGTAGCGGCTTCAAGACGACGATCAGCAGCGCGAAGACCACGATCTGCAACAGCACGGTGCGATCGAAGTCGAGCGGGACGCCACCGGACATGGCCTTCGTGGCGCCATCCAGAGCGCTCGCGGCAGTCGCGGAAACCAGTTCAAAAAGCATGCTTCGTCTAACCTCGCTCCCGTGGGCGGCGTGATGAAGTAGCCGAAATACGGGGCAAATCTTCGCGCGTACTCAGGACGCGCGCGCGGCTCGTACCACCTTGGCGTCGGTGTGTCTAGACCGGCGCTCGTCCGCGTTTGGCTGCGCCCAGCGTCATTCCAGCCAACCTGCACGGCTGTTTTCGAGTTCCCGAACGCCGGTTCGGTCGAGCTCGGCCGCCAGCTCCGTATAGAGACGCCCGCTCGCCGGGTCCCGGCCGTCTGGCATCACGTCCAAGAGCGGTAACAGCGCGAACGCGCGTTGCGTCAGCTCGCGATGGGGCACGACCAAGCGAGGCAGATCGACCGTCTGGCCGGCAATGAACAACAGGTCCAAATCGAGCGTGCGCGGACCCCAGCGTTCGAGGCGTACACGGCCCGCGGCGCGTTCGATTTCTAGCAGCAACGAAAGCAGGGCCAGCGGTTCCAGCGAGCTTTCGAGCCGGATCGCCGCGTTGAGGTAGTCGGGCTGCGCCGGTCCCAGCGCCACGGTCTCGTAAAGCGCGGAAAACGCGGTAATGCTCGCGTGAGGCCGCAAATCTCGCACAGCGCTGCGGAAAAACCCGAGGCGGTCCCCGAGGTTGGAGCCGAGGCCGAGAACGTAGTCCGTTGTGCCGCGAGTCACGTCCTTCGTACCCTAGCAGTCGAGCGGACTTGCTCGCGACCGGAACCTGCCCTACTCGATGCCGGTGTTTGGATTGAGCGGCGGCGAGTTGTTCATCGTGTCTTTCGTGACCGTGATGGTGGTCTCGGCACGGTATTGGCCGGCTTTGGGCTTGCGCATCGGCGAACGATTGGGCGGCCCATCGGCTCGTCCGAGCGAGCCCCCGCGAAATGAGTAGCCGCGATTTCGCGGGTGAAACAGGCGCTTGAAAGCCGCTACACTCTCATCGTAGTGACACCGCACCTTGAGGCCGGCGGAGACACCGGCAACAACGAGGAAGGTGGCTCGCTCATCTTCGTGAGCGACGCCTCGGCGGAGGCCGAGCGTCTCACGACAGCGCTCCGCGGCCGCGGCTATCCGGTGATCGACGTCCCGCTCGGGTTGCTCGTCAGTCGTGTCTCGGTGCAGCGGCCGTCCTTGATTCTGTGCGACGCGGACGCGCCTGCCGCGCTCGAGACGATTCAACGGGTTCGTGAGGCTCCCGGAGGCAATCGAGTCGACGTGCTGTTTCTCGGCGAGCCGGGTCGCACGGTCGAGCAGAACGCGGCCGCGCTGCAGCAGGAGGCGAGTGGAGTGTTCGTCCGCCCGGTGGACGACTTCATTCTCTTACGAAAGGTCGAAGCGCTGATCGGCGCGCCGACGGGGCGGAACGACTTCAACCTACGCACCACGCCCACCAATCGTGCACCCGTGCTCGTCGCGGCCACGCGTCGCCCGTATCGATACGACGCGGGCAAGACCGAGGCACCGCGGGATACGCCGTCATCCCCATCATCGCCATCGGCGTCCGCGCCGAGTAACCCCGCGCCGACGACCAATCCGGGAACCGAGCCGGGACCGCCGAGCGTACGGCACTCGGAAGTTCCCGACAGTCAGCCTCATTCCAGCCGACCGTCGGCGTCGAGCCACTTGCTTCCGCCTCGCCCGCAGGAGCTTCCGCAAGCAAAGTTGAGCCCCGCGCTCGAGTCATTGTTGGCAACCGCCGAGCGGCGCGTGCTCTCGGTCCGCAATTCATCCATTCCGCCGTCGGATCGTTTGTCGCCCGAGGCAGAGTTGGAAGCGATCTTGCCAGCAGACGTGCTCGATGCGTTGGATGAGCCGCTCGATTTCGACGACGACGACGACGACGACGACAGCTCGATCGGCACGCACAACGGAGTCGAAGCCGACGCCAGTCCGCGCTCGACCACGAAGACCACTGGCGCTGGCACTGCCAGTGGCGGAAGCAATATCGCAGCGGAACTCGTGGACCCCCCGGTGCACAGCGCACGCGAGAAGACGGCTGCGCCAAGGACGAGTACGGAGCTGCCGTCCGCGGAAGGCCCCGAGTCGCAATCGTCGCGTGCCACCGAGCCGCCGGCGACGCCACCGCGTCATACCAAGCGCATGCGGAGCGACGGCGAACCGCCTCGCTCGACATTCGAAGAACCCGCGATCAGCCGCGCAGCGAGTTCGCTGAGTGGAACGACGGCACACGGCCCGATCACCGATACGCCCCCGAGCGTCCCGGCACCTCCGTCCGAGAATGCCGCTTCGCTGTCGACCGTGCCACCCGCGGCGCGGGTCGATCGCCTGCCACCCGAGCGCAGCATCGCGCCGCCAACGATCGCCGGCGCACAGCTCGTGCCCGCTGGCCCCCCCGAGTCTCGACGCGAGGCGCCGAAGCTCGAGATCCCCGCATCGCTTGGCGCGGGTGACGCCGTGCGCGCCTTCGCGCGCGTGGTGCGAGCCCGCTACACCGGCGCATTGGCGTTCGAGGACACCACTGGCATTCGCCGCGTCCTGTTCCGTGATGGTGACTTCGTTACAGCCGCCTCCGGTGCGGATGGCGAGTCGCTGGTTGCGTTCCTCACGCAACGAGGCGACTTGCCTGCTGAGGTGGCCGCGCGTGTCGGTCGCAAGCTGCCGCAATTCGGTCGACATGCGGGAGCGGCGCTGATCGCCCAAGGACACCTTCGCCAAGACGATTTGTGGCCCGTCCTGCGCGCCCATGCTGAATGGCTCGTCGCACGGATCGTGCTTTTGACCAGTGGAGCGGTGAGCGTCGAGGGCGATGTGCCGGTGCGATTGCAGGCCGAGCCCGCAGTCTTCGGCGGCGCGACCGGTGCGGAGGTATTGGTCGAAATCGTTCGTCGAGCAGTTTCGCCCGAGCAAGCCATTCAGCGCCTCGGCGGGCCGAACTCGATCTTGCAGAAGGGCGACAACCCTGCCCTCCTTGGCGAGTGCGCCATTGCTGACGCTGAAGCGGCCATCGTTCGCTCGATTACGGAGGAGCCACTCGCCGAGACGCTGCGCCGCGCAGGGAACAAGGATTTTGCAGCAGTGCTATACATCCTCGTCGAGTTGTCGGTGCTCGGCCGCGCGAGCGGCGAACGCCGCGCTGTGCGCGAACCGCAAGAAAAGCACGCGGCGAAGCTCGACCACCTGGACCGCGCGGCGCTTCGCGCGCGGATCCTTTCGCGCAAAGCGCTCAGCGAAGAAGGCGACTACTTTGCGCTGCTCGGGGTGTCGCGCAACGCAACGAGCTACGATATTCGGCGCGCTTACAGCTCGCTCAAAGACGAATACGATCCAGCGCGGATTCTGACGAGCGAGACCGTCGATCTGCGCGAGGACGTGGAACTGATTTTGGAAGTGCTGGCCGAGGCTTTCGAAATTCTCGAAGACGACCTCAGACGCGAACGCTATCGACGCGCACTCGACGCAAGTCCGTAGCAGCTCGCGTCGCTCGCGTTTGACAACACTCGATCAGGCGCGCGCGCTCACTTCATTTCCAGCGCACTGGGAAAAACACATTCGATAGTGTTGATCGCGTTGCACAACTCGTGCACAGCAGTGTGCACATCGGGAGTGTGCGCGCGCGCTTTCAGGCGAGCTAAAAAATCTGCGACGAACAAAAACGCAACGGTGTTCACACATCTGACAACCCAACTGTGTTACGCGATGCACGATGGGGATCGCCTTGGAGATGATATGTCACACCAGAATGTTGCGGAAACCGAGTTAGATCCCAGTGAGGAAAGTGCTCCGCAATCATATATTGCCGAACTGAATCCGAAACGAAGTCGTCCGGCGCCGCCGCGTGACTTACGCGAGCCGCGCGAGCCTCAGCACTCCGAAGTCATCGTGGCCGCGCCAGCGGTCGAGGCGGACGCGCCGGCCGCGCACCGCTTGGTCCGCGCGCTGGTCGCGGCCGGCGTGGAGACGTTCTTCGGTATTCCGGGTGGACCGGTGTCGCCAGTCTTCGATGCAATCTTGCACACCGAAGGTGCGCGCCTCATCGAGTCACGCCACGAGACGTCGGCCGTGTTCGCGGCCGCCGACTACTACCGCGCCTCGGGTCGCGTCCCCGCGGTGGTGGTGACTGCGGGCCCCGGCGCGACGAACGCCGTCACCGGTGTGGTGTCGGCGCATCTCGAGCGCGTGCCAATGCTCGTCATTTGTGGGGATGTCGCCTGGGCGGCAGAAGGCGGACGCCTGCTGCAAGATAGCGGTCCAGAAGGCATCGCGATCGAGACGATGCTCGGCCACGTGACCCGCGCCACGGTTCGGGTCACCCAGTCCAGAACCGCCGCCACGCAATGCCTGGCAGCGCTGAACGCCGCCAAGAACCCGGCTTACCCGGGGCCCGCATTGCTCGTGCTGCCGATTCAGCTCGGCCGCGCCGGCGCGCCACTGTCGCTGGTCGAAGCCCCTGCCTCTCAATTCATCGCACGCGCCTCGGCGCAGGTCGTGCAACAGACAGCGGACTGGCTAGCAGCCGCCGAACGACCGCTACTGGTGATCGGCGCGGGTTGTCGACCCTACGCCTCGACCATTCGCAAGTTGGTCGATGCCTTCGACATCCCGTTCGTGACCACACCTCAGGCGAAGGGTTTGGTCAGCGAGCTTCATCCGCGTTCATTGCGGCACGGCGGACTCGCGGCCTCGCTCTGGGCGCGTGAGTACACCTCACACGGCGTGGACGCGGCGCTGGTGTTGGGCACTGATTTGGATGATTGCTCGATCGGGCCGACGCGCTTCATCGCCGAAGGCGGACGGCTCGTGCACGTGGACTTGAATGCAGCCGTGATCGGCAGGAACCTGCCGACCGCTCTCGGGGTCGTGGCTGATCTCGAGGCCTTCGCCGAAGACCTGCAGGCATTGGTGGTCCGCGAAGGGTTGCGAAACGGACGGACGCACGCGCGGCTTCGCGAACTACGCCAAAAGTCGCCCTGCGAACACGGCAATTTTGCTTCCGACCCGAGCCCGCGCATCAAGCCTCAGCGCGCGATCGCCGATCTGCAAGCCGCTGTCCCGGAGAACACTGCGTTCATCACCGACATCGGTGAGCACATGCTATTTGCCCTGCACTACCTGACCGCGCGCTCGCCGGACAGCTTCACGATTCACTTGGGCTTGGGCAGCATGGGTTCGGGCATCAGCGGGGCAATCGGTTTGGCCCTGGCCGATCCAGAGCGTCCGGTGGTGTGCGTGTGCGGCGACGGCGGAATGCAAATGGTCGGTATGGAGGCGCTCGTCGCGCTCAAGTATCGGCTGCCGATCGTGTACGCGGTGTTCAACGACGCCCGCTACAACATGGTCTACCACGGCTATCGCCAAGTGTTCGGGCGCGAGGCCGAGTGGGAGTCGCCCTGGACGGATTTTGCAGCCTGGGCGCGCTCGATGGGCATGGCAGGGCTGCGCGTGAACCACCCCGGTGAAATCACCAGCGAGCAGCTTGCGCGTTTGCGCGCAGCACGCGTGCCGGTGGTGCTCGACATTCGCATCGACCGCGACGTGAAGCTCACCGGCGGCGGCAGAAACGAAGCCTTGCAGCACATGTCGATGTTGAACAAGGGGAACGGTTAGTGCACGCGCGTATCGCCGGACTCGGGCAGTGGTTCCCTGACCGAGTCCGCACCAACGCGGAATGGCCGGAGGCCTTCAGCGCCGCAAGTCGCATGAAGCAGGGCGATCGCGCGCTGGTCGACGTGCCCAATGACGAGCGCGATCCGACGCTACGCATCGTCAAACGCTACTTGGCCGAGGAAGAGCACGATCCCTTTCTCGGCGCGCGTGAGCGGCGAGTCGCGGACGCGAGCATGACTTCGGCGGAGGCCGAGGCCAACGCGGGCCGAGCCGCGTTGGCCGATGCGGGCGTCGACCCTTCCGAGGTCGACGCCATTTTCTCCTGGGCTTTGGTGCCGGATCGAATCATGCCGAGCAACGCCTGTCGCGTCGGCGATCTGATCGGCGCCAAACGTGCTTGGTCGGCGAGCGTCGATTCGGCTTGCGCGAGCCCGATCACTCACCTGAATCTGGCAGCGGCGCTGATCGAGTCGGGGCGCGCTCGCACGGTGTTGCTCACGCAATCTCACCTGTGCACGCGAACGTTCGCGATGTCGCACCCGGCTGCGCCGAGCGTCGGTGACGGCGCCGCAGCCATGTTGGTCACTGCCAGCAAGGTTCCGGGGATTCTGCAGACCCACAGCATGACCCACGGTGAGCACCACGACGCGGTCGTTTGGTGCCGCGGCAGGACCGACGAAACCGATCCGCCATGGTGGGAGCCCGGCGGGGCGCTGTCCATGGGCAGCCGCTCCCCCGACGCCACGCGCGCGCTGATGCAAGACACCGTACCCACCGCCGCGCGCACCGTGGCGGAGCTCGCGCAACGCGCGGGTTTTGCGGTCGACTCGATCGACGTGCTGCTGAGCGTCCAGCCCCGCCGCTGGGTTCCTCTGGCGATCGCGGAAGCGCTCGGCCTGTCACCGGACGTCGCGACCGAGACGTATCGAAGCTATGCCCATTTGGGTGGCGTGGGCCCGGTCGTCAATTTGATCGCCGCGCGCGACGCGGGCAAATTGCGAGACGGCGCGCGCGTCGTGATCTACGCGCAGGGCGCTGGCTTCACTCGCGCGGCGGCGGCCTTGAGCTGGTCGACCTCTGGCTGACCAAGTTCGCGAGCGCGGTCCACAGATCATTCGCGCTCACCGGCTTGGTCAAGATGCCGTTCATGGTATCCGCGAGGAAGGTTCGATAGCGCTCGCGCGTTGCGTCCGAGGTGACGAACACGGTGCGTGCCGCGAGCGCCGGCCGCTCACGACGTAGCCACTCGAACAGCGCCCGCCCGTCCACCTCGGGCAGCGCGATTTCGGTGACGACGGCATCCGGGCTGGAGCCGGAGCTGAGCAGATCGATCGCTTCTTGCCCATCGCTCGCCATGATCACGTCGCAAGAGCTCGCGAGCATCCGCGCGTACGCCTTCAAGATGCGCTCGTCGTCGTCGATCACGAGCACGGTGTGGCGCTTGCTCAAGGGGCGTCGAACCGCTGCGTCGCGGTTCTGCAAGTAAGCTTTGCGCATCGTGGCGTGATCCGGGAGCGGCAACAGAGCGATGAACGTCGCGCCCGAACCGTGCACGCTCTCCACGATCAGATCACCGCCCAAATCACGCATGATCGAGCGAGAGATGCTGAGCCCGAGCCCCGTGCCGAGCCCGGAGCGCTTGGTCGTGAAGAACGGATCGAAGATGTGCGACAGCGCTTCCGAAGCGATGCCGGGACCGGTGTCGGAAATCGAGATCGCGACGTACTCGGTGTCGGCCCGGGTCGTGATGCGCACGCGATGGACCTCGCGCTCGACGTCGTTGATGGCGTGCGCCGCGTTGATCAAGATGTTGACGAGCACTTGCGTCAATCGACCGTGCGGCACCACCACGCGCGGCAACGCCCGCGCATAGTCGCGCTCGATGTGCGCCACCATCCCGATCTCACGACCGACGAGCCGCAACGCTTGGTCGACCACGTCGTTGGCGTCGAGCATCTGCGCTTCTTCTTTGTCGCCGTCGGAGCGAGCGAACACGCGCAGATCGCGAACGACGCTGCCGATGGCCGAGGAAGCTGCCAGCATTTCTTCGAGCAGCTGGCGACCCTCGACGCGCGGTGCACCGGTCAACGCGAGTTCGTGGAGCATTTGGACTTGCTCTGGCGTCGCGCCCCAACCGCGGGTAGCCCACACGCTCAGCTCGTGCACCACGTTCGCGAGCGGCGTCATCAACGCCATGCAAGCTTCGATGCTCAGCTGCAGCGCCATCAACGGGTTGTTGATCTCGTGCGCCACGCCTGCGACCAGAGTGCCGAGCGCGGAGAGCTTCTCGGTGTGGATCATCGAGGCGCGGCTGTGTTCTTGTCCTTTGCGTAGGGCCGCGCGCAATTGTGTGCGGTCGAAAAAGCCGTGAATCGCCCGATCGTCGGGCACCGGCCAGACCAGCACTTCATCCGCCCCGTGCGACAGCGCGTCGAGCGCCGCGACTTCGTCGACGGCGACGAAACCCAAGGGAGCACCGCCGACGCGCTCGCGCAGGCGCGGCAGTAGCTCCGCTGCTGCGCCGTCCACCACCAAAATCTGGGTGTCGTGCGTTGCGTAGCGATCGGCGAGGGTTGCAGAAATGCGATCGGCGGCCGCGGCGCTCGGCGCTAGCACCCAGACGCCGACTCCACCTTCTGTCTCGGACAGGTTTGGCTCGTCGTTCTTGATCACGGAACCGCTGGCTGCTCCGCCGATAGTCTTACCACGTGATCATGGTCGAACCGTCGAATCGATTGAGCAATTTCGTTTCGAGTCTGGCCTCGATGCCGCAAGCCTCGTAGGTGCCTACCGCACCACCGGCCATCGCCGACTCGATCCAGAGATATTCCTCACGGTATACCATCTCCACCGAACGCGGACCGTGGCGGACGATCTCCCAATGCCCGTATTGAAAGGTTTGACGACGCGCGGCGAGAGCCTGCTCCGTCAGCCGAACGGGATCGTGCGAAAGCAGACGCAGCATCGTCCGGCCGAGCAAGCTGGCCGCGAACGTGCTCGCGTTGGTGCGCCAGATGTCGTGTATGCCCTCGTGAACCTTCTCGGGAGAGCGCAATGAGGCGCCTGCAACCGCGAGCCGAATCATGTAGTCACGCAATGGATACATTCGGACTGGCGACCAACGCTCGCCTTCGAAACAATCACGGTAGAGTTGCGGGCGCCCCGCGCGTTGCAGCACGGTTTCGAGAGAACGAAGGTAGAGTCCCCTCACCAGGGCGGACGGCGGGACGACCTCGAGACGACTCACCAGATCGCAATAAGGCGCGACGATCTGGATGGCGCTATCCACTGGATTAGTCCGAAGGCTGAGGGGATCCATGGCCGCCATCTGGTTCTAGGGTTCTGTGTCCGGTGTTCTACTCAGTGCCCCTAAAAATATCTTCGTCGATCCGAATAGGTAACACGACGGCTGACCAAAAGTGAACTCGATCGACCCAGCCAGCTCCTACACGGACCCACCCATGCGAGTGATGACTGGCCTCGGTGATGGCGGCGGCCGGCGGTAAACGCGGCTCGCCGACGCTCTCGCCAACGCTCCGAGTTCCTTGCGCGTATTTGAATTGGGCGACCTCGGCGACTCGGCAAGTCCCGAGACGCTCAGCGTTCCGCCGGTTTCGCACCCCTCGGGCATAGCGCCTAGCCCTCGGAGCCGTTCGGGGTGCAGCAGGAATCAGCGGGCAAATCATCAGTGGCGGAGGAGTTGCCTTTGGGGGCCGCAGGGACCTGGCGGGAAACGCCAGCAACCCGAATGTGGCACTACTCCGCAGCGCTGCTTGCCTCGGCGTCCAGTACGTCGCACTCGAGGGACTCACCCTCGACGGACAGCAGCAGAGTACTCTTCGGGTGAAGCTCGCCGCGCAGAATTTTTTCTGCCAGCGGCGCTTCAACCAGGCGGGCGATGGTGCGTTTCATCGGCCGTGCGCCCAGTGTCGGGTCGAAGCCACCGCGATCGAGCAAGAATTCGATCACATCCGGACCGTAGTCGAGCCGCAGACCACGTTGGGCGGAGAGCGCGCGACCGACGCCCTCCAACAAGCGGCGAGCTATCTCACGAACTTCGTCGCGCGCCAACGGAGCGAAGACGAGCACCTCGTCGATGCGATTGTAGAGTTCGGGAGCCAACGCACCACGCGCGGCGGCCACCACCCGCTGCTCGAGATCGGCACGATCCTGCCCTTCAGTGCCGAATCCGACGCGCCGACGCGGCGAGCTACCGCTCTCTTCAGCGCCGAGATTCGACGTCATCAGGATCACGGTATTCGTGAAGTCGACCGTTCGCCCGCGACCGTCGGTGAGTCGACCTTCGTCGAACACCGCCAAGAACGAGGTGAGGACATCGGGGTGCGCCTTCTCGAGCTCGTCCAGCAAGATCACCTGGTATGGCCTGCGACGCACTGCCTCCGTGAGCTGCCCGCCGGCCTCGTGCCCGACGTAGCCGGGGGGTGCGCCGATCAAGCGCGCGATCGAGTGCGGCTCGGCGAACTCGGAGAGATCGAGGCGCGTCATCGCAGTATCGCAATGGAACAAAACCTCGGCGATGGCCTTTGCGCTCTCGGTCTTGCCTACTCCGGTCGGCCCAAGCAACAGGTAGGTGCCGATGGGGCGTTGCGAACCGAGACCCGCAGCGTTGCGCCGCAAGATGCGCGCGATGCGCCGAATTTGATCGCCGTGCCCGACGACTCGCTCGGCCAGGATCTCCTCCAACCGAAGCATGCGATCACCGTCCGCTTCCAGTAGGCGATCGACCGGCATATCGGCGAGCTCGGCCACGACTTCGGCCACGCTCTCTGCGGTCACTTCCTGCTTACCGCGACGTCGAGTGCGAGCGCCTGCCAAATCCAAAATCGAAACCGCTTTGTCCGGTAGCGCGCGCCCGGGCAGGTAGCGCACCGACCAGCCCACGCCGAGAGCCATAGCTTCGGTCTGATAGCGGACCTGGTGATGCGCCTCCAACTTGGGCTTGAGCGCATCCACGATCAGGTAAGCTTCTTCGCGACTCGGTTGCTCGACTTCGACCTGCGAAAAGCGACGCGCGAGTCCCGGGTCCGCGGCCAACGCCTTCTGGAAGTCCTCCGGGGTCGTCGCGCCGATGCATGGCAACTCACCGCGCGAAAAAGCAATCTTCAGCTCCGAGGCGAGCTCTTCTGCGGCTTCGCCGATGAACAACTGGTGGATCTCGTCGAAGAAGAGAACGACGCGTCCTTTGGCCGCGAGCACCTCTTTGCGCAGCGCGCCGATGCGTGAGGCGAGCGCGCCGCGCATCCCAGTGCCCGCAACTAGCTCGCTGACCGGGATCTGTACGATCACGCGATCGTCGAGCGACAGCACGTCTTCGGCAGCAGCGATGCGCTGCGCGAGCCCGCGCACGATGCTCGTCTTGCCCACGCCGGCGATGCCGACGAGGCACGGGTTATTTCCCTCGCGCTTGGCGAGCACATCCAACGCTTGCTCGATCAGCGCGTCTCGGCCCACGACGGGATCGAGCTCGCCGCGCGCTGCAGCCAGCGTGAGGTTTCTGCCAAGGGCGGTCAGCGTGGGGAATTTTTGTGGGTCCAGCTCGAAGCGCTCCCACGGTTCTGGCTCCTTGTGCACCGGCTTTTCCAGCAGAGGAACCGGGTGCACGGTGCGCGCCGAGGTCGCGCGCTCTCGCTTCGGGTGACTTCGTAAGCTCATCACCGGCACGATGACGCCAGCACCTCGCGTCTCTGGCGCCGAGGCAGCGCTCGACGCACTCGCCTCGCCGCCACTCGACTTGCGAGGCGGGGGGTAGAGCGGCACTTTGATCGCCTTCGAAACCCGCCGCGGTAATGGTTGCGGCGCTTCAGGCGGCTGCGAAGGCGACACACGACGTCGCCCGACCAAACCCAGCCCAACCTGGACGGCTTGCGTGCGCAGACGCGAAGTATCGACGTTCAGCCCCTCGAGTACCCGACGCGCCGAGGAACGGGGCTCGCCGACCAGCGCGACCAGTAGGTGGACGGCGGCTGCGTCGCCATCACCCATGCGCCCCGCGATTTCGCGGGCTCGCTGCAAGCAGGCCTTGAGCGGGTCCTCGAGCTCCTCCTCGACACCGCGAGCCGCGCGAAGCAGCTCTTCGACTCCAAGCTTGCGCTCGCGGAGCAAATCCGAGGCCGGGCTCGGACGAGCCGCGATTGCCGCCAACAGATGCGCGCTCGACGCGCGCTCCTTTTGCTGTTGCGCGAGCTCATCAGCGATCCGTTTGACGAGAGCGAGTTCGGATTCGAAGCGGGCACCGGTCATCACCGGACCGATCTGCCCGGCGCCGAGAAAATGGCCAACTTTTCCAGTATTTGGCCGACGGTCCAGGTCGGCTAGCGGGTGAACCGTTCGCGCGCGTGCGCGTAGTCCCAAACGGTCACCCGCCGGGGGCCACCGACCGCTACCAGCGGCTCGAATGCGGAAATCGCTAGGTTTTTGTCCTCGACCAGCGTGGCCAGCCAGTCCTCTTCCGCATCTGGGACCGCCCCAGGAAGCTCGCTCTGGAAGCGCGGGTGCCCATCGAAATCCGTAACCAAGACCGACCAGCTCCGAGAACGATCGGGGTGTGGATTGCTGACCAGGATGAATGCGAGCGCCTCGGTGTTGGCCGCAGCGGCATACGGCTGCGCGGGCAAGCGAAACCGAGCCAGCAGCGACACTCCACCGGCTAGACGTAGATGCAAAACATCACCCCCACGGGTGATGGCAAAGAACTCGTCGAGTCGCATTCCCGGCAGCAGGCGAATCAAAGCATCGTCGTCACCCAGGTCCTTGTACTCGAAGTCAGAGCGACTTCCGCGCGGCGCCTGGCGCACGAACCCGGTCGCGGTCCGGCACACGACCGCGCCGTCCCGCAATTGAGTCAGCGGTTCATTGCAGCCCTGCAAATGAAAGCTGGCCTCGATCGGCAAGATCGCGCCCGACTCACTGGCGAAGGGGTAGTAGTAAAGCTCGGCATCCTCTGGGTAGTAAACGAAGAAATGGTCCGTTCGCTCGAGATCGGGCAGCAAGCGCGAACTCGGAAGGAACGGCACGTGCGGGAAACGCTTGACCGTTTTCGCTCGCGGCTCGAGCAGCGCTCCGTCCGACGCGCCGACGGCAAATAGTGATCCGAGCGGACCGTGGGCCACGGCGCGGACAGCGCCGACACTCGCTTCGGTGATCACTTGTCCCTGTTCGCTTTCGCGAAAGGTCAGCTTGTCGACGCTTGCCTGCAGCAAGCGCTTGGCGCCGAACGAGAGCAGGTCCCGCTGAACGCTCGGCGGACCGACGTCCAGCCGATGCTCTCGCAACGAAATCAACGTTTGCGCCACCGCGAGCGGCTTCGGCACGGCGCTGGGCGCAGAGTTCGGCCTCTCTTCCGAAGTTGCGATGCTCCGTGCGGAAGCGAAGCGACTCGGGGCTTCCGCCGCAGCTCGGCGCTTTGGCGTCTCGCCCGGACTACGACAGCCGCCGAGCAGGCCTAAACAGGCGGTTGCTGCTGCGACGCGCCTGATTGTTCGCGTAGCGCCCATGAGCTAGCGTGACTCTCCCGCCCGGTCACGCCCGAACGCAAGCACAATGTTCCGCAAATTCCCGCTCGCCAAGCTCTCCACGCGCCGCGCAGAGCTGCTCTCCTCGCTACTATTCGTCTCGGTCGCATTTACGGCGAGCGCTTGCAGTCGCTATACGCGTACCAAGCAGTGCCGCGCGTTGATCGCTCAAGTCAATCCGGCGCTCGACGACGTGCTCACCGTTACTCACAGCGCTGGCGCTGGAGGCGCGGGCGGAGGCACTAGCGCAGGCGGCGCGGGTGGTGTGGGCGGTGCAAGCGGCGGTAGCGCTGCGAGCAACGGCTATGTCGCCGCAGCCGGACGCTACGAGCGCCTCGCAAAACAACTGGGGCCGATGGAATTCGGCAGCGAGGAAATGGCCAAGTTGGTTGCCGAATACGCGGGCGTATTGAACAGCGCCGCGGAAACACTGCGCTCGCTCGCTGCGGCGCTCGAATCGAACAATAGCCCTGAGGCAGAACGGCTGAATCGCGAGCTCGAGCGCATCAGCACACACGAACGCTCACTCGTCGCACGCATGGACGCCTGGTGCCAACCGTGATCATGCGCGTGCCATGTGGCGACTGGTAACCGCAGCCAAGCGCGCGCGGTCCTGGCAGAGCACCGTGTAGAGCAGGCCCGCGTTCCACCAAACCAGAACCGAATCGCCATTTGCGGTGACGGCCAGCGTGAAAGACGGCGCGGCAGCGAGCTCGAGACTGGCATCGGGCATCGCGCTCGCCCAGCGCCCCAGCGCTCGCAGACCCTCCACGGAATGAGTCCCGACTTCCACCACCGGCAGCAGGCAGTCGCTCTGCGAGTCGACAACGAATGCCACGGCTTGAGTTCCCGGCTCGGCGAACGCTTCGAGCTCGCGGCGCGCCTCCAGCTGGCGTTCGGGAAAGCATGTGCCGACAGCGTCGAGCAACAGATCCAGCGGACGGAACGTGAAACGCGGTGCGTAGCCGCGGCCGGTGTGTACTCGAAATCGAGTTGGCAGCGGGGACCGACAAAGCTCAATCAACGACTCGGCCGAATGGTGGCGAAGGGCCGACTCGAGCTCGTCCGGCGTGATCAGCCCCTCTTCGACCAGAGTTTGACCGACCATGCTTCCGCGCACACGACATTGCTCGCACACACGGTCGAGCTCGGCTTCGTCAATCTCCGAGTACACGAGGATCAGACTGCGGAGCCGGCGCCCCAAGCCACTCGCCGCTACCCAACACACACGCCCTTTCTCGACGAAGATCCCGCCACGTTGCTGGAGGCCGAACTCGAGCAACCCCGAATCATCGGCATTCAGGCGCTCGATTCTCGAGAGCGCATCCGCGAGCGCACTCCAGTCGACGTTGGCCGACGTCATATTCCCCATTGATCCAGCTCCACATTTGCCTCGATGTAGCCGAGGGCTCGTCGCGCCGCGCCGAGCACGAACGCCAAATTAGACTCGCGCGCACAGACCAGCGCGAGGGCAACGGTCGGGCGATGCGCGCCACGCAGAATGACCACGATCTGCCGAGAGGTCACGAACGCATACTCGATGAACTCGAGCGCGCTCTGCGAGGGGCGAGGCAGTGCGTTCGAAGCGCCCAAACAGCGCACGGCAGCGCGGACGAGCGGCTCACGATCGAACGCACGCCCCGAGCCGAATCCTCCGAGCAGCATGCCCTCAGCGAGTAATACGAGCGCACCGTTCTCTACACCGGGTACCGGTTCGCACGCTTGGGCAATGACTTCGTCGATCGACGTGGAACCCGCCGAACCCCGATCCGCACTCAGCGCTCTCTCGTCCGCCATTCTTATACAGGCAGAGGATTGCAACCCGTGCGCCAACGATTGGAATTTGCCTCGACTGGAAGGCCCCCGCATCGACAGCGGGATCGTCCGAGCATTTCGCGGGCACGGCAGCGAGGCGACACTCGCGCCGTGTGAACGCGGTCTCTTTCCGAGACGTACGAAAGTCGAGCCGTCCCGGTTCTGGACGGCACTAATCGTCGCGCAATAGCGGCTCGCGGACGGATGCGTACTCTTCGATCAATGCGCGCGCCTCTGCAGACACCTCGCTGAACCGAACGCCGAATCCCGCAGGGAAATCCTCGTTCAACTCGTCTTGTGTGTAAGCGACGATACCGTACACACTGCACGTGGGGCCCGAGGGAAAGGCCAACGAAACTTCCACGGCGGCACCGAGCGCCGGTGGCTTTTCGTAGGTGGCGACGAACAGACCACCGAGTGAGCAGACGTCGTTGCTGGACACCGGTCTGAAGAAATTCGTCTTGGAGTGGTTGACGAGCGAAACGTCGACGCGCTCCGGGCGACTCATGCCGCGTTCGATCGTGCGCTGCATGCCCGCGATGGCCGAAGCAATCTCGCTGAGTCGCTGTGCTTGGTCGTCGTTCGCAGAACCGTTCGAGCTCAGAACTGGCGTCAAGAGGTCGCGCAACAGCGCAAGTTGTTCGGCGGCGAGACGCACGAGTTCCTGTGGTCCGGTGTTGTGCAAAGTGACCTCGAGTTTGCGACGCGAAAGTGACTCCAGGCCTTTCAGGAGCTTGTCTTGCTCCCCCGGTGAAGGCGCCGCGGCGAGGGCACGTGCCAAGGCCTCGCGAATTCCCTTCAATTGATCGTCCAGCAAGCTCAAGGAGCCGGTGATACGCGCAACTGGGTCTTCGTCTTTGCCACCCATCCGTTGGACACGGACGAACCCATCTTTGATCTCGGCCCAGCGAGCTTTCTGCGCGTCGCTTTGACGTCCACGCATTTCGGCGAGCTTGAGCAGGTTCTGCTCCGCGCCGCGAGTCAGCGTCTGTGCCTCACTCGCGTAATGGTCGTCGATTAACCGTTCGAGCTCGGCCTCGTTCATCGCTGCCGCCAGCTTTTCGGCAAGTTTGTTCATGTTGCGGTAGCTGCCCTGCAACTTGAACGCAGGTTCGTTGCGGTAGCGATCATCCTGCGAGGCAGAAGCGATGTACTCCTGGTTCACGCGCAGCAGGGTCCGCTGCACTTGCAGCAGTCGCTGGAAGAGCGCCACGAACTCTTCGATCTCGGCGGCCGCGTAGTCATGCGAGAGCTCCGAAGCCGGCACTTCCTCCCCTCGAGCCATGGCTACCAGCTTGTGCACGTCCGCCGGATCCCGACCCGCCAACGGAGCGAGCACGGCATGCGAGGTCAGCGCGTTTTCCAGGTAGCTGAGCGCGAAGGCCTGCTCCTTTCCGTGCAGGATATCGCCGAGATTGTAGGTATCTGCGCGGTTCGCGAGCATGTCCGGGATCTGGAAGCGCGCGCCCGATTCGGTGTACGGGTTGCCGGCCATCACGATGCAGAACTTCTTGCCGCGCAGGTCGTACGTTCGCGAGCGGCCACTCCAGACGCCCTCGATACGTCGTTGTGCGTCACACAACGAGATGAACTTCTGCAAGAGCTCGGGGTTCGTGTGCTGAATGTCGTCGAGGTAGAGCATGACGTTGTTGCCCATCTCGAGCGCGAGATTGATTTTTTCGACCTCTTGGCGCGCGGTCGCGTTGTGAGCTTCGTTCGGGTCGAGGGAAACGACGGCGGTTCCCAGCGCGGGGCCGTTCACTTTGACGAATATCAGGCCGAGCCGGCTCGCCACGTATTCCATCAGCGTGGTCTTGCCGTACCCGGGTGGCGAGACCAACAGCAGGAGTCCCATCAGATCAGTGCGCTTGGTCTTACCGGCGGCCCCCAATTGCTTCGCGAGGTTCGCGCCGATCAACGGCAAATACACCTCGTCGATCAGGCGATTGCGAACGAACGACGTGAGCACGCGCGGCGCGAACTCGTCCAGTCGTAAGCGCGCGCGCTCGCGAGCGGCGACCTCTGAGCGCAGCTTTTTGTAGCTGCGATAGCGCGGCGCGCGCTGCTCGATGAATACGCTGACGCGTTCGAGTAGCTCGTCGAGCGCCAGCGTGAGCTCACGATTGACGATCCGAGGATGAGTGCCGAGGAGCCCGGAAACCAACGCTTCAGTCGGTGCCGACGACACGTTGACCTGGGCGCCCGCCAGAGCAATGTAGCGCGCGACCACCTCCAAGCGATGTTTGCCCAAAGAGAGGTTCGGTCGCTGCTTCAAGAAGGCGTCTACGTAGGCCAGCGCGATTCCGATTCGCTCCGGACCGTGAGCCTCTAGCAGCGAGAGATCTTCCTCGAAACTACGGCGTGCGGCCAGCTCCTCGAGGTGCTTCTGAAATTCGCTCTGCAATTGTTCGGCGCGCGCGCTGACGGTGAAAGTCGGCCGCGACTGAGCGAGTTCTTCGATCAGGTAGCGTGCGGCGAACGCCGACGGCATCGCCCGACCCAACCCAACGCTCGCCGCGTAGTCCGCGATAGGTGCCTCGAATTCGCGCGCGAGCGCTAGGCCCGGCGCTGGGTCGGCAAAGATTGCACGCAAGCGTCCGATGCTCGCAGCGCGCCGCGACAACAAGTCCTGCTTGTCTTCAGGCAACGATTGCCAGTAGAGCCACGCCAACCCCCGCGCATCGGCGGAAAAGCTCAGAAGGCCTGCGCTCTTCTGTAAACTGAGCAGTTTGCTCAGGATATTGGCTGCATCCGCGTCGTGGACTCCGGGTTCGTACCCTTCGTCGAGGCGTTCCGCGGCGTAGCCGCGCACGAGCTCCGCCAAGCGTTCCTCGCGGACTGCCGTGGCGAGCGCGTTCACACTCAGACCAGAGCGCCCAGCCTCTGCATCCAGCAAGAGCGAAACCGCCAGGTATTCGCCGCGGTATACGTCGGCGCTTTCAGAGACCAGGGCTTGGTCCCAGAACTCACGACCGAGCGAAAGTCCTGGGTCGTCGAGTGGCTCGTAGAAGTCGGTACCGGTGAGGTGACTGAAAAGTCCCCCCTCACGCGCGACGATCGTCAGCTCGAGCGGCTGCGTATTGACCAGGAAGCGATGTTCGCCAAAACGGAGCGTGTCATCGTCACCGCCCGAGAGCTCGGTTTTGTCACGCAGCGAGCGCAGCGCGGTTTGACGCGCTGCCTTCAACTTCGAGTCGAGCTCCTCGGCGCGCACCGAATCGCCCAACTCGAGCAGTTGCGCGCGCAATTCTTCGAGCTTGCCGAGCGTCGGGTCGGAGACGAAGAACGTATTCAGCTCGTCGAGTTGCTTGAAGTTCTGCGCGCGACGCACGATCCCCGACAGGATACGCTCGGCCGCGAGCGCGAAGTTGTGTGCTCGGCGCTGGCGCTCTTCCACGATCGCTTGCCGTCGCGTCGCGATCGCGGCTAGCACCTCTTCCCGCTTTTCGGCGATCTCTGGAGCGAATTCGGCGAATTCGCCGAACCGGCTCTCGAGCTCCTCGAGCTGGAGCATCAATTTGCCGAGCTGCTCGTCACAGCTCTCGGGGGTCTTGGCCAAGCTGAGGGCACTGACCACGTTCTGGCCGAGCAGCTTGAACTGAACCGCAAACTCCGCTCGCCCTTCGCTGACCGAGAGTTCTTGGTAACGCCCGTCGAAGATGGCCCGCGCGCGGTTTTGCTTGGCAAACGCGGCGCTCGTTCCGTCGAGAATCGCCGTGCGCGCGGTCGGGTCGGCGACCTTGAGCCCGTTGATCGTCTCTGCGAGTAGCGTCAGCCCCTCGTGAATACGGTCCAACTCCGCGCGAGAGCCGGCGAGTTCGCCGGCCGTCTTGGTGGACTCGATCTGCTTGACCAACAGGTCGAGCTCGTCGAGCAGGGGTTTGAACGCATCCACGGACAAGAAGAAGCCGACGCAGGCTGCGCTCACCTCATCGAAACGCTTGCCGATCTCCGTCTCCAGCTCGGCGACGCGCCCGTGATCGACGGAGCGCACCTCCTTGAGCGAGACCAGCGCGCCGCGCTGTTTCTTCAGGGCGCTGAGCGCGCCTAGGAAGCTATCCACCGACCGCAGCTCGGAAGGCCGGAGCTTATCCAGCAGCTGTTTTTGGCTCTCTTCGGCCGCTCGAACGGCGTCGCGCGCAGCCCTCTCGAGCGCGCGCAGCTTCTCGAACTCGTCGATGATCAGCGCGGCCGCGGCCTGCACCTCACGCACGACGCTCGAAAGATCGAACGCCTCGGCGTGGCCGAGCCAATGATACGCATCGAGCAGGCGCTGAGAGAAGCTCACCACGTCTTCGAAACTGCGCCGCGTGGGTTGCTCCAGCTTGGCCAGCTTCTGCACCGTCAAAGCTTCACTGATCCCCGCCACGAGATCGGCGTTGCCGATCTTTGCCAAGTACGATCCGTCCGTCGGTGTGGACGCGGCAAATTCGAGGGTCGTAAACGGCGTTTGCCAGACCTGAACCGGATGCACTCGGGTGGGTTCCTGCCCGGGAGTCGCGCGGAAGATCAGCATCGTTCCGTCTGGAAACAAGCTGTAGCCGTGGCAGCGGATCGGAGTTTGTACCTCCTTCTTGATCAGGTTGTACGGCATCAACTCGTACTCACCTTCGTCCTCTCGATAGAAGACGAACAGCACGTCTTCACCGTTGGGAGACCGAAGCACGCGTTCGATGCGCAGGTCGGCGACGCGCTCGAACACCTTGTATTCGCCCGACTCCAGGTAGTACCCGGCGGGGAAAATGATGCCGTGGTTCTCCGGTAGCTCTAGGCAAGACTCGCCGATCGAATCTTCGCGCAACACGTGCGCGGTGCGCGTGTTGTACACCAGGTAGCGCGTGCGCTCCTCGCGGAACGGCTTGATCTTGAGCAAGATCAAGCTACCGAGCTTGGCGTACGCAATCTCCGCGTCGTCCAGAGTTTGATTCGGGTCGTCGACCGGTTCTCGGTACACCCCCAGGCCGTCTTGGGTATTGTTCTCGATCTTGACCGTGAGATCGCCGCCCACTGTCTCGACGAACACCTCGTTCAAGATGTTGACGTGCGGGTGTTTGCCCGAGACCTGATCCTCGCGCGTGGTCGGCGTCCAAGCGAACGCGTGCGGACGCGGTGGGATTGCGTCCTCCTCGCCTCGCGCGTCCATGTAGGAGACGCGGCTCTGTGCGTCGATCGCGAAGCGGAATACCTTGACGTCGCGGGTGGACGCGCCGATCTGCGTCACGATCAAGAGCCGGGTATCCGTGCGACGCAGCTGTAGCAGCCGAGCGTCCTTGTAGTAACGAAAGACGTCGCTGAATTCCCGGGAAAAATCGGGATTGGCCAGGAAGGACAGCGGCCCGTCGAAGGCCGTGCCGGAGAGATCGAAGCCCTCTCCGCTGCGCTCGAAGCGATAGGTCGACAGCGCATCACTGGGTTTGGTCTCGCTCTTCAGGCCGATGAAGACCTGGAAACCGAACAACAAATGCCCGGCAACGCTGACCACGTCCCGAGGCACGCAGTTGTTTTCGGTGCGCACGCGGTCGGTCGCGAGCAAGGCGAGCTCGCGACCACCGAACAGCTTGGAGCGCGCCGCGTTCAACGATTCACAGCGCTTGCCGAGCTCGGCTGCGCGATCCAACAGGCGTCGGCGAATGACGTCGTAGCTGCCGCCCTCGAGTTTCGTCTCGCTGGCGACCGTTTGCTCAGCAGCCATGGTGCGGTCCGCTCAGCGCGGTCGTGGTTTCTGCACTTCTTCGACCACGATGTCTTTGTTGCCGACCTGCGTCACCAGAGGTGCAAGCTTGTCGAGCGCTTCCGCGAGTCCTCCGCTAGCTCCGTTGCCGCTCATCAAGCTTTGCACCAGCTCGCGCAGCGTCTCGCTCTGTTCGAGCGCACCGTCGACCGATTGGCCCAGGGAAATCGCGTTCATGAAACGCTCCAGGAACTGCCCGTCGCCACCGACGATGTTCACGCGAGCGTTGCCCATCGCCTGGGCCAGGATTTGCGCCTGGGCTGCCACGACCTCTTTGCGCGCGCGGATCTTCTCCAGCTCGACGCTCTTGTCTTTGTCCAAACGCAGTCGGAATTCCTCGTGTCCACGCCCGGCACCGTCGAGCAACTTCATCGACTCGGCTTTTTGCGCGAGGCCCGCGGCCTCTGCGACCAGCTTTTCACGGGTGACCTTGGCCTCGACCAAGCCCTGTTTTTCGATGGCTGCGGCGTCCGCCTCACGAACGCGCACTTTGGCCAGACCTTCCGCCGCGGACTCGGCCTGAACGCCCTCGGCGATGCGAATCTTCGCGCGCGCGGTCTTGTCCGCGGTATCGAGCTCGGAGTCGGCGAGCAAGACCCGCTCGCGCGCCTTGTACTTGGCGGCTTCCTCGCTGGCTTCGGCTGCCTTGACCTGCTTGACGAGCACTTCTTGGGCGGCTGCTTCTGCGGCGATCCGTACGGCTTCCTTCTTGCGCGTCGCTTCCGAGCTGTTCCTGAGATCTTTGATCTGCTCCTCTTCTGCCGCGACGCTCTTCTCCACCGCAATTCGATCGCGAATCACGTTCGCGATCTCTTTCTTCTGGAGCTCGACCTCTTTGTCACGAGCGATACCCACGAGCGCAACCTCGCGCTCGCGGCTGATCGCTTCGAGCGCCCGAGCCTTCTCGACGCGCTCCGTCTCGACGGCAATCTCGCGCTCGCGAGCCTTCTGCGCGATGGCCACACCGCGCTCTTTGTTCTGGCCGGCGATCTGCGCTTCTTCTTCGTTCTTGGTGGTGATGAGCAGAGTCTTCTTTTGTTCTTCACTGGCCACGCGCAGCGCCTCGTTCGATTCGCGCGCCTGAGAAACCGCGACCTCTTTGTTCTTTTTGGCCTCCGCCTCCGCCCGGCGCTGTTCGAAGCGAAATACCGCCTCGTCCGCGGTCAGATTTTGACTGCCGGTTTCCATGCGCTCCTTTTGGCGGAGCTCGTTGGTTTTCAAATTTTGGATCACCGTCAAATCGGTGATCTTGCGGATGCCGTCGGCATCCATGATGTTGTCTTTATCGAGGGCCTCGAGCGGGGTCTGCTCCAAGTAGTCGATCGCGGCATCGTCCAAGATGAAGCCGTTCAAATCCTTGCCGATCACCTCGATGATCTTGTCTTTGAAGGCGTCGCGCTTGGTGTACAGCTCCTCGAAGTTGAAGTGCTTCCCCACCGTCTTCAGAGCTTCCGCGAATTTGGCGGAGAACAGCTCCGACAGCGCCTCTGGGTCACTGGCGCGTTGACAGCCGACGGATTGAGCGACCTTGAGCACGTCATCCACGGTCTTGTTCACACGCACAAAGAACGTGACGTTGATGTCTGCTCGGATGTTGTCGTTGCAGATCAGCCCTTCCTTGCCCCGTCGATCGATGTCGATCGTCTTCACGGACAAGTCCATGATCTCCGCTCGATTGATCACCGGATAAACGATCGCCCCGGTAAACGCCACGACCGGTTCACTGCGCATCGTGTTCACGACCAACGCGCGTCCCTGATCGACCTGACGATAGAAACGCGACAGTAAGGCCAACACTCCGAACAGGAGCAGGACGATGACGCCGACGACGATCAGAACCGGAACGAGCCCAACGACTTGAGGATCCCCAGTGTTCATTACCGCGAAAGATCGCACGACTTCGTGTCCGGCGGATCCCCCAAAACGCGAACTGAACAGACGTGAGGCGGATTAACTGCGGCTGTCGGGCGCTCGCGTTCGCGCGTGCTCCTCGCGTAACTCCAGCGAGTCGAGCGGTTCGACCAAGAACGACTCGCGCTCGCGATCCCATTCCACGATCAACATTTGATCGCCGCGCTTCACCGGCAGCTCGCGATCCACGCGGACGCGTAGCACGAGCCCTGCGCCGCCATCTTCGAGCGAAGCCTCACCGAAGGTGGGAGTTACCGTACCAGTGCGCACGACGCACGTCTTGCCGATCAAGTCCGAGTGTGAGGTCGCGCGGCGCTGGACAAACACTTTGGCCAACGGGCGGGCCGAGATGGAAGTGAGTGGCAAGGCCAAGATGGGCGAACCAGCGAGCACCAACCAACCCAAGAGGACCTGGGACCCCGCGGGCATCGCCCGCGAAACGAGCTGCATCGCGATCGTGCATACCAGCCAAGAAAAGGTGATGATCAGGCTGAAAATCACGGTCGCCGGCACGGATCGCAGGTGCAATGCGTGGATCAGGGCCGCCACTGCCGACCCCTCACTCACGTCGCCTTCGCCGACGTCGCTACCGTCACCGCCGTCGGCGATGTCGCCTCCGTGTTGGCCCAGGTCACCCACATCCGCGCCATGGTCCCCGATTCCGTCGAAGTGACCGTCCGCCGAGCCATCACCCAGATGGATTGCCCCCACGACGACGAACAGCCAATACACGAGCACGACACCGAGCAGCACCGTGTAGACGACGCCCGGAAACGAGAGCGCGAGACGTAGGACCTCGGTCATAGCGGGCGGGCGCGAAGCTGAGCCAAGATCGCGTCGAGGCTCGCGACGATGCGATCGACGGCAGCGTCATTGATGGCGCTGGTCTGCGGCGCAGGCGAACCAGCGATCGGCGTTGCTGGCCCCGGCGGATCGAGCGCGCGTGTGGCGAGCGCGGGGCCATAAGTCATCAGCAGCGCTCCGATGGCTTTCCCAGCGGGCGTCTTGGCAAAGATGTCGGAGTACCCGACCGAAAGATTGGTCGCCGCATACACGAGCGCATCGTAGAAGGAGGTCACCTTTGGATTGCGACCACGCTCGGCGACGTAGAATGCAACGGCCGAACCCAGCGTCGTGAGCAAGATGGCGTTGGCGGGGTCCCGCGCCTGATAGTCGCGCATCTTCTCGTGCAGCTCGGTCATCGCGTTCCGCGGACCGCCGCGCAGGGTGCAGGCGGACAGGAGCCCCAGCGTGATCAGCGCGCGCTCGTTCATCGAGACTCCCCAGCATAGCCCGCTTCGGGACGCCGCCCCGAAAATCACACGATTTTAGCGCTACCCCTTGACCTATCAGTCGATAGGTAACAGGCTATCGATCGATAGCCTGTAGCGAAAATCGGGAGGATCGTCGTGAAAGAAACTACATCCGTGGCGCGTTTCAGTTACCCACTGCATGCCTTGCTGCTGGTCGGCATCAGCTGGTGTTTTTTTGCGGTCGTGACCCTGGCACTGGCCTTGTTCATGCTGCCGATCGTGCCGCTCGCGCCCGTGTTCGTCATGATCACGGTCGCCTTCGGCGGACTGCTGAGCTCGGTCCACGAGTACGCGAGATCCGTGGCAACTCCGGTGCGAGCGACTAGGCTGCGCAGCCGAATCGATGGGCAAGTCTCCCAAGTCCCGCGCCGCGCTGAAGAAGCGTGCTGAAGCTGAACCTCCCGCGCGCCGGGAGGAAGTGCTGGAGACCGCGCTCACGCTTGTCTCCGAACACGGTGTTGCGGGCGCGTCGTTGCGCAAGCTCGCGGCCGAGCTCGGCATCAGTCAGCCGAGTCTCTACCACTACTTTCCGAGCAAGGACGCGCTGGTCAGCGCCGTAGTCGAGTACTGCGCCGACAAGATGTTGGCAGCTTCGCTCGATCTTCCGCCGCCTCAGCGCAAGGAAGACATCCCGCGTTTTGCCATGCGCGCGGTCGTCGATTTGTGGTCGACCGAACGCCATCCGCGCTTCGTGCGCTTCATGTTCGTGGTCGCCCTGGAGAGTAAGGAAAACCGCGCGTTCATTCAACGCGTGTTCGAGGAACGCCTCTACCCGGGCTTCACCCTGCTCGCCAACGCTTTCGGTCGAGATGAAGCCGAGCGCCGCGAGCTGCGTCACGTGGTCTGGATGGTCGTCTACTCGCTCGGCCTCTCTTTCTTGGAGCAACGCGCGCTGTTCGGAAAACCAAGCGCCAGCCAAGACGTACTCGATCACGCCGAGTGGGTGGTGGGAGCGGCGGAGCGCTTGTTGAGGTTGCCCGAGACTCGCTAGCGCGAGCGCGAACCAGTCGTCGCGAACCGTTCCGAGCTAGCGAGCTCGCTGTCCGAAACGTCGTTTGGTGCAGGTTCTGCCTGCCGCGGAAGCTAGCCCTTCCGCTTCTTCTTTTTCTTCTTCGTGCTCTCGCGCAAGCGGTGTTCTTCGGCCATCACCACGACCGCGCCGAAGCGATACTGGACGAGGCGTTGGAAGGTGCCCGTTTCGTCTCCACCAATCAGCCAAAGATCGCGCGGATCTCGATCCGTCTCCGCGCTCGGCAGCCAGTGACGAGTGGAAGCCCAGGCGAGCAAGGTCGCTCGCCCGAGCAACGTGCGGGAAATTGCGACGCCACAAGCCGGTCGTCGGCCCAAGCCGGAACAGACGCGCGTTGCGTACAATTCCTCGTTCCCAACCGGGCGCCAAAGCCACTGGTGATCGACGCTGACGCCGGTTCGCGGCCCGAGCTCGGCGTTGGCATCAGGCGGCAAAGCGTCGAGGATTTGCGTCAGCTGGGGCTTGTCGATGCGGCGCAAAAACTCCAGGCTCGCGCCGTGCTTGATGTTGAGCACCACGTCGATGGTGTTGGGCGGCCCCGCGCAGCAACGAAATCCGATCGCGCCGTTCGATGTGGTCGGGCGCTCTGCGCGAGCGTTCGCGCAACGCCCCACGATCTCGCCGTCGATCGCGTTGCCGCCACGTAGGCTGACCCATCCACCGCTCGTACCTCGTCCCCACTCGCTCGCCGTCCATTCCCAGGCGCCTCCGTGCAGATCGCGCGCGCCGAAGTCACTGCGACAAGCGACGCGAATGCCAGTGGGTCTGAGCGGCGGAACCGCGCCGGTGCCACAGCGCTCGGCGCGGTAGTTTTCGCCGTATTCGTAGCGGTGATTGTCCGGCCCTTTGCAGGCACGCTCCCACTCGAGCTCGCTACACAAGCGCTTGCCACGCTCGCCACACAGCGCGCTGGCGGCGGCTTGCGTGACGTTGGTGAGCGGAATCGCCCCCTCCTCGTTAGGGTACGGGAAGACGTCGATGTAATAACCCTTGAGGATTACTTGTTCGCCGGGCATCTCGGCATCCGCTGCGCGAGGCAAGCTCCCCTCCGGCGTCCCGGCAACTAGCGGCCCGCGCGGCACCCAGACCATGCCTTGACGCGGCTCGGGCGCCGACTCGGGCGGCGCGATCGAGGAACTCGCCGAGCTCTTCGGGGCGCTTTGGCGCACGGGTGGTTCGTGGTGCGCGCGACAACCGACGCTCAGCGCGAGACAAATGAAGATCGCAGCAGAGCGCCGCTCGCTCACGACTCCGAGCGCTCGTCGCGCTCGCGCAGACCGAGCTCCTTCATCTTCAACTGTAGGCCCTTGCGAGAGATCTTGAGCAAACGAGCGGCGTGCGTGACATTGCTCGAGGTCTGATCGAGCGCCTTGACGATCAGCTCGCGCTCGAGCCGGCTCATCGCGGCCTTCACTTGCTCTTTCAGACCGTCCGCCGCCGATGCAACCGAGCTCTCGTTCACCGCGTGCGTCGCTGGCGGTTCGGGAGTGGAAACGTCACGCACCTCGGAAGGTAGGTCGGAAACCTTGAGCTCACTACCGTCGGAGAAGAGCACGGCCCGCTCGATCACGTTCTCTAGCTCGCGAATGTTGCCCGGCCAAGGATAGGACACGAGGTGGGCTTCGGTGTCCGCTTCGACACCGCTCACGTTCTTCTTCAAGCGCGTGTTGAACTTGTCGATGAAATGCTTGGCCAAGAGCGGAATGTCGCTCGCGCGTTCGCGCAGGGAGGGCAAGCGGATCGGCACGACGTTCAAGCGATAGTACAGGTCTTCGCGGAACGCGCCCGCGGCGATCTCGCGCTTCAAATCGCTATTGGTCGCCGCTACCAGGCGCACGTCCACGCGGATGGTCTTCACGCCGCCCACGCGTTCGAACTCGCTCTCCTGCAGCGCGCGTAGCAACTTGACTTGCATCTCGACCGGAATCGAGCCGATCTCGTCCAGAAATAGCGTGCCCCCGCTGGCCAATTCGAAGCGGCCAGGCTTCGAGCCGACGGCGCCGGTGAAGGCTCCGCGTTCGTGACCGAACAGCTCGCTTTCCATCAGGTCCTTCGGAATCGCCGCGCAGTTGACCTTGATGAACGGCTTGTCGCGACGCGACGAGTTCTCGTGCAAGGCGCGCGCCACGAGCTCTTTGCCGGTGCCGCTCTCGCCGGTGATCAGCACCGTAGTCGGCGTGTCCGCGACGCGATCCAGCACCGCGTACAGCTCCAGAATGCTGGGGCTTTGGCCGATGATTCCGTAGCGAGCGGACTCTCGAGCGTCGGACTCGGGTCGCGTGGCCTCGGCGGCCGACAAGTCCCGGGTGCGCAGTGCCTTGCGCACGATCGCGCGCACCTCAGCCTGGTCGAAGGGCTTGGTCAGGTAGTCGAAGGCGCCGGTCTTCAGCGCTTCGACGGCGTTGTCGACGGTGCCATGCGCGGTGATCATCACGACCGGCAACTCGTCGTCGATCGCGACCGCGCGGCGCAGCAGCTCCATGCCGTCGAGCTTCGGCATGCGCAGATCCGTGATGATCAGATCCAGGTGGTGCTCCTTGAGCACGCTCAGTGCCTGCTCGCCATCTTCCGCGGTGTGCACGTCGTAGCCGTCGCGCTCGAGCTGGGCGCTGAGTACACGCCGGAGATTCGGCTCATCGTCGACGTCTAAGATCTGTTTGCGTTCAGGGAGCATCGACGGGTCCGAGTCTTGGGATGTTGCGGGTATTCACGGGCAGCGCGAGCCGCCTGCGCCGTGGGGCAGGAGGGACGAACAGTAGAACAGCGCTGCCTTGCCGTGGCCCGGAGCGCCGGCGGCTATGATGTCACGCTTGCCGACGTGCGGTGCAACGATCGACCGGCCGAGCTCGTCTCCACTTTCAGCGGAAGACATGAACTTCGCGTCCACGGGAGCCGTCTCCGTCGCTGCGTCTGCGTCATAAACCAGGAGCGCCCCGGCATTTTCCTTGCCGCGTACGGTCATTTTCGGCGCGCCGACGATCACTTCCCCGTCCCCGTCGCCGTCCAGGTCACCGACCGCGAGGGCGGCGCCGAATTCGGATCGCTCACACCCGCTCAGCGGACTGGTCGAACCACAGCCGAAAGATCCCAGCCTGCTCCCCGCTATGACCAGCGGGCGATCGCAGTCGCTGGCGTTCGATTCGGGCAACTGGAACAGGGACGATCCGTCGAGCACGTGGACCTGGGTCTCGTCCGACACGACCAAGTCGTCATTGCCGTCGGCGTTGACCTTTCCCGAGGCCAGCGCGCGCCCCATCCCGCTCGTTCCACTCCAGCAGCCGAGAAAGCTCGGATTTGCGTCGGGCTCGGTCTTCCACAACAGCACCCGCGACTTCCCGGGCACGCCGACCGCGAGCACCCGGCCGCCCTCGACCGCCAACACGGCCAGTGAACTGCCAAAGCTCGGATCATCGACCTCCACACCGTCCGGCAATGGAAGCTCGCTCAGAATATCGCTCTTCTCCGGATAGAACCACGCCAGCCGCTTTTCCGGCAGACTCGCGAGCAGCAGCGGGTCGTCCGAGCGATCCGTGACCATGGGGAAATCGCGCGGCTGGTTTTGGGCGATGGCCATCGCCAGCAGATCCTCGGCCGCCTGCGGCATGTCGAGCGTGTACTCGCCGCCGTCTTGACAACGCATGACCAGCCCCTGCTTCACGACCTCTCCGCTACCGACTGCAAAGCACAAGGGTCGAGAGCGATCCGGGCCCTGCGCATTGGCAAACCCGGCGATGAGCGACGACAGAAAGCAGGGCTTACCGTCGCCCGAGCAGTAGTTCGTATCGGTCGCCTTGGTGTTCGGCGCGCTGTCTTCACCGAGTTGGTACAGCGCAGCGCCGGAGGTCGTCACCGTTCCGCCAACGAGCAATTCGGTGTGCTCGTCTTTCGTCGCGGTGGCGAGGCTCACGCCAAAGCCGTTGTTCATCGAGTCCGGCTTCTCCAGCAGCACCACCGGCGCATTGTCCGTCAGGTCATCGAAACGCGACCAAGAACAAGCCGATGCGCCCAGCGCGAGCGCACCGAGCAGGCCGAGCCGAAGTGAGAAATGGCTCATCAAAACCGCCCTCCGAGGAACAAACCGCCACCCGTGGTCGACGCGCTGGGCGTCAGCTCCAAGCGCGGCGCGTGTTCGACCGCGACGGCGTTCTGCGGCGCCCGGCGTGGTGCGAGCTGCGCCACCGGGCGAGTCTTCAGCGGGTCATCGAACTCGAGCAACTTGTCCTCGCTCACTGATGACTCCGGAAGCGGATCTTTGATGAAGTTGTAAGTTGCGAGGCCGCCCAACACGCCAGCAACGACGAAGCCCGCGTCGGCGCCCACCGCCAACCATTTGCCGCGCGTGGCTCGCTCGTCGGAGCTTTCCAAGCTGCCGTTCTGATTGTCACTCTTCAGTTCGTTGTACAAACGGTTCGATTCGGCGCCCGCGTAAATCGACGCGCCCAGAAACGCCGCGCCGATGATGGCCTGCGTCCACGCGGGACCTCGCGGGTACTTGGGGATCATCTTGACGTGTAGCGGCAAGATTTGGCCGCGTGGGACGACGACCTTGCCCCTGAAGGTCTTGCGACCGTCACTCTCGACGGTCAACCAGTGTGCGCCTGAATCGAACCGCACGTCGAGCGGTTGCGTGCCGCTACGCCAAACGCCTTTGGGCTGGTCGTCGACGTGGACAGTCACCACCGGCGCCGAAGCATCGATGCGCAAGACGCCGTAGTTCACGCGCTCGAGGCGCACTTCGAGCTCCTTCTGTTCGCCGTGCTCGAGCTCCACGCTCGACTGAAGTGGTTCGAACCCAGGCGATTCGACGAGCACGTCGTGCTTACCACCAGGGACCAGTTCACCGTGCGGCGTATCACCCCACAGTGAACGTTCCTTCTTGTTGTCGTCGATCCACACGTGCGCTCCGAGCACGTTCGAAGAGACGCGCAGAAAAGCCATGAATTTGCCTTGCGACAAGTTCGCCTTGAGTTGATGGACGTGACCAGGGGAGACGGTCATGTCGGCTTCACTGGCGTTGAAGTCACGAAACTTCTCGACCACGATATGGTACTGACCGACATCCAACGTCAGATTGGCGGGAGCGTGCGTCGCGATGACTTCCTTCCATCCCGGATTCGCCGGCGCGCCCAGGACGAAGTGCGCGTTTTCGTCCAGGCGTTGGTAGATGCGAAGCGGTGCGCCGTCCGGCTCCGTCTCGATCATGACCAAGGACTTCATCGAGGTCTGATCGTCGGTCGACGGCAGGACCGGGGCTGACGGAAGCGCGCCCGCGTTTGGTCCGGCACCGGCCTCGCCCACGGGCGCGGCCGCCAGCGCCGCTGCTTTCGCAGCTTCCAGCGTGGCGATGCGCTGATTGACCTTGGCCAGATCCGGCGCGTTCGGATCGACCTTCACGTATTCTTTGAATTTGGCCAACGCACGGTCGACGTCATTTTGCTTCTGGTAGCAAACGCCTGCGTTGAACAAGAACGCCGAGTACGGGTACGCCGCGTAGCCGGCCTCGAACACCTCCGCGGCGCCTGCGTAGTTGCCCGAGGCGAACAAGCTCTGGCCCCGGTCCATCTCGGAGCGGATCGCTTCCAAGCGCTTGCCAGGAGCATCCTTGGGTTGGGCCGAAGCGCCCGTCGCAAGCGCCGAGAGAGCCAGAAGAAGAAAAACCGGTGCGCCTCGACGCGACAAAAAAACCAAATTCACCAGAGCAAACATGAGCCCGGATCGTCGTCCGGCACAAGTGCGTCCTCGAGTGCGCTTTTGCATCGATGTAGGCAAAAAGGCGCTCCTCGCCGCGCCAAAAAGACCGCACCCGAAGTGCGCACGTTGGCCGCACGGCCGGGCGCGCGAAGCATTTGGGTGCCGAGCGCGATTGCTCGTATGCTGTAGCTCTTTGGACGCGCCCTTGAGATGAACACGATCAGAATGCGGAAGCAGTTGAGCCCTTGGTTGATTGGCGGCGCCGTTGCGATGGTGCCTGCGCTCGCGCATGCGGAAGACGAACCCAAGGCGTATCCCGAGTGCGTCAAGGTGCCGACCGAATCGGAGACTGCCGCCGCCAAAGGCGCATATCAGGCCGGCAACGCTTCGTTCGACGAGGCGGATTATCCGCGCGCGATCACCTATTGGGAAGACGCCTACCGGCGTGACTGCACGGCCAATCTACTGCTGAAGAACCTGGCGCGTGCGTACGAGCTGTACGGTCAGAAGCGCCAAGCCGTGGTTGCGCTCGAAACATTTTTGGTGCGCGAACCCAACGCTGCCGACAAGGAGCAAATCCAACGGCGCATCGAGGTACTCAAGAAGCAGATCGCCGCAGAAAAGGCGGCCCCGGTCGCAGCAGCACCGGTCGCTGCACCCGTGAACCCACCGCCCGCGCAGACGCAGCCAGAGCCTCCGCCAGCGTCCGACACTCAAGGCAAACGCTCGATTGCTCCGCTGATCGTCGCCGGCGCCGGTGGCGTCGTGTTCGTGGTCGGCGCAGCGGTGTACGGCAAAGCCTCGAAAGACGTCAGCCACTACGAAGAGATATGCCCCAATCGCGATTGTGGAAACGGCGCCAACGCAGCAGCCAACAAGGAAGCCGCAAACAACGCGCGAACTCGTAAGATTTGGGGCGGTGTCGTCACGGGCGTGGGAGCCGCGACGCTCGCGGGCGGTTTGATTTGGTATTTCGTGCAGCCTCGCCATGCGGCCAGCACGGCTTCCTTGCGCAAGCCCGAGTTCAGCCCCGCGGTGGCGCCCGGTTTTGCCGGAATCGCGCTGAGCGGCGCGTTCTAATCAACCGCGCAGTGGCGGGCGCAAGTGGATCATTGCCCAGGTGCGCGCGGCGCGGCTTTCGGAGTTGTGGTCTCGACCGGAGCGCCCGGCGCGTCTCCCGCGTCACTCTCCTCCACGACTGGTCGGCTGAAGGTGGGGGCGTAGCGAAACCCGGCTGGGTCCGGTTGCAATGGCGGCGGGGTTTCACTCGATGAACCGCCGCACGCGGCGAGCGCGGCGCCGGTAAACACGGCAAGCGCGGCTCCGAACAGAAGGCGACAATTCATAGTGGCCGGCCTTTAGCACGGGATTGCTCGGGCGATCAAAAGCCACTACCGTCCGCGGACTTGTCACCGCCCGTCCTTTCCACGGTTTCCGCGCGCTGCGTTCTGAGCAGCGCGTGGAGTCAGCCCTTGCGGGGAATGGCGTGATCGGTCGTCTTCGAGGTCGAGTACTCACCGACGAAGCGACGGGCTCGGTCGTGCTGGACGTTCACGGCGTTGGCTATGAAGTGTCTACGCCCGTCGGCACGGTCGGCCGTGCCCGGGTCGATACGAATTCGGACGTGGAACTGTGGATCCACACCCACGTTCGCGAAGATGCGTTGGATTTGTTTGGCTTCGCCACCGAAACGGACCGGCGTGTGTTTCGGCTGCTCCTGGGCGTGCCCAACGTTGGTCCCAAAACCGCTTTGGGAGTCCTCAGTGCCATGCCGGTCGACGACCTGTCGCGCGCGGTCGAGCGTGGCGATCATGCCCGCCTCGGCAAGATCCCGGGGATTGGCAAGAAGACGGCCGAACGGCTGGTCTTGAGCTCAAAGAAAAGCTCCGCGGATTGTCCAGCAACGTCGCCAGCGTGCCGGTGGAATCCTTGGGGACCGAAGCCGACCGCTTGCTCAGCGCCCTCGTGAATATGGGCTATCGCCCCGGGGAA
>Ga0164307_10000056_pt1 | contig 49758 bp, 41 predicted proteins | sample Whisoiple_243_MG_FD_110214 | JGI IMG/M metagenome (GOLD analysis project Ga0164307, IMG submission 110214) | Soil microbial communities amended with fresh organic matter from upstate New York, USA - Whitman soil sample_243_MG | ecosystem: Environmental > Terrestrial > Soil > Unclassified >...
GCGCTTCGCACTTGCGCCTCGGCGGTTCCGGACAAAGACAGCGCCAGCAACAGCACGCGCCAGGCTGGACGCCGCGCGCTCACTCGAGCAACCCGAAGCCCACCCCGCGGGCCGCGGCGCCGGGTGCCTGTTTGACGACTTGGAAGCTGACACTCTCGGCGACTTGATCGCGGTGGGTGAGATGACGGAGCGCGAAGACGAGCGCGAACGATTGATTCAGCGCGCGCTGTTCGGCCTCAGCGCTATTGCCCTTGGGGCGCACGCCAACCAAGAGCACGAAGTTCGGATTTTGATTGAGCAGCTGTGCCAACGCGCGCACGGTACCGTCCGACTTCGGGTCCAACTCGTCTGACGTGCCCTGAAAGACAATCGGCCCACGCACGACGAGCGCAGGGCGCTTGCCGCTCGTATCGAGCGAGACCAGTGGTGGAGCCGGCTTCCGTTTGGCTTCCGGGGCTTCGGGACAGCCGTCGTCGTCCGCGATTCCCTCGAAGCTTTCCGGCTGGTCCGGACAGCGGTCGTCCGCGTCATCGAAAGTGTCACCATCCTTGTCCGGGCTCGGACAGCCGTTCAGCAGCGGATCCGAGCGTTCCTCACCCGGGACCAGGGGGCAGGCATCGTCGGTGTCGAGTACGTGATCGCCGTCGTTGTCGGGATCGGGGCAGCCGTCTTCGTCTTGGAAGGCGTCGCGGTCTTCGGCTTTGGTGGGGCACTTGTCCTGTGAATCGAAAATGCCGTCGACGTCGCGGTCGCGCTCGGGGCAGCCATTTCGCTTCGGGTCATTCGAGGCAGCTCCGGCCTCTTTGGGACAGGCGTCTTGCGCATCGAGGATGCCGTCGTGATCGTTGTCCGCATCGAGGCAGCCGTCGTCGTCCTCGAATTCGTCGCTGTCTTCCTTTTCGGTCGGGCAGCGGTCGCTGTCGTCCGGCACGCCGTCGTCGTCGTTGTCGAAGTCAGGGCAGCCATCGCTGTCTTCGAAGCCGTCCTTGTCTTCCGCGAGTTCCGGGCATTGATCGAGCTCGTCCGGCACGCCGTCCGTGTCCTGGTCATGAACGCGCGGCGCCCAACCCAGGCCGAGTACGGCGCGGACCGAAGGCGTGCCCACTGCTGAATCGAGCGGGACCTCCGCGCCCGCGATCAACGACACCGTTCCAGGTGTGTAGCGCGCCGACAAACCCAGCGCGGCGGGGGATTGGGCTTGTGCGCCGAACTTGGGCGTGAGCGCGAGCGCGCCGTGGCCCTCGAGAGCCCACTCCCAGCGGCCCTTCTCGTCGATACCGAGGATTTGGGGTCTGAGCACCAGCCCGAACCCCCAAGGCAATTCGTGACCGAAGGTCTCACCCACGTAGGTTTGTTCGGCACCGCGCACCTTCACGCCGGCCGTCGCGCGCACCGAGACGGCGACTAGGCGCAGCTCACTGAGTAAGCGCAGTTCCCCCGTGGCTGCTTGCTCGGACAAGTAAGACGAGGCGTTGCCCGTGGGCAGCGTGACGGCGCCGAGCGCGCCCAGGCTAAAACCGCCCAGCTCCCCGCCAGGGAGCAAGTTGGCTTTCATGGTCAGCCGCAAATCGCCGATTGCGGCGTGCGGCAGCGCGCCCCCGATCAGGTCGCTGCCATAACCCTCTTGGTAGATCACCGTCGGCAGCATGGCGCCGAGCGCCAAACGATCGGTGATCCCGAGGCCGAAGCCGTAGTCCATGGACACTTGGTTCTGCACCGGGACGGCGACCTCCTGGCCCGTCGCGTCGGTGATCGTCACCAAACGGTGCGCATAGGAGGCCCAGGCGGCCACGTTCCACTTCAGGTGCCCGGGCGTCGCCGTGGGCTCGAGGAATAGATTGGCGGCGGGATCGGTCGAAGGATGGAACCCCCGCAGATCCAGTGAAGGCACCGGGTCGGCCGCGCGGGCCAGAGGCGCAAGGAAACACCCAACCGAAACAGCCGCCGCGAACCGGCCAATCCGCATGGCCCGAGGCTAGTACCGTTTTTGCCGGTCGCGTGCCTCATTTCTTGCGCGTCTCCGCAAACCGGCCTACGCCCCGGGGTCCGATGGACGCCATCCGAATTCGCGGTACCCGAAAGCTCGAGGGACGCATCCAAGTCAGCGGTGCCAAAAACGCGGCATTGCCCATCCTGTGCGCGACTTTGCTTTCGGACGGCGAGAGTTTGCTCCGCAACGTGCCCGGTCTGCGTGATATCGAGACGACCGCGGCGCTGCTCCGCTTCTTGGGGCGCGAGGTAACGGTTGGCATTCCCCAGGTCCGCGTGCACGCGGGCCGTCGCACTGGCCTGGCCGAGGCGCCGTACGATTTGGTGCGCCAAATGCGCGCCAGTGTGCTCGTGCTCGGACCGCTCGTGGCTCGCTTTGGGCGCGCCAAAGTTTCGCTGCCGGGTGGCTGTCAGATTGGCGCAAGACCGGTCGACCAGCACTTGCTGGGGCTCGAAGCGCTGGGCGCCAAGATCACCGTCGAACACGGCTACATCTTGGCCGAAGCATCGCGCTTGAAGGGCGCGGAAGTGGTGTTCGACATGCCGACCGTCACCGGCACCGAGAACTTGATGATGGCCGCGGCTTTGGCCAAGGGCCGATCGACCTTCGTCAACTGTGCGCGCGAGCCCGAAGTGGCAGAGCTCGGCCGACTCTTGAACAAGATGGGCGCCCGCGTCGAAGGCGCCGGTACGTCGATCATTCACGTCGACGGAGTCGATGAACTCGCGCCGTTCGATCACACGATCATTGCCGATCGAATCGAAGCCGGGACATTTCTTGCAGCGGTCGGCGCGACCGGTGGCAACGTGCTCGTTCAGGGCTGCCCGTTCGACGATCTCGAGCCCGTGATCGTGAAGCTGCGCAAGGCCGGGCTCGAGATCGAGCGCGAGGGTAAGGACGTGCGTGTTGGCCGCGAAAAGCCGCTCTGCGGGGTAGACGTAACCACCGCGCCACATCCCGGGTTCCCGACCGACATGCAAGCGCAATTCATGGCCTTGATGGCCTGCGCGCGCGGCCGCAGCGTGCTCACCGAGACGATTTTCGAGAACCGCTTCATGCACGTGCCCGAGCTCTTGCGCATGGGCGCTGACATCGAGACGCACAGCAACACGGCGATCGTGGGCGGTGTCGAAGCGCTTTCCGGCGCCTCGGTCATGGCCACCGATCTGCGCGCCAGCGCGTCCTTGGTCATCGCTGGCTTGGTCGCCGACGGGGAGACCATCGTGCGGCGCGTTTACCACCTCGATCGCGGCTACCAAGCCATCGAACAGAAACTGGCCCTCGTAGGCGCCGATATCGAGCGCATCAACCTCGCGGACGAAGACCGATGAAACCGCTGACCATTGCCGTGCCCAAAGGGCGCATCATCAAGACCCTAGCGCCTCTGTTCGAGCGCGCTGGCCTCGACACCGCCGCGCTACTCGCCGACGATCGCCGCCTGATTCGCGAAAGCGCTGACGGTAAATACCGATTTTTATTGCTGAAGCCGGATGATGTCCCGACTTACGTCGAGTACGGCACCGCCGACCTGGGCATTTCGGGGCGCGATACGCTGCTCGAGCGGCGCTACGACCTGTACCAACCGCTCGACCTAAAGGTCGGACAATGCCGGATGGTCGTCGCCACGAAAGCGGGCGCAGTGATCCCGGAGCTGCCGCGCATCGCCACCAAGTTCGCGCGTATTGCGACCGAGCACTTCGCGGGCAAAGGTGTGCAGGCCGAAGTCATCTATGTCCAAGGGTCGGTCGAACTCGCGCCGTTGGTCGGCTTGGCCGATGCCATCGTCGACCTCGTAGAGTCGGGCGCGACGCTGCGCGAGAACAACTTGGTCGAGACCGAAACGATCTGCCCGATCTCGAGCGTCTTGATCGCGAATCGTTCGCTGTTCAAACTGCGCCACGCCGAGATTGCACCGCTGATCGACAGGCTGCGAGCAGCGATCGGCTGAGCGGACGAGCTGCTACCAAACACCTTCGAGTTGCACGCGGCCGCCGCTGCTCGCGTAGCGCGCGGCCACGCGCAGCGCATGTTTTTCCTGATTGTCCGCGCTCGGCGCCACGACGAAGAGCGTGACGCCGGTCGCCAGCAGAGCGCCGCCCAGCGCGAAGCTCACCGTGGCCGCGTCCGAGAGGGAAGCCTTGTTCGTCGGGTTCTGTGCGCATGGTGCGCCCTTGGCGCAAGTGCTCGCCTCGTTTGCGCCACGCGACAGCGCGCTGAATACGGCGCCCGCACCCAATCCGGCGAGGCCGACGCTGCCGGTGACGATGCCTGCGGTCCGATAGGCTCGGCCGCGATCGACCCTCGACTGCTTGTCCGACTCTGGCGTCAGCGTCGGGACGTTCACCGCATGACGCTGCCCTTCACCGCGGCTGGTATCTACCTCTACGCTCCAAGCGCGGTAGCCCTTTGCCGCCGCACTCACTCGCTGCACACCCGGGTCCACAGGAATCGCGGTGCCCCAGGCATTCGGGGGAACTGTGTTCGCGCCCAGACGAACGGTGAGGCCTGGCACGCGGCTCGTCATCGGCACGACGAACACGACGCGGCTCAGCTTGGGTTCGAGGGCGGCGACGCGTTCCGCCGCCCGCTGCGCGAGTTCGTGCTTCTTCCCGTCTTGCGCGAGGGCCTGTGCTTCTAGAAAGGCGTGCCAAGCGCTCGCCGTGCGGCCCACGCGCTGATAGCAATCACCCAAGCGAAGCAGCGTGACGGGGCTGATCTCGAGCGTCTCCGCGGCCTCGAACTTGACGCACGCGGCGGCCACGTCGCCGGCCTCGATCAGCGCTTGTCCTTGCTGAACGAGCCCTTGTGCCTGCCCAGTTCGGCTGCTTGCTCCCTGTGCCGCGGCAGTTTTGCTCGACAGAAGCAGCGCTCCAGCCAGAAAACCCACTGCGACGTATTTGATACAGGCGCTCATCGACTCTCGACGATGGGAATAGCAAGCTCGGTGCCACCCGTGCTTGCGACCCCCTGCCTGCATTTGCGCGATTTTTGCGAGGCACCCTGTCACACGCGCTGCCCGTCACGCGGCGATCGGTCCCGAGTAGCAGATGCAGCGCGGCTAAGTGCACCGCTTTATTTTTCCTCGAAATTCATTCCGCCGCGCGCGCAGACGTGAAGCGTAGGCCCAATTCTTTGGCGATGCGCTCTTGCCGCGCACGATCGTCACGTGTGACGAGCACGATGGAGTGCCCGCTTTTCCCCGCACGGCCCGTGCGTCCGGCGCGATGCACGTAGGCGAGCGCCGAGTTCGGCAGTTCGAAGTGGAGCACCCACTCGACGTCCGGGATGTCGATGCCGGTCATCGCTTCATCGGTGGTGAGCAGCACGCGCGCTTCAGAAGTAGTGAAAGCGCGCAGCGCGTTTTGCCGGTCGAGCTTCGAGCGCTCCGTGCTCAAGCTGACCGGTTTGAGCCGACGTTCGCCGAGGAAACGGTACAAATGTCGGATGAGATTGGGCTGGTTGACGAACACGATCGCGCGCTTGCACTTCGCTTCTTCGATGAAATGCGCCAGCTGAATGTCTTTCGCGCTCTCGGCGCGTACGTTCAAATACTGGTGACTGATCTGAGTCAAGAGCGGGTCGGCGCTCTTGCTCACTTCAGTATGAACCCGCGTGTCGCCCATGAACTCCTCCGCCAAGCGCTTGGCGTGCGCTCCCAACGTGGCTGCGGCGAAGATCAGCTGCACTTTCGGCTCGGGCCGAGACAAGATCTCGCGCAAGTAGTCCGCGCCCTTGGTGGCCAAGATCGGATCGGGCTCGTCCAAGACCATGGTCGTGACGCCCTTGAGTTTGCGCTCGGCAAACTGCTCCAAGATTCGACCCGGAGTACCGACGATCAACCGCGTGCTCTGAGTCACCTTGGCCTTCTGTTTACGCGCATTGGTCGTCGACACCAGCGCGCCGCTGTTGATGCTCGGATGCTTGTAACGATCAGCAACGCGCAGCGTCTGGAGCGCGAGCTCGGTGGCCGGCGCAAAGACCAGGCTGCGGCCGCTATCCGGTGACCGCAGGCGTTGCAGGATCGGCAACAGGTAGGCCAAGGTCTTACCCGTGCCGGTGCCGGACTGAATGATCACGTGCTGCCCGGCTAAAATCGCCGGAATCGCCGCGAGTTGAGCCTCCGTAGGTGCGGAGATCCCGTCCGCCTGGAAAGCGGTCAACAACGCTTGGTCGATTTCCAGTCCTGTTGCAGCGAAGGGATTCATCGTCGACTTCTACCACCGTCTCGTCGGGTACCGTCGATTCCTGCAAGATCGTTCTATCCGCGGGCCACCCCGAGCAGCTATTCCTGATCTCAAGCCGATCACGAAATGCCCGGAAATTCCGGAGCGTTTGGGCTACGGGCGTGACCTCGGTGGGTGGGCGTCGGGCCGGGAATGGGGACTTTAGGGGCGAGGGGGGGTCCTTGGGACCCCATCGATTTCATCCGTCCGCCGAGCGACTGGTCGAGCCTCGCCACCGCACAGCGGGAGTCTTAGCTGTCGTCAGGGACCGGGTGCCGGAGCCGTTCACTCAGGTAGGCGAGCGCGACGCCGCGCTGTGGGTGGTGTTCCAGTTGGTGCGCGAGGCTATCGAGCGCGCTGAAGAGCTCGCTACCTAGTTTTGCGCGCAGGTCGACCTCCAGCGAATCGTGCGATTGCTGATCCGAAAGGTGCTTGCGCCAAGCAGGGCTCCAGACTTCCGATAAGTTGCCGAGCAGCTCGTCAGCCACGGCGCGCGACCACTCACCGGCGTCGAACCACACGCCGCCGCAGCGTGCGCAGCGCTCCAAGAAATACGGATCATGAAAGGTCACGCGCGCACGCCGCAAGAGGCCATGACCTTCGGGGCACTGGCCTGTGCGTTGAGTCTCCAAGTGTGGTTGCTTGGGTCGCACATCCCGCTTGCCGAGGACCTCGACGCTTGCGGGCAGCGCGACCACCTCCGGTGGGACCCAGAACCCTGCGCAGTTCGGGCATTGCAACGCCGAGCCGCCGCTGCTGGCGCGCACGCCTTCGACCGGGACCAGTAACTGCGAGGCACACTTGGGGCAGTGAGCAAGCATCCACCTGGTCTTAGCACACGAAGTCGCTGCTTTGGGGCAGACGAACATGGCCTATTCGGCCGTGAAGGCTTAAAGTGCGCCGCACCTGATGAAGACCGTTCTCACCGGCATCAAGCCCACCGGCACCCCGCACCTCGGCAACTATTTTGGGGCGATCCGCCCAGCACTTTCGCTGGCCGAGAACCCGCAGCACCGCGCCCTGTACTTCGTGGCCGACTATCACGCCTTCACCACCGTGCATGATGCGGCTGCGCTGCGCGAGAGCGTGCACGAGGTGACGGCGACTTGGCTTGCCTGCGGGCTCGACCCCAATAAGACTAGCCTGTTCCTGCAATCGCGCGTGCCCGAAACTTTCGAGTTGTGTTGGGTGTTGATGTGCTGTCTGTCGAGCGGACAACTCGAGCGTGGCCACGCGTACAAGTCGGCGCTCGATCGCGGAGAATCACCGAATGGGGGCGTATTCGGCTACCCGGCGCTGATGGCGGCGGACATTCTGCTGTACGACGTGGACCAAGTGCCGGTCGGGCAAGATCAGAAGCAGCACGTGGAGGTCGCGCGTGACGTCGCGTTGCGCTTCAACCACGCCTTCGGCGACACCCTACGCGTGCCGAACGTGGTGGTTGGCGAAGCGCCGTTGGTGCCGGGACTCGACGGACGCAAGATGAGCAAATCCTACGACAACACGGTGGCGCTGTTCTTGCCGCAGAAGGAGCTGCGCTCGGCCATTTTGCGCATCAAGACCGGCTCCGAGCCGCTGAATGCGCCGAAAGAAGCCGGCCCGTCCAGCGTCTACCAGTTGTTCAAACTGTTGGTCACGCCGGAACGCGCTGCGCAGATGGTGGAGCAATTGGCTTCGGATCCTGCCTATGGCTGGGGTCACGCCAAGCAAGATCTGTATCTGGCGGTCGAAGCCGAGCTTGCGCCCAAGCGCGAAGAGTACCTGCGAATTCGTAAGGACACGGCTTACCTCGACGACGTGTTACAGCGCGGCTCCGCACAGGCCCGTGAGGTCGCCCGCGCCACCATGGACCGCGTGCGCGCGGCGATCGGCATTCGCTGAGGTCGACGCAGAGCCCGCCCCATCTTCGCGCGCGGCATGTGCTGGAGAGCGCCGCGCGGCAGGTCGACGCAAGCGCGTTCGGCCTTGTTAGTTCAAATAGCGGGCGATGATCTGGCGGAGTTTCTGCTGGTCGAATGGCTTTTCGAGGCGATCGTTGGCGGTCGTTTCCAGGAATTTGCGCGAGGCTTCGGTGAAAGCGCCGCCAGTGATGAAGATGGTGCGCTCGGCTTGGGCGCGGTCGAGTTCGAGTAACCGCTGATGGAATTCGACGCCGGTCGTGACCGGCATCATCAAATCGCAAAAGATCAGGTCGAAGCGCTCGCCGCGCTCGAGCCTGGCCAAGGCCTCGCCCGCGCTGGTCAGCGCGAGAACCTCGTGGTGCTCCGCGAGCAAGCGCGACATTGCCTTGGCCACCAGGGTATCGTCGTCGACGACCAGGAGCCGACCGCGGCGCGTGACCGCGGTTGGCCGCTCGATCACGACCTCGATGCGATCCGGCGGCTGGCTCGATGCCGGCAACACCACGCGGAACACGCTGCCCGTGCCGATGTTCGATTCGACTTCAATCGTGCCGCCCAGATCCGTCACGATGCGATGACAAATGAACAGACCGAGTCCGGTGCCTTCCCCCACGTCTTTCGTGGTGAAGAACGGCTCGAACAGGCGCGCCCGATGCTCCTCCGGAATGCCGTGCCCCGAGTCGTGGATCTCGACGACCACGCGCTGCTTCGCGTCCGCGCGCAGCACGAGCTTGATTTCATTCTCGTGCGCCGCTCCTTCTCGGATGGCGTGAGCGGCGTTGACCAGTAAGTTCAAAAAGACCTGACCCAGACGTGAGGCGTTTCCGGACACGGTGGGAACGCGCGAGTAGTCGCGGACCACCCGCGCGTGGTGCTGGAGCTCGTTGGCAGCCAGCTTCAGCGTCGATTCCAAGACCTGCTCGATGTCCACGTCGCCGAAATGCTCGTGATCGCCGCGCGATGCGTCCTTCAGATCCTTGACGATGCGTTGCACGCGCGAGGCGCCTTCGCGTGCCTCGGTCAGGGCCGAGACCCATTCGCGCGCCTCCCGTTCGCCGAGCCAAGGTCCGTGTTGCGGCAGGCGCTGCGCCAAGAATTCCAGATTGGCGATCACGTACGTGAGTGGGTTGTTGATTTCGTGCGCCATTCCAGCTGCGAGCGTGCCCACGGTGGACATGGTCTCGGTCAAGCGCAGCTGTGCTTCGAGTTTCTTGCGATCGCTGACGTCGCGCGACACTCCGACGGTCATGATCACTTGACCATCGCCGTCGAAGATTGGCGACTTCACCGTATCTACCTGTAAGATGCGGCCGTCCTTGCGCTCGAGGCGCTCGTCCGGGAGCAAAATGGTGTCTTGCGTGTCGAGCACCAACGCATCTTGTTCCAACGAGCGATTGCGCTCGTCGAGCTTCGAGAACGAGTTGTACTCGAGACCCACCAAATCGTCGTTCTCGGTACCCCAGGCCTCGCGCAGCGCGCGGTTGGCCCAGACGATCTTGGAGTCGGCATCCTTGACCAGAATCATGTCCGCCATCGCGTCCAAGATTTGTCGCTGTCGGTCTTCGGCGGAGGCGCGGCCGGCTGCGTCGCGGGTGCTGCGTTCCAGCAATTCTTCCGAGTGCCAAGCAACCACGGCCGAACACGCTGCGGGAACTGCCGCGAACACGATGGCGATCGCACAATCGAAAATATTGAGCCCAGGACCCACGAACGTCGACTGCTCGAGCCACGGGACATGAAACCAGTGACGCACGATCACGAGCAGCGCGCAGCCGTAGAAGAGTGTCAATAATACGGAAAATAGGCTGGCCTTGGCGCTGTAGCGAACGGCACCCAGACCGTTGAACACGCCGATCATCAGCCAGGTTGCCGGCGCACGAAACACCTCGTACGCGCCGGAATGGTTGACCAAGCTCGCGATGTGGAGCGCGTACAAGCAGCTGATGTCGATCCAAACCGACACGTACTTGAGCGTCGATTGGGTCGACAAATCGCGCTTGAGCCATAGCCAGACGACGGCGGAGTAGACGGCCAGCACGCACACGACCGCGCCGAACACGAGGTTGGCGGCGCGCGTCTGTGCGCCCTGCGCCGTGAGGATCGTCAGCGCGCCGAAGACCGTGAGCCCGATCCGGCACTGATTGACGAGCCGCTCACCCGTCATCTGCTGCGCTTGCAGCGCGCTGCTGCCGGATCCGTTCGCGGAATGGCCGTGCGCTTGCATCATCGAAGCCGGTCAAGCTAGCAGGGACAACTCCTACGGCATAGTGTCAGTCGCCAGGCGAGCTCTTGGCAGCGTCCGCACAACAGCGAAAGCCGATGAAATAGTATCGAAACTCGGGGGCGTGGCTGGTCGTGACGGGGCGGCACGCGTTCCGAACATGTCCCCAGGCGCCGCCCTTCAGCGCCGAGAATTTGGCGTGCTCGCGCGGTCGCTCGTGATCCGCCATCGCCCATTCGTCGACGTTGCCCGTCAAATCATGCACGCCATAGTCGCTCACGCAGCCGGGCATTTGACCGCTCGGCACACTGCGATCCAAGCGCTCGAGCTCGGCGCGCTGAATTTCGGCGTCCTCCGAGTACACGCGGGACAGATGTGGATCGACCCAGCGATTGTCGAAGTTACACTGTTTGCTCGAGCGCGCATAACCGTACGGAAAGGGCTTCTCGTCTGGGCCTTCACAAGCCGTCACCCATTCTCGCTCGTAGCAGAGTCGCTTGTGCGCGGCCGCGCACAAGTCCCGAGCTTCGAAGAAGTTGACCATCACCGGGGGTTTTGCGCCGGCGTGGTTCGGGTACTCGTACTCGTCGATGCAAAAGTCGAGCGGTACCCGCGGTTCCCTGCACACGGGCTTACTGGTCGCAAAGCGATTGCAAATCGTGATGTGATTCGGCTTGTCGTATTCTTTGTCGAGGCAGCGACGTTCGAGCTTCGGGCAATGATCGAAACGGACGTGCCGCATGCCCGCTGGGCACGCCTGCTCGGCACTCGCGCCTGGCTGTTCTGGCGGCAGAGCCGACTCGGCCTTCGTGGAAGCGTCCGAGCCAAGCGTGTTCGACACGCTCGAAACGAGCGCTGCGCTACCTGTGGAGGGGCTGACGGCCGCGGGCGCGGCCTGCCGACTCGGAGCAACCGTCAGGGCAGGTCGCACTTCCGCGGCCGGGGTATCGAGTGGTCGCCCTGCACAGCCGAGAACACAGGCGCTGAGCAGCCAGGCGGTCAGGATTGTTGCTCGGGTCACGCTGAGGTCACGTTCTACACGCTGCCGCCGTTACACACAAAAATACCGGCGGGCTGCTGGTAAGTGCAGCCCGCCGTGGCGCGCCGAATTCGTTCACTCATGAGGCGTGGCGGGCTTCGGCGTGTCCAGCACGACGTGCGGCATGATCTTCTTCAGGCCGCGTACGCCGATCCCCTTGACTCGCAACAAGTCATTCACTTGCTTGAAGCGCCCGAGCCGTGCTCGCAGAGCCAAAATGGACTCCGCTCGCTTGGAACCGACGCCGGGCAAGTGTCGCAAGTCTTCCACGTTTGCCGTATTCAGGATCACCTTGCCGTCCTCGGTCATGCCGGCGCTCGCGTTCACGCGCGTGCCTTCATGTGCGAGAGTTGGTGCGTCCGCCGGGACCGCACCGACCACCGGGCCATTCGCGCCGGCGCTGCTCGTGGCAGCAGCCGCCGGCTGCGTCGGCGTCGTTTGCGCGCTGAGCGGATTCGCGTTGCTGTTCGAACGTGGATTTTCCGCCGGCTTGTGGGCTAGCCAAGCCGTGTGGATGTCCGCACCGAGCATACCCGCGAGCGGCACCGGAACACCGTTCGCGCCGCCCAGCATCGACGCGACTCCAACGCCCGAGAGTGCGACCATCGCCAACGTGAGCCCCACGAGTTTGAGCGCCACCGGCGCCCAAACGCTATTGTCGAACGTCGCCCGCGTGCGCGCGAACCAGGAAGGTCGAGCGGCGGGGGTTTCGGAACCCCCGCCATCTTCCCCCCGTGGCTCGGCCCCTGCCGGCGAGAAGTAACCAGCTCCGCGATCCCCAATCGGGGAGGCGTTGGCGAGGTCGTTTGCTTCTCGCGCGGTCGAAGCCGCGGGTGACACTTAGGCGAGCTCCGCGTAGGGCTCTTCCTCGACTGCTTCGCGCGTGTGATTGCGGGTGCCGGTCGCGCCGAACTCGTCGCGCGGTTGGTAGTCACGGATTTGAATTTCACCGCTGACGGGCACGGCTTCGAGCTTGACGTTGATCGAACCGTCGCTGTTCACGAATGCGACGCCGACGCGGTTCCAAAAGTTGCGGTCCTTGCGCTGGGTAATGACGTACGCGATCTTCATCTTGGTTTGGTCCATTTTCATTTCTCCTGTCTGCACGCGGGACTTACCGCGTGACTGATGAGGGAGATTGCGAACGGCGTGCCGACCTCGGGGCGGTCGATTACGCCGAGTTTCTAGCGAAGGTGGCGCTGGCCATCGCCTGGCTGCCCGCTGGCGAGAGGCCAAACCGAGGGCGTTTGCCGGGCTGCGCGCTGCGTGATATTTGCCGTGTTCGGAATTTCGACGGAGGCAACGAAAATGCAAAAGCGCTCAACCCGGTCCACGAAGGTTTCTCGCCGTGAGGTCTTGCGCGCCGCCTCCGCTGGCCTTGCCGCCAGTGCCCTGGCCAAAACCGCCGACGCCGAGGCCGCGCAGATCGAGGCGCTCACCGCCAAGCCTCCGGCCGGTTTCAAGCCGCTGAACGTTCCGGGCAAGATCGTGAAAGTATCGGCCAAGGGGGAGTTCGCCTCCTACATGCAGCCGAACCAGCTCTGGCCGAAGCCGGAGGTCGCGAGCAGCATGCTGGAGAAGGCGCTCACCGAGTTCACCGGAACCAAGACCTTGGCCGACGCGCTCGCCAAGTTCATCCACAAGGACGACGTGGTGGCCATCAAGCCGAACGGCATCGCCGGGCAAAAGGGCTACACCATGGCCACGAACTTCGAGCTCATCCTGCCACTCGTGCAGGGGCTGATGAAGCTCGGCGTGCCCGCGGACAAGATCACCGTTTACGAGCAGTACCCCACGTTCCTCGCCGGCACCCGCGTCAACGTGCGGGATTGGAAGTTGCCGGAAGGCGTGCGCTCGGGCACCCACAACAACAACGATCACCCGATGCCCGACATCAAAGTCTATCAGGGCATCAAGACGCGCTATTGCCGATTCTTCACCGAAGCCACGGCCGTCATCAATCTCACGATGATGAAAGACCACGGCATCTGCGGCTACACCGGGACGCTGAAGAACATCACCCACGGCAACGTGAACAACCCGCACGAGCACCACGAGCACAACGCGAGCCCGCAGATCGCCATGCTCTACAACCACCCGATCGTGACGAGCCGGGTACGCCTGCACATCACCGACGCCTTCAAGATCACCTACGACAAGGGCCCCCTCGACAAGGACCCGAAGACGCGCATTCCTCACGGCGCGGTGTACGTCGCGACCGATCCCGTTGCCATGGATACCTATGGCTGGAAGGTGATCGACGAAGAGCGCAAAGCGCGCAATCTGCCCTCGCTCAAAGAAGCGGGGCGCGAACCCGCGTACATTCGCGCGGCGGGCCAATTCGGCCTTGGAGTGCACGATCTCAACGCGCTCAAGCTCTCGACCTTCGAGGTTTGACTGGATTGTTCACCCCCCCCTCGTCGGCCCTGATATCAGTGAGTTGCGTGCCAAAAAGCGCGCAACTCACTTCGGCTTTCACGGCTGAGACGGGTTAGGCCTCAGCCTCGAAGCTGAGAGCTCACTTCACGACGTCGCTCGGTTCGAAGCACTGAATGTTCGTCTCGATGCGGAAGTTGGAGTCGGTGGTCTGCCGCTCGGCGTGGAAGATGTCCATGGCGTACGTGGACCCGACCGTGATGCCGAGTGCGCTCGCTTGCAAATCGAAGTCGATGGTCCCTTCGAGCGCTTGGTGCTGCCCGCCGACGTCCAGCGCGAGCTTGCCGTTCACGAAGATCCAAAGGTCATCATCACCTCGGAAGGTGAACTTTTGCTTGGCCTGGTACTTGAACTTGACGTGAATTTCCGTGGTGAACGAGTAGTTGTGCGATTGACCAGGGGTGTTGCCGAAGCCCTTGTTGTCGATCGGAAAGAACGCGTTCGAGTCGAACACGGAGATGCCCGAGCCGGGTGAAGTCTCGGTGAGCATCAACTCGCCCGGGATCTCCATGTTGACGTTCGCCGTCGTGTTGTACCACTGCGCGAAGCTGCTACCGTCCTTGATGGACCAGGTAGGCGGCGCGAACGTCCACTTCTCGCAGGTGCCGATGCTGCACACGCCGGTCGGACTCTGATTCGACGAGGTCCAGCAGCCGGTGCCAGTCACCGCGCGCCGCTGACGTCCGGCACCGATCGGAACCATGAGCCCGTCGTTTTGGTCGGGCATCCCAGTGTAGGCGACGGGCTTGCTGTCCGCGCCGAGGGTTGCCTGAACCAACCCGCAGCCGACGTCGTTCCAACCCTTGTAGATCCCTCCGTCCGTTTGCTTGACCATGCGCGCGGAGGCTTCGAAGTCCGAGTGACCACCGGGTTCGCCGTAGCCTTTGAAGTCGCGGTAGGTGACCGGCAACACCTGGCCACAGGTGCTTGCCCCGCCCGTCCCCGCATTACCCATGGGGGTGACCTCCAGGCCGGGGCTACCGCCGGTCCCGGGAGTAACTATCGGCCCGATGTTACTGCCCGCGCCGGTGCCATTGTTGCCGCTGCCGCCCGAGTTGACGCGGCTCGGGCCATCACCAGTGCCTCCGGACGCCGAGCAACCCGCAAATGCAAGCGGCAAAACGACGAGCAGAGGCAAAGCAAGGATAGAGAGGTGGCGAAAGGACAAGCTGGATCTCCGTGTTAAGTGCGGCCGACGTTCCCACGACTCTGACACCAAGCACGAGCCGGCTCCAGCCAGATCGCTCGAGAAATCAACTGCGACTTCACCGGGGTGAGGCAAGATCGCTTTCCAACGTCCGCCCCCGCTTCCAGTCGGCCTGTTTAATTACGCGCTGTGCGCCCGCGGCGTGACGCGCTGCGCTCATGGCAAGGGTCCGTCATCGACGACCAGCGGCAAAGCGGAAAGCCGCGGTCACGCTGCGGGTGATGAAGGTATTGCGGCCTTCATCACGCTCCAAGCGGCTGACTTGGAGTTCACCGAGCGCACTGTCGAGCAACACCGCAGAACGCTGAAAGTGCGAGGTCAACTCTACGCGCAACTTTGCCATGGTTTCCTCGAAGGCCTTGTCGTTGCGCAAGGGGGCCTCTCGTGTGTCCACCACCAGCCCGAAATTTCGGTGCTCTTCGCGGAGCGCTGCGAGCAGCGCGTCGTTGTCTGCGGCCAGCGCGGTGAGGGAAGAGGCGGGCAAGGGGGTCCGGTGCAGCACGGCGATCTGCTGCTCGGGAAACTCTTCGAGCAGCCAAAATTCGCTGTCGTGCAAGCGTCGAATGCTCGCCGCAGGCCAGAGCGTCGAGGTTCGTCCGTGACGGAGCGCAGGAACCGAAAAAATGGAGCGCCATCTCGCGTCGAGACGCTCGTAGTACTCCTGCACCGCGGTCATGGCTCGCCTGCAGCTCGCAATCAAACCCTCGGAACCGCGCTGACGGGCTTCGACCTCGAGCCTCTCGAAGATCTGCACGCCGTGAGTGAACGCATTCTTCAGCTCTTCCAGCAAACGTGTGTCTTCGTCACGAGCCGCTGTCAGAGCGCGAATCAGTAGCCCCTCATTTTCCAGCCAGCGTGGCGCATCGTCGACCAAGTCGACGGATACCCCTTTCACGTAGACACTGCGTTGGTCGTGGTTGACGTGTTCCAACCGTTCCAGCATCCAAGTCTCGCTCACGTCGGGCGCGAAGATCCCGCGGGTGATCGCCCACAGCGAAGGCAGGGTTTCCCTTCGCAATAGCTCCAGCGAGTTTCTCAGGAAGCGAAGGTGCGTCTCGGCAGCGCGAGACAACTTGTAGCGGCCGCGCACATGCGCGGCCTCGACGGGGCTGGTCTCGGAATCCTGCAGGCCGAGATCGGCGTGGTGCACGTTCTGCATTTCGACCACCAGGTGCAGCGCGCGAACCCAGGCTTGATGCGAGGCGCGACAGCTGACCTTGGTCAGCCCGTTCGGCCCCGCGACGGTCGCTGCGAAATTTTCGAACGTTAGCGGGCGAATGCGACCGATTCGGTACATTTCGCGCATGGCATCGACGTCCGGTTGCTGGGCGTGCGCGCGAGCGTAGCCGTGGCCTGCGTCCATGCCCGCATACGCGTGCACGATGGTGCGACCTCCCGGGTGCAGCTCTGCGAACTCGGTCAGATCATACACCACCTGATCGATGATCAACCAATAGCCGGCTTTGGCATTGTTCCGCTGCGCTACCTCGGAAATGGAGATCCAGTGCGATTCATCCGCAATCGGTCGTGCGTCGGTATGCAGCTCGAAGACCAGGCGATTTTCGCCGCTCACCCGGCGCAGCAAGTCGGTCGAGCTCGCGTAGCTCGAAGCGCCTGGGCTTTGCTCGATACAGCGCTGAAATGAGTTCTTCAGCGTATCGTAAACGGTGGACGCGAAGCTACTCCTGCCGCACACATAAACGCTGGCAGCCGCGCCGTGGTCGTCCAACGGTCGAACCAGCTGGAAGAGCTCGCGCGCGACGTCAGTGTCAGCGAGCAAATCAGCGACTCGGCGAGTGGGGCCGGGGACGGGGATGAATCCGCGCTCTGGGTCGAACTTCAGATCCCCGCCCTCGCGCGTGAATGCGGTGCTCAGCCGGAGGAAGCCTGCTTCGGCCGCCGCCTTGAACTCGGAGCCGAGCAAGAACTCTTCCGGTGCACGCAGCGACAAGAACAACCAGCAAAGACCGGGAGAGCTCGCTTTCGTGCGCTCTTGAATGAAGGCGCGATAGGGAGCGAGGCCGGTGCCCGCCGCGAATAGAACGATGGGTCGAGCTGGGTCGAGGGGTGGTTGAAATCGCGCGGGCCGCTCGATCCGAAATGGCACGGAGCGGCCGTCTTCGCGCGCATGACTCAGGAACGAAGACGCCGTTCCCGCGCGCACGCTGCCCGATGTCTTCGCTCGGCTGAGTGTGGGTTGGCCTGGCCCTGGTGGTGGCATCGTCAGCGGCCCCGGATCGGCCGTGTAGCGGAGCTGCCCTACGGTGAGTTCGATCGTTCGTGGCGGAGCGTTCGGCGCCTCCTGTTCGACGGACGAGATGGAGTAGAGGCGAGTGCGCTCGGGCGGAATCAAGCGCGCGAGTCGTTCGTCGACGATGCCGGTGTCGGTTTGCCAGAGCTGCCGCACGGAGAGACCGTGCCACGCGAGCAGCTCGAGCAGGTCCCCGAGCTCCCAGCGTTGGATCGTTCCAGCGCGAATTTGCGCCAAAAGTCGACGATCTTGGGTGCGCGCATGCAGGGCTTCGGCCAGGCGTGGCGCTACCGGGCGGATGGCCCCGAAGCGCAGCAAATCCCGCATGGGCAGCGCTTGCGGTGGACTTTCGTCGAACCGCACGCGCAGCGCTGCCTGCCATTCCGATGTGAGCGGGATCGACTCGTCGCCCGTGGCTCCCAGAAGGGCAATCGTGCGTTCGACGATGGCATCGCGGTTCTCCGGCAGCACCGCGCAACGGCTACCTACGCGGAAGCGGGCCCCGCTGTTCGAGACATCGAGAATCACTCGGCGAGCGCCCGACGCCTCCTGCTCCGGCGCGGGCACGACGCACTCTACCTTGGCCCGTTGATACGACGTTTGCTCGTGTCCTCGCCGCTCGAAGCGAGCTGCCTCGAGTTCGCCGTCGACCTCGTCCCAGGTCCGATCCTTGAAAGCGCCGGAGAATCCACCGATCGTCACGGAGCGTCCGACCTTGAACGCGAGCTCGAGGTAGCCGTACACCTTCATGCGATGGCGGCCGAGGAAGCCGTGGTCGCCAGTGTAAAGCTCCATGGCTTCACGCAGAGCACCGCGTAGGCTCGGTTTGCGAGTGACCTGGACGAAGTCGACCACCGAGACGGCCGACAGCGCGTCCAGAAATTGCCGCCAGAAGGCGGGATAGTGCTGTCGCAGTTGGCGGATTTCCCGGCCGAGAAATGAGGCATTCTGGCTGCGCCCGAAGAAGACGTCGAGCGCGCTGAAAATCGGCGATGAGGTACCGCTCGGGCCTTGATCTCCCGAGTGGATCGGGACTGCGAGCGGCGCGACCGTTTTTGCCCAGACGACGGGATCGACGTACGTCTCGCTGTACGGGTTTGGATTGATCTTGAGCAACGACTCGGACACGATTCGATCGAGGCAGTCGATGATTTCGACCAACGCGCGTTCGACGCCGGTCTCGTCTTGCTGCAATACGGCTTCATGAGCAGTCACGAACGCGCGTACGATGCGACTCGCTTGCGACAAGATCTCGAGTTGCGTGAGATAGAAGACGCGCTCCTCACGATTGCCAATCGTCGGGATCAAGAGCGAGAGGTCCTCGACTCGGAGCGGCGTATTCGCGGCTGAGCCTCGGGTTCGCCAGTTGTAAACAATCAGGTCGATGTAAGTTAAGACTTCCTGGCCTCGATCGAGTCGAGTTCGCACTTGTTGCCACGGCGCTTGTATCGCGGTGGGCAGCGCGTCGACGGTCTTTGGTTCGACGTACCAGTAAGCGTGCGCCAAAATCGCGAGCAACGAGCCTGCGCGCAAGAGCTCCTTGTTGTCGAGGCTCAGCTCCGACGCATCCAAGATCGGCAGCTGTTCGACTCGCCGCCGGAGCGTCAAATCGCGGTACAGGAGCGGCAACTCTTGGGCAATCTGATCCCAAGCTGCGAAGCCTCGGCTCAACTCGGTGAGGGGCGTCAGTGTGGGGACGAAACCGCGCTGCCAGGAGAGAAAGCCGCGGTTCTCGTGACCGACCGCCGAGTTGAAGCGTTCGGCTGCGCGCATGACCAACCCTGCGGGTGAAACAGTCCGCGAAAGTGGCGCAACGATCGGAGTTGTCGGATCGTCGCTCAAATTCGAGTCCGATCTTGCGTGCGCGCCTTCAGGCTCGTTGAACACCCCGGCGGGTATCGTGAAGAGCGTCGAGCGTTGAGTCGAGCTGAACGATCCGCATCGTTCCTGACTGACGCTGGGCTACGAAATCCATCAGCGCTTCGCTGGAGATCGGTTTGTCTAGGCACACGATTCCCGGTCGACGGAGAAGCTCTTGGGCGCGGGCACTCGTCGGTCCGCCGCTCGAGAATACCACGCGTCCCAGTAGCTCGGGGTAGGTCTGCTGCAACGCTTCGTACACGCTCACGCCGTCCGTTCCGGGCATCATCAGATCGCACAGGATGAGATCGAAGGCTTGGTCACACGAAAGTACCGCAAGTGCTTCCTCACCCCCGTAGGCGGCAACGACGTCGTGCTGGCGCCCCAACAGCCGTCGGTAGGCACGAATTAGCATGACCTCGTCGTCGATCACCAAAATCCGCAGGGGCGGGCCGGACGGAGGCGGTGAACTCGTGGGGGTGATGCGCGGCAAGAGCCCCGTCTGAAGCGGGATCATCGCCTCGAAACAAGCGCCGGGTAGCTTCCCTTTGCACAACCGAAACGTGCCGCGATGGCGGTGAACGATGTCCGCGCACACGGAGAGGCCCAGCCCAGTGCCGCGATCGGCGCTCTTGGTCGTAAAGAAGGGATCAAAAACTCGCTGGGCCATCTCGGGTGGCACCCCGGGCCCGTCATCTTCCACGCGCAGGAGAATGCTGTCTCTCGTGCTGAGGGTGCTGACTCGAATGACACTGCCGCCGCCCTCTTCGATGGCCTGGGCCGAGTTCAGGAGTAGATTCAGAACTACCTGAATGAGACGCCCACGGCTCGCCGGGATCCGCTCGCTGGCCTGCAGGTCGAATTCGAGCTGCGCGGCGTGGCGAATTTGATGTCGCACCAAATTGCCCGCGGTCTGCACCACTTCGTTGATATCGAGGCTGTCGACGTCGTCGCCGTCGATTCGGGCAAACCCGCGTAGGCCTTTGACGATGAAGGCGATGCGCTGAATTCCCTCCAGCGAGTCGCGCACACTTTCGCGGGCTTCATTGCAAAAGAGTTCCATCGCGGCGACCAACGACGAGACGCTCCTATCCGGCTTTCGGACCTCCTCGGCGAGCTTCTTCAGATCACCGTGGAGGAGCTCCAAATTGGTGAGTGTGCTTGCTGCGGGGTTGTTCACCTCGTGCGCAATCCCCGCAGCAATTTCGCCAATTGCCGCGAGTCGTGACGAGCGGACCAGGTGCGCCTCGCTCTCTTTGAGCGCACGATACGCCTCTTCGAGATCCGCTTCCCGTGACAGGTGCGCGGAGATGTCGCGCACGATCGTGACGTAAAGCTTGCGGCCGCCCGCGTGATAAACGCTGCTCCTCAGATCGCCGAAGAAGCGTTCGCCGCTGCGTTTTTGTAGCCGAACAGCCGGACGATGCACGCTCCCCTTCTCGACCAGCTCCCGACCAATGGTGTCGACGATCTCGGCGTCCTCGAGAGGTTGCAGCTGGCGACCGGTCATGCCGCACAGCTGCTCGCGCGCGTAACCGAAGAGCGCGCAGGCCCTCGCGTTCACCTCGACGAACTTTGCGGAGTCAAAGTCGGTGATGAAGATCGCGTCGGCCGAGCAGTCCGCCAGCGCTTTGAATCGGTGCTCGAAATCCACCGAGGTCACTGGTAAGTTTGGTCCTCTGGGGCCGGTGCCCGGCGCCGCTAGACTTGCTCGGAAGGGCTGAGGGCAGCACTCCCCACAATTGTCGCAGTATACGGGCTTGCCTCGTCACGGCAAGGCTTGGCCACGCGCAGCTGGCACAAGTCCTATGCATCGGAATCCGAGCCAACACTGTCGTGTTAGGTGTAGGTGTAGGTAATTCGAAGCCGCGCAAACTCTGCGAAACGGAAACGCTCGCAGCGTCGACGAACTGGATGAGTCATATTTCGCAACGTGCGACGTACAATGGGCGTGCGCTTTGATTTGAGATTTCAGGCTTGGCCGAATCGCGGAGTGATTCGCTGGCTTTGTCTCGTGCCGATGGCGTTCGGCGCGGCTTGCGCCGGCCGCGCGCAGGCGCCAAAGCCCGCGCCCGCTGCATCCACGCCGACGCCCGCCACCGTGACCGTCAAAGAACCCGGGGGTGATTCTTCGGACCCGCACGCGGCGGCGCTGGAGCGTCTCTCGACCGCCCCATGGGGCACCCGCGATGACCGAGATGGTCAGGTCAATGTGCCGTTGCCGGACTCCGACACTTGGAAGCGCGTGCGCTACTTCGGGGTCGAACACTTCGTCGGTTTTCGCTACGGCGACGACCACCACGCGATGGTGATCGCGTTCACGCGGCCTCTGCCCGCGGGCACGCAGATGAAGAGCGACACCTGCATGCGCAATTTCGAAGCCTGGGGTTTGCCGCAAACGCATCCCTTCGACGTCAAGTTCGGGCCTTTCGAGACCAACCTCGGCAAGTGGCAGGGCAAGATCCTCGAGTCCCGAACGGTCGACGGGCGCCTGAACTGGGCGTTCACCACCTCCGAGTTTTCCGGCGCCTGGGCTGCGTATCCCGCTTACGCCGACGGTTGCCTGGTGGTCGCGGTCGCGGTGCCCTGGCGTGATCACAAAGATCTCGCGCAAAAGTTGCGCGATCGCTGGGTGAGTGAGGGTTTCCCGCTCACTATCGTGGCGAGTGACGTACGGCCCGAGCGCAAGTAGGGTTTTCGAGGTTCGCGATCTGGCCGCTCTCACGTCCCCGAGCCGCCGATCGCCGCCGCGGTGACGCAGGCAACGTGCATCACCAGGGACAGGATCCAGAGCAACGAACGCGCGTGCAGCTTGCCGTAGTAGCCCCAGAATGGAGCCAGCGGGGGCACGAAGAACGCGATCAGCCCGCGATACCAGGGCCCAAGCACGCCGAGCCCAACGCTCAGCGCGACGTGACTCGCCAAGAGCAGGCCGAACGAGGCCGCGAGTCCGAACATCAGGGCGAGGTCCACGGGTGGCTGACCATAGTCGAAGCCCCGCGCGAACCCGCAACATCGGCTAAAACCCCGCGATTTGCCGGTTTGCGCGGGCCCCCTGCTAGCCTGCTACACTCCGGAAAAACCGTGCGTTCCACCTCCTTGCTGTTCGCCGCCGCGCTGGCCGGCTTGCTCCTACCCCTGCCGCTCGGTCTACGAGCGGCCCACGCCGATGGCTCGTCCAACCGGCCCGACATCATGCCGGTCAGCGACATTCGCCCAGGCATGAAGGGCTACGGCTTGACCGTGTTCCAAGGGACGACGCCCGAGCGCTTCGACGTCGAAGTGATCGACGTGCTCAAGAACTTCCGGCCCAAGCAGGATCTGATCTTGGTCAAGACGAAGCATCCGCGGCTCGAGATCACCAAAGTCGTCGCGGGGATGAGTGGTAGCCCGATCTACTTGAACGACAAGATGATCGGCGCGTACGCGTACGGATGGTCGTTCGGCTCCGAGCCGGTCGCCGGGGTCACCCCGATTCGAAATATGCTCGATGAGCTGGCGCGTCCACTCCCCGACCGTATCGACGGCTGGCCGCTCAAGCTGGTTCCGGTGTCGGGCAAGCCGATGACTTCACGCGAACGGCGCGCGAGCAACGATGGCGGTCACCGCTATCAAGGAACGCTCGGACGATACGACGTGCGCGAGCACGCGCAGCAGTTGGCTCACGCCATCGGTCTCGATCATTCGCCGAGCGCGCTGACGCCGGTTTCGACGCCCATTCTCATGGGTGGCATGAGCAGCCGTTCGATCGCTTTTGCACAGCAGCTGATGGCACCGCTCGGGCTCGAGCCGCTTCAAGCGGGCGGTGGAGCGAGCGCAGAGCCTTCCGCCCCGACGCGCTATGTCGACGGTGGCGCAGTGGGAGTCCAACTCGTTCGCGGCGACATGAGCGCCATGGGGCTCGGCACCGTGACGCGCGTCGAAGGCGACAAGTTGGTGGCTTTCGGGCATCCGATGAGCGAGCTGGGCGTGACTGCGTTGCCAACGGCGATCGGGCGAGTGCTTTGGTTTCTCGCCAGCGATCAGCGCTCTTTCAAGATCGGCATGGCCGTGCGCGACGTGGGAGCGCTGGTCAACGATCGCCAGTCGGCGATCGTCGTTTCGCAGAGCGCGAAAGCACCGGTCATCCCCCTCAACATGAGTATTCACGGTGCGCCGGGGTTTCCTAATTCCAACTGGAGCTTCGAAATCGCACACGACAAGTTCATGACCCCGTCGTTCGCCTCGGTTGCGCTCGGCAGCGCGCTGCAAGCCGTTGCCAACGAGCATCAGGACGTGAGCTGGACTGCCACCAGCAAGCTGAAAATCAAAGGCTATCCGGAGCTGACCTTGCAGGACTATGGAGTTTCCATGGGTGGCACGCCCGAAGCGGGTGAGTTCGTGCGCTCGAACTTGGTGCGCGCGATTGGAACCGTGCTGAACAACCCGTGGCAGCCCGCGTTCATCGAGTCGGCGCGAATGGACGTCGAACTCCGATATGCCCGCGACATCCTGCGCCTGCGCGGCGCGAGCCTGCTGGAGTCGGAGATCGACGCGGGCGCGCCGGCACGCATTCGGCTGACCTTGGTGCCTTTCTCCGGGCCAGAGCTGACACGCGTGGTGACCGTCCCGATCCCAGCGCACCTCGCGGGTCAGACGGTGAATCTCGAAATCGAGCCCGGCTATGCCGAAGAACGCGATCAGTCCGCGCCCGACAATTTGACCGAGCTGATCAAGAACCTCGAAAACCCGGTTTATCCGGCGAAATCAGTGGTGATCAGTTTCAACACGGGTGATGCCGGCGTCACGTTCAAAGGGCGCGTCGCGCACGACTTGCCGCCCGGCGCCCTGGACGCGATTCGCCCGGCGACCTCGTCGATTGCGCCGGAGACCTTCGCGTCGACGACGCGCATCGTGGTCGATTTGCCAGAGTTCATGGTCGGACGCGATCGCGTGTCGGTGAGCGTTCGTCCCGTATTGCGCTGATTTTTCGTATTTGGTTGCTAGTTCCCCGTTCTCCGTTTTTTTTCGCAGATGAAGCCATGAATCGATTTCTTCGTTACTCGTTCCTGGGTGCTGGCCTGCTCGCTGCGGCGCAGGCTTCGGCTGTCGGTACGCGTCGTTTCACGCTTTCGAAGTCCGCGGACTTCAAGGGTGGCGACTTGAAGGGAGTTGCCATCGACACCCAGGGACACGTGCGCGCGGGGTTCAATCTCGGAAGTGTCCCGGTTTCACCCGGCAACGCGATCTGGGCGGCGCTGACCATGCGCGATGGTTCCTTGCTGCTCGGCACCGGCAACGAAGGCAAATTGCTCAAGCTCTCGGGTGGCACGGTGAGCGTGTTGGCCGAGACCAAGGCGCTGGTCATCACTTCGCTCGCCGAGGCGTGGGGCGGTGCGGTCGTGATGGGCACCTTGCCCGATGGAAAAGTAATGAAGTGGGACCACGGCAAGCTCACTGACCTGGTCACACTCAAGGGCACCGAGCACGTCTGGCAGGTCGCCTACGACGAAAAGAAGAAGGCACTCTTTGCCGCGACGGGCCCGGAGGGCAAACTGTACCGCATCAGCGAGACGGGGGACGCACAAGTCTACTTCGACGCGCCCGAGCAACACTTGATGAGCGTGGCCGTCGCGCCGGACGGAACGGTGTATGCCGGCGCGAGCGACAAGGCCAAGCTGTACAAGATCACCGCGCCCGGCAAAGCCAGCGTGTTCTACGACTTCGAGCGCACCGAAGTGCGCGCGATTGCGGTGAACAAGCAAGGCGAGGTGTTCGCGATCGCCAACGAGATCAAGGCCGGTAGCCAAGCGCCCAGTCGCACGAGCCGTACGGACGGTACTCCTGCCGCGCCTGCCAACGTTGCACCGAAGACCAAGGGCAAGGGCACCCTGTACAAGTTCAGCCCAGAAGGTGCGCCCGACCAGCTGCTCGACGACTCTGACGAACACTACACGAGTCTCGCGCTAGCCGACGATGGTCGACCCTATGTCGGCACTGGTGTCGAGGGCCGCGTGTACACCGTCGACCAAAGCCACAATGCGGCGCTGGTCGCGGACGTGGACGAACGACAAGTCAGCGCGCTGTTGCTGTCGGGCAAAGAGCAAATGGTGCTCGCCAGTGATCCGCCGGTCGCGCATCCCGTCAAGGGCATTGGCGGGGCGGATGCCGTATGGACCAGCAAGGTGCTCGACGCGGGCTTGCGCGCGCGCTTCGGCAAGCTCGATTGGGAAGCGTCTGGTCCGATTCGGATTTCGACGCGCACCGGCAACACCAAGGAACCGGACGATACTTGGAGCGCTTGGAGCGCTGGTTTCGACAAGCCGTCTTTGATCGACAGCCCCCCCGCTCGCTACCTGCAGATCCGCGGGCGATTCACGAACGATCCGAACACCGTGCTCAGCGGGGTCGACGTGTCGTTCGTTACCGACAACCTACGTGCGGTGATCACCAGCGTGGAGGCGAAGGGGGACAACGGTGAGGCCGGTGATGACCCGCTCCGCTCGTCGGGTGGGCCGGTGACGCGCAAGCCCGAAACCACGATCGCGCTCTCCTGGAAGGTCGAAAATCCGGACAAGGACGATTTGCGCTACCGTCTGCAGTTTCGTCAATTGGGCAGCAACACCTGGTTCGATCTGCTCAAACCACAGGAAAAGCTGACCAAGGAGAGCTACAGCTGGGAAACTTCGGATTTGCCGGAGGGTCGCTATCGTTTGCGGTTGGTGGCGACCGATGAACTCTCCAATCCTCCCGATCGAGTCACGCGCGACTCGATGGAGAGCGGTGTGATCTTGGTCGACAACACCCCGCCCGTGGTCGAGGGGCTCAAGGTGGCCGGCAAGCATGTGCAGGGCGTTGCCCTGGATGGAGTGGGGCCGATAGCTCGCATCGAGCTCGCTCTGGCTGGTTCGGACGAATGGACTCCATTCTACCCGACGGATGGGATCTTCGACGAGCAGCGCGAGGAGTTCGACGCGGACGTGAGTAAGCTCGTTCCGGCGGTCCCGGCACTGCTCAGTCTGCGTGTGTACGACAAGGCGAATAACTACGTGGTTCGCAGCGTAATTCTGAAATAGTCCGGGCAAACGGGCGGCTTGGGCGCCCGGGCTCTGCTAGGCTTGGCCGAGCTTTTCGTGCCATGACTTACCGTCGCGCCCTTTGTGCTGGGTTTTGCTCGGCTCTTCTGCTCGGCCTCGCTTGGGGCTGCGCTGCGGCAGACGATTCAATGACGGGTTCGCCGGCGGGCGGCGGCAACAGTGGCATTGTCGGACCCGGCAACGACAATGACGCTTCGGTGCTCATGCCCGACAGCGGCGCGCAAGATTCGGGCATGCTTCGGTTGAACCCGCTGTGCGGCAAGATCTTTTGCGTGCCCGACTTGGCCATGTCGTGCGCGATGTTCACGCCACCAGCGTCGTCGGATGAGGACGCAAGCGTGAGCAGCGATGGCTCTGTGACGGGCCAGGCGGGGGCCAAGGGTGACGGCGGTGCCGGTGGTGACACCGCGGCGGTCGTGAGCCCGGGCGGCGCAGGCGGCGCAGGCGGCGATAACGCGGGCGGCGATAGCGCGAGTAGCGCTGCTGGCGCGGGCGGTGGCGCGGCAGGCGCGGCAGGCGCGGCGGGTGAATCGGGCGCGTTGCCTACGACGCCGCCAGCTTACGGTTGTCACGTTCAGCGCTCGGCGGACGACCCCAAGGTTGTATTTTCCGCCTGCGCGCTTGCCGGTCCTGGTGCAGAAAACGCGCCGTGTTTGACCTCGAACGACTGCCAACCTGGTTTTGGTTGCGTCGGCGACCAGAACACCGGGCTGTGCCAAAAGTATTGCTGTCAGGACGCCAACGACTGCAAGACCGGGACGTATTGTGCGGAACGCCCGATGCGTGACGCAACCATCAACGAAAAGGGTGTTTCCGACAAGACGGCGCTCATGATCCCAGTCTGCGTCCACGCCGAAAACTGCGATTTGAGCGCGCCCTATCCCTGTCCCAAGGGCAACGAATGCACGTGCAGGACCGGAACCGCCTGCATGGTCGTGCGATCGGACGGCACCACCACCTGCGCCGTTCCGGGCACGGGTAAAGTGGGTGACGCCTGTCCGTGCGCATGGGGCCACGTTTGCTCCGCGGCTACCAATCAATGCCTCCAGCTTTGCTCCACGCGGGAGAGCACGTGCGGCGATGGCAGGTGCCAGTCCGCGTCTCAGTTGCCTGACGGTTGGGGTGTGTGTGTCGGCGGCTGAGCGCTCAAGTCTTCGAGTTGGAGGTTGAGCTCGGCGCCGAGCAGCACCGTGAGACACATCAACCAGAGCCAGCCCAAGGTGATCGCAACCGCCGATAGCGTGCCGTAAAACAGCGCAAAGCGCGCGAGGTGGCTGGCATAGTAAGCAAACGCAAGCGATACGCTGCCCGAAGCGGCGACCGTGACGAACGCGCCCGGCCAAACTCGGCGTCGCACGCCCGGTCGAATCACTGCGATCCGAAAGAACCCAGCCAACAGCGCGGTGGCAATGGCCAAGACCAAGCCGAGCAGCAAAAAGTGGCTGGCGTGATCCAGGAACGGAAAATCCCCCCGCGCGATCAAGCGGACCACCGTCGACGGACCACCGGCCAGGGCAACGGCCAAGCTGGCGCTTGCGGCGAACAGCAGGATGCTCGAGATGACGCAGCCGAGCGCCAACAGCCGGCGCTTCCACCAGGGCCTTCGCTGAGCAAGCACGGTTACTTCGAGCACAGCCATCAGCGTGTTGAAGGCCGAGGATGCGAGCCACAAAGCACCGAGCAACGCCACCGGTGCGACCGCAGTGACCGAGAACTGACCCAGCTGATTCCAGATCAGCGTGCGCACTTCTTGCGGTGTCAGATCGACCAACAGGGAGGTGCTCACGAGTACGGCGTCGCTACCGCGGGACAAAGCGGCGAAGAGCCATCCGGCCAGCGCGAGCATCGGGATCGCGGCCAAGAACAAATCGAAGGCCATCGCGCTCGCGGCTTGCAACGTGTCGCGCGTGACTAGGCCACGCCCAACGAGCCACAGTCGGTGGCTCCACGGTTTGGCAGAGAACGCCTCGGCTGCCAGCGTGGAAACACGTTCCCAGCGCCCGCTCTGCGGGGGAGAATCAGCCGAACTCTTTATCCAACCATCGCCCATCGAGAGATCTGGCGTAAAAGACGAAATGATCGCATACCAGAGCCCGTGGCACAGCACCAGGAAACGCTCGAACTCCGCTCGCGCGGAGCGGGCCTGTGGAACGTCACCGCCGAGGTGAACGCGGCGATTGCACGCAGTAAAATCGGTACTGGGCTATGTACCGTGTTCGTACAACACACCTCGGCCAGCCTCGTGATCCAAGAAAACGCCGATCCGGCCGTGTTGCGTGATCTTGGCCGCTTCCTGGCGGATCTCGCGCCCGAGTCTCGCTCCTGGGAGCATGACGACGAGGGGCCCGACGACATGCCCGCTCATGCGCGCTCCGCGATTACCAAGACTTCGGAGACGATTCCGGTCAGCGCGGGCCGGCTCGCTTTTGGCACCTGGCAGGCCCTGTACCTGTGGGAACACCGTCGGGCGCCCCACGCTCGCCGCTTGGTCGTGCACGTGGTCGGCGAGTAATTACCCAAGAGCACACGCCGCTCCAACCGGCCTATTCGAGCCAGCTCGCGAAGGATTCGCGAAAACCATGGAAAAGAAGCGTGAACCCGCGCGGCTGGCCAGGGGATTTGCCGCATTGTCAGGTCTCTGCAATAGCCACCCCTGACCGATGTTCGATCTTCGTTTCAAGACCCCGCCCGAGTGGCTGGAAGTGGTGTTTGCCGACTTCGACGCGTTCTTGCTCGATCACGCGGCGTGTGAACGCAAGGCCGCAGCGACCGGCATGTCGTTCGTCGTGCGTTATCCCGACAAAAGCGAGCTCATCGAGCCGATGATTGAGTTCGCGCGCGAAGAGCTCGAACACTTTCAAATCATGTACCGAATCGTTCACGCGCGCGGCTTGATCCTGTCGGACGACTACAAGGACCCGTACGTGAATGCATTGCGCTCACAGGTGCGCAACGGCGGTCTGGGCATGTTGCTCGACAAGCTGTTGGTCGCCGGCATCGTAGAAGCGCGCGGGTGCGAGCGGTTGTTCATGGTTGCCGAGGCGCTGAAAGCGCGAAGTTCCGACTTGGCGGGGCCGTATCTCGACTTGGCGCGCGCCGAAGCTCGCCATCACGGCCTGTTCTTTCGCTTGGCTCGCAGTTACTTCGACGAACCGCAGATCGCCGAACGCGCGGCGGCATTGCTCGACTACGAGGCTGAGCTCGTGCAGCGTTTGCCTCACCGCGCAGCCGTCCATTGACGCGTCCGGGAGCCGTAGGCGAGGGAGCGAAGTACTTCGCGCGCTACGCCGAGCCGGAGGCTCAGCTGGCCAAGCAGCTCCCGGATCACTACCTGGCCGCGCTGGTCGTGCCCGCTTGCGGTGAGTCGCCAACGCTGCTGGACGGATTCCGCCACGCGCTTTCAAGCGCGCCCGAGCGCGTACTCCTGATCTTGGTGGTGAACGCAGCCGAGCGCGCGCCCCCAGCGATTCACGCTGAAAATCAGCGGCTTCTTTCGCATCTGCACGGGCTATTTCCGGCAGCCCGAGCAATCACCGATGAAACGGTCGGGGCCCGGGCATGGCTGGGCCGTGCCGAGGGCTACGATCTGCTGTGGCTCGATCGCTCGAGTCCAGGAGCCCGTTTGCCGCCGCGCGAGGGCGTGGGGCTGGCGCGGAAACTCGGCGGCGATTTCGCGGCCGCGCTTTGGGCGCGCGGTCAGTTGAGTTGTGCGTTGATCGCTTCGAGCGATGCGGACGTTACGCTGCCGGCCGAGTACTTTCGACAGCTCACCGAACCCGTTGCTGAGAGCTCGCCGAGCTCGGCATGGCTCTGGCCGTATCGTCACCAACCTGGCGGTGATGCGGCGATCGACGCTGCCACCGTGCTGTACGAGATCTCACTTCGCTACTACGTACTCGGCTTGGCGGCGGCAGGGTCGTGCTACGCGTATCAGAGCGTTGGCAGTACTTTGTGCGTGGCTGCGCCTGCATATCTGAGCGTGCGCGGTGTCCCCAAGCGCGAGGCCGCGGAAGACTTTTATTTGTTGGACAAGCTCGCCAAGGTCGCGCCGCTGCGTCGTCCGCCGCTGTCGCCGATTGCCATCCGCGCGCGCGCTTCAGAGCGCGTTCCTTTCGGAACCGGCCGGAGATCGCGCGAGATCGCCGAGGAGCGCGCGATGGGTCGAGATTTCGAGCTGTATTCGCCGCGCATTTTCCAGGCTCTGGCAGCGGTGATCCAAGGCTTGGACGACTTCGCCCGCACCGCGGAGGTCGGCGCCCTGGCTCGCGCAGTGGAACTCGGAGTTCCGGAAATCGCCCAGCCCGTACTCGAGGTGTCGAGCGAGCTCGGGATCCCTTCGGCGTTGGCGAGTGCGGCCAGCCAAGCGCCCGCTGGACCCGTATTGAGGCGCCGAATTCACACCTGGTTCGATTCTCTGCGCACATTGCGCTTCGTGCACCGCATGCGCGATCGCGGCCTCCCTTCGGTGCCGTGGCGCAATGCGCTGAGCTCAGCGCCTTTCTTGCCGGAACCGTTCGCCCTCGGCGACGAGCCAGAGGCCGTATGTCGCGCCCTGATCTCGCTCGAGCGGGAACTGCCACCGCAAATCGGGCCGTCGCTGCTGTAGCTCGAAAGGCGGAGCACTGTCGTCGTTGGGATACAGTGCCGGACGGTTGTTCACGGTGGAGCGCGGGGACGAAAGAATTGCCGGTTTTTCGACGATGAACTCCGGGCACGTCGGTTGCTCTGCAGCTCGGTCGTGCGGCGATTTTTCACGTTCTTCGGGGTGCTCGGGCTCTGCGGTTTGGTGTCCACGCGGGGCGATGCGCAAACCACCGCGCTGATCGCGGTCGACGACGCGACGCAGATCGCGGAGCTGCAGTTGGCCAAAGTCATGGCCGAGGATTCCTCGCTTTGGTTGAGCGTTCGCCTTCGAGGCCACTCACGGCTGGCGCTGGTCACTGCAGAGTCCGCCAGCGAGTCGGCGGTCGCTGCGGACGCTTGGTTGCGAGCATTGGATTTTGCTACGCGCATGCGAGTGGCGCCGCCGCCGGGCCCGCTCGCGAGCTGCGGTTCGCTCACCCAGTTCGAGCTTTCGGACAGCGGAGCCCCCGAGTCGCAGCGGATACTGGCTTCCGAGATCGTGAGCGAGACTTCGGAGCTCGGGCTACGTCGTCGCTTGGCGGATTTCGGACTGCCGGTAGATGTGAGCCGAGTGGCGCAGTTTACGGGGCGTGCGCAGCCACCCTTCCGGGTCGCGCTTTACGATGCCTCTGCCTTTGGCGGGAGCACCGACGCGCTCCGCCTGGTCGACCGCGGACACTCCGAAGAGCTCCCGATCATCGAAACGTCTGGCACGAGTACGCTCCCCGTCAGCGCGATTTTGCTGGCCAAGAGCGGCGTGCAACCGGTTGTGCAGGGCAGCGCAGATGCGAGCGAGTTTCCTGTGAGCTATCGGCTCGTCGATGCGAGCAGCGACTACCTATCGGCGCGCGCGAATTGGCTCGCGCAAAACCCGGAGCGCTGGTTGAATGAGGTTCAGGACGGCGCGGCGCTCTTTTCGGGGACGGTATTCCCGACGGGCGACCGACTCGCGTCCGTGGTCTCGCGGTATCTCTCTGGGTTGCCCGACGGAGCTACAGGCGCATGTCTAACGAAATTTCGCGCTGCGCACGAGCGCTCTTCGACGAATGCTGCGGACTTCGCTTGTGATGACGCCGATGACCTTGCGCAGGCGCTCACCGAGCTCGACTTCGCCGAGCCACGCCTGAACCGATTCCATGGAATTATTGGCGCCGACGGAGAGAGGTTTCGAATCGCCAGCGACGGCTCCCACACTCCGCTGCTGTTCGCGACGGACTTCGACCAAAGCGGCTGTAGTCAGCCTGTCACGCCGCCCGAGAGCGGTGCAAATCCACCGATGTCGCCGCCGGTCGCTACCACACCGGTGGTCGTGAGCACTCCGGTGGAACCCGACGATACTCCGATCCCGAACACTACGGCCGGTACCTATAGCGAGGTGAGCTGCACGGGGTCCGTTGCGGATAGTAGCTCGAATGATTCATGCAGCGGAGATTCGAGCTCGAGTGAGTCGAGCAGTGACGACTCGTGCAGCGGAGATTCGAGCTCGAGCGAGTCGAGTAGTGACGACTCGTGCAGCGGAGATTCGAGCTCGAGCGAGTCGAGCAGTGACGACTCGTGCAGCGGAGATTCGAGCTCGAGTGAGTCGAGTAGTGATTCGTGTAACGGGAGTAGCAGCGATTCCGAGTATGACGGCGATACCTGTTCGGGGAACTCGGCCGGCAGCAACCCCTCTCGCGCCAAGAGTGCTGCTTTGCGCGTCGATACCGCGGGTCGCTCTAGCCCACGCCGGGCGCCCCATCAGCGCCCGCGACACGTGCGATTGAGTCTGCTCACGTGGCTGGTAGCGGCATTGGCACTGCCTTTGCGCCGGCTCTCCGCATCGCGTTAGACTGCTCGTCGATCATGACCGAAGGCTTGGGTAACTTTCGCAAACAGTGGCTGGTGCCAATCGCCGTCCTGACGTCGGTTTCGTTGCTGGTCTTTTGGGGTTTCTATTCGTTCGATCACTTCGTCACCGGGGGCGACGTGCAACCTCCGTTCAAGACTCCGATCGGCCGCTACATCCAATTCGACCCGAGCAGCATCACGGACGCGGTGAGCTCGCTCGCCGGGATGATTGCCGCGGTGTTCGGTATCGTGATTACCGTCGTGTCCATCATCGTGCAGCTGTCCGCGGATCGCTACGCCGGCGTTGCGCGGATGTTCCTCCGAGACCGCATCAATTTGGTGGTCATGGGTTACTACTTGATCGCTTGCGTCTGCGGGGTGTGGCTGAGTGTCTCGATCCATCGAGACTACGTGCCGCGCACGGCGTTATTGGTGATGATCGGCGCGACCACCCTCGGTCTCGTGCTGATGGCGCCTTACTTTCGCTACGTATTCTGGTTCTTGGAGCCGATGAACATCATTTCACGCATTCGCAGCGAGGCCGTGGGTGTTGCCGCTCGGGGAGCGGACGAGCGCGACCAACAGCGCTCGGCGGACGCTCAGGTCTCCACGTTGGCTGCGATGGAAGAGCTCACGGACATCACGAGCAACTCCATTTCGGGCAAAGACAAGATCATCGCCAGCGGCGCGGTGGACGCGCTCAAGGACTTCTCGCTCGCCTACCTGAAGGCAAAGCCTCAGGCTTCGGAGGTGTGGTTCGGTATCGGTGCCGGCATTCGACAGAACCCGGACTTCGTGGCCATGGATCCGGAGTCGCTCTTGGATCTGGAACAGCGACGCACCTGGGTCGAATGGAAGGTGATGCGGCAATATCTCGGGATTTACAACGAGGCCCTGAGCAGTATGCGTGACATCAACTACTTGATCGCGATCGACACGCGCTACATCGGTGAGGCGGCGTGCGCCGCCCGCGATGCGGAACTGATCGCACTGGTATTTCGCTTCATGAATTCGTACATGCGTGCGACCTTGAACGCGCGCGAAGTGCGCACGGCCTACAACGTCTTGAATCAATATCGCCTGTTGGTCGAAGCAATGGTCCGCCAGGGCAACGGTCGTGCTGCCATCGAGGGCGTCAAGCACATGAACTATTATGGGCACGTGAGCTTCGACATGAAGTTGACCTTCGTGACGGAGACCGTCGCCTACGATCTGTCGGCACTCTGCCAGTACGCGAACGAGCAGGGGGCTCCGGAGGAAGAAGAAATGCTCAGCCAATTCCTGGAGCTCGATCGGCCGCTGCGCGTCAGCGCCCAGGAAAAGGCGTTGCTTGGTGTGCGCAAAGCGCAGGTCAAGCTGGCGACGTTTTACTTGATGCGAGGTGAGCAGGAAAAGGCTCGTCGCATTTCACTCGATATGCAAAACGAGCCCGGCGATCGCCTGCTCTCGATTCGCCGCGCGTTGGAGAGGGTGGAGAGCAAGGATTTTTGGGAGATCATCGACCGCGGTCGCAACTTCGAGTACATGCCGCCCGCGCAGCGCGCGTGCCTGGGAGAATTCTTCTCCTGGTACGACCTGAGCGAAGCGGAGCGCGGTGAAGTGCTCAGCACTTGAGGTGAGCGCGAAGCTCGGGATAGCTCCGAACGATCAACTGCGCGGCCGCGAAGCGCTCGTTAGGCAATGCTGGATCGGGAATCGCGATCACGCTCATCCCTGCTGCCCGCGCAGCCAGCACGCCAGCGGGCGAGTCCTCGAGTACCAGGCAGTGAGCTGGGTCGCCAGCGATCGCGCGAGCCGCTGCGAGAAAGATGTCCGGCGCGGGTTTGAGTGCGCGCACCTCGGGGTGATCGCCAGAAATTACGGCGGAAAAGACGTCGAACCACGGCAGATGCGTGGTCTTCAAATCATACAAACGGCGTGTGCTGCTGGTGCCGACCGCGAGGACATGGCCACGCGCAGCGAGCTCTTTGACGAACGCTTCGGCGCCCGGCAGTTCGGTGGCGCCTGGAAACAAGCCTTCGGCGATCGGCACCTGGGCACGCAGGTACTCTTCGGCGGTGATCGGTAGCGCGAGCGTCTGCACCAACAGCTCGGCGGCTTCCAACTCATGACGGCCCATCATCAAGGATTTCAGTGACCACTCGAAAGTCTTGCCGTACTGGCCGACGACCCGTTGAGTCGCCTCGGTATACAGCTTTTCGGTATCGAGCAGCACACCGTCGAGATCGAAAATCACATGGCTAAAGTCGGAAAGGATCACGCGGCGTGACTTTAGCCCAACGGGTCAGAGTAGACGAGGCTTTCAGCGAGCGCTGATTCGGTCACTGTTCGGACCTGCGACCTCGATGAAGTCGCGACCCGCCGGATCACCGAATTCGTCCGCAATTTCTACGCGCACGACCCACGGACCGCGACTGGCGGGTGCCGGGATGAAAGCATGCATGGTGTTGTCCGAGCGCATCCACGTCACTTCCGCGGGTTGCACGTCCACCAGGACGGTGGGCTTTACGGGCGTCGTCTCGGCAACCGGCCGGCCGCGAGCGTCGAACAACTGCACGGTCACTTCGAGCATGTCCTCCGGCCAATGCGGGTGTTTCGGTGTAATTTGCACGTCCGCACGCAAGGCACGGGGCTCGAGGGCGACGCGCACTTCCTCCACGGTGCCGGGTTCACGCAAGCGAAGGAGTGTGCTTTCACCGCGCGTCAGGCCCACGCTATCCGGTGCCGCGACGAAGTGTTGCGAGGCGTTGTAGCTCGCTTCGAGACCCGTGGCGCCGACCAGTTTTGCGCGAGCTCGTTGGCCAAGCAAGATGGCGCCGTCTTCGTAGCGTGCACCCACGGGCAGTTGAGCACCGACCAAGCGTAGCGGGCTCGCCGCGCTCTCTTGGCCGAAGATCCCCGTGGCATCCACGGCTCGGGCGGTGATTTGATATTTGCCGGGTGTCAGCCCAGAAATCGTACCCAGACCGCGCGCATCGACATGGCTGACGAATTCGTTGCCCTTGTCCGTCACGCGCCAAACGCTCAAGCGATAGTGATCGGCTTCCTTCACCCCACCGGCTTCAGCGTGCGCGTCGGGAGGTGTCGGGCCGAGGGCCAAGAGCAGTGACTGCGGAACGCGCAGGCTCGGGATCCCCGGCACCTTTTGTTCCTGATACGCTGGATCACTGCCAACGAAGCTGCGCACGAGCCCACCGGGCAGTGTCTTCCAGTCATTGCCGGATGCGGCGAGCATCTCACCGTCGACCGCGGCAACGGTGACGCGATTTGCAGCGGCTATTGCAATGCTGTGACCGCCTTTCGCGACCGCGCTCACCTTGTGCGGTGCTTGAAGCAGCACCGCCGTCTTCGGGACCTTGCTCATTGGGATGTCGACGTCGACGCGACCCGAGATCAACTTCACGACTTGAGTCATGGTCTGCGGCGATCCGGGAGGTGCGAGCTGGAGCTTCAGCGATCGAAGCATCTCGATGCGTGTGCCTGGCGCGAGGCGTAACAGAGCTCCACCCGGGAGCTGTTTGGTCGTGCCTTCGGTCGAAGCGTTCGAATCAGCACGCGCGGTGGTCTTTGCATCGGACGCGTGCGACGTGCTCGAGACGAAGGTTGGAAGCGCAGCAAACAATGCGAGCGTCGCCCAAGTTTTCATGCTCGAAGTGAACGGTCGAAAGCGGCAGGTGTTCAGGCTCTTTCGTCGGAAAATCTACGTGCTCCTTTCCGCACGTTCAGTCCCGACGGGCTCACCCCGGCACCGCGTGGCACACGTTCTTTCAGCGTGGGTGCCGCGTACTTCGTGGCAACGCTAGTTCGGCGAGGATGCCGTCTAGTAGCGTTTCGTCGCGTCGTAGCATCGCGATGTGCAACAGCCGCGCGCGGGCGTCTTGCGGCTCGAGTTTTGCGAGTAAGGCTGCGGCTTCGCCCAACTTGCTCTCCAGGCGTTGGTCGAGTGACAAGTTGGGGTCGGACTTACGGCTGACAGGCCGTGAAACCGGTACACGTTCGCGGATGGTCGACCCCTCGTCACTCCCAGGCGAGCTGATCGGGAAAGCGCGATCGGTCCTATGCGGGCGATTGGTCATGGCCTCTACTTTCAGAACGTAGACGTTGCACGTTCCATTCCGATCTGTGTTCGCGATGACGAAAACCGATCATCCTCGAGGATCAATGATCATTAGGTTGACGCCTCGCTAGTCCCCTCGCTAGCCGGATCGCAGCAGTCAGTAAGAATTGCGATGTGGGCAGCCGGCGCACGTCGTGCCGCGATATCTGCGGAAATTCTCGGCATCGCGAAGCGAGAGCAGGCGGGGCGCACGTTTCGTGTTGCTGTGCTCTGTCTTCCGCACGAGGCTTCGTGTGTGTGCGTACTTCATCACCTGGCACTCGGAACGCGCGACGTCGCGCAGCTGTCGCGTTTCTACACCGACGTACTCCAGCTCCGCGAAGTGACGCGTCACCTACATGCCGACGGGTCGCTGAGATCGGTGTGGCTGGATCTCGGGGGGCCGCTGCTGATGATCGAACCGACCGCGGAGCCAACAAGAACGGTGATCGGCGTCGGAGCGGGTCTGTTCTTGATCGCACTGTCGGTCTCGGAGGAGAAGCGAGCTGCGTTCGAGACGCGCCTCGAGCTCGCGGGATCCCGGATCGAATCGCGCTCGGAGTTCACTAGCTACGCGCGCGATCCCGACGGCAATCGCATCGCGATCAGCACGTATCCGCTGCCTGAGCGTGGCCCAAGTCAGAACTTCTGACTCCTCGGTTTCGTGGCTGGTGCGGCTGCATCGCCCGTGAGGTCATCGAACGCCGGCAACGCTTTGCTCGGGAGTGCATTCTGTTTCTGGTTCTGGTTCTGGTTCGAACCGAGCGGAACGCTCTTCGGTGTGGGTTTGCTCGGCGCGAATTGCTTCGGAGCCAATTTGTTCGAGGGCAAGCGTTTCGGCTCGAGTTGCTTTTGCAGCGGTGGTTTCGGTGTCGACTCGCCCCCCGACGCCGATCCAGATGGCGAACCTGCAGGCAATTCAGGCGCCGCTCGCGACCGTTCGGCGTTCGCGGCGGCTGCGCGGGCTTCGTTGATCGCGATCGCGTTCTCGCCCGCCGGATCGAGGTCCTTGGCTTGATCGAGCGCCGCGATGCACTCGCGATAAGCGCCCGCGGCACAATGCTGCAGGCCCTCTAGTCGCAGGCTACGCGCTCGTTCCAACGGGGTGATGGGTTCGCGCGCGATGCCCGACGGATCTCCCTTTGGCTGTAGAGCGCGAGAGAACAGAGCGCCGACGCCGAGCAGCGACAGCAATCCTGCCGCGCCCAGCGCAAGCCAGCGCGCGTGAAAGTGTCGGCGTAGACGCGAAACGCGTTGGCGCACGCGCGGAGCCGGGAGATCGACGTCGCGAGCGATTTCATCGAGAGTTTCACCTTCGCCCTCGCGCAGGAGCCAATGTAACGTTGCCTGCGCGTTCTCGGTCTTTGGTAGTTCGCTCTCGATCCACTCACCGAGCTCGCCGAGCGGCGGGCTCGGATCAACCGCTCGCTGTTCGAAATCGGGGCTCAGCAGCGGGAGTCGCCCGCGACGCCGATAGCTATCGGCAATCTTGTGGCGCGCGATGCCGTGCACCCAACGACGGAACTCTGCCGCATCGTCGGGCGGGTTCGCCGCGACCAACGCCTCGGTTAGCGTATTTTGGACCAAATCCTCCACTTCCGAAGGGGGGAGGCGCCGGCGAGCAAACTTCAAAAGCCCCTCCCGCAACGCGGGATCCGAAAGGCGGGCGGCATTCTGGTTTTGTATCGAGAACGCGGGGGCTGCCATGGGGTATGACTTCACCAAGCCCTGCGTCGCGTCTCGGGCCTCTTCTGTGACACCGAACCACGACGATTCCTGAGTTCTTTTCTTTACGCGAACGACCCCGCGATCTCCCCGTGCGCCGACCACCGTCTCAAAAACAGCCCACTCTGCTCGTGCCTGAGCAGAATGAATGGCAAATCGAGAAGCTCGTGCCCGGCGGAGCGGGCTTCTTGCGGCTCTCGACTGGGCAGGGGGCTTTTGCGCCAGGCGCGTTACCGGGGGAGCGGATTTCCGTGCAACAGGCGGAAGATCACCAGGCCTACTTGCTGGCCACTCGCTGGCAGCTGCTCGAGGCGAGCCCGGATCGGGTTCAACCGAGCTGTCCTGTGCAGGGGAGCTGTGGTGGTTGCGATTTGATGACGCTCGACTACCGCGCGCAGTTGAGCGCCAAGGCGGGCATCTTGCGTGATGCACTGAATCGAACCGGCCGCTTCGAAACGCTCCCGGAGCTCGAGTTCGTCGCTGCCGAGCAACCGCTGGCGTATCGCTCGCGGATCCGCCTGCACGTCGCGCAGGGACGCTTGGGATTCTTCGCCGCCGAATCTCGCGAGTTGGTGGAGATCCCCGGTTGTCCGGTCGCACAGCCCGAGCTCGAGCACGCGTTGCGCACGCTGCGCTCGATCGCGAATCAGTATCGCGCGGCGCTCGCAGCGTTCGACGAAATCGAGCTACGCGTCGCGCCGGCTGGGCCGAGGATCGCGCTGCGGTTGCTGCCGGCGAAGCCTCACTTCGACGCGGAAAGCCCGCTGATCCGCGCCCTGTCGCGCGAATTTCGTGTCGCCGTTGGCGAGCGAAGTACCGCACCCGAAGACGATCAACGCTTTCCTTTGCCGGGACCGGTCGAGCTGAGGGTTTCGGCAGCCGCGTTCACTCAGGTCAATTGGGCGGTCAACCAAAGCTTGGTTCAGGCGCTGCTCGCCGGCGCTGAGCAGCGTCGCGTCAGTACCTTCTGCGATTTATATTGTGGGGCCGGCAACTTTAGCCTGCCGCTGTCGGCGCGCGGCATGAACGGTCTCGGCATCGAGGGCTCGAGGCCCGCAATTGCGGCGGCCAAACGCGCTTCAACCGAGCAGGGGCTGACGAGCGTGCGTTTCATTGCCGGTGACGTGAAGGCGACGCTTGCCCAGCTCCCGCGAGCTGCTTCGTTCGACCTTTTCGTGCTCGATCCCCCACGGAGCGGAGCGCGCGAGATCTTGCCGGAGCTGATTCGGCGCGCGCCCCGCTTTATCGCGTATTGTGCGTGCGACCCAGTGACGCTGGCGCGCGATCTGCGCACGCTGTGCGATTCTGGTTACTCGCTGTCGTCGGTCACGGGCTTCGATATGTTCCCCCAGACCCATCATTTCGAAACTTTGGCTTGGCTCGAGCGAAAATAAGCCCAGGCCCGGCGCTCGCTCCCTGATTGTTGGCCCGCGCCGGACTGGCTTGGGACAATTCGCGCTGCCGACCTTCTCGGCAGAATCGGTCCTTGGTCATGCAATCGTCGAGCGGTTTTTGTGCGCCCATGGGCGCTCCAGAGTGGTTGGTTTGCAACGGCGGCGTGACCGTAGGTCCAGTTCGAACCGAGCTGTTGCTGCGCGGGGTCATCCACGGGCGCGTGCCGAGCAGCGCCTGGGTTCGTCAGACCGGCTGGCAGAATTGGCGCGAATTGGGGCAAATTCGCGAGGTGTCTGCGCTCGCGCGCATGCTCGAACGTCGACTCGACCAGCCGGATTCAGAACTTGCGAGTTTGCAAGAAGGCGCAGACGCCGTCGCTCGTGCGACCGACGTGGGCGAAGCCTTGTTGGTTGCCCTGCACGCCGCCGCACAGGCAACGTCAGCCACGATCGGCCTCGCCCATCGAGTTCGCGAGCCGCTGCTCTTGCCGACGACGTCGTGTTCGTTCGGAGCAGCGAGTGAACGTCTGGGCGACGTACTACCTTGGTTCGACCCGGCGTTCGCGCTTGCGCGTGCGGGCCGGGGACGCATCTTACCTGGCTCGGGTGAACGCGGGAGCGCAGCACAGGCCATTTCTGCTCGCTTGAGTCCCGACGTCGAGCTGGCCGGAGTTGCCCTGTTGCCCATCATGGTCAACGGACAACTCTGCGCCATGCTCGAGCTCGGGCGCAGTGACCACCCGTTCCGCACCAGCGACTCAGTGGAGCTTGCGGACTTCATCGAGCACGTCGCCGTAGTGTTGGCGCGTCTCGGTGCTGCCCGCCGGCTTCCTGGCGGAGGCTGAATTCTGAGCCCTAAATAGGGCAACAGCCCGGCGCGAGGGGAGCGCGCCGGGCCGTTGAATAGATTAGGGAGGCGGCGACCCGGGCGGAGGGGGGGGTCACCAAGGGCGCCGCCTGCGTGGGGATATAGTGCACGAGGTATGCCAGGCTTGAATCTAATGGTTTCAGGTGTTTAAGGCGACGATGGGCGGTGCGGTATTTCAAATTTGAAAAGTGTCATTCGATCGCGAAACCATCTGTGCACACAGCGCCCCCTCTGCTGCGCCGTTGTGACACCCGCCTTTGCCGGGCGGGGGCTGGTGCTCGCAAAGCAACATGCGCGGCACTAAGGTCGCGCGCATGAGGTGGTCTTTTCGCGTCGCGCGGATACACGGGATCGATGTGCGCATGCACGCGACCTTCGCGCTGACGGTCATCTTTTTCGTGCTGAACCTCGGCGCACCGCACGGGTTGCTCGGAGCCGCGTTTGGCGCGCTCGTGATCGGCGTTCTGCTCGCTTGTCTCGTGCTGCATGAGCTTTGCCATACCTTGGTTGCGCAAAGCCTCGGCGTTCAGGTGACCGAGATCATGCTTTTGCCCATCGGTGGGGTCGCGCGTTTTGCGAACGAGCCGAGAAGGCCGCTGCACGAGTTACTGATCGCGCTTTCTGGACCCCTCGCGAATTTCCTGATCGCGCTGCTCTCGTGGCTGGCGCTGGATCAATCCCGAATCGCGCTGAATACGAACGATCTGCTGTCCATTGGCGAGCCGAGCGCGATCGGCCTGCTTCGCGCGCTGTTTTGGGCCAACGCGATCATTTCGCTATTCAACTTGCTGCCCGCGCTGCCCATGGACGGTGGACGAGTATTTCGCGTGCTGCTGGGGCTTTCACTCGGGCGTTCCCGTGCCACGCAGGTTGCGGCCGCGGTCGGCCAACTGATCGCGATCGTGCTTCTGAGTATCGCGTTCAAGAAAGATTGGGCGCCGCTGGCGCTCGTTTCCATGTTCGTGTTCATAGGAGCAGCGCAGGAACGCGCAGCCGTTCGCGCAGCCGAGTTGCTGAGTGAACTGCGCGCCGGGGAGGTCTGTGACCCGAATGCCGTCGTCTTCGCGCCTCACGAGCAAGTCGGGCACGTGCTCGACACGTTGATTCGTTGTCCGCAGGCTCATTTTGCGGTGTTCTACGGTAAGGAACTGGTGGGCACGATCGGGCGCGAACAAGTGCTGGTCTCGGCGCCGCGAGTCGGCCTTGCGGCCCCCTTGTCTGCGCTGATGCGGCGTGAAGTATTCGCCGTCGACGCGGGCGCGACGCTCGACGAGGTTCGTCGTCGACTGCTCGAGCTCGCGGGGCGTCCGGTCGTGGTGCGCACGATGGCGGGCTACGCCGGGGTGCTCGGCGTCGAGGATTTACAGCGCATCACCGTCGTCGCCGAGCGTTTGGCGCAAGCGGGCATTCGCCGGCCGCAGGCCGTGCCCGACCCGGCATTGCATTGAGCCTTGCTCCGCCGCCCAACTCGGCGCTGCCCTCACAGACGCCACCGGTGCAGAAGCATCCGCGCGTCCTTGCGTATCTGCTTTTCACCGAGACTTGGGAGCGGTTCAGCTTCTACGGCATGAGGGCGCTCTTGGTCTTCTACTTGACCAAGGCGTTCCTCTTCAGTGATCGCGCCGCGTACGCGATCTACGGCAGCTACGCCGCGCTCGTGTACGCGACGCCCGTGCTCGGGGGCTTGCTCGCCGATCGTTTGTTGGGCTTCCGCAAAGCCGTGCTGATAGGTGGCGTACTGATGGCCCTCGGCCATTTCGCAATGGCCGTACCGAACCTTCAGGTGTTCTACGCCGCACTCGCGCTCTTGATCTGTGGCAACGGGTTTTTCAAGCCGAACATTTCCAGCCTCGTCGGGCGTCTATACGTGGCCGATGACCCGCGTCGCGATGCTGCGTTCACCATCTTTTACATGGGCATCAATTTGGGTGGATTCCTCGCGCCCATAGCTTGTGGCTACTTGGGGGAGAGGCTGGGCTGGCACTGGGGCTTCGGGCTGGCCGGTATTGGCATGTTGCTCGGCCTGTTCGTGTTCTTACGCGCGCAGCCGCTGCTCGCGGGTCTAGCCGAACCACCGGTGCGCGCTGACGGGCGCCGCGTCTTGCTGGGCTTGTCTCTCGACATTTGGGTCTATCTCGGCACGGCACTTTCGGTCGTGGTTGCGTGGCAATTGGTGCAGCGCGCGGCGCTGGTCGGCTCGATACTGATCGTGTTCGGGGTGGCGGTGTTCCTCGGCTTGTGCGTGTACCTGCTGCGGCTGTCCGATTCGATCGCGCGCGGGCGTTTGGGCGTTGCTCTGCTGCTCACGGCTTTTTCCGTGGTTTTTTGGTCGTTCTTCGAACAGAGCGGTACCAGCATGAGCCTGTTCACCGATCGCAACGTGGACCGCTCGCTGTTCGGGAAATCGATCGCGGCCTCACAGTTTCAGTCGGTCGATAGCTTGTTCATTCTGCTCTTGGCGCCAGTGTTCAGCTGGCTTTGGCTGTATTTGTCGCGCCGGCGTCTAGAGCCGAACACGCCGCTCAAGTTCGCGCTCGGCACCGTGCAGCTCGGGTTGGGCTTCGTCGCGCTGTACATCGGCGCGGCGGTCTCACGTGCGACCGGCGTCGTACCGATGTTCTGGCTGGTCCTGTGTTATTTCTTGCACGCGACCGGGGAGCTTTGTTTGTCGCCGATCGGTTTGTCGATGATCACCAAGCTGGCTCCCAAAGGCATGACCGGGATCCTGATGGGGACGTGGTTTTTGGTCTACTCGTTCGCGCAATACGTCGCTGCGCTCATCGCGCAACTCACAGGGGTGAAGGCGGGCGGCGAGGTCGCGACCGCACTGCCCAAACCAGCCGAAACGGTGATGATTTATGGTTCGGTGTTCGGGACCCTCGGCTCGGTCGCACTCGGGGTGGGAGTGCTGTTGGTTTTGGCGTCGCCCGTGCTTGCTCGACGCATGCACGGCGTACACTGAGCGTCTGGTAGCCACGGATTTTTGCGAGCCCCACGGAGCGCAACCGGCTCGGAATCACCCGCACGAATGAAACCGCTTTTGCTTCGCGAAAGTCTCAGCCAGACTGCGCGCCCCATGGCTGATTCTTCCCCTGATCTCCCCGATCTCCCCGATCTCCCCGAGGTCGAGCCTGCCGATCCCGAGCCCGTGGCGGTCGCGATCGAGACTGCGCGCGCTCTGTTCCGTACCGGTGAGCAAATGGACGCGCTGCGTTGGTTGCGTCGCGCCGCCGAGCGTGCCGAAGAATCGGGAGACGACCTGCGCGCGCTGAACTTGGCACGCAGCGCCGCGGACCTCAGTACGGCATTGCAAAGCCTCGCTCCGCCGCCGACGGCCCCCGTGTCCGTCGCTCCGCCTCCGCCAGCGCCGCCGCCACCGCGTGCATCGGTGCCGCCGCCCCCGCCGCCTGCGGTCGCCGCGCCGCCTGCGGTCGCCGCGCCTCCGGCGGCCCCCGCGCTGCGCGTCTCGGTCACGCCGCCAACGCCTCCGCCTCCGCCGGCGCCCCCCCCGCAAGCCGCGCCTCCGCAAGTCGCCGCCCCGCAAGTCACCTCCACCCAAGGCGCACCAACGCAAGCGCCCCCGACGCCACGCCGTGTGGACGAAGCGGTCGCGCTTTCGCCATACGACGACTTCAGCGACAAGACACAGGTCGATGCCAGAGCACCGCTGCAGCGCGATGCGCTGCAGTCAGGCGTGCAAATCACCGAAATGCCGAAGCCTGCGGACGCCGCACCGCGTTCGGTGACCATGCCTTCGCCGCCCTCGAGCGAGCAGACGATCGCTGACGCGCAATTCACGCCCGTCGTCGAAGTCAAGCAGCCCGCCCTGCGTTCGGCCGTTCGCGTCGCAGTGACGCGCGACCCGAATAGTCCGGACACCTGGCTCGTGCGACCCCTCCCAGAGGACGCCAAACTGCCCCCGGGGTGTGAAGAGGCCTTGCTGGTGGCGCTCGATCCGAAGAGCCGCCTGCTCCAATAATCTAGTGCGCAGCCCTCAGTGCCGCGACGAGTTCTGGCTCGAGCGGCACCGACTCTCTCGGCAAAACGGCGAGCTGAAAGAGGGGCGTCACCTCTTGCACCGTAACGCGCTCGGCGACAGCCAAGCCGGCGCTGCGCGCCGCCCAGGCAACGATGGCGCGCGGGTCCGTTCCGGTCGCGCGCAGCTCGGCGAGGCTCAAATCATTCTCGCGCTTGGCCAAACGGCGACCCGTCGCGTCCGTCACCAGCGGCACGTGGAACCACGCGGGGTGAGGCAACCCGAGCGATTTCTGCACGTGCCATTGCCTTGCTGAGCTCGGTAGCAGATCTGCGCCGCGCAATACTTCGTTCACCCCTTGCGCGTGGTCGTCGACGACTACGGCCAGCTGATAGGCGGGAGCCTTGTCGCGTTTGGCGATCAGAAAATCACCGACCTCACGTGCGACGTCCCAGCAGCTCATGCCACTCACACCGTCGGTGATGGCGATGCTGCCCTCGGGTACGATCAGGCGTGCTCCCGCGGCCCGTCCCGATTGTCGCTCGGCTTCCGCGAAAGAAGTGTATCGACCGCGACACGTGCCCGGATAGCGAGGTTCAGAGGAACCCGCATGTGGCGCGCTCTGCGCGCTGCGAATGTCGCCGCGCGAGCACACACAGGGATAGGCTTTGCCTGCGGCAATCAGCTCGGACACGGCGGCGTTCAAGCGCTCGAGTCCAGCGGACTGCACGTACACCGGGCCGTCCCAGTCGAGCCCGAGCCACTCCAAATCGCTGAGGGCGGCGGCCGCGAAGCGCATCTCCGCGCGCGGACCATCCAGATCTTCCATCCGTAGCAAGAGTCGACCGGCGCGTGCCCGGATGTGCCAGTAGGCGAGCAGGAATGTGCGTGCATGCCCGAGATGCAAGAGCCCGGTCGGACTCGGCGCGAGGCGTCCGACCGGAATGGTCATGTCAGTCGCTCGTCGTCGGACAAGAACAGCTGGCAACGCGCTGTTGTGCATCAGCCAAGACGTGCTTGGCGCGGCTACAATGCGTGCCGCCGTTCCCATCGAGGCGACACACGGCGCTTGCTGCGCGCGACAGCGAAGAAAAAGCGCGGCACGCCTCTTCACAAAGCGCGTTCGACTTGGTTGGCGCCGCCGCGCCTGCGGCGCTCGGTGCGCGAGCGGAAGGCTTGCTCTCCTTCTTCTCTGCTGCGCGATCGAGCGTCGCGTTGCGCCCGACGGTCGGTGCCGGCTCGGCCAGCGCCAGGCGATCGAGATCGGCTTTGGCTTGGTTCAATGCGCGCTCGGCTGCTTCGAGGCTACTGAACTCGGCCTCATCAGCCGCCTTGGATTTGGGCTGATCCAATCCTTGGGGTCCGCCCGGCGGCGCCGGTGCCGGCGGAGCCACCGGGCTGTCCCGAGCAGCTGCTCGATCTTCCGCTGGGGCCGGGGTCGAAGCTGGGGTCCCGCTCGCCGTGGGCGTGCTGGCCTCGGGCGAAGCTTGGGCGCACGCCGCGAGCCACCCGCCCACCAACAGCCCACTCAGCAAACGCGCGACTTTCATGATCATTTCCTGGTGCGGGCAACGCACGCTGCGCGCCTCGTGCATTAGACGTTTCAGCTCGCGAAAAGGCTCATTCTCAAGGGACGGCGACGATGTACGCGAGCCACCCAGGATGGTTGGTGGCGCGCTTGGTCGGCTGGTAGTTCTCTGTATCGTTGTCGTTGCTCTTGTCCCAGAACACCTGCGCGTCGGAAAACCCCGCTTCTTTGAGGAGCTCGGTGATTTCGGGCAAGGACCAGAAGCGCCAATCGTACGTGAACGCTTTGTCCATCTTGGTGCCGTCGGCGAACTCGAAGTGGATGTGGTTCAACACCTCGTGGGTGATCGGATCGAACTTGTCCTGATCCCAGACATAGGTGAAGCCGCCCTTGATCGCGCGCGGTTCCATCATCGGCTCCATCGACTCCCAGCCGCCGTACGCGTCGAGCATGAAGGCGCCGTCCTTCTTCAGACCCTTCTTTACGGTCGCGAAATAGGCGCGCAAGGCGTCGCGGGTCTTGAAAATCCAGTAGCTGAAGTTGAAGGCTACGACGACGTCGTGCTTGCCCGGTGATGCCGCGCGCACGTCTTGACACAACAAGTTCACCTTGTGCGCGTCATCACCCAGAGGGGTAATGTTGTGCTTGGTTCCCCAAGCCAGCACCTTGGGGTCGATGTCGATACCCTGCGCGGTGCGTGTCGGCAGGCTCTTCACCCAGGCGCCACAGAGCAATGCGGTGCCGCAGAAATCTTCGCGCAGCGAGAGCGGTTGGCGTCCGCGCACCTTCTTGAACGCGCGGTTGATGAAGTAGATTTCGGTGTCGGCGTCTTGCACCGAGCGTTGGTACAAGTCGTGCTTGTCTGCCGTCTTGGCGGTGAACTTGGATTTGCGGGCGGACTTTTTGGTCGATTTCTTCTTGGGCATGGCGCGGCGAACTATTTCTTGTGAGAGCAGCGGAGCGTCGTTGCAAAAGTTCGGAAGTCGGCAACATAGGCCAGAACTGCGGAGTTTGTCGCGCTCGCGAGCGAGACGTTGGCAAAGCCCAACGCGCTGCCCACGGTCTCCGCCGGTCCTAAACCGGACTCGGTGATTTCAGCCAATTCCAGCAGCTGACGGGCCTCGGGTTGCGGCGTTTCGGGGCGCACGTAGGCCACGAACGCCGTGCCACAGAACGAGGCGCTCGCCACCGGCGCCACGTCCAGGCCATTGGGGTAGCCGCGCCAGACGGTCTTGGGATCCATGTGCGGCTCATTGCCCAGCTCGAGCATGACCAAACCAAAGTGGCTCACGTCGCGTTCGATGGGCAGGAACGCGCGGACGCCCCATGGCGTCGTCGTCGCGAACACCTCGGACAGCATTTGTGAAGTCGACCCGACCCACATCACCACGTCCGGTCCGAGCTCGGCCTTGCCCGCCGCGAAATGCACGCTTCGTCCGTGCATCGGAGTCATTGCGCTTCGGGCATCGATGGCCACCGTGAACAGGTGTCGCCCGGTGCCGGCAACGGTAATGCTGCTCGCGCCGGCGCCTTCGGGGGATAGGACGACGTTTTCACCGCCTTCGACCCACAGTTTTGCCCGCGGCGCGCCATCTTCGGTGCTTGGATTGCTGATGTAGAGAGCATGGGCGGGAGCGTCGCTGACGTCGGCGCCGACGACGCGCGTGCCGTTGCGCGCGTCGGTCGCCAAGACCTCGAGTGGCGTCGAGTTGTCGAGCGCGCGCCGCACGAGCTTGCCGTCTCTTACCCAATAGGCCTTGCCACGCTGCAGGAGCGGACCGCGCGCCACGGCGAAGAAATCATTCGCACCGCCTTTGACCATGGCAAAGCGCGCTCGCTCGCTGGTAGCACTGCTGGAGGCTGCGAGGCGCTTGGCGAGTTGCAACTCGTCGGCGCGATCGAGCATCACCACACCGCGTTCGCTGGCAGTCATTTGTCCCGCAGGGCCGATCTCTTGCGGCTCATCGATGATGAGTTTGCTCTTGAATTCGGGGGCAGAGCCGCTCGTCGTCGGTGCGGGTAGTGCTTCGTCCGGGATCTCCGACACGCTCAACGCTTCCACCGCCGGCTCTTGGCGTGGCGCGGGTTTTGGCCCGCTGATGCTGATGCTCGCGGCCGGGCGCGTTACCTTCGGCGGCGTTGGTTGGCTCTGCGGTTTGCCTCGGTCGTTGCAGCCGGTGGGCAGGGCCGCACCTGCAAGCAGAAGCGCGTTCGCGAGGAAACGCGCAAAACGCGAGGACGGCCGCATGTGGCCACTTCTGCCACATCCCTTCCGCAGCTCAAACCAAATCGATTCGAGCTCGAAATCGGGTTATGACTGATGGGATGCGTTTCTGGGTCACGAGGCCGATCGTCGCCGCCATTCATCGCACGCCGCGCGTGGGCACTTTTGCGCTCGCGATCGGATGCGCCACGGGCTGCGCTGCAGCGACGACCGCGCCCGCTGCAACGCCCGCAGGCATCGACGGTAGCGAGCCCCACCCCGCAGCGACGCACGCGCCGGAGTCATCCAGCGCCGCTCCCGGCGCTGCGACTGGGGCCACGCCTGCGGCGGTCCCTGCCCGTCGCCGCTTGCCCGAAATCGTGCTCGACCCGAAGCAACCGCTGCGCCCACTGCCCGAGCTCAAGGTCGAAAATATCGGTTTGCACATCGGTGGTGGCCCGAACGACGCAGAGACCAAGGCGCCTTTCCTGAGCGCGATCGCCGAGCGTTTTCCCTCGTTCATGGACTGCTACCGAAAGAGTGAAGACCCGGCGCAGGGCGGCCGCTTCGGCGTCGACCTTCACATTGCGCGCGCTGGTGGACACCCGCGCATCGAGCAGCCTCGCACGTCGCTGCGCGGTCCGGATTTTCGCGCGTGCCTCAGCAGCGTGTTCGAGTCGGTGGATTTCAAGAAGCCGAAGCAGGGACCAACGACGCTCAGCTACTCGCTGCGCTTCACGTTGGTCGAGGCACCTTGAAAAACCGCTGATAGGGGATGTCGACGGGACGATCGTCGAGCGCTACCTCGAGCATGTGCGAAAGAAACGGCAAATCAGCCAAGCTGAAGCCGCGCTGCCCTTCCAACTGCGAAAGACCGAGCCGCAGCGTCTCCAAGATCTCCAAGCACTCCAGCGTGGCGCCGTTCATCGCGGCTATTGCGCCGCTGCGCCCGAGCCCTTTTCCGAGGAAGCGACCGAAACGCCCGGTTCTACCGCCATTGCAGGTCACGTTCAGATCGCCGGCAAACGGCAATCCCGAGGCGCTTTCCGGATCGCCCCCGAGCAAATGCACGAGCCAGCGGGCTTCGAGAATGGCTTGAGCGTAGAGCGCTGCTTCGCAATTGTGCATCGCGACGCTGCCAATGCTGCCCCCGTTCTTCTCGTGCAACCCGGCGGCGAAACCGATGCCCATGGCATAGGCGTTCTTGAGCGCCGCGCACACCTCGGTGCCCACCGGGTCGTTGCTCGTGAACACGTGATAGTACGGGCCGCGCGCGAGCTCCGCCCAGGCATTCACGCTTTCGGCGTTGCGCCC
>Ga0164307_10000057_pt1 | contig 49556 bp, 46 predicted proteins | sample Whisoiple_243_MG_FD_110214 | JGI IMG/M metagenome (GOLD analysis project Ga0164307, IMG submission 110214) | Soil microbial communities amended with fresh organic matter from upstate New York, USA - Whitman soil sample_243_MG | ecosystem: Environmental > Terrestrial > Soil > Unclassified >...
GCGCACCCTCCGGAGCCCCCCGACCGGGCTGCTGGGAATCACGATCTGCCGACGACCCGTCGGAGTCGGTGCCGCGCGGCCCGGGCGTACGACCGGAGCCGATCACCGGGCGGCTTGTTGACGGCCCGTTCCAGGTCGGTGACCCGGGCGCGGAGCCGCTCGAATTGGGCCACCATCCGGTTGTTCTGGCTGATCAGATTGCGGTTGAGTTCGGCGACCTGCGCCGTCAGCCCGTCCTCGGTCAGCAGCGCGTAGAGGTTGTGCACGGCGCCGGCCAGGCTGGAGTGCAGGTCGGTCAGGGTCGCGAACCGGTCGTGCAGGTACCGCACCTCTGCAGCGATATGTGCGCCGCGATCCTGCGCCACCTTGCGATCCCGGTCGAGGATTTCGGCCAGCACCAGCAGGTACCCCATGCCGCCCTGGCGGGCGAGGTCCGCGCGCAGGTAACGGTCCCGGATGAAGGCGTCCCAGTGGGCGTGTTCGCTGCGCCCGGCATGCACGCTGTTGCCCTCGTCGCCGACCGCGTCCGGCCGGCGGTGCCAGAACGCGAGCGGCTCACCGTCGATGAAGTCGACCTCGTGCACCCGGAGCAACCGCAACATGAAATCCCAGTCGGCCAGCACCGGCAGGCTCTCGTCGTAATCGCCGATCAGTTCGTGGATCTCCCGGCGGTACAGCAGGGAATTCGTCGGTGTGTAGTTGCGCACCAGCGTGTCGAGCAGGGTGATCTCGCTCTTGTCGGTGGCCAGCAGTTCGCGGCCCTCGGTGATGATCCGGTCGCCCTCGATCCGTTCGTAGACCACCTCACTGCGGGTGCCGACGGCCTGCCGCCCGGTCTCGTCGAGATGCGAAGCGGTGCGTTCGAGGAACGTCGGTGCCCACGCATCGTCATCGTCGTGGATCACCACATAGGTCGAGGAACTTGCCGCCAGGCCGATGTTCATCGCGGCCTCGCGGCCGCGGGAGACGGCGTTGTCGACCAGCAGGATCCGGCCGTCCGCCCGGTCGGCCACCGCGTCGATCTGTTCCTGGACGGGCGCCACGTCACCGGCGTCGTTGACCACCACGATCGTGAAGTCGCGATAGGTCTGCGAGAGCACGCTGTCCAGGGCTCGGGCCAGCAGCAACGGCCGGTTCTTGGTCCGCACGATGACGGCGACCCTGGCGTGCGGAGTCGTCTCCGGAGACACGCCGCACCTCCCGCCTGCCCGCCATTGGGTGACACTCCGACAGTTCGAGCCGGCGCCGTCACCCGACCCGCCCGGTAGTTTCGCACATCTGATCGCCCGGACTGCCGTGACACCGGGGGTCCGGCGGTGGTTCACCCGGCTGCAGCGGGTCGACCTATTCCCCCCGCCTATTCCCTCCGGGCCCTGGCCCGCCGCTTGCCCTCGTGCATCGCCTGCACCCGGGCGACCGGGATGGTGTGGCCCTCCTCGATCAGGTCGGCCGGGAGGGTCTGCGGGCCCGGCATCAACTCCTGCCAAGGGTCGGTGTCGCCCAGCAGCGCGGCGGCGTTGCGAATCGTGAAATCCGCCGGCGTCACGTTCTCCAGCTGGTCCCAGTCGAGCGGGAACGAGACCGTCGCCCCGGGCCGCACCCGCGGGCTGTAGGCGGCGACCACGGTCGCCCCGCCGGCCCGGGTGGAATCGAGGAAGACCTTGCCCTCCCGGTCTTCCACGATGTAGGCCGTGGTGGCGATCGTCGGGTCGAGCCGCTCCGCGCGGACCGCGATCGCCCGGGTCGCGGCGGCCACGTCCTCGACCTGGGCCTGATCGTCGAGCGGCAGGTAGATGTGCAGACCCTTCGCTCCACTGGTCTTGACCGCTGCCGACAGACCGGCGTCGGACAGGGCCTGGCGCACCAGCTGCGCCGAGCTGACGACCACATCGAACGCCGCGCCGGCCGGTGGGTCGAGGTCCAGCACCAGGTGACTCGGGTGCGCGGAGTTCAAGGGGATCAGGGTCGGGTGATATTCGACGGCCCGCTGGTTGGCGAACCACAGCAGGGTGCGACGGTCGTTGCACAGCGCGTAGGAGATCTCCCGATGGGACGCCTGCGCCCACACCGGCGTCGTGCGTACCCAGTCCGGGGTGTACTTGGGCACGTTCTTCTGCATGAACGGCGGCTGGCCGGGGCGGACCCGGATCACCGACAGCGGCCGGTCGGTCAGCACCCGGACGAGCCGGTCCGCCACCTGATCCAGGTAGTCGACCAGGTCGCGCTTGGTGGCATCGGAACCCTCGAACAGAGGCCCGTCCAGATTGGTCAGGTCGACGCCGGCCCTGGATTCCGGCGGCTCCGACGAGCGGGACCGGCTCACCACCGCGCCCGGAGTGGCATCGTGCTCATGCGCCCTCCCTCACTCCTCGACTGTGCTTGCCTACCACCACATCCTGCGGGTGCGCCAGCCCGGGCGTCGTCGCCCGCGGACCGAGAGCGGTGGTGATCAGGGCGCCGCGGCTGGTCAGCGAGGTCTTGGTGTACACCGATTTCAGATGATCCTGGACGGCGACCGGATGCAGCGGGGTGTGGGCGTCCCCGCAGGCCGCGCCGGCGCTGGGCGGCGCTCCGAGGACCAGGATCGTCGAGGCCGTCGAGTCGGTCGCTATCTGACCGGTCCGGGCCGACGTGCCGGCGGCCCTATCGTGATCGCATGCGCAAGGCACCCCTGCCGGTCCGGAACGGGCTGAATCCCAGCCGGATCCGGCTGCCGGAGAGCGGGCCGTGGCCGACGACGCTGGAATACCTGTTGCAGCGCTTCTACGGCGATCAGGTCCGGGTGAACGAGAAGGTCACGGCCGGCGAAGTGGTCGACGTGGACGGTGTTCCGATCGCCCCGGACACCCCGTTCGCACCGGACTCGTTCGTCTATCTCTACCGTGATCCGATCCCGGAACGCCGGGTGCCGTTCGAGATCGAGATCATCCATCGGGACGGCGATCTGCTGGTCATCGACAAGCCGCATTTCCTGGCCACCATGCCCCGCGGCTTCTACATCGTGGAGTCGGCGCTGGTCAGGTTGCGCCGCGAACTGGACCTGCCGGACCTGAGCCCGTTGCACCGCTTGGATCGGGTGACCGCCGGCGTGCTGATGTTCTCGCTCCGGCCCGAACAACGCGGCGCCTACCAACAACTCTTCGCCCACCGCAAGGTGACCAAGTACTACGAGGCGGTGGCCGCCCATCGACCCGAGATCGACCTGCCGGTCACGGTTCGCAGCCGGATCGTCAAGGAACGCGGGACGCCGACGGCGGACGAGGTTCCCGGCGAACCGAACAGCGAGACCAGGATCGAACTGCTGGACGTCCGCGGCGCGGAGGGCTTGTACGGGCTGCATCCGGCCACCGGCAAGGTGCATCAGCTGCGGCTGCACATGTGCTCGCTGGGCCTGCCGATCCGGAACGACAACTTCTATCCGCGGCTGCTGGACATTCCGCCCTACGACTATTCGACCCCGCTGCAGCTGATCGCCCGATCGGTGACGTTCGATGACCCGTTCACCGGGCAGCGGCGCAGGTTCCAGAGCCGGCGACCCTTCGCGACCTGGCCGGCCGCGGCCGCCGATGGTTGAGGCCGAGCGGGTGATGGCCGAGCCGCCGTTGACCGGCGTCCGGGTGCTGGAGCTGGCCGCGATCGGGCCGGTCCCGCTGGCCGGCATGCTGCTGGCCGACCTGGGTGCCGACGTGGTGCGGATCGATCGGGTCACCCGCGGTGAGCTCGACGTCATCCCCGACGGCGCGGCCGATCCGGTGTTGCGCGGGCGGCGGATCGTGCGGGCGGATCTGACGGACCAGGCGGCGCGGGACAGGGTGCTGCGGCTCGTCGAGCATGCCGATGTGCTGATCGAAGGAATGCGACCGGGTGTCGCCGAACGGTTGGGCGTCGGTCCGGATCGCTGCTGCGCCGCCAACCCCGGCCTGGTGTACGGGCGGATGACGGGCTGGGGACAGAACGGACCTGACGCCACGACGGCGGGCCACGACATCAACTACCTCGCAGTCACCGGCGCTTTGCACGCCATCGGACGTCGGGATGAGCCGCCACCGGTGCCGCTCAACCTGATCGGCGATTACGCCGGCGGGTCCACGTTCCTGGTGATGGGAATCCTTGCGGCGCTGCTGGATCGCGGGCGGACCGGCGTCGGTCAGGTGGTCGACGCTGCGATGATCGACGGGATCTCGGCCCTGCTGCAGCCGGTGTTCTCCTGGCGAACGGCAGGCCTGTGGTCCGACCGACGGGAGAGCAACCTGCTTGACGGGGCTGCGCCGTACTACACCACTTACGGCTGCGCCGACGGTCGGTATGTGGCCGTCGGAGCGATCGAGAACCGTTTCTACTCCGAGCTCCTCACCGGTCTGGGTCTGTTGCCGGAGCAGGTGCCCGATCGTGCCGACCGAGCGAACTGGACATCGCTGCGGGTCACCTTCGCCGCCGCGTTCGCCGCCCGCACCAGGGACGAGTGGACGGCGGTGTTCGGTGGTACCGATGCCTGCGTCACGCCGGTGCTGACCTTCGAGGAGGCCCCCGACCACCCACAGCTCGCGGCCCGGCAGACGCTGCGCCGGACGGGCGGCGGGATCGAATCCGCGCCGGCGCCGCGCTTCTCCCGCTCCGCCGCAGGCACCGCTGCAACAACGGACGCGGATCTCGACGACATCCTGCGGGAGTGGTCACGCGCCGGTGATCCCGCGGCGGGAGCCTGACCACCGGCGCCCGTTAGAGTCCGACAAATGCGATCACTCGTACTCAATTACCTGGATGACATCTATCGCGACCTGTCCGGTGAGACCTCGGGTTCGGTGGCCGACTACATCCCCGAACTGGCCATCGTCGACCCGGATTCGTTCGCCATCTGCCTGTCCACCAGTGACGGCTATGTCTACGAGGCCGGTGACAGCCGCAAACGTTTTGCGATCCAATCGGTCTCGAAGCCGTTCACCTACGCGCTGGCGCTGGCGGACCGGGGCTTGGCCGCGGTGGCCGCCAAGGTCGATGTCGAGCCGTCCGGCGAGCCGTTCAACGAGATCAGCCTCGACGCGGTCACCGAGCGTCCGCGCAACCCGATGATCAACGCCGGCGCCATCACCTGCGCGTCACTGGTCGCCGGCGAGACAGCCGACGAGCGCTTCGAACGGATCCGCTCGTTCTACTCCCGGTTCGCCGGCCGGGAACTGACTCTGGACCAGGACATGTTCGCCTCCGAGGACCGCACCGGGAACCGGAACCGGGCGATCGGCTACATGCTCCGCAGCTTCGGGATCCTGGACGAGGACCCGCAGATCACGCTGTCCGTGTACTTCCGGCAGTGCTCGATCGAGGTCGACTGCCGGGACCTGAGCATGATGGCGGCAACATTGGCAGACAGCGGGATCAATCCGGTGACCGATGAACGGGTCCTGGAACCGGCGTTGACCGAGCGGGTGCTCTCGGTGATGACGACCTGCGGCATGTACAACGCAGCCGGCGACTGGGTGACCGAGGTCGGACTACCGGCGAAAAGCGGTGTGGGCGGCGGCATTCTCGCCGTCCTGCCCGGGCAGATCGGTCTTGCGGTGTTCTCCCCTCGGCTCGACGAGCACGGCAACAGCGTCCGCGGGGTGCAGGCCTGTCGACGGTTGTCCAAGGATCTCGAGTTGCACTTCATGCATGTCAGCCGGGCCGCCCGGTCGGCTGTCAGGGCGTCCTACGACGTGGTCGAGGCACCGTCCCGGCGCAATCGCAGCCCGCGAGAACAGGCGGTGCTGCTGCAGTACGGCCGCCGGGCACGGGTCTACGAGTTGCACGGTGACCTGCTGTTCGCCGGCGCCGAGTCGGTGATCCGGGAGATCACCTCCAAGGCCAATGATCTGGACCTGATCGTGCTCGACGTCCGCGGCGTCGACGAGACGGCCGACATCTCCAAGAAACTGCTGCTCGGCCTGCGGGATCAGCTGCGGCACGTCGGCGGCGAGGCGGTCCTGGTGGACCCGCACGGATCGGTCGCCCAGCTGGACCCGGATCCGAGCAAGCGGGTGAGGCACTTCCCCGATGTCAACGCCGCCGTCGAGTACGCGGAGGACGCCTTGATCGCCCGTCACGGCGGTACCGAAACCGCTTGGCGCAGCATCGAAGTGGATGATCATCCGCTGCTGGCGGGACTGTCGGCCGAACACCTGGCGGTGGTCAGGTCACGGTTGGAGCCGAGGTCCTATTCCGACGGTGAGCCGGTGGCGTCGGCCGGCCGACCGGCCAAGGGTCTGTACCTGGTGCTCGCCGGGATGATCGACCTCAGCCTGGAGCAGGACGATGTCCGGCATCACCTCTCGATGTTCACCGTGGGCACCACGTTCGGGGTGATCTATGCAATGACCGGGCGGGACTACGACGTCGACGCGCACGCCCGCGGGGCGGTGGAGTCGTACCTGCTGCCGATGGCGGCACTGGACGACCTCGGCCGCACGGCGCCGGAATTGATGCTGGCACTGCAGCGCCGGTTGCTGGTCGGCGCCTTCGACAGCCTGGACTGGGTGACCCGCGCGCTGATCACACCGAACTGAGCGCTGTCCTGGTCAGCGGCGCAGTCCCCTGGTGGACAGCGATCCAAGCGTGGTCAGGGCGCAGATGGCCAGCAGTGCCGCCAGCAGGGACGCATCCCAGGCACCTGTGCTCTCGTTCAGCGCACCGAGGATCACCGGACCGAGGCTGGCCACCACGTACCCGCCGGTCTGCACGATGGCCGAAAGTTGACGGTTCTCCCGCTGGGTCGCCGCGCGCAGCACGACGACGGTGAACACCGCGACGAACCCGCCGCCCTGGGCCACGCCGGAGAGCGCGCTCCAAAGGGCCCAGAGATCGGAGGCGAACAACAGGCCGAGCGGCATCGTCGACCACAGCGCGCCGAAGATCAGGAATGCCGACAGCGGGCCGCCGAGCCGGTTGATGATGATCGGCGCCCCGAGAGCGCCGATCAGCGCGCAGATCTGGAAGATCGACGACGAGGCGCTCGCCTGGTCCCGGTTCATCCCCTGTTCGTCGGCCAGCAGGGTGGGCAGCCAGGCGGTCAACCCGTAATACGCGAAGGCCTGACCAGCGAAGGCGCCGGTCAGCAGCCAGGTCGACGGCCGGCGCAGCAACGTCGTCAGCCGGGCCGGCGGCGGCGAATCGGCAGGGCGATTGCCGTGCGCTGGCGGAGCAGCCTTTTGCCGCGCCCTGGCGGCTGCTCGCCGCTGCGCCAGGGGTACCCAGACGACGGCGGCGATGACCGGCAACACGGCCCAGGCGGCGAGCGCGATCTGCCAGCCGAACCGGGTGACCAGTGGCCCGGTGGCGGTCAGGGTGAGCATGGTCCCGACGTTCAGCGCTCCGGTGTAGACGCCGGTGACGGTGGCGGCCCTGCCGTAGAAGTCCCGGCCGATGATGACCGGGCTGACCACGTTCCCGACGGTGATGGCCAGGCCGATGATCAGGGTGCCGATCAACGCACCTGGAACACCGCCGACCGAGCGAATCAGCACACCGACGAACGTGCCGAGCAGGGACGCCAGCACCGAGCGCTCGACACCGAGCCGGGCGATGAGTACGGACGCGCCGGGGGCAGCCAGCCCGAAGCACAGCACCGGGAGACTGGTGAGCAGGCCGATCGTGGTGGCCGACATGCCGAGCTGGCTGTTCAGCTCATCGGTGACCGTGGAGACGACGACGAACGGCCCACGCAGGGTCAGGGCGAACAGCAGCAGCCCGACCAGCACGGGCCTGCGGGAGGGTGCAGCATTCCCGCCGGCCGGGTTGGACATGATCAGGTACGGCCGATCTGCAGGAAGGTCTCCAGGGCCTCGACCACCAACGCATGGTCCTGCGCCTGGGGGAGTCCGGACACGGTGACGGTGCCGACGGGACCGACGTCGCGCACGATGATCGGGAAACATCCCCCGTGCGCGGCATACCGGATCGGCTCGATGCCAGATGCCTCGTCGAGGGTCTTGCCCTTCTGCGCCAGGCGGCGGCCGACCAGGTACGACGATTCGCCGAACCGGTTCACGACCGCGACCTTGCGCTCGACCCAGGAGTCGTTGTCCGGCGTGGTGCCGGCCAGAGCCGCGTGGAACAGTTGGTGGCCGTGCCTGCGGATGTCCACCGTCAGGACCAGCTCGCGCTCGCGTCCCAGCCGGACCAGCAGTGACCCGAGCTCCCACGCGTCGTCGTTGGTGAACCGGGTGAACTGCAGGCGCGACTGCTGGTCGACCAACTGCTCGATCAGGTCCGCGAGCTCGGCGTCGTCGCTCACACCCACTCCTCGATGTCGGCGGAATGCCATCTGCCTCCGGTTCGGGTGACCCGGCCGTTTGATCACTCTGCCCGACCCGGCCCATCGTGCACTCGGGCGGGGGCGGCTCGGAATAGTTTCCGGGGTACTTTGTTGGTATGTCATAACATAGTCCGTCGAGAGGAACGATCGTGCCACTGGTTCGCATCGATGTGCAGGAAGGGCGTTCGCCGGAGCAGCTGCGCCGACTCGCCGACGTGGTGCAAGAGGTCATGCTGGAGGTGTTCGACGCCCCCGACCGGGATCGCTACCAGATCATCACCGTCCATCCGGTGGGTCAAATCATCGCCGAGGACACCAATCTCGGCCTCGAACGCACCGACAACCTGGTGATCCTGCAGATCTTCCAGCAGGGACGCACCGACGAGCACAAGCGAGCGGCCTACCGCCGGCTCGCCGATCGGCTGGAGGCCGAGGTCGGTCTGTCGCCGAGCGATCTGATCGTGTCGGTGGTCGCCAACGAGCGCGCTGACTGGTCTTTCGGGCTCGGTCGCGCGCAGTTCCTCGAGGGCGATCTCTAGGAACTCAACGTGCCAGTGGTTTCCCGGAACATCCGGCTGGTTCCGGCAACCCGATGATCCGTCATCCGGTCCGGGGCTGGAGACGCCCGCTATCCGACGGCCGACTCCTGATCGGCTGCCGGCAGCCCCGCCCGCCGGGATCGCAGCGCCCTCACCTTGTGCCGGTTCCCGCACCGTTGCATCGAGCACCAGCGCCGGGTGCCCGGCCGTGAGGTGTCCAGGAACACCAGGCGACAGTTGTCGCCCTCGCATTCCCTGAGTCGTTCGACGGCCGGGCCGGTCAGCAGGTGGATGGCGTCCCTGGCCACCGACGACAGCACAGCGGCTCCGGTGGCCGGTGCCCCCCAGGTCAGCTGCTGGTCGACCCCGACCTGCGGTGCGAGATCGGGTCGGCTCGCCGCGTCGTTCAACACCGCGAGATCCGCCGCGGAGACCGGCCCTCCCGCGATGGCGTCCCAGGACGAGCGCCACAGCGCGTCCCGCAGTGCTCGTCCTACCCGGACGTCGTCCGGCGTGACGTCGAGCCGGGACGGATCGAGTTCGAGCCGGGAGGCCTGTGCCCATCGGCGTAGATCATCGGGCGTGTTCAGCACGTCGTAGCGGACCAACTCGCCCGGGCCGCCGGTCAGCATGAACTCGGTGAACAGCGCACCGGGGTCGAAGATCCACGCCGGCCCGTTCGGCGGATCCAACACCATCCCTGCGTGAGCCACGTAACCATGATAACCGGTGACAAGGTCGGATTCGTTGCCTGACCCGCGGCCTTGGTTGGATGCCCGGGTGGAACAACTCCAGCCGGCGCAACCGCCCCGCGACGAATTCGGGTTCTCGGTCGGCGCCAGGCTCGACGGCGCGCTCGGCCGGACCGGAACCATCCGCACCCCGCACGGCGTCATCGACACCCCGGCGTTCATCGCCGTCGGCACCAAGGCGACCGTGAAGTCGGTGCTGCCGGAGTCGATGGCCGACCTTCAGGCGCAGGCGGTGCTGGCCAACGCCTATCACCTGTATCTGCAACCCGGGCCGGACATAGTCGAGCAGGGCGGCGGCCTCGGCAGGTTCATGAACTGGCCCGGTCCGACCTTCACCGACTCGGGCGGGTTCCAGGTGCTGTCGCTCGGCGCCGGGTTCAAGAAGGTGCTGGCGATGAACGTCGACGGGATGCGGTCGGACGACGTGATCGCGCCCGGTAAGAACCGGTTGGCCGTCGTCGACGACGACGGGGTCACCTTCAAGTCGCACCTCGACGGCTCGATGCACCGGTTCTCCCCGGAGATCTCGATGCGGATCCAGCACCAACTCGGCGCCGACATCATCTTCGCGTTCGATGAGTGCACCACCCTGATGAACACCCGGATCTACCAGGAGCGGTCGGTGGTCCGCACCCAGGAATGGGCGGTGCGCTGCCTGACCGAGCACCGCAGGCTCACCGCGGACCGGGCCGGCCGGCCGTACCAAGCGTTGTTCGCGGTGGTCCAGGGCGCGCAGTACGAGGACCTGCGCCGACAGGCCACCCGGGATCTGGTCGCACTGGACGCGTCCGACGGGGACGGACGGGGATTCGACGGGTACGGCATCGGCGGCGCCCTGGAGAAGCAGAACCTGGGGACGATCGTCCGGTGGGTCTGCGAGGAACTACCGCAGGACAGGCCGCGGCATCTGCTGGGCATCAGCGAACCCGACGACATGTTCACCGCCATCGAGAACGGCGCGGACACCTTCGATTGTGTGTCGCCGTCGAGGGTCGCCCGGAACGGCTCGATCTACTCGTCCCGCGGTCGGTACAACCTGACCAACGCCCGGTTTCGCACCGACTTCGGCCCGCTGGACGACCACTGCGACTGCTACACCTGCCGGCACTACAGCCGGGCCTACGTGCACCATCTGTTCCGCGCGAAGGAGATGCTGTCGGCCACCCTGTCCACCATCCACAACGAGCGCTTCGTCGTCTCCCTGGTGGACCGGATCAGGACCAGCATCGCCGACGGCTCGTTCGCCGATTTCCGCGAGGACTTCCTCGGCCGCTACTACGCCCGTGGCGTGACGAAGCCGTTGGTCACGTAGTCGGGCTCGTGCCGCTTGACCAGCGCGATCACCGGGTAGGTGATCGGCAGGAAGACCACCTCGACCAGCACCTTGTAGACGTAGCCGGTGATCACGTAGTTCAGGAAGTCGCCGCCGGTGATCACCCCGTAGAAAGCGATCGTGCAGAACACGACGGTGTCGGCCAGCTCACCCACCAGGGTGGAGCCGATCAACCTGGCCCAGAGCTTGCCCTCCTTGGTGCGCTGCTTGATCTTCACCAGGACGTAGGCGTTGAGCAGTTGCCCGGCCAGGAAGCCCAGCAGGCTGGCCAGGACGATCCGCGGCACGAAGCCGAGCACCGCCTCGAATGCGGACTGGTTCTCGTACCCGTCGGCCGGCGGGGCGATCTGCACCAGGTAGAAGGTCAGGGCCGCCAACACACTGAGCCCGAAGCCCAGCAGGATCGCCCGGCGGGCCTTGCGGAACCCGTACACCTCGCTGAGCACGTCGCCGAGGATGTAGGTGAGCGGGAACAGGAACGCTCCGCCGTCGGTGATGATCGGGCCGAACTCGATCAGCTTGGTGGCGCCGATGTTCGAGATCAGCAGCAGGCCGCAGAACAACGCCAGGATCAGGTCGTAGTTGCCCGACCGATGGCGGGAGGTGGCGGGGTCGTTCGGGAGTTCTGTCACCTGCACATCCAACCAAGTCCAGGTAACGGTCGATCGCACGACCGGGATGGTTTGCGCCTGCAGAACGGGGTATTGGCGGGGTATGGCAATCGTGAACAGTTCCGGGTACGCCCACGTGCGACTCACCGTGACCGATATCGCTCGGTCGAAGGCGTTCTATGACGCGGTGTTCGGCTGGCCCGCGGCGGTCGATGCGTCCGATCGCATCGATGAGCCGGGCATCACCGAGTCCCAGGCGGACTTCTACGGAGGGACCGTCTACCAGACCCCCAGCGGTGCGCTCTTCGGGTTGCGGCCCGTTGCGCCAACCGGGCAACGCTTCGAGCCGGACCGGACGGGCCTGGATCACGTCAGCTTCCTGGTCGACTCCCGAGACGATCTGGTCAGGGCAGCCGAAGAGCTCACGGCGCTGGACATCGAGCACGGGGAGGTCACCGATCTGACGGCCGCCGGGATTGCGATCCTGTCGTTCCAGGATCCCGACGGGGTGAACTGCGAGCTGACCGCCGTGCTGTGATTGCCCTGTTGGCGCGGTAGATGCAGGGCCGATGGGTCGCCGGGTGCCGTCAGCCGGGCTGTAGGTCCGCGGGCCGCACCACCCATGGCTCGCGGGGCAGCTCCTGCGGGTCGAACCGGGGGAGCAGGTGGCCCGGAGTCACCTGCTCACCGGGGCCGGAGAGTGCGAGCGAGCTGGACAACAGCGCGAGCACCGCAGGCGGATCGACGCCTCGATCCGCCAAGTCGGCGAGGGTCACCGCTCCGTCCCGTTTGGCCAATCGCCTTCCCGCTTCGTTCAACGCCAAGGGCACATGGGCATAGGTCACCGCCGGCAACCCGAGCAGTGATCCGAGATAGGCCTGTCGTGGCGCGGAGGTCAGCAGGTCGTCGCCGCGGACCACCTGGTCGATGCCCTGGGCGGCGTCGTCCACGACGACCGCCAGGTTGTAGGCCGCCACCCCGTCGTTGCGCCGAAGCACCACGTCGTCCACCAACCCGGTGAAGGGGCCGTGCAGGACGTCGTGGACCATCCAGCGATTCGTACCGGCCCGCAGCCGCAGCGCGCTCGGGCGCCCGGCTTGGCGCCGCTCGTCGATCTCCGCCTGGGTCAGGTCGCGGCAGGTTCCAGGGTAGGAGCCGTCCGCCGTGGACCCCGCCGGCAACGCAGGATCGGGATGCGGAGCGGAGGCGGCTTGCTGGATCTCCCGTCTGGTGCAGAAGCACTCGTAGGTCAGGCCGTCGGCGGTGAGCCGCTGGACGGCGTCGTCGTAGCGTCCGGTGCGGGTCGACTGCCAGGCGACCGGCCCGTCCCAGTCCAGTCCGATGGCGGCCAGGTCGGCGAGCTGGCGGTCGGCCGCACCCACCCGGACCCGATCCAGATCCTCCATCCGAACGACGAACCGGCGTCCGGTGGACCGGGCGAAAAGCCAGGCCAGCAGGGCTGTTCGGAGATTGCCGACATGCAGGTCGCCGGACGGGCTGGGCGCGAACCTGCCGCAGCCGACGGCTGGTTCCGTCACCGGAGTCGGCCGGGTCCGTGGTGTGCACCGGGGGTTCCGGCGACGGGTGACTGTCGGGTGACGACCCAGCTGGCGATCTGTGTGCGACGGGTGGCGCCGAGCTTGGCCAGGATGTGTTCGATGTGGGCGGCGACGGTTTTGGGGGCAATCGTCAAGGCGGCGGCGATTTCCCGGTTGGTCGCCCCGCCCGCGACCAGGCGGGCCACCTCGGACTCCCTCGCGGTCAGCAGCGGTGGCTCGGTGTCTCCCGGCTCGCGGGCGGTTGCGCCGAGCTGGGCCGCCGCAGCGATCGACAGCAGCGTGGCGCCGGCGGCCGCGGCGAGGCCGGCCGCTGTGCCGGCCAGCGACGCTGCCTCCGCCGGTCGCCGCGAACGCGCCGCGCATCGGGCGAGATCGAGCATCGCCTGGGTGCCCTCCCAGAACCGGCGTCGCCGATGCCAGAAATCGACTGCGCCGCTGAGCAATTCGTGGGCCCGGCCGGTCCTGCCCTCGTGCAGCAGCAGCAGTCCTTCGGCATGCGGGACGACTCCCACTGTTCCCGGGATGCCGCGCTGCAGCACCAGCTCGGTGCTGCGAGAGACCCAATCCCGCGCGCCGGTCAGATTGTCCGACGCCAACTGTGCACGGGTGCCGGTCAGTACGAAGGGGAACAGATAGGCGGCGTCCCGGACCGCCGAAGATGCGACGAGACCCCTTTCACACCAGTCGATTGCCTCGTCCGGGCGGTCGGCGTGCAGGGCGGTCTCTGCCAGCCCCCACCAGGCCGGCGACACTCGCTGGAGCTCGCGCATCTGACCGCCGAGATCAGCGGCTTGGGCGAGATGTGCGGTTGCCACGGCGGGTTCGTCCCGGCCGAAGCCGAGATAGCCCAGGACGATCAGCGCCGTGATCTTCGTGGTGATCCCACTTCGGCCGTCTGCCAACGCATGTCGCGCCTGCGCCTCTGCGGCCTGCCAGTCGCCGGTGGCCCAGTGCACGTGGGCGAGATGCGCGGACATGTAGTGCCGGTCGTTGAAACGTTCGGTGCGTTCGGCGTAGTCGATGCCGTCGGCCAGCCAGCGTTCGGCCCGGTCATACTCGACGAGCACGGAGGCGCTGGTGGAGATCATCCGGTAGGCACGTGCCGCTTCGGCTTCCCATCGCGAGCGGCGGCCGACAGCGACCGCGTCTTCCAGCATCTGCCAGCCCTCGTCCGATCGGCCGGCGAACACCAGCACCGACCCGAGGGTTACGGCCAGGTTGCACTCCGTTTCGTCGGAATCTCCTGCGGTGCCGACCGCGGAATTGCCGAGCTGACGGGCGATCTGACCGTCGGCGATCGACTCGTCGAGTCGCCGATCGAGCATGTAGGCGGCGGAAAGCGCGGCGTGCAGTTGTTTGCGGGTGCGCTCGGCGGGTGCTGCGGACGCGGCTTCCGCTGATCCCCGGTCGACGAGTGACAAACCTTCCCGGAGCAGGCGCACCCGCTCGTCGAGACCGGCTCCACGAAGGTGGGCGATCGCCGCCATGGCCGGTACCAAGCCGGCCGCGCCGATGTCGTCGCCGATGCCCCGCAGCAGCTGATGGGCCAGCGCGAAAGTGTCTTGGGCACCGTCGTTGTCGTCGATCGCGGCCAATTCGGTGGCCAGTCGGCCCAGTAGGGATGCTCTGCGCGCTGCGGTCGTCGCCGCCGGGAGGGTCCGCAAAGCCCGCTGGTAGAGCTCGACGGCTTCCCGGTGTGCGGAGATGGCGACCGCGCCTGCGGCCGCGGCGATGGCCCGGTCATGCGCACCGGAGGGGTGGTTGGCCCGCTCGTACTGATCACTGACAAAGGCGTCGCCGAACCCGGCGGCGACTGCGGCCTCGGCTGTCCTGGCGTGCAGCTGCCGTCGCCGATGTGGCGTCAGGTCGGCGTACAGGGCATCCCGGATCAGGGCGTGCCGGAAGTCGTAACCGGACCTGTCGGGTTGAGGTTGCACGAAGAACCGATCGGTCAGTTCCCGCAGCCCGTCGTCGACGGTCGTCGGGTCGCGGTCGGCGATCGACGTGAGCAGATCGACGTCGAACGATCGTCCGATGACGCTGGCGGCGTCGGCCAACGCGCGCGCGGGCGGGCTGAGCCGCAGGGCGCGGGCCAACACCGCGTCCGCGAGGGTGTCCGGAACCTCCGCCGCCGGACCGGATCCGGCGATGGTCGCCAGGAATTCCTCGACGTGCAAAGGGATCCCGTCACTGCGGGCGTAGAGGCCGTCGGTGACGTCTTCGGGCAGCACAATTCCGGAGATCGCCGCACTCATCACGGCCGTGTCCTGCGGCGAGAGTCGGGTCAGTCGAACCTCCTCGGCCAGGCGCTGGGTCAGCAACCTGGTGCGCCAGTCGCGCAGCGGCAGTCGTGGGTACAGTTCGTCGCTGCGGAAGGTACAGACCACCACCATCGTCAGCGAGGGCAGTTGACGGCCGATCCGCTCGAGCACGGCCAGGGTGGAATCGTCTGCCCAGTGCAGATCTTCGAGCGTGATCATCACCGGTCCGGCGGCCGCGCCGAGCGAGCAGATCGCGTCTGCGAGGTCGGTGATCAGGATCCGGCGTAGCCGATGGGCATCGCCGTCGGCCGGGTCAGCCGGCGGCAGTGGATGGGTCGTTCGGCCGATGTCACCGAGCCGTCGCGCCAACCCGGCACCAATCGCCGAGGTCTCCGGGCTCCTGGTCAGGTCGGCGGCAAGGTCCGCCAGTAACCCGCCGGCCACCTCGTGGTCCCGGGGATAGGCTCCGGCGGAGTGCACGGAGAATCCCAGATCGATTGCCCTCGCGATGATCTGGGTCAGCAGTCGAGTCTTACCGATCCCGGCCTCACCGGCCAGCAGCAGCAACTGTCCGGACCCACGGGCGGCCGTCACCAGCCGCCGGTCGGCCAGCGCCATCAGGTCGTCGCGGCCGACCAACACCGGGCAGATCTGCCGTTCTCCCGGCGGCGCTGCACGCCGCGGTGGCGGCTGACTGCCCGATGCCGCAGTCTTGCCCATGTCGCCGACTCTAAGACCCGGCCGTGCGGGGCTCAACCACACCGGCATCCACCTATTCGGAAGCGCGCCCCTCCGGCACGCCAAGATAGGTGCAATGACCGATGTGTGATCCGCAGCAGCCGCCGAGTGTGGATCTGACAGATTCACGGCTCGCGCGGACACCACGATCCCGGCGCGGGCCATTCGGCAAAGGAGTGCGGAATGGCTACCTACATGGATGTGCACAGCGGGTTCTTCGGTGTGACTGCCGACCAGCTGAAGGAGGCTCACGCGGCGGATCTGGCAATCGAGAGTGAGGAGGGCGTGCACTTCGATCGGGCCTGGCTCGATCCCGAAGCAGGCAAGGTGTTCTGCCTGTCCACCGGCCCGTCCAAGGAGGCGGTGATGCGGATCCACGACCGTGCCGGTCATCCAACGTCGGAGATCTACGAGGTGCCGATCGAGGTTTGATCCTGCCGACGACGGCCGGGTCTCGCGGATCCGGCCGTCGTCGGGCAGGCTTGGTGGCGATCAGGTCACCCGGGAGGCAGCGATGCAGGCGCTCGACCCAGTCGCTGCGGACTATTTGACGGCCTTGACCGAGCGCGCGCAGCTGCTGTTGTTGTCCGATCTCGTCGGGGTGTACGCGGCGGGTTCGATCGCGCTGGACGCGTACGAACCGGGTCGCAGCGACATCGACGTCGCCATCGTGTGTTCGGCGGAACTCCCGGTGGCGACGAAACAGGCGATCGTGGCGGCGCTTCGTCACGAGTGGTTGCCCTGTCCGGCACGTGGGCTCGAATTGGTGGTGTACCGCACGGAGGTGGCCGGCGGCGCGACGGGTGACCCAGGCTTCGAGGTGGAGCTGAATACCGGGCCACGGATGGACTTCCGCGCCACCTATGCCGGTGCCGACCGGAAGGAGCGGGACGGCACCTTCTGGTATGCGGTCGATCGCAGCATCCTGGCGGAACGCGGACTGGCGCTACTGGGACCGCCGGCGCAACAGGTGTTCCGGTCGGTCCCCGACGACGAGCTGGTGCGGCTGTTGATCGCCTCGTTGCGTTGGCATGTCGGGGCCGAATCCGGTGCCGTCGGTGATGCCGAAGAGCAGGAGTACGCGTCGTGGACCGATGACGCCGTCTTGAACTCCTGCCGGGCGCTGCAGCGGGTGCGGACCGGGCACTGGTTCAGCAAGGTGGAGGCCGGCCGTCAGGTGCTCGCCAACCGAAGCCCGGAGGCGACCGGCCCCCTTGCCGGCGAGGAGGTACTCGACCCCGGCGTGATCAGGCAGGCACTTGACGCAAGGGGCGGCGCTGCGCCGCCGAGTGTCCGGCTGGCCCGGCAGTTCCAACGCGAGGTGCTGGCGGCACTCGAGAAGATCGACCGCCGCTAGCTCAGCCGACCGGTGGCATCGACAACCGCTGCCTGGCCGGGTCGGCAGTCTGCGGCTCGACAAATGCCGGCTCGGGTGATGTGTGGTCGGCCGGGTTCACCTCTGGAGCTCTCGGCTCGACCGGCGGAAGCTCGGGTGCATCCAGTCCGGGCAGCTCCAGCGGGCCCTGGTCCGGCGGATCCGGTTCGCTCGGTGCTCCGGCGATCATGTCGCTGAGCCAGCGCCACTTGGGATCCCAGCGCCGGTCGAACTTCTGGGCCCTGGCGACCGCCCGCTCCTGCTTCTTGGTCTTGCGGTAGAAGTGTCGCGCCCAGATCGACTGCGGCCGGGCCAACCTGATCGCCGACACCCAGGCGACGATCGGCACGAAACAGCTGATCAGGGCCGCGCGGTACTTGCCCTTCACCAGGCAGATCACGATCAGCAGGGCGTGAATGATCAGGCCGGTGATCAGCGTGATGCGGACCTGGATCTCGCCGACCGTCAGATCGTCGACGCCCAGCGGGCTGAACCCGAGCATGGTGAAGCCGATGCAGGCGGCGGTGAGTCCGGCGAGTTCCACCGACACCCTGCCCTCGTCGGTCCAGTAGACGTCCTCCAGATGGAGGATCAGGGCGAACTCGTCCAGGATCAGCGACGTGCCGATGCCGATGATGACGCCGGCGATCTCGAACCACGGCGAATCGGGCCCGCGGATGGCCATCAGCGCCCCGAGGATCAGCAACAGGATGCCCGGGACGGCGTGATGGATGTGCAGGCCGCTGGCCGACACGTTGTTCTTGAACGGACCGACTCCGGCCCTGATCATCCGGGTGATCACTCTGGTCAGGATGAACGTGACGACGAAGGCACCCAGGCACAACAGCAACGGGAGCTTGCCGGGCTCCACGATGTTGTCGTAAAACCAGTCGCCTTCTTGCACGACTTGATCGTAGGCAATCATCGGCGCCCCTGTGCCGTGGATCGGCTCTCGAACGGATGACGATCCGGCCGGACGCCGCGACGCGGGTGCGGCGGACAATGCAGAGATGATCAGCAGACTGCCGAGGTCCGTCGTGCCCGTGACGCCGGGGCCGGGCCAGGAATCCGCTTGGGACTACCCGAGGCCGCCGGCACTGCAGCCGTCCGCCCGGCGGGTGGTCGTGCGCAGCGGCAATACCGTGATCGCCGACAGCACGTCCGCATGGCGGGTGATGGAGACCAGTCACCCGCCGACCTGGTACCTGCCGCGCACCGACATCGTCGAAGCCGCGATCCGCCGATCCAGCACCCGCGGCACCGTGTGCGAATGGAAGGGCGCCGCGACGTACTGGGATGTGATCGCCGGTGATCGGGTCCACCCGTCCGCCGGTTGGAGCTATGAATCACCGACCCCGGGGTTCACCGCCATCACCGGGTTCCTCTCGTTCATGCCCGGGGTGCTGGAGTGCTTCATCGACGACGAACGCGTGCTGCCACAGGAGGGCGGCTTCTACGGCGGCTGGATCACCTCGGACGTTGTCGGGCCGTTCAAGGGCGGTCCAGGCTCCTGGGGGTGGTGATCCAGGGTTGGTGAGCCAGGGTCGGGAATCAGGGGTCGTGAATCAGCCGTAGACCGGGTCCGCGGTTTCCGGCACGGCCCCCAGCGGCGGCGGCTTGACCGGCAGCAGGCACAGCAACCCGGCGGCCAGCACCAGCAGGATGCCGATGATCCCCGCACGGTCGGTGCCGAACAGGAAGATGAAGAGCCCGAACAGGGTCGGCGCCAGGAACGAGACCGCCCTGCCGGTAGTGGCGTACAGACCGAAGAGCTGACCCTCCTTGCCGATCGGCGCGAGCCGGGCCAGAAAGGTTCGGGACGAGGACTGCGCCGGCCCGACGAACAGGCAGAGGAACAGGCCGAAGATCCAGAACATGGTCGGGCCGGAGACGAACAGCAGGATCACGCCGGAGATCAGCATGCCGATCAGGGACGCCACGATCACGTTCTTGGGACCGAGTCGATCATCGAACCGTCCGGCGACCAGCGCCCCGATCGCGGACGAGACGTTCGCAACCACACCGAAGATCAGCACATCGGCAGAATCGATCCCGTACACCGTGACGGCCAGGATGGCGCCGAACGCGAACACCGCTGCCAGTCCGTCGCGGAACAGTGCGCTCGCACCGAGGAAGTAGACGGTGTGCGGATGCGTCCGGTAGAGCTCCCGCAGGTCTCGGAACAACACGCGGTAGGACGCGAAGAAGCCCACCCGTTTGGCGGCCGGCAGACCCTGGTTTTCCGGGACCTTCAGCAGCACCGGGATGGCGAAGATGGCGAACCAGGCCGCGGCGAACAACGCGACCATCCGGATGTTGAGCCCGCCCTCGGAGGTGACCCCGAACCAACCGACGTCGGGATGGATGAACCCGATGTAGCAGATCAGCAACAGCACGATGCCGCCGAAATAGCCCATCGACCAGCCGAAGGCCGACACCCGGCCGATGTTGGTCGGCGTCGACACCTGGTGCAGCATCGCGTTGTAGGAGACGGACGCGAACTCGAAGAAGATGGACCCCAGACTCAGCAACACCAGGCCGAGCCACAAATAGTGGTAGTCGTTCTGCACGAAGAACAGGCCAGCCATCGAGACCACCGTCAGCGCGGTCCACAGGCCCAACGAGAGCTTGCGCCGGCCGCCGGCGTCGGCGCGTTGGCCGGTCACGGGTGCGAGCACCGCGATGAAGAAGCCGGCGAGCCCGAGCGACCAGCTGAACCAGGTGTTCGCGGAGATGCTGCCAGGCAGGTCGTCGCCGACAGCATCGGTCAGATAGACCGAATAGACGAACGTCAGGATGACGGCGTTGAACGCCGCCGACCCCCAGTCCCAGATCCCCCAGGAAACGATCCGGCCGCGGGGAACCGGTCCGACGGCCGGGTCGTGGTGCAGCGGTGCAGCGGTCACGACGCGCCTCCCGGTGAAGAGCCCATGGTCGTCAGGCTAGAGCGAAATCATGGTCCGGCACCGATCTGTCCCCTTTTGACCAGCGCGTTGCGCGCGGGCGGAGTGAATCTTCGACGGGGTGAACCGCCTCCCGCCGTCCGAACGGACGGCCGGGATGTTCCACCCGCCGGTCCACCGAGCACCATCCGGTGTCACCTGGCAACGGCCCGGGACGTTGTGCTGTAGCTCCGCAGGGTGCTCACACAGACCGGATCTTGCTGGGGTGTTGCTCAGAGCTCTCGCGGCCCACCGAGCACCATCCGGTGTCACCTGGCAACGGCCAGGGACGTTGTGCTGTAGCTCCGCAGGGTGCCAGGACATACGGAATCGTCCGCGAACCCGACGCGGACCGGAGAGCGAAATCGCTTGCCGGACCCAGCTACCAGACGGGATGCAAGTCCGGCACCGAACCGGTCACCTGCATCGCCGCGACGCGCGGGGGTGGCAGGCGCTCGAGCCCGCCGCCGAAGGTCAACGCCATGAGATCCGGGCTCACCGCCCGGACGACCCGGAACGGTCCGGTCGCGACGTCCGGGGTGGTCAGGTCGACGACAGCAACCCGGATGCCCCGCCGCCGGAGGGTGGCGGAGACATCGGAACGACCGATAGCCGAGCGCTGGACCGACAGCGCCGGATCCGACCTGAAGAGCCGGTCGAACGGGCTGCAGCGCTCGGGCGGGAAGAAGTAGGCCGCATGGTCGAGCATCGACGTGACCTCCTGCTCGTTGCGTGGCGGCGGCAGCATTCCGGACGCCATCAGCCCGGCCAGGTGTGGAACCGTCTGCGCCAGTTCGAGTATCGCCCGGCCGCCGGCCACCGCCGGATCGGCGGAGGAGGCAAGACCGATGCAGGCGCCGGGAGTGGTGACGCCGTCGCCGCGGCCCAGCGCGACGACAGTGCTGACGCCGAAACCATTGTCGATGGAGCCGAGATCGACCGTCAGGCCGAATTCGCGCAGGGCCTCGAGGGTGGGTCGGAATCGATCGTCGATCACCGTGGGATCCAGCCGTCGGGCGGCGTTCCCGGTTCGCCAGGCGGTGAGGAACGCATCCCGTTCCAACAGCTCCAGTACAGCGCGGTCGGCCGCGTCACCGACCGAGCCGCCCGCCGCGAGTCCGTTCGAACTGCCCTGCACCACCAGCTGATGCGGGCGAAGCCGCAGTCGCAGGTAACACAGCACCGCGGGCACCCAGACCGAATCATCCGTCCCGTACCAGCGTCCCCGCACCCAAGGGTGCGGCCGGCCTGGGTCATACCGGACGAACGGGAAACCTGGTCTCCCATACTGCTCGTCGGAGTACAGCGCGAAGTGGCTCGGGTCCAACACGTCGCCGGACAGCTCAGCGGCGCGGCACCAGACCAGCTGCCGGTCGTCGGGCAGTGATGCCGAATACCGCTCGATGGCCTCCCCGGTCGCCGAGATCACCGCGGACGCCGGATCGAGGCCCTTGCCCCACCCGATCGGCAGTTCGAGTCGTCCGGCATTCGAGACCAGCTGTGGCGCAGCGGCAGTCGCAATGAGCGGCAGTTCGGTTCGATCGCCGAACGGCTGCTCCAGCCGCAGTTGTGGGATGACACCGGTCAACGGATCGAGCCAACCTTCGAGCCGGGTCAGCAGTGCAGGCAGATCGCCGCCCGCCAGGGAAGCCGGTGTCGACGGGTCTCCCGGCCCGGCACAGGACGTGCAGTCCGGCATGCCGATGACACGGTGCACAGTCAACCTGGTGGCCTCGGTGTCGAGGCAGACGACATGCTGACGGCGTTCACTCATTCCGTTGACATCAGCTGACAGGCGGTCGATCTCGCGATCCAACAGCCGGCTCGCCAGGTGGGCCAGGTGGTCGGTGACGACAGCCGCGACAGGGCCCGTCGGCGATCCGGAGCCTGCACGGGCACCCTCGATCCGCCGATCGGCGCAGCGGCCACAGACGGGCCAGGAGCGGTGGCTGAGCGGGCCGAGCCGGACCCCACGGGCCGGATCGATGATCAGGTCGACCCAGCGCACGCCGGATGCGGAGCATTGCTGCGCGGTCACCTGCCGCCAACCGGATTCCGATTCGGTGGAGAGGCAGATGAAGAGCGCAGTGTCCTCGGCGGGTTTCGGCGACGGTGCGAAACTCTGCGACAGCGAGGTGGTGCAGGGTGAGAAGAGAAACATTGCAGGACAAGCGATCTGCGAGATGCGGCGAACCGGAGCAGTGAGCATGTGATCTTCTTCCGGTCCGCCGCGCGTTCCCATCCGCTGCTGAATGTCGGGTGGGATCAGCCGACCTGGGCTTCGACGGCGACGGACTTCAGCGCTGCCTGGAGGGAGACCTGGGTCTGCGAGATCTGGTCGTTCACCTCACTGAGCTCCTTCACCAACTGTTCGAAGACGGCGGGAGTGGTGATGCCCTTGTGGATCTCGAAGAACCGGCGCCGTTCCTCGGGTGTACCACCGAGCAGGGAGTAGAGCGCTGCGGCATTGAACTGCAGAGCGGAGATCTGCCGATCGATGTTGGGTTGCGTCATGGACCTGTCCTTTCGGTCGTGGGACATCACGCTGAGGTCCCACCGACGGCGCCCGGTGCGCCGTCCGCGATGGGGGAGCGGAACGCCATCGCGGCTGATACCGCGGTGCCGTCCGGGCAGATCGATGTGCCCGAAGGGGCCAGGGACGACTGCCAGGGGACGACTCCAAGAACGCCGGCGCCGGGCCCGTCGAGCGGGTCCGACACCGGCGGCAAAGGATGCGGCCAAGATGCGGCGATCGGGTGTTTGTCAGCCCGAGGTGGTCAGCTTCCGGGTACTTGACTCCTTGGCGACAGCGATGGTGATCGCACTGATCAGCGCCGCGGCTGCGGCGAAGAGCGCCACTCGGAGCAGTCCGTTCCCGGCGGTGGTCCCGGCGACCAGGGTCGCGGCGATCAGCGGGGCGAACCCGCCGCCGAGGGTCGAGGACAGCTGGTAGCCCAGAGACGCTCCGGTGTAACGATTACCGGTGGCGAAGATCTCGGTGGTGAAGGCAGCCAGCGGTCCGTACATGGCCGCCTGCACCAGCGGCATCGCGATCACGAAACCGAGCAACACGCCCAGCACGTTGCCGGAGGCGACCAGCAGCAGGATGGGATAGATCGAGATGATCACCGCGATGCAGCCGGCGATCATGACCGGCCGGCGGCCGATTCGGTCGGACAACGCGGCGTAGGCGGGAAGCGCGAAGATCTGCAGGAAGGAGCCGGCCGCGAACAGCCAGAGGACGGTGGAGCGGGTCAGCCCGCCCTGCACTCCGACGGTCAGCGCGAAGGTGGCCATCAGGGCCTGGATGGCGAAAGCACCGAGTCCGGCGCCGATGCCGAGCAACACGGCCTTGGGGTTGGTGCGCAGGACCTCGACGATCGGCAGGCGCTTCTTCACCGTCGGGCCGGCGGTGACCGCTTCGCTGACTTCCTTTTCGAACAAGGGGGATTCGGTCACCTTGAGGCGGACGTAGAGACCGATGCCGACCAGGACGGCCGAGAGCAGGAACGGGATGCGCCAGCCCCAGGACAGGAACATCTCGCCGGGCAGCAGGGTGACGATCGCCAGCACGACGGTCGACAGGACGGCACCGGCTGGGGCACCCATGTTGGCGAAGCTGGCGGAGAATCCCCGCTTGCGCTCGTCGGAGTGTTCCAGCGCCATCAGTGCGGCGCCGCCCCACTCGCCACCGACCGCGAATCCCTGGATCAGTCGCAGCAGGATCAGCAGGATCGGCGCGAGTGCGCCGATGGCGTCGTAGGTGGGAAGCAGGCCGATGGCAAAGCTGGCCACGCCCATCAGGGTCATGGTGAGCACCAGCATCGACTTGCGGCCGATGCGGTCACCGAAGTGCCCGAACACGACCCCGCCGAGTGGTCGGACGATGTAGCCGACGGCCAGGGTGCCGAAGGAGGCAATCGTCGCGACCACCGGACTCAGGTCGGAGAAGAACAACTGCCCGAACACGAGTGCGGCTGCGGTGCCGTACAACAGGAAGTCGTAGAACTCGACGGCGCTGCCCAGAAAGCTGGAGAACAGCACTCTGCGCATCTGGGCAAGATCCTCCACCTTTTCTGGTTCGTTCGGCTGTCGCTCGGTGATTGTTCTGGCGTTGGACACGGACACTCCCTTGTGTTGGTGGCGACGGGGTTGGTGCGACGGGGTTGGTGCGACGGGGTTGGTGCGACAGGGCTGGTGCGACAGGGCTGGTGCGACGAGGCTTGGGACGCCGAACTCATCGGAGCCCGTGCGGTAAGCGAAACATGACGTGCGGTAGATGCACTACTATCGACCAGAGTGCCCTTGCTGTCAAGGATTTGTTCCGGGAACTAGGCTGAGCGGCTACATACGCACGATTTCGATCGGCCGGGGCACGAGTGAACGGCCCTGCCGGGCAAACCTTCGACCGAAATGAGCACAGCAATGGCGGATCCGGGAACAGGTCCCACCAGCGCGGGGACGCCGTCATCGAAGAGCACGGGATCGCAGACCCTGGATCGCGGGATTCGGGCGCTGGTCATGGTCGCTGCTTCCTCGGGTGGCCTCAGCGTGCAGGAGGTGGCGGACCGGCTCGAGGTGCATCGGACGATCGCGCACCGGCTGTTGGCCACGCTGGCGGAGCATCATCTGATCTCCCGCGGTCAGGACAACCGGTTCCGGGCCGGCGGCGGGCTGACGGCGCTGGCCGGCGGCGTGCAGAGTGCGCTGCGGGACACCTCGATGCCGATCATGCGCGAGCTCGCCGACGAACTGGAATCGACCGTGGCACTGCTGGTCCGGGAGGGTGAGGAGGTGGTGGCGATCGCGGTGGCCACACCGACGAAAGCCGCATACCACCTGGCATTTCGCACGGGCAGCAGGCACCCGCTCGGTCGCGGCTCGGCCGGGATCGCCCTGCTCTCGGCGCTGCCGGCAAGGCCGGATGAACGGCCGGAGGTGACCAGGGCAAGGACCCAGGGCTTTTCGGTGAGCAAGGGTGAGGTGGAGCCCGGCGCGCACGGCCTTGCCGTGCTGATCCACCAGGGCGGCGATGTCCCGGGCGCCTGCCTGAACCTGATCACCTACCGGGACGATGTGATGGCCCGCGCCGTGCCGGTCATGCTGGATGGGGCCTCTCGGATCAGCGCGCTGCTGAGCTGACCGCTTGGCCCATTTCGTCGGCGATCGTCTGTCCTCGCCACGTTCACCGTGACCGGTCGTCCTGACCCTGGGTTGGTCCGTACCTGACTTGCCCCACCACACCAGTTTCGTACTGGGTCTTGACAGCTGGCACCTGTTGCGTTTCACTTATCGCATAGCAATGATCAAATAACGCACAGCATCGACCACATGGGAGTGAAGATGACCGACACCGCGACCACCGCCCGCCCGTTCACCAGCGTCTGGTCCGATCTGCAGGAGGTGGAGTTCAGCCAGGGTTTCGTCCAGGCCGGCCCCTACCGGACCCGTTACCTGCACGCCGGAGACAGCAGCAAGCCGACCCTGGTCATGCTGCACGGCATCACCGGTCATGCCGAGGCCTACGCCCGTAATCTCCGCTCCCATTCGGAGCACTTCTCTTGCTGGGCCATCGATTTCATCGGCCACGGATACAGCGACAAGCCGGACCACCCGCTGGAGGTCAAGCACTACATCGAACAGGTGATCGCGTTCCTGGACGCCATCGGCGTGCAGAAGGCCTTCTTCACGGGGGAATCACTCGGTGGCTGGGTGACCGCACAGCTGGCGATCGACCACCCGGATCGGGTCGAGCGGATCGTGCTGAACACCATGGGCGGCACCATGGCGAACCCGCAGGTGATGGAGCGGCTCTACATGTTGTCGATGGAAGCCGCGAAGGACCCGAGTTGGGATCGGGTCAAGGCGCGGCTGGAATGGCTGATGGCGGACCCATCGATGGTCACCGACGATCTGATCAAGACCCGTCAGGCGATCTTCCAGCAGAGCAATTGGTTGCGGGCCTGCGAGGCGAACATGGCGTTGCAGGATCCCGAGATCCGCCGCCGGAACATGCTGACCGACGATGCCCTCGGCCGGATCCAGGCGCCAGCGATGGTGCTGTGGACCACGAAGGACCCGTCCGGCCCGGTCACCGAGGCGGAACGGATCACCTCGTTGATCCCCGGCGCCCGGCTCGCGGTGATGGAGAACTGCGGCCACTGGCCGCAATACGAGGACACCGAGACCTTCGACCGGATCCACCTGGACTTCCTGCTCGACCGCTGACCTCTGATTTCTGTGCGACAACCTTTACTCCACAACTTGTCTCCAACCCCGACACCAACCGCTTCTTCAGACGAGGATCAACGATGACCCCCAACACCCCAGCCGTGCACTCCACGTCCGGCTCTCGCCCTTTCGACACCGATGTGCTGATCCTCGGGACCGGCCCGGTCGGGCTGACCCTGGCCAATCTGCTGGGCGGGTACGGAATCCGGACCACCATCGCCGACGCCGGATCGGCGTTGATCGACTACCCGAGGGGCGTCGGGCTCGACGACGAATCGCTGCGCACGTTCCAGGCTGCAGGGGTCGTCGAACAGGTGCTCCCGCACACCACCCCGAACCACATCATGCGCATGGTGAACGGTCAGGGACAGGTGCTGGCCAACGTCGCTCCCGGTGCCCAGGATTTCGGCTGGTCGCGCCGGAACGCCTTCATCCAGCCATTGGTGGATGCCGAACTGCTGGAAGGCCTGTCCCGGTTCGACCATGTACAGGTGCAGTTCTCGCACACGCTGCTCGGCTATGTCGATGACCAGGACGGCGTCACGGCCACCGTCGAGCTGGCCGACGGCAGCCAGAAGTCCATCCGCGCCAGATATCTGGTCGGCTGTGACGGCGGACGGAGCATCACCCGCAAATCCATGGGGGTGAGCTTCGACGGCCAGTCATCGCCGACCCGTTTCCTGGTCATCGATCTGCGCAACGACCCGCTGGGGACCCCGAACGCCTATCTCGGCGCAGACCCCGTGCGGCCCTTCGTGTCCATCGGCCTGCCGCACGGCGTCCGCCGCTTCGAGTTCATGATCTTCGATCACGAGACCGACGAACAGGTCGCCGACCCTGAGTTCGTCCATCAGCTGCTCGCCCGGCACGTGCCCGATCCGGCCGCGGTGGACTTCATCCGGCAACGGGTCTACACGCTGCATGCCCGGATTGCCGGAGCATTCCGCAAGGGCCATGTGCTGATCGCCGGGGACGCCGCACACCTGATGCCGGTGTGGCAGGGGCAGGGCTTCAACTCAGGAGTCCGGGATTCCACCAACCTGGCTTGGAAACTCACCGCGGTGCTCCGTGGCCTTGCCGACGATGCTCTGCTGGACACCTACGACACCGAACGCCGGGATCACGCCAAGGCAATGATCGACGTCTCCGTGGCGATGGGACGAATCCTGTCGCCGACCAACAAGGCCGTCGCCGGCACCCGCGACCGGATCGCCGCCGCCCTGAATTTGGTGCCCGCTGCGAAGAAGTGGATCGCCGAGGGCCGGTACAAGCCCCGTCCCAGGTTCCACGTCGGCGCGCTGGTCCCGGCAGTCGGGGCCGCCGCGGCCGGCGACCCGGTCGGCTCGATGTTCCCGCAGCCGCGGGTGGACACCCGGGTCAAGCAGAACGTCCTGCTGGACGATGTTCTCGGGCCCTGGTTCTCGGTGCTGGTCTGGGGCAACGACCCCCGCCAGGTCTTTGATCGGCAATCGTTGGACACCCTGACCCGGCTCGGCGTCAAGCTGATCAGCATCCGGCCGTCGACCCAACTGCATTGGGATGCCGCGCCGACCGCGGACGTGCGAGAAGCCGCCGGCGTCACCGTCATCGGCGATTCCACCGGCAGGCTGAAGGCCTGGTTCGACACCCACCCGGTCGGATTCGCGCTGATCCGGCCCGACCGGTACGTCGCGGCCGCCGCCATCGCCCAGGACGCTGCCCGGGTCACCGCGGCACTGGCCGACGCACTGCACCTGACCGACTCCGCTCCCGCGCCTGCACTGTCGGCGTCCTGAGTCGGCACTCCACCTCCCGCGCTGCCCGCATCCGCCCACCCGATCACCATCGAAGAGATCCCCAAGGAGCCATCACCATGACGCTCGCCCTCGTCGCGATGTCGCACAGCCCGCTGCTCGAACTGTCGCAACCGCCCGCCGAACTGGCAGCCGATGTCGAGACCGCCTTCGACGCGGCCCGCAAGTTCATCGTCGAATACGACCCCGAACTGGTGGTCGTCTTCGGCCCCGACCATTACAACGGCTTCTTCTACGAGTTGATGCCGCAATTCTGTGTCGGCCTCGCAGCCACCTCGATCGGCGATTTCGGTTCCACTCCAGGGCCTCTCGACGTTCCCCGGGAGGTCGCACAGGGTCTGGCCCAGGCCGCGCTGGACAGCGGCATCGACCTTGCGGTCTCGCTGCGGATGGAGGTCGACCACGGGATGGTGCAGCCGCTGGAGATCCTCTTCGGTGGGCTCACCACAGTGCCGACGGTGCCCTTCTTCATCAACTCCGTTGCGCCGCCGTTCACCCCGGTGCACCGCGTCCGGGCCCTCGGTGAGGCGCTCGGCCGCTATCTGTCCGGCCTGGACAAGCGCGTCCTGCTCATCGGTTCCGGCGGTCTGTCGCACGAGCCACCGGTGCCGACGCTGGAAACCGCGCCGGCGCATGTGGTCGAGGGACTCATCGCCGGACGCAATCCGACGGCGGAAGCCACCGCCAAGCGACGGGCCAACGTGATCGATGCCGCCCGCCGGTTCGCGGCCGGCGAGGGAAACCTGAAGGCGCTCCACCCGTCCTGGGACGGCACGTTCCTGGACCAGCTGGCCGCCAACGATCTGGACGCAATCGACGGCTACACCAACGATTCGATCAAAGAACTCGGCGGCCAGTCCGGGCAGGAGATCCGCAACTGGATCGCCGCCTACGCCGCCCTGTCGACCGTCGGTCCGTACGACATGACCTACCGCTACTACCGGCCGATCCCGGAATTCATCGCCGGGTTCAGTGTGACCACTGCGCTGCCCCGGTCCGCCGACTGAGCGCCCGCCGCTCGCGGCATGATGATGCCGTGACCGTTGAGGTGCAGGCGACCGATCTCGCGGCCCGGCTGCGACGGTCGGTGCAGGGAACGGTGTCCTACGGTGCGCGGCGGCGGGCGGAGTATTCCTCTGACGCCGGGAACTACCGGGTGCTGCCGCTGGTGGTCGTCGAACCGATGGACGTCGACGATGTGCTGGCCATCCTCGACGTCAGCCGGGACCTGGGCGTGCCGGTGGTGGGCCGCGGCGGCGGTACGTCGATCGCCGGCAACGCAATCGGGCCGGGCATCGTCATCGACTTTGCCCGGCACCTCAGCCGCATCGTCGAGATCGACAGCAGCAGTCGCACGGCACTGGTGCAGCCCGGGGTGATCCTGTCGGACCTCCAGCGGCAGGCCGCGCCGTTCGGACTGCGGTTCGGTCCCGATCCCTCCTCGCAGAACCGAGCCAGCATCGGCGGCATGATCGGAAACAACGCCTGCGGACCGCATGCGGTCGCGTACGGCCGGACCGCGGATAATGTCCGGGCGCTGACCGTCGTCGACGGGCAGGGTCGATTGATCCGGACAGCCGCTGGGCCGCAACGGGTCCCGGAGCTCGGCGCGCTGGTCGATGCGCACCTGGAGGTGATCCGCACCGAATTCGGCCGGTTCCCGCGGCAGATCTCCGGCTACTCGCTCGAACACCTGCTTCCCGAACGCGGCCGTGATCTCGCGAGGGCTCTCGTCGGCAGCGAAGGCACGCTGGCGCTCACCCTGGACGCCACGATCGCGCTGGTCCCGATCAGCCCGGCCCAGCTGCTGGTCGTCCTCGGGTATCCCGACATGGCCTCCGCCGCCGACGCGGTGCCGGCCGTGCTGGCGCACGCCCCCCTCGCCGTCGAGGGTCTGGATGCCCGGCTGGTCGACGTGGTCCGGATCGCCAAGGGTTCGGCCGCCGTGCCGGAGCTGCCCAGGGGCGCCGGTTGGCTGATGGTCGAGGTCGGCGGCACCACCCCCGCCGAGGCGAGATCGTCGGCGCTGTCGATGGTCCGGGATGCCGCAGCCTTGGATCATGCGGTGTTGGAACCCGGCCCGGCGGCGACGGCGCTGTGGCAGATTCGGGCAGACGGGGCCGGTCTGGCCGGCCGAACTCCGGACGGCCGGCAGGCCTGGCCAGGCTGGGAGGACGCCGCGGTGCCGCCGGCCCGACTCGGTGGGTACCTGCGCGAGTTCGAGGCATTGATGACGGCATACGGGGTGGTCGGACTGCCCTACGGCCACTTCGGTGACGGCTGTATCCATATCCGGATCGATCTGCCGCTGGATCATGACGCCGAGGTGTTCCGCCGCTTCGTCCTGGACGCAGCACGACTGGTGGTGGCGCACGGCGGGTCGTGTTCGGGCGAACACGGTGACGGCCGGGCCCGCAGCGAGCTGCTGTCGCTCATGTATTCCGACCGCGCCCGGCAACTGTTCGCTGACGTCAAGGCCGTCTTCGACCCACGCGACCTGCTCAACCCCGGAGTCGTGGTCCGGCCGGACCCGATCGACGCCCATCTACGCCGGCCGCGGGCGAAATCGCTGCTGGCGACGGACGGTTTCAGCTTTTCCAGGGACGCCGGTGATTTCACCACCGCCGTGCACCGGTGCGTGGGGGTGGGGAGCTGCCGGGCCGACACCGGGGCCGCCGGTGGATTCATGTGCCCGTCCTATCTTGCGTCCGGCGACGAGAAGGATGTCACCAGGGGCCGGGCACGTGTCCTGCAGGAGCTGACCAACGGCGGGCTGATCGCCGACTGGACGTCGGCGGAGGTGCACGAATCGCTGGACCTGTGTTTGTCCTGCAAGGCATGTGCCCGCGACTGCCCGGCGGGCGTCGACATGGCCCAGTACAAGTCCGAGGTCCTGCACCGGTCGTACCGCCACCGGATCCGGCCCATCGGCCACTACACCATGGGCTGGCTGCCGCGCTGGATCTCGCTGATCGGTGCGCTGCCCCGGTTCTCGCCTTCGTTGATCAACCGACTCCTGTCGATCCGGCCACTTGCGCGAGTCCTGTTGCCGCTGGCCGGCATCGACCCCCGGCGCAAGCTACCGGCGCTTGCAACTACCGGCTTTCGCCGGAACCGTCGTCGGCTGCTCGACGGGCCCGCGGAGGGGTCAGGTGCGGGTGAGGATCGGCTGCCGGTGGTGTTGTGGGCCGACTCTTTCACCGACGGACTGAGCCCGGAGGTGGCGCATGCCGCCGAGCGGGTGCTGAGCAACGCGGGTTACCGGGTCATCGTGCCGGAAGACGATGCCTGCTGCGGCCTGACCTGGATCACCACCGGCCAGCTCACCGCCGCCCGTAAACGGTTGCTGCGTCTCATCGACGTGTTGGAACCCTATGCGGCGAAGCACATTCCGATCGTCGCCGTGGAGCCGTCCTGTTGTGCGGTGCTCCGCTCCGACCTGGTCGAGCTGGTGCCCGGCGATCCGCGTGCGGTCCGGGTGGCCGGCGCGGTGACGACGATGGCGGAATTGCTGACTCGCACGAACGGTTGGCGACCACCCGACCTGCTGGGCACCCGGATCATCGTGCAGCCGCATTGCCACCAGCATGCGGTGATGGGATTCGCCGCCGACCGCGCGCTGCTCGAGCAGAGCGCCGCCGAGGTCACCGTCATCGCCGGATGTTGTGGCCTGGCCGGCAATTTCGGGATGGAGAAGGGTCATTACGAGATGTCGCTGGCGATCGCTGAGAACGCCCTGCTGCCGGCCCTGCGGCAGCGATCGACGAACACGGTAGTGCTGGCCGACGGATTCTCCTGCCGGGTGCAGATGGATCAGCTGGCGGGCGTGCGGGGGATCAGCCTCTCCGAGCTGCTCGCAGCGAATCTGCCGAGCGTCGACCCATCGGTCGTCGGCTGATCTGCAGCAACCGCCATATCGTTCCCAGGTTCGAGCGTGCCGGTCAGGTAGCGCTGCAGGGTGGCGCCCACATTCGTCACCACCTGTTCGGTCGGAAGGGAAGCCAGGGGCTCGATCGCCAACAGATAGCGGCCGGTGATCAGCCCGAGAACCTGCGACATCACCAGCCCGGTGCGCAGTTCCCGCTCTTGTGGTGGCAGGTCCAGCGGCCGGATCAGCGGTCCCACCAACCGCGGCACCACGAACTCCCGCAGCATCCTGGCCCGAGCGGGATCGGCCAGGGCCGATCGCAATGCAGCCCCGATCCCGGCACCGGCCGGCGAATCCCAGACCGACAGGATGGTGCGGATCAACCTGACCCCGAGACCTTCGGCGCCTTCGGCACCGATCCGGCCGATGATCGCGGGTAGGTCGATCGGCACCTCGACGGTGGCCAGGAACAACTTCTCCTTGGTGCCGAAGTAGTGATGCACCAGGGCGGCGTCGACCCCGGCCGCAGCGGCGATCTTGCGCATCGACGCCCCCGCGAAACCGAGTTCGGCAAAGCTTTCCCGGGCGGCGTCCAGGATCGCCTGGCGGGTGTCGGGGCTCCCCGGTCGCCGTCCGGTCCTGGCGCCGCTGGTCATCGATCAGTCCTCCCCGTCTTCAGGATCAGTCGCCGATCAGGGTGTCCGCCGCCGCAGGGTGGCGGCCGCCAGCACGAGACCAAGGATCACACAACCGCCGATCACCACCAGATCCAGCCAGAACGTCGACGTCGGTTCGGCGTTCGCACCGACCTGCTGCAGCGCCTCGACCGCGTAGCTGAGCGGCAGCACATCGGACACCGCCTGCAGCCAGCCGGCCATCTGATCCCGCGGGACGAACAGCCCACACAGCAGGATCTGCGGGATCACTACCACCGGAAGCAGTTGCACGGCTTGGAATTCGGTTCGGGCGAAGGCCGAGCAGAGCAGCCCCAGACCGACGCCGAGCAGCGAGGTCATCACCGCGACCAGCACCACCAGGCCGGCACTTCCCGCTGTCGTCATCCCATACAGCAGGTACGCGCAGGTGGAGGCGACGACGGCCTGGACCGCAGCGGCGGTTCCGAAGGCGATGCCGTAGCCGAACAGCAGGTCGCCCTTGCCGGTGCGGGTGCTCATCAATCGTTCCAGCGTTCCCGACGTCCGCTCCCGGAGCATCGCGATGCTGGTGATCAGGAACATCACCGTGAACGGGAACAGCCCCAGCATGATCAGCAGGACGTTGCTGGTGACCGGTTCCGCGCCGGCGAACATGGCGTAGACCAGGCCCATCAACACCACCGGAACGACCAACAGCATGCCGATGGTGCGCGGATCGTGGCGCAGTTGCTGCAGGATGCGGGTGATCGACGCACCGAGGATGTGGGTGTTCACGAGGATGATCCGATCTTGATCAGTTCGAGGAATGCCTTGTCGAGGTCGGTGGTTCCCGCCCGGCGCTTGACCTCGTCGGGGGTGTCGTCGGCGAGCAGCCCGCCATCGCGGATCAGCAGCAGACGGTCGCAGCGGTTCGCCTCGTCCATCACGTGCGAGGAGACCAACACGGTGGTGCCGGCTTCGGCCCGCTCTCGGAACGATGCCCAGAGTTCTTCGCGCAGCACCGGATCCTGGCCGACGGTCGGCTCGTCCAGCACCAGGACCTCGGGATCACCGACGATGGTGCAGGCCAGCGACGCCCGTGACCGCTGACCGCCGGACAGGGTGCCCACCACCTGGTCCCGGGCGGAGGAAAGGCCGACCTGGTCGACCGCTGCCCGCGCGGTGGCCGCCGACGCGCCGGCCACCGATGCGAAGTAGCGGGCGTTCTCGACAACGGTCAGATCGGGGTAGACCGAGGGTGCCTGCGTCATATAGCCGACTTTCGCCCGCAGTTCGCGGGAGCCGGCCGGCCGGCCGAGCACGGTGACGGTTCCCGACCGGACGAGCTGGACACCGACCACCGCGCGGATCAACGTGGTCTTGCCCGACCCCGACGGTCCGAGCAATCCGGTGATGCGGCCGGCCGGAACCCGGCAACTCAGGCTGTTGAGCACGGTCGACTTTCCGCGGACGACAACCAGATCGACGACGGAGATCGCATCACTCATCTTTCCTCCTCCGGTCACGAATTCATCAGATGATGAATTCGTCAGATGCCGAAGATAGAACTGCGATCGCCAGAAGTCAACAGGCGATGAATTCTGAGCCCGGCGAAAGGTTCGAGGCTGCCGGCGGGTGGCTGCGCACCCACCCGGTTAGCCTTTGGCTCATGTCTCGGAGCGTGTATATCGCCTCGCCGGAAGGTCTGTCCGGTAAGTCCTCGGTTGCGCTCGGTCTGGTCGATCTGCTGTGCCGGCAGGTCGGACGGGTGGGCATCTACCGGCCGGTGATCGATTCCGTGGGGGCGCTCGACCCGGTGATCGAGTTGCTGGTCGCGCATCCCGGTGTCGAACAGGACTACGGCGACGCGGTCGGCGTCACCTATCACGACCTGCATGCCGATCCCGAGGGCGCGCTGTCCCGGATCGTCGACAAGTTCGGGGTGCTGTCGGCCAGGTACGACGCCGTCGTTGTCGTCGGCAGTGACTACACCGATGTGACGACCGGCAACGAATGGGCGACCAACGCGCAGATCGCGGCGAACATCGGCTCGCCCGTCGTGCTGGTGGTGAGCGGCCGGGGCCGTGACCCCCAGACGATTGCCGACGCCGTCGAGTTGGCCAAGAGCGAGCTCATCGCCTGGCACGCACACCCGGTGGCCGCCATCGCGAATCGGGTCGATCCCGCCGACCTGCAGGAGGTTCGGGTGCTGCTGGCCAGAACGGGTCTGGCGGTGGGCGGCATGCCGGAGATCCCGCTGTTGGTGGCGCCGACGGTGGCCAACCTGCAACAGGTGATCGGCGCCGAATTGTGGCGCGGAAAGCCGGAGCTGCTGGCGAAGGAGTCGATGGGCTTCGTCATCGCCGCGATGTCGCTGCCGAACGTGCTGACCCGGATCCGCGAGGACTTCACCATCATCGCCCCGGGCGACCGGTCCGATGTGCTGCCCGCACTGATCCTGGCCCACCAGTCGGGGACGTTCCCGAATCTTGCCTCCATCGTGCTGACCGGCGGGTACACCCCGCCGGATTCCGTGCAGCAGTTGATCGACGGAGTGCAGCAGGACCTGCCGATCCTGGTGACCACCGGCGGGACCTTCGAGACGGCGTCGAAACTCGCCAACGCCCGCGGCCGGCTCACCGCCGATTCGACGGTCAAACTCGAGGCCGCGCTGCGCGCCTTCGCCGAGTCGGTGGACAGCGTCGCCTTGCTGGCCGCGATCGACGTCGCCGAATCGAATGTGGTGACGCCGTTGATGTTCCAGTACCGGGTGTTCGAGCGGGCGAGGGCGGATCGGCGCCACATCGTGATGCCGGAAGGCGAGGACGAACGGATTCTGCGGGCGACCGCCATCCTGCTCCGGTTGGGGGTCGCCGATCTGACGCTGCTCGGCGACCAGGAGGTGATCCGGGCCAAGGCGCTGGCGTTGAACCTGGACATCGATGCCGCCACCATCGTGTCGCCGACCGATCCGGCCCTGGTCGCCGGCTTCGCCACGGAATACACCAGGCTACGCGCCCACAAGGGCATGACCCAGCAGGTGGCGGCCGAAACCGTCACGGACGTCTCGTATTTCGGCACGATGATGGTGCACATGGGCTTGGCCGACGGCATGGTCAGCGGTGCCGTCCACACCACGGCGCACACCATCCGGCCGTCGTTCGAGATCATCAAGACCGCACCGGGCACCAAGATCGTCTCCAGTGTGTTCCTGATGTGCCTGTCCGATCGGGTGCTGGTGTACGGCGACTGCGCGGTCAATCCCGACCCGACCGCGCCGCAGCTGGCCGACATCGCGATCTCCTCCGCGGGGACCGCCGAACAATTCGGCATCGACCCGCGGGTGGCGCTGCTGTCGTACTCGACGGGCACATCGGGTAGCGGGGCGGATGTGGAAAAGGTCCGAGCGGCCACCGATCTCGTGCACGAGCTGCGCCCTGACCTGTTGGCGGAGGGACCGATCCAGTACGACGCCGCGGTTGACCCGCTGGTGGCGTCCACCAAGTTGCCCGACTCACCGGTCGCCGGCAAGGCCACCGTGCTGATTTTCCCGGACCTGAACACCGGCAACAACACCTATAAGGCAGTGCAGCGCAGTGCCAACGCGATTGCGGTCGGTCCGGTGCTGCAGGGCCTGAACAAGCCGGTCAACGATCTGTCCCGTGGTGCGCTGGTCGCCGACATCGTGAACACCGTCGCCATCACCGCGGTCCAGGCGCAGGGCGGGCCGGCCGTGGCACCGGTCGGTGAACCCACGACATCTTTAGGGGCCGCGAAAGGTGTTGTCGCATGACGAGTTACGTGCTGGTGATCAACTCGGGTTCGTCGTCGATGAAGTACCAGCTGGTCGATCCGGCGGAGGGCACCGCGATCGCATCCGGGCTGATCGAGCGGATCGGCAGCGAGGGTGCCGCGACCCACAAGTCGCGTGGCGAGTCACTGACCTTCACCGGGCCGATCTCCGACCACGGCGCGGCGCTGCGGATCATGCAGCAGCTCTTCGTCGACTCGCAGCTGGCGCTTGCCGACGTCGAGCTGGTCGCTGTCGGGCACCGGGTGGTGCACGGCGGCGCCTACTTCGGCGATCCGGTGGTGGTGGACGACGATGTGCTGCAGCAGATCCGGGATCTCTCGGTGCTCGCGCCGTTGCACAACCCGGCCAACGCCGACGGGATAGCCCAGGCCATGATGGTGTTCCCTGGCATCCCGCAGGTCGCCGTGTTCGACACGGCGTTCTTCCTCGATCTACCGGCCGCGGCCGCGACCTACGCGGTCGACCGGAAGGTTGCGGCGGAACAGCAGATCCGGCGATACGGGTTTCACGGAACCTCCCATCACTACGTCTCGCATCTGGTTCCGGTGGTGCTGGGCCGCGAGGTGGGGGAGCTCAAGACGATCGTGCTGCACCTGGGCAACGGCGCGTCGGCCTCCGCCGTCCGCTTCGGCTCTGCTGTCGAGACGTCGATGGGGCTCACCCCGCTCGAGGGGTTGGTGATGGGCACCCGCAGCGGTGATCTCGATCCCGGGGTGGTCTTCCATCTGATGCGCAACGCCGGCATGGACGCGGGTGATGTCGACAACCTGCTCAACCGCAGGTCCGGAATGGTCGGACTGTGCGGCGTGAGCGATTTCCGGGACGTGCACAAGCTGATCGCGGAGGGCGACATGCACGCCAACATTGCCCTCGACGTGTACTGCCACCGGGTGCGCAAGTACGTCGGTGCCTACCTGGCAGTGCTGGGTGGGGTGGACGTCATCGCGTTCACCGCCGGTGTCGGGGAGAACGACGGTGTCGTCCGGGCGAAGATCCTCGAGGGTCTCGAGCCCCTTGGCATCTCGGTCGATGCCGACCGCAACGCGGTGAGATCGTCCGATCCCAGGGTCATCTCGCCCGATGGATCGCCGGTGACGGTGATGGTGGTGCCGACCAACGAGGAACTGGCGATCGCGCAGGCCACAGTGGCATTGGTCGGCTGAGGCCGGCCTTGCTCGCCGTTCTGCAGGGCCTGACCACGATCGGCGTGGTCGTGGGTGTCGGGTACCTGTTGGCCCGCACGTCTTTGCTGCCCGAGTCGACGCCGGTGGTGCTGTCCCGCCTGGTGTTCTTCGTGGCAACCCCCGCCCTGCTGCTCAGGACCCTTGCCGGGGCGTCGATCCACTCTGTGCTCTCCAGTGGCCTTGCGGTCACGGCCATCGCGACCTCGGTGGCCGTGCTGATCTTCGTGCTGATCGCCCGGTGGGGGTGGAAGCGGGACGTCGCCACCGTGGTGATCGGCGCGCTCGGCTCCTCCTACGTCAACGCCGGGAATCTGGGAATACCGCTCGCGGTCTATGTTTTCGGGGATGCATCGTATGTCGCTCCGGTGATGCTGTACCAGCTGGTGGTGCTCGCACCGATCTCGTTCGTGGTGCTGGACGTGGTGGAGTCGGGACGCCGTCCGTCCTGGCGTCGGGTGATCATCCAACCGGTGCGCAACCCGGTGATCCTGGCGTCCGTGCTGGGCATCGTGCTGGCGGCCACCGGGCAGCAGATTCCCGAGATCATCGACGCCCCGCTGACTCTCATCGCCGGGATGGCCGTGCCCGGGGCGCTGATCGCCTTCGGTATCTCGTTGCGCGGTGCGCCGTTGCCCGGCCGCGGCGGCCGGGCCGGCGATCTGGCGTTGGTCACCGTGTTGAAAATCGTGATCATGCCGCTGGTCGCATTCGCGCTGGCGCGCTGGGTGTTCGGGCTCGAGGGGGTCCCGCTGCTGGCGGCCACCATGTGCGCCGCCCTGCCGACAGCCCAGAACGTTTTCGTCTACGCCGTCCGGTATCGGGCGTCGGTGCCGTTCGCCCGGGATGTCGTGTCGACCACCACGTTGCTGTGCATCCCCGCCCTGGTGATCATCGCCGGATTGCTGAGCTGACCGGTCGGCTGTTCGATCGATCATCGGATCAGCGGGCGTAGGTGTCCGACCAACGGGCGATCTCGTCGAGCACCCGCCGGCGGACATCCGGAAGCGACAACAGCAGATCGTGCATCCCGTCCACCACCCTGATACAGGTGACGTGCAGGCCCAGCCGGGTCGACCAGCGGGCGATGGCGTCGGGGTCGAGCACCGCATCGCCGCGGAAGAATTCGTCCGACCATTCCCGGCCACGTACCGATCTCGCCGAACACAGGACGAGAATGGGACACTCCAGCCCGAGACCGGCATGTGCCCTGGCGATCGCGCGCTGCGCCGCCGCCAGCCATTCGACCCGGACGATGCCGCCGGTGACGGGCTTCCACTCCGGGACGAAATCCCATTCACCGCGCTCGCTGCGATGCGTGCTGACCTGATAGAAGCTCGGCCCGGATGACGGCAGCACCATCAGTGGGCGGTTCTTCGCCAGCACCGCGAGCGGCCGTGGGGCGAGCGCCCGCACCGGCCAGGCAGCCGGGACGTCCAGGAACGGGCTGTTCAGCACCACCGCGATGATCGGTTCGACATCACCCAGCGCAGCACGCCGGTCGGCCAGCCACGACACTGCGATCAGCCCACCGGTCGAGTGTGCGTTGATCACCAGCTCGTCGTGCCCCTCGCCGACGATGAAGTCGACCGCGCAGTCGATTTCCGGGTAGTAGTCCGAGACGTCTGCCATCCGGGTCGGGGTCTGGTGCGGCAGCAGCGAGCGACCGTTCTTGCGGAGGTCGATGGCGTAGAAATCCTCACCGCGGGCGGCGTGGAACTCGGCCAGCTCGATCTGGTGGAAGTAGTCGGAAAAGCCGTGGATGTACAGCACGGCCCGGTTCGTGGTTGCAGCGGCACGCCGGCGGACCAGGGTGGCCACGACCGCGCCTTCGGCGTCGTCGGGCAGTTCCACCGTCAGTGCCTCGTAGCCGGCGCCGAGGACGTCGGGCTGCGGGTCCGCGAACGACGGGGTCGCGAAGGTGGGTCCGACCATCGGGCAAGCCTAAGCCAGCGGTTTGACCCGGCGGCCGCGCGGATACACCACAGCTGCCGACACGGATCGGCAATTCTCGTCGTCGGCAGTCACCTGGAAGGCAGTTCGATCATCCCAACCTCACTCACCTCGGTCGCGGACCTCGCGGAACCGATCGACCCGCCCGTGGAACGGGAGCTGACAGCGGCCGCGACGGCGGTCGACGGTCGGGCGGACCGGGCGATTCGGCTGGCCGTCGGGGTCGGTCAGTGGCTGCCGCAACCCGCTGCCGGTGCCACCTGGCAACGATGGCGGTCGCTCGCTGCGCTGGCCGTCGGTGATCTGACCGCCGCGCGGGTGGTCGAGGCGCACACCGACGCCGTGGCCATCCTGCGCGAGGCCGCCGACGATCCTGAGGTCCCACCGGTGCCACTGGACGAGATCGGAGTCGAGCCGGACAGCACATGGGGCGTGTTCGCGGCCGAGGGTCCGGGCGTCCGGGTCGACGCGCGGCAGGTCGGTGACAACTGGTTGCTCACCGGGACCAAACCCTGGTGCTCGCTGGCGGACCGACTGAGCCACGCACTGATCACCGCGCACACCGGCGAGGGGACGCGGCGGTTGTTCGCGATCTCGCTGCGCGGCGCAACGATCCGTGCCACCGCCGATGTGTGGGTGGCGAAGGGTCTGGTCAACGTGCCCTCCGGGCCGATCGACCTCGAGGACTGCGCGGCGGTTCCGGTGGGTCCGGACGGTTGGTACCTGCGCCGCCCGGGGTTCGCCTGGGGCGGCATCGGTGTGGCGGCCTGCTGGTACGGCGGCGCTGTCGGCATTGCCAGGACACTGCGGAATGCGATGAGCAGCAAGCCGCCCGACCAAATCGCCACCATGCATCTCGGCGCGGTCGATGCTGCCTTGACCGCCGCCCTTGCCGTGCTGGGTGCGGCCGCAGCGCAGATCGACGGCGGATCGGTCACCGCAGCGGAAGCGTCGTTGCTCGCCGGCCGGGTGCGTGCGGTCGTCGCGAGCGCTGCCGAAGAGGTGATCATCCGGGCGGGACACGCACTCGGGCCGGCGCCGCTGGCGTTGGACGAGCGTCATGCTCGGCGGATCGCCGATCTTTCCCTGTACCTGCGGCAGCATCACGCGGAGCGGGACGAGGCTGCGTTGGGACGCGCCGTTCTCGAGCTCGACGAGTGGGTGTAGATGTCAGGAACGATCACCGACACCTCCTTCGATCATCGGCATGTCGGCACCGGCGCACAAGAATGGTCGGCGACCGGGTTGATCGACAACGCCTCGGTGCTCGACCTTGTCGGTCTACGCCGGCTGATCGTCGTTGCCGCGCATCCCGACGACGAGTCGCTCGGCGCCGGCGGCCTGATCGCGACGGCAGCCCGTCGGGGAGTGCCGGTGACGGTTGTCGTCGCGACCACCGGTGAGGCCTCGCATCCGCAGTCACCCACCCTGCGGCCCGCGCAACTCGCGCCGATCCGGCGGGCCGAGGTGCTTGCGGCGGTCCACCGGCTCGCCCCGCAGGCGATGGTGGTTCAACTGGATCTCGGAGACAGCAGGCTCGGGGCGTCCGTGGATGCGTTGGCCGGCGAGATCCGTTCTGTGATCGACGGTGTCGTTGACCACGCGGTCGCGGCTGATGGTGCCGCGAGCGCCCCGGCCGGCGGCGATGAAGTATGGCTGGCGGCACCCTGGCGACACGACCGGCATGCCGATCATGCCGCCGCCGCAGAGGCCGCGCGGCTGGTGGCTGCCGCGACGGGCTGCCGGTTGCTGGAGTTCCCGCTCTGGGCGTGGCACTGGGGCCGGCCGACCGACTCACCGTTCGCCGATCATCCCCTCCTGGCGTTGGAGCTGTCCGAAGAGGTCGTCCGGGCAAAGGATCTGGCCATGTCGGAGCACCGAAGCCAGACGGAGCCGCTCTCGGCGGCCGCCGGCGACGAGCCGGTCGTCGGGCCTGCCTTCGCCGAGCACTTCGGGCGCAGCCGCGAGATGTTCATCGACGGAGCCCCGACCAGCCTCGACCGGCCGTTCTTCGACGACTTCTATTCCGGCGGGCCAGATCCGTGGGGTTTCGAGAGCCGGTGGTACGAGAAGCGCAAACGGGCGCTCACCATCGCGAGCCTGCCGAAGGAAAGGTTTGCCGCCGCCTTCGAACCGGGTTGCGCCATCGGGGTACTGACCGCAGAACTCGCCGAACGCTGCGAGAGTCTCCTGGCCACCGACATTTCCGCACTCCCGCTGCAGCAGGCGCGTCGCCGGCTCGCCGGATTTCCCGGTGTCCGGTTCGAGCAACTGCAGGTGCCGCAGGAATGGCCGGACGGACACTTTGATCTGATCGTTCTCTCAGAGATCGGTTACTACTGCGGCCCTGCTGATCTCAGCAGGCTGATCAGGTCCGCGGTCGCATCGCTGACGACCGACGGTGTGCTCGTTGCCTGCCACTGGCGTCATCCGGTTGCGGAGTATCCGATCTCGGGAGATGCGGTTCATCGGCAACTCCGGGCCGAGTCCGGTCTGGCCGTGCTCAGTGAGCATGTCGAGGAGGACTTCCTGCTCGATGTGCTGGTCAGGCCACCGGTGCGTTCGGTAGCCCGTCGAGACGGGTTGCTGGGATGACGTTCTCACCCGTCGAGATCGCGACCATCGGCGTGGTGGTACCGGCTCGCAACGAGGAGCGTCGACTGCCCCGCTGCCTGGCCGCGATCGCGACGGCGGCGACCGCGTTGCGGGTCGGCGAGGCCGAGACTCCGCGGCTCCGCGTGGTGGTGGTCGCGGACCGGTGCACCGATGCGACCCTTGACATCGCTTCCGGGTGGCCGGGTGTCGAGGTTCTGGTCAGCGATGCGGGACGGGTCGGGTCCGCTCGCGCCGCGGGCGTCGACCACCTCCTGCGCACCGAGAATGCCTGCGGCACTGCTGATCGACAGATCTGGATCGCCTGCACCGATGCCGACTCCGCGGTCCCGGTCGAGTGGTTGCGGCTGCAGTTGCACCACGCCAGATCCGGGGTCGAACTGGCACTGGGCACGGTTGCGCCGGACCCACAGGAACTCGCAGCCGGAATCCTGGCGGCGTGGCGGTTGCGGCACCTGGTCATTGACGGTCATCCGCATGTGCACGGTGCCAACCTCGGGATCCGGGCTGACACCTACCGTGCTGCAGGCGGTTTCCAGGATGTGGCGGCTCACGAGGACGTCCTGCTCGGCATCGCCGTGCGGGCGACCGGCGCGCGGGTGATCAGCACGGCGGCCGGGCCGGTGCTCACCAGCGGCCGCACCCAGGGCCGGGCACCGCTCGGAATGGCGACCTACCTGCGGGAGTTGGAGGGCGACCAACTGCCGTTGGAGGCCTGATCGCTCGACCGACTCAGCCGGGACGGCTGTCGTGCGGGTGGAAGGCTGCTCCTGCCGTCACAGGACCAGGCAGAACTCGTTGTCCTCGGGATCCGCCAGCACGAAGAACCTGTCGTCGACGCTGGTCGATTCCCGGATGATGCGCCCGCCGTGCGCCAGATCGTATTCGGCCCAGTCCTGAAAGCCGCTGGGTGGCAGCTCCTCGACGAAGCCGAGCAGTCGGCACCAGAACGAAGCGAGCTCCGATGGGTTGCGACAATCGATGGTGACACCGAAGCGAACGGCCATGATCCGACATCCTCGTGGTTTCGTCAGTTTCGCCTGGTCAGCTGGTGGTGCTGCCGGTCGGGATCAGGGTTTGCGGGCCACACAAAAGATCCGCCGGAACGGGAACAGGGTGCCTTCCGGACGGGTCGGGTACTCCTGCCGCAACATCGCCGCGTACTCCGCCTCGAATTCCTCGGCCTGCCCGGGCGGCAGCGCGGCCAGGACCGGCCGCAACGCAGTCCCGCGCACCCAGTCGAGCACCGGGTCGGCACCGGAGAGCAGATGAACGTAGGTCGTCTCCCACGCATCGGGAATCCAGCCGCAGTCCAGCAGCAGGGTCGCGTAGCCGACCGGTTTGTCGACGCGATCGAACTGCCGCAGGACGCCATCGCGGAGCGCGCCGGCCCAGCGGACGGATGCACCGAGCTCGCGCAATCGGCGATAGGCGGGCGCACCGAGGTTTCCGGGGACCTGAAAGCCCAGCCACCCACCGGACGGCAACGCCGCCGCCCAGGAGCGGATCAACTCGCGATGGGTCGGAACCCATTGCAGCGCGGCATTGCTGAGCACCACGTCGGTGCGAGCATCCGGCTGCCAGTCCTCGATGTCGCCGAGCTCGAAGGTCAGCAGCCGTGACCCGGCGGACTCGGTTGCCTTCGCCAGGTCGACCATCTCCGCCGACGAGTCGATCCCGACGATTTCGGCGTCGGGCCAACGCTCGGTCAGTGTCGAGGTCTGATTGCCCGGCCCACAGCCCAGGTCGACCACTCGTCGCGGACGATCTGCGCCGATCCGGTCGACCAGCTCGAGGAACGGGCGGCCACGCTCGTCGGCACGACTGAGGTACTGCGCGGGGTCCCACTTCACGATGTCGACAGTAGGACAGTGGCATCGAGGACAGTGGGAAGGTGGAGAGATGATCGGAGAGCCGGAGTTCGAGAGGGGTACCGACGGCCCGCGGGTGATCGTCGTCGCCGTCGACGGAACGACCACCTCCCTTCGTGCGGCGGCGTACGCAGCGGGTCTGGCCCGGCGGCAAGCGGCGGAGCTGGTGGTGATCTTCGTCAGCGGGCCGTCGGCGATGACCGGGTTGATCCCCGAGGCCTCGGTCCTGCTGCGCGACGCGCAACAGGACATCGCGGCCGAACTGCGGCAGCAGGTCGAGGACGGTGCCCGGCGGGCGGGCATCCGGGCGCGTTTCATCCAGGTCAAAGGTGATGCCTACACCGAGATCTCGCGGGTCTGCACGGAGGTGCTGGCCGATGCGGTGATCGTCGGGGCGTCGACTTCGGCCGGCCATCGGATCGTCGGTTCGGTCGGGCTGCGACTGGTGCGCGCCGGCCGGTGGCCGGTCACCGTCGTGCCCTGACCGCGAAAGGCAAAACCCTCGGGAGTCAGGTTCAGCCGAGGTCGACAGGATCGGGCTCGCCCGGGTCCGCGGCTCCTTCGCGCTCGTCCCGTTCCGCCCACTCCAGCAGCGGCTCGATGGAGAACACCGCTTCGTCGATCTCGGCGTGCAGATCACCGAGCTCGGCGAACCGGGCCGGCACGGTCGCCATGGTGAAATCCTGCGGCAGCACGGCGTCGACCTCATCCCAGGCGATCGGCGTCGACACCGTGCCGGTCGGCACGCCGCGAACCGAGTAGGCGCTGGCGATGGTGTGGTCCCTGGCATTCTGGTTGTAGTCGACGAAGAGCTTCTTCGGATCCCGATCCTTGCGCCACCACGTCGTCGTCACGTCGTCGGGTGCGCGCCGCTCGACCTCCCTGGCGAAGGCCAGGGCGGCCCGGCGAACATCGGCGAAACCCCACCGCGGCTCGATCCGCACATAGATGTGCATGCCTTTGCCGCCGGAGGTCTTCGGCCAGCCGACCGCCCCGATCTCGTCGAGCACCTCGTGAGCGACATGGGCAACCCGGCGGACGGTCTGGAAGTCGCAGTCCGGCATCGGGTCCAGATCGATCCGCCATTCGTCCGGTTTCTCGGTGTCGGCCCGCCTCGAGTTCCACGGATGGAACTCGACCGTGGACATCTGCACCGCCCAGATCACGCTGCCCAGTTCGGTGACGCAGAGCTCGTCGGCCGTCCGCTTGAACCGCGGGAAGAACAGCTGAACTGTCTCGACCCACGGCGGAGCGCCGCGGGGAAGTCGTTTCTGGTGGACCTTGTCGCCGCTGAGCCCCTCCGGGAACCGGTGCATCATGCAGGGCCGCTCGCGAAGCGCCCGGACGATCCCGTCCCCGACGCTCAGGTAGTACTGGGCCAGATCCAACTTGGTCGCGCCGGTTGCCGGGAAGTAGACCCGCTCGGGATGGGTGATCCGCACCGTGCGCTCACCGACGACGAGTTCCACCGGTTCGCTGGTATCGCGGGTGCGGGCCACGACGACAACCTACCGATCCGCCGGCCGGAGCGACCCGGGACCACCCGCAAACCGACCGGCCGCCCCGGTACCGACCGTTACGAGCCGACCAACGCGGCGACGGCATGCTCGATCGGGGTCGAGCCGCCGACCACGTCGAGCGAGAGCCCGGCGGTCCGGGGCTCGTCGAGCAGGGCGAGCAGCACGGCCGCAACGTCCTCCCGGGGAATCTGGCCCCGCTCGGTGTGTTCGGCCAGGGTGACCACACCGGTGCCGGAGGCGAGGGTCAGTCCGCCGGGTCGCAGGATCGTCCAATCCAGATCGCGCGACCGGATGGCGTCGTCCGCCGCCTTCTTGGCCTCGATGTAGGCCCCGAAGACCTCGTCGTGGTCGGGTTGTCGACCGGCGTCGGCACCGATCGCCGACACCATCAGATACCGCCGCACGCCGGCGAGCTCGGCGGCGTCGGCCAGCAACACCGCACCGCCCCGGTCCATCGTGTCCTTCCGGGCGGCCCCACTGCCCGGTCCTGCCCCGGCAGCGAAGACGACGGCATCCGCGCCCTCGAGGATCTTGGCCAGGTCGGCCGCGGTCCCCGTTTCCAGATCGAACAGTTCTGGGTGTGCGCCGACCGCGATCAGGTCGGGCTCCTGTTCCCGCTTCCGCACCAGACCGACCGGATGCTCCTCCCGTCCGCCCAGCAGTTTGGCCAGCCGCAGCCCGATCTTGCCGTGTCCACCCGCGATGATCACTCTCATGACGACCACCGTACCCATGCGGGCCCGGTCGGAAACGAGGTCAGGTGCGGACCGGGATCAGCCGGTCGCTCGCTGCGCCGAACCTGCTGTCGTGTTCGAGATGGATCGGGTCCATTGCGAGATGCTCTGCAACACGGCACTATTCACCCGCTGTCCGCTGTTCCGGATTTCCCGCGGACTTCCGATCGGCCGGCGATCGGCTGGCGTCGAGCCGGGCCCGGAGCTGCTCCGCCAGGCCGTCCGGAGCCGGCAGCGACAGCAGCACCTGCGCGAAGTCATGACCCTGCAGCTCCAGCCGGATGCCCGGCGTGTGGCGCGTGGTGACCGCAAAGATCTTGCGGCCCTTGGCTCGCCAGGTGCCGATCCGGGTGCGCCAAGGCACAGCGAGCCCGGGGGCGCGCAGTCCGTGCACCAGCCGGTAGGGCTCGGCAACGACTTCGACGGTCTGGATCTGCGACCAGGGGATCGTCAGGTCCGATCGCCGCAACGCCGCCCATTTCTCGCCTCGGGTCAGCGCCACCCGCAGGTCGCTCGTCTCCATCTCGATGTCGGCCATCGGACCTCCTTTATTCGCAACGTCGATAATAATAGCACCTGTGCGAGAATGATCGGATGTCGTCGGCCGATCTGCTGCTGCATCCGTTGCGCCTGAGGATCATCCAGGCGTTCCTCGGCGACCGGGAACTGACGACCGGCCAGCTGCGCAGCGAGATCGACGGCGTCCCGCCGGCGACGTTGTACCGGCAGGTCGCGATGCTCGCCAGGGCCGGTGTCCTGCTGGTGGTGGGTGAACGCCAGGTCAGGGGCACCGTCGAACGCACCTACGCACTGTCCACCGCCGACGCCCAGATCTCGGAAGAGGATCTGGCCAACATGACACCGGAAGGTCATCGCCGGGCTTTCATGGCCTTCCTGGCCGGGCTGCTGGCCGACATGGACGAGTACCTCGATGCCGGTCACGTCGACCTCGAAGTGGACGGCGCCGGTTATCGAACCGTCGGTCTCTGGCTCAGTCGCGACGAACTCGCCGAGATGGTGGCCGAGATCGGCGCTGTCGTGCAGTCCAGGACGGCCAACCGGCCCGGTCCCGACCGGACCCGGCGGATGCTCAGTACCGTGCTGATCCCGGTGCCCACTCCCGACGTTCCAGCCGACGACACTGCTGACCGAACTCTGGACGAGACCACACCCCGACCCGCTCGAGAGAAATCACGACCCGCTCGAGAGAAATCACGACCCGCTCGATAGAACCGGACGCGACCGGCCCGCACCGATCGGTCGGGGTGCTGCATCATCAACACATGCCGGCGTGGTTGGGCCTGATCCTGCTGGTCACTCCCGTGCTCCTGGCCGCGATTTTCGGCACCAGGCAGGTCAAGGAATCCCGGCAGGCACGGCAGCTCGGTGCCGTCCCCGACGGCTGGTTGCCGGCGCGCGGGGTGGTCGTCGACGAGCGCACCTCGCGCCGGCGGCGCAAGGCCGCCGACGGATCCCTGCAGCCGGTTCGGCAGCCGATCATCACGTTCCAGTCCGCCGACGGTCGGGAGATCACCTTCAGCTCCCGCATCCATGCGCCCGGGATGCCGCGCCCGGGCAGCCTGGTCGAGGTGTTCCACGACCCCGCGGATCCCACCCGGGCCTGCATCGCCCCGGAGTCGTTGGGCAACATCACCCCGCCGCTGGGTCTGGCCGAGAAGTACGTCATCGGCAACATCTGGTTCCTGGCCGTCGTGGTGACGGCGATCTTCGCCTTCGTCCTCTTCGACGCCTGATCGGCGCTCGGGGGCGCGGTCAGCCGGTTGCCGCGACCACGCTGCGGACGTGGCGCAGGCCGGCCGCCGCCCAGTCGGTGTGCAGGGTCTGGAAGAGCTCCCAGGCCTCCCGGGCAGGCCAGTTCGGTGGCAGCAACGATTCGGGCAGGCCGGGGTCCAGTCGCGGGAAGAGTCGCCATTCGTCGATGAGGCCCAGGTAACCGGCAAACGCCTGATCATCGGGCAGCGCGGTGTGCTCGAGTCGACCGCGATGGCGGGTCAGGAACGCGGTGTACTGACTGCGCAGCGCCGTCAGATCCCACCAGGTGGCGACATCGACCTCGGTCAGGTGCTGCGCCGCGAACCAGGTGACGTAGTCGTCGAGTTCGGCCGCCTGGAGCAACGCCCTGGTCGGCTCGGCCAGCGGCCTCGGGGCGATCCAGACCCCGGAGCTCACCGTGCCGAAACCCAACCAGGAGAGCTCGGTCCGCAGCTGGTGACGACGATGGCGATCGGCTTCGGGCACCGAGAAGACCGCCAGCACCCATCCGTCCTCGACGGTGGTCTGCGGATGACGGAAGATCCGCCGGTCGCCGGTCACCAGGTCCTGCAGACCGGCCTCGGTCAGCTCGTAGCCGGCGATGCCGGACCGCCGGGCGGCAGCCAGGAAGCCGCGAGACTTCAGCCGCACCAGGGCCTGACGAACCGCGGGCTCGCCGACGCCCACCGCCTCCAGACAACGGATCAGGTCGGCGACCGCAATCCAGCCGCCGAGTTCGCGCAGATAGGAACCGGCGAACGAGACGATCAGCGATCCCGGTGAGCCCGCTCGTTCCGGGGGCAACACGGCCGAACCGGTGGGGCGGGGCATGGCGTCTCCGGTAGGTCCGGTGTGTCGGCTTCGCCGGGCGCGGTTAGCGGACGGTCAGCGCGCGGATCGTGTCGACGGCGTCCCACACCTCGGTGAACGACGCCGGCAACGGTGACAGACCGATGCGGATCGTGCTGGGGGTGCGGAAGTCGGTGAGCACGCCGGCCTCGATGAGTCGGGCGCAGACCGCCCTGGCATCGGACCGGTTGATGCTGACGTGCGCTCCGCGTCGCTCCGCCTGCCTGGGCGAGCCCAGTGAAAAGCCCTGCGGCAGCAGCCATTCGTCAGTCAGCGAGACCACCATCTCGGTCAACGCAACGGCTTTTGCCCGGATCGCTGCGA
>Ga0164307_10000058_pt1 | contig 48970 bp, 39 predicted proteins | sample Whisoiple_243_MG_FD_110214 | JGI IMG/M metagenome (GOLD analysis project Ga0164307, IMG submission 110214) | Soil microbial communities amended with fresh organic matter from upstate New York, USA - Whitman soil sample_243_MG | ecosystem: Environmental > Terrestrial > Soil > Unclassified >...
GGACGGGTGAGCTCGGTCTTGGTGACACGGACAACCGCGGCGATAAACCGAGCACGGTGCCGCGTAAGTTGCACGCGATCGATTTGGGTACCGGTCGAAAGGCCACCGCGTTGACCGTGTCCGGAAAAGGCTCCGCGTGTGCCGTGCTCGACAATGGTGACTTGAAGTGTTGGGGTAACAACCAGTTTGGGCAGCTCGGTACGGGTGACCTCACCAACCGTGGCGACGAACCGGGCAAAATGGGCGATACTTTGAGACCCATTGCGATCGGTACCGGACGAAAGGCCATCAACGTCAGTGCCGGCAGCGACTACACGTGCGTGGTGCTCGACAACTTCAGCGTGAAGTGTTGGGGCGGCAACGCCGTGGGTCGACTGGGCAACGAAAGCACGGCGAACCTACTGGCGCCTGAGCCGCTCGCCAACGTGCCGCTCAAGCGCCGAGCAACTGCTGTCAGCGCATCGTCCGATGGCGTGACTTGCGTGTTGCTCGATATCGGAGCGCTCAACTGCTGGGGTAACATCTGGTTCGTGACCCACGCGGACAATGCCGATTTGGGCGCATCCCCAGGGATCGGGGACTATCCCGGCGAGGTGTTCGGCTTGCCGGCGCTTACCTTCAACGGCGGTTCTCCAGCCCAGGCCCTCATTGCTGGCAGCGTTTCGGCCGCAATCCTCGGTGACGGCTCTCTGCGGCTGTGGGGCACCGGCGCCCTCGGACAGCTCGGGCAGCCCGGCGAATCCTATCTTGGCCTGACTCCCTCGGATCTCGCCGCAGTTCCACCCGTCGATTTTGGACCGAACCGGACCGTCAGAGCAGTCGGTCTCGGTGCGATCCATGCTTGTGCGTTGCTGAATGGCGGGCAAGTCACCTGCTGGGGTGGCAACTCCGATGGGCAGCTCGGCCACGGGAACACCGACACGCTCGACTATAAACCCAAAGAGTTCGAGCCGGTGTACCTCGGCGGGCACAGCGCGCTGCAAGTTGCGACTGGCCACAGCCACTCGTGCGCCATCCTCGACGACGGCACGGTCAAGTGCTGGGGATTGAACTCCGTTGGTCAACTCGGATTGGGTGACATCCGATCGAGAGGCGACACCGGTGGGAAGCTGAGCGACGACACCACCGTCGATCTGGCGTTTTGACTTCGTCGAATACAAGTCACCGGCGCCCGGCGAACTCCGCCGTTCCAGATGGGCAGTCCGAGAGAAAAATCAACCATTGACGCGCGTCGCGTCGCGGGCGACGCGACCGCGAGGTGCTGATGCGTGTTCATGGGGAGGTTTCACCTGGGAGTGCCAGTTGCAGCGCGTGCATTCATTGCGCAACTGGCACTTCGGTTTGGACGACCAGGGAACACGTAGGTCGTCATTTCGGCGGTCGCGAAACGTGACCATTCAAACTCTAGGTTGAGACCATGACTCTTAAATATTGGTTGGTGCTGAGCTCGGTCGGCGCGGTTGCCGGACTTTCGATCGCTTGTTCGTCCAAACTGGACACGTGCCAGGCGAGGCGCACGTGTGCACCGGGCGCGGCCTCGGGTGGGGCAAGCTCCGGCCCGGATGGGGATAGTGCGGGCGACGCAGGCAGCGCTGACCACGGCGGTGCCGGTCGAGGCACTGGGGACAGCGGAAGCGGAGGAGTAACGGCCGACGGTGAGGCCGGTCACAGCGGAGAGGGCGCTGGCTCCGGTGAAGAACCAGCCCTGTTCGGTGCCTGCTCGGTCAAGGGCGCCATCGTGTGTATGGACCACGGCACCGCACAGCGGCTCGCGTGCGATGGGCAAGTTTGGCAAGCAGGTCCCACCTGCGGCGCGAACGAGCTGTGTGATTCGTCGAGCGGAAAATGCGCGAGCACCGTGCCCGAGTGCGCTTCCGCGGCGCCCGGCGCGACTGTCTGTCGTGGCGATACGATTTTGACGTGTGGCCCGGATCGCGTCACGGCCAGTGAAGGAGAGCGGTGCGCGGGCGTCTGTAAACTCGGAGTGTGCCAGTCACCCAGTTGTGGGGACGAAAAAGTCGAAGCCGGTGAAGAGTGCGACAACATGGCCGATCTTGCCTCTGGCGCATGCCTCAAATGCAAAACGGCAAAGTGTGGTGACGGCGCGGTCTACGCGGGTCACGAGCAGTGTGATGATGGCAACTTGGTTTCCGGTGACGGCTGCAGCGCGACCTGCCGGGCGGAACCTGTCGAGCTTGCGGTGGGGCGTGACATCACTTGCGCTCGTTCCTCGACCGGCTTGGTCAAGTGTTGGGGATACAACGGACGTGGCGCCCTGGGTCTGGGTGACAACACCAACCGCGGCGATTCGATGAACACAGTACCGAGCAAGTTGCCCGCGATCGATCTTGGCACCGGTCGAAAGGCCACCGCGATTTCGGCGCGCGGAGGCTCGGTTTGCGCCCTACTCGACAACCGTGACCTGAAGTGCTGGGGCAACAACTGGTTGGGTCAGCTCGGTACTGGAGACAAGAATATCGTGGGCGACGACCCCGAGGAAATGGGTGACAAACTGAAGCCTGTCTTGCTCGGATCCTCAAAAGCGATCGCCGTAAGCGCCGGAGATACTCATACTTGCGTCGTCTTGGACGGTGATGGCGGGCAGGCAAAATGCTGGGGAGCCGAAGAGTATGGGCAGCTCGGCCAAGATCGGCCCGGCGAATTGATCTCCCCCAAGGATCTTCCCGCGATCAAATTGGCGCGGCCAGCGGTTGCGATCAGCGCGTCCAACTACATCAGCGCGAGCAAGGTGGCAGAGTCGGGGGGGGCCAGCTGCGCCTTGCTGGATACCGGAACGGTTCAGTGCTGGGGAGAACGCGACTTCGTGCCTCACTCGAGCACCACCGACCTCGATAGCAGCGCCGGGATTGGCGACTACGCAGGCGAAATGAGTGGAGTTCCAGTGCTCGGTTTTGGCACGGGGCGTGTGGCCAAGTCGATTGTTGCGGGCAACGTGTCAGCCGCGGTTCTGGACGATGGTTCTTTGAGGCTTTGGGGGACTGGCTCACAGTTGGGGCAGCCGAACCTGGGTTCGAACAACATCGGTCTGGTCCCGGCCGAGCTCGCCTCCCTGCCAGCCGTGCAAATCGGCAGCGGCAAAAAGGTAAAATCGATCAGCGTTAGTAAGTCATTCGCCTGTGCGGTCTTCGATGACGGCATGCTCAAATGCTGGGGCTTTGGCAGCAGCGGTGAGCTCGGCCTGGGCGCGACCCTATCCACCACGGACGCGCCGAGCAGCGTTCCGTCGGTCAATCTCGGCGGGGTAGCGGCTCGCCAGGTAGGTACGGGTTTCGATCACACTTGCGCCATCCTCGCTGACGGAAAGCTCAAATGCTGGGGGAACAATTCCAACGGCGAGCTCGGTCTAGGGGATACGAACAATCGAGGTGACGTTGGCGACAAGCTCGGCGACGACACTACCGTCGATCTCACCTTCTGAGCGTAGGACGAGGCCGTTCATTTCTCCACGAACAGCGTCGCCAAGTACTTCTTCGTCAACCGCTTGAACGCCTCTTCCGCCATCGCCTCGTACAAATCCGCGGCGTTGCTCGTGTCGGTAATGGTTCGCAAATCGGGGGCGCGCCAGACCGTGAGCTTGAACACTTGCGCATCCGAATCGCCCGGGATGTCGAACGAGATGCGTGCGATTAAACCAATCCCCGACAGTGCAAATCGCGGCTTCCGGCTCGGAAACGAGCCGGAAAGCTCGACGTGATAGGTGATCAAGAGGGTCGGAACGGTGGGTTTGGATTCGGCTGTGGCGTCGAGCGCAGGGCCGGGCTGCGCATCGACGAGATCACGCGGAAAGTGTGAGGCCAACTCGCTCACCAGCGCGGCGGCCATTGCCGTTTCGCGTGGGGCTTCGTGTGCGTCGTCGAAGAATTGGCCAGGGAGGGTTTTTTCACCGCTGAAGTACGGACTCTGGCGTAGAGATTTCTCGGCCGCGTTCAGGGTTTCGGTCGGTTTGCGTTGGAAGCGAATGGACAGCTGCGGGCCGTTCTTTGCCGTGTAGCGCAGGAGTCGTTCCATGAACGGCAGCAAGCGGGCCTGGTTGGGGGCGAGCGCCGGCTTGAGTTGGCGCAGAGCGGTGTCGATGCGCGTGTTGATCGCGCGGTCGACGTTGGGCGCGAGGAACGAGTAGCGCGCGTACTTGGCCGAGAAGTCTTTGAGCGCCGTGAGGGTACCGGCGGCCTCGGCTTGGCTCAGTTCCTTGAGCAGTGCTTGTTGCAGCGCCGATTCGACTTCGATCTTGATCGGCGAGTTTGGGTGCGAGTCGAGGTAGCGCTCGATGTCGGCGACGTTGCCGCTACGTTGGGCGTCGCGCAGTTCGGCGCGAGGCAACAGCACCGCTTGGACGTCGGGGTTGTGTCCGCCTCGTTCGAGGTAGGTGCGATACGCTTCGGTCGTATCCGCTTTGCGGGCCGCGGCGTACAGCCGGCCCTCACTCAAGTGGTTGCGAACGAGGAAGGCCGCGCCGCCCAGGAGCACCCCCAAAAATAAAGCCATCCAAGGCCAGAATTTGAGCCATTTCGGCAGCTCTTTGCGCAGCGGCTCCGCGGGGGCGAAGGGGTTTTTGAAGCCGTTGTCGATTAGCGGATCGGCCAGTGCTTGTTCGCGCGCGCTCGACACGGGGCCCGAGGTCGCCAATTTGTCGCGCAAGCCGAGCACGGTGGCAGCGGCTTGTTCGGCTTGGGCCGCGTCAGCGGCCGGAAATTCGAAGTGACCACCCTCGAGTTCGACGCGCAGCGCCGAGCGAGCCGCGTCGAAGCGCGCCTCGGTTTGTTCGGTGATGCGGTGCACCGCGAATTCGGGCGAGCGCGCGTCGATGACGCCAATGGGGTACAAGTAGAGCGCGGGGGGATAGGGCACCGCGTACGCCTTCACGTAGCGAGCCACAGCCATGAAGAAGCCGACGGCACCGAGCGCGAAGCACCCCGCATACAGAGCGATGAAGGTGGTGGGCGCGAGGGCGTAGCGGCTGCTCAAATCGCCGAAGCCAACGCGCAGCAGCGCGATTCCGCCGAGCGTCGCGCAGACGCCGAACGCGCTGTACGCGAGGCCTCGCGGGTCGCTCGCCAGCGGACGAATCGCGAGAGGCGCGGGCGCTGCGGCCCCCGCGGTCGTGGCGACGAAGCGCTCTTGAACGGGCCGTGTGAGGCCCCAGAAATCGACTTTAGCCATTGCTTGCCCCCGGCTTCTGCTGCTTTGCGCGATCGACCAGCTCTCGCAATGCTTCGCGCGTGACGCCGAGCCGTTCGGCGGTGCGTTCGGCGAGTGAGGTCGTGGCCACGCCCGGCACGAAGCCGTACGTGGGGTTCTCGTGAGCGTCTAGCTCGACCTGCAGGAATTCCAAGCGTGGCACCGGTCGCTCCTTTTCGAGTCGCGAGGCGAATTGCAGGAAATGGGTAGTGATGAAGGCTTGTGGCTCGAGCTCGGCCAGCAGTGAAACCACGAGCTCGAAGATCTCTTCGCCCTCGGACGGATTGGTCCCGGAACAGAGCTCGTCCAGAATGACCAGGCTGCCGAAGCGCAGCTGTTCGAACATGCGGCGGATGCGCAAGAGTTCGATGCCCAATCGCCCTTCTCGCTGATCCGAGCTGGCCTCGTGCGTGAGTGAAACGAAGAGCCCATGCCGTACCCTCAGGCTAGCGCGTCGCGCGGGTACGAACGAACCCGATTGTCCGAGCAACTGCGCGAGCGCTAGTGCCTGGAGCAAGCGCGTTTTGCCGCCGGAGTTCGGGCCAGTGATCACCACCAGCGCGCGTTCGCCCGCCGCGATCTTCGCGCTCTTGGGTGGCCGTTCCTCGAGCAACAAAAAGGGATTGAAAAGCCCCTCGAGCTGGCTTTCAGCCTCGGTCTGGGCGTGGAATTCGGGCAAGCACATCTCGAGCCCGTTGCGGTTCGCGAGCTGCCGCAGGGATAAACTTGCCAGATAAAACTCCATGTCGACCAGCAACTGGAACAGCGAGATCACGCAATCCTGAACACCGTCGAACGCTGCGTTGGCGAGCCGACCGAGCAGCTCCGCCTCGCCGAAGCCGTAGCCTCGCAGCCAGAGCGTGAGTTTGGTGAGTAAACGCGCAAACCGCGTGCGGTAAAATGGGTTCTCGTGGTTTTCGCCCGCGCGTATTATTTGAAAGCTGCGCAGCTCTCCATCATAGCCAACCTTGACCCGGAGTTCGATCGTCGCTCGATCACTTTCATGATCCAGCAGATTGACCAAGGTTTGGTAAGCCGGCTTCCGTTGCTCTTCGAGCGCGAACTCTCGAATACGTGCGAGGCCGGGGCCGGCTCCCTCGAAAGCCGTCGCAAGGTCGTCCAAGAGCTCGCGTACGCAGCGTAGGATGTCGATGCGTCGCCCGATTGCGTCATACCGCTTGCCACGATCGGGCGCCTCCAAGCGCTGGACCAAGCCGCGGAGCTTCACCGCCAGCCGGCCAAGCTCCTCGGCCCGCTCGGGCGCAGCGCTCAGTTCACGCAAAAGCTCGGCGCGAAATTGGGTCACGCGCAGATCACTCGGGGGCTGCGCGATCAAACGCAGCAGATGACCGCGCTCGGGTACGTACTTTTGACCCCCGACGTGGATCGACAAGCAACGCGTCACGAAGTCGCTGAGGAACAGCTCTCGCGCGAAGCAATCACTGGCAAACTCGCTCGCGCCGAAGTCCGCGCGTTCCCAGATCTTGCTGAAGCTCTCGGAGGTGCCGCCGGTCGCGAATGCGAAGGTCAGGGCCTCGCGCAGTGCTCGTGCGTCGAGTCTTCTCTGCGGCTCGGGATGGAGCAAGTCGGGGACGGAAATCATCAGCGGCGAACGCGAGTCAATTCCTACCGGGGGAAAAGCGACGCTCGAGCAAGTGTCCGCGCGCACGACTCATGGTCTCGAAGCGTATCACGCGCTTGGGCGAACCAGGCAACCGCACCGCGCTGCCTTCGCGCGGCGCAGCGACCGGCCAGGACCGCGACACTGTTATTTTGGGCGTTCGCTGCCCGACCAGCCGATCTCGCGAGCGGTGAGCGCGCCCACGCCGAGCTCTGCCAATGAATCCGGCGGGTGTTCGGCCCCCGGCGCGACGACGAGGTTGCGCGTCATCACCTCCGCGTAACGTTGCGGATAGAGTGGCACTCGCTCGGGCTCGACCAGGCCGTCTGGAATCAGGGTCAGACCGTTGGCATCGTACTTGTCGCTTGCGCCGAGCGTGTGAAAGAGCTCGTGCGTGACTACGAACAATGCGAGATCGATGGTGGTCACAGCGAGCTCGATGCGGGCAATGCCAACGCGGCCACCGAGCTCACTCGACCCTTCGACGAAGCTGAGCGTGCTGTCATGCGGAGCGCGGAGCAGCAGGTAGATGCGCGAGTCGAAGCGTTGCGTGTGTAAATCGCTGCCGACGTCTACCGCGTGGGTCCAGCGCCAACGCTCGTACGTGTGTCGAGCCAGGCTGAGTATCGTCGCGTCCGGATCGGGAGGTGGCGGACGGTCGACTGTCACCGGGCCGAAGAGCGTGAAATGAACCGGCCGATGGAGCTGTCCTCCATGGCGGCGATATTCGTTCTCCAAGCGCTCTTCCAACGCGGGGAAGCGCGCCTGCAACGCCTGGACGACCAGGGGCTCCACGGCGCCCAATTGCACGAAGGCCACAGCCACCTCGAGCGGTCGCTGCCATTCGTTGCGCGCGCGGCGCGAGTGGATTTCATGCCAAGCCCAGGCAAGCGTGGCCGTAAGCAGCCCGATCAGGATCGCCAATCGCAGGCGTGAAGCGACGGTGCGGTTTCCATCAGTGGCCCTCATTCCCCGCTGAACGCTCGATTCTCGGTTGGCATGGTATCGCATCATAGCTTGGAATCAGGCCATTCGAGCGCGGGGTTTCTCTTCACTGACGTTCGAGAGTACCCTCGACTGTCAGTGGACGAGCCAAAGGTCGTGCAGCGCGGGGAACCGCCAACGCAGGCGGCGGAGCTTACCGCTCCCTCGCTGCCGGCGTCGCTCGGACGACACGAGCTGTCCGATCCGAACGCCTTTCTCGACGCGATCATCGAGAATATCCCGCACATGATCTTCGTGAAGGACGCCGAGCGGCTCGCCTTCATTCGCTTCAACCGTGCGGGGGAGGAGTTGCTCGGGCTACCGCGCAGCGCGCTCTTGGGCAAGACCGATCATGATTTCTGGCCACCCGAGCAAGTCGAACACTTCATTCGCAAGGATCGAGAGACCTTGGCCGGCGGCAAGCTGCTGGAAATCGACGAGGAACCCATCCAAACGGCGCGCGGATTGCGCTGGCTGCGAACCAAGAAGATCCCGCTGCGCGACAGCGCGGGTGTGCCACGTTTTCTCTTGGGAATTTCCGAGGATATCACCGAGCAAAAACTCATTTATGAGGAGCTGAAGCGCACGCGTGAAGAGCTCGAGCTGCGGGTCATCGAGCGCACGGCGCAGCTCTCGGGGTTGAACGACGAACTCTCGCAAGAAGTCGCAGAACGCAAGAGTGCCGTGGAGGCGCTGCGCAAGAGCGAGGAGCAACTTCGCCAGGCGCAAAAGATGGAAGCCGTGGGGCTCCTTGCGGGCGGCGTCGCGCACGACTTCAACAACCTGCTGACGGTCATTGCGGGCTACGCCGAGGCGCTGCTCAACGACGCGGCCACCGCGCCAGCCATGAAAGACGACCTGACGCAGATTAGCCGTGCCGCCGAACAAGCGGCCACGCTGACACGGCAGCTCTTGGCGTTCAGTCGCCGGCAAGTATTGAACCCCGAGGTCTTGGACCTCAACGCCCGCATCAGCGAGCTCGAGAAGATGTTGCGCCGACTGATCGGCGAGAACATCGTTCTCGAGGTTCAGCTTTCCGCGAAACCGGCTTTGATCAAGGTGGATCCTGGTCAGATCGAGCAAGTGATATTGAATTTGGTCGTCAACGCCCGGGACGCGATCGAAGGCAGCGGGCGAATCTCGATCGAGTCCTCGCATGTGGATTTGAATGACGCCGAGCGCGGGCTGAGCTCGTGCGTCATGCTCACGGTCAGCGACACGGGGCAGGGCATGGATGAAGCGACTCGCGCGCGCATCTTCGAGCCGTTCTTCACGACCAAGGAGCGTGGGCGGGGGACGGGCCTCGGGCTGGCGACCGTGTACGGAATCGTGGAGCAGAGCGGCGGCACGATCACCGCACAGAGTGAGCCGGGGGTGGGTTCGACGTTCAAAGTCTATCTGCCTGCAGCGCTGGGCGAGGCGTACGAACCAACGGTCGCGCGCGCACAACCCTCGGTTGCTGTGACCGCGCCGATCCGCGTGTTGCTGGTCGAGGACGAGGAGATGGTGCGCTCGGTCGCACGACGCGTGCTCGAACAACACCAGATGCGCGTCGTGGAAGCCGAAAATGCTAGCGTGGCTTTGACCCTCTTTCACGAACATCCGGCCGACTTCGATGTCGTCGTGAGCGATGTCGTGATGCCTGGTATGAACGGTCCCGCGTTGGTCGAGTTGCTCTTGTTGATGCGACCCGACTTGAAAGTCCTGTACATGTCCGGCTACGCGAACGACGCGCTCGTGAACCACGACGTGGTGGAACGCGGGTTCGTGTTTCTAGAAAAGCCGTTCGCGCCCCTCGAGTTGGTGCGCAACGTACGCGAACTCGCCGCGCGGGCCGCCTCGGAAGCCGCACAGGCTGCGCAGGCGACGCTCAGTTCAGGCTCGGGCCGACGATCTTGAACCAGAGCGAACGTTTGGAACCGCATTGCCGACAGCGAAGCTTGGTTTCACGCAACCGAACGCCGTTTTTGACGTGCGCCGAGTGCTCGACCAGCTCGTGATTCGCGCCACACAATGGACAAGGCATGCTGAGCGCGTGGCTCTCGATGACTGCGGCCGAGGCGGCGGCGAGTGGGCGCTCGGGGTTGCCGCCGGGCTCCAACGTGAACAGCCGCTCGCGGTCTTCCTTCAAGCGGCCGCTTTCTCTCTCTTGTTCGCGTCGCACGGTTCGTGCGCTTCGTTTTGGCGCGCGTTTGGCCATTGTCGGGAGTACCTCAGACTGCATCCAACAAATAGCGCAATCTGCCGACGATGACATCGATCGCCTGAGCATTTTCGCCGCCCTCTGGCACGATCAGGTGGGCATGCTGCTTACTCGGTGCGACGTGCAAATGATGCATCGGTCGCACGCTGCCGTAGTACTGCTGCTCGACCGAATGTAGGTCCCGGCCGCGATCGACGACGTCGCGACGGATACGACGCAGGAGCCGGATGTCGTCGTCCGTGTCGACGAACAAGCGAAGGTCGAAGCGATTCCGCAATTCAGGGACCGCGAAGAGCAAGATGCCTTCGACCACCACCACGTGGCAGGCTGGCACGGCCACCGTTTCGGCGCGCCGCGTGTGGGTAGCGAAATCGTACTGTGGGCATTGCACGCTACGACTCTGACGCAGTTCGTCCAAGTGGCTGGCGAGGAGCGCGTTGTCCAGCGCCGCTGGCTCGTCGTAGTTGATCGCCTCGCGCTGCTCGGGCGTGTAGCCGGTGCGATCCAGGTAGTACCAATCGTGCGAAATCAGCGTCGAGTTTCCGCCCAGCGCTTCGCGAATCTTATGGGCGAGGGTGGTCTTCCCGCTGCCCGTGCCGCCCGCGATTCCGAGCAGCAGCGACCGCGACGCACCAACCTCGAACAAGCTCGCTCGTCCCATGACCGCCACTATACTCGCCCGAGCGATCCTCGCGATTTTCCGAATGATTTCAGGTAGGGTTACAGACCCGTGACAGATCAGTGGCTGGTTTTCGCCGGGTTCGCTCTGGCGGTCGTTGTCGTGGCCGGGCTTCTGCGCCTGGTGCCGCAAGCGCCGCGTCGTCGCTTGCGGCGTTCGGTCATTTTGCTCGGCTTCTATGCCGCGACCCTGGTGGTCAGCATGGCCCTGCATTGGACGACCGCTCCTGGACTCGTTGCCGGCCTGTTGGTCGCCGGCAACGTGCTCCAGTTGCTGTTGGTCATCAACTTGGCTGCGATCGGCCTTTTCGACCTGCTGCTACGCGCGCTTCGCGTCGACTACCCCGACATTCTGCACGACGTGATGGTCGGCGCTGCCTACGTGGTGGCGCTCGGCGTGCTCATGCACCGGGCAGGCGTCAACTTGACGAGCATCGTCGCGACGTCCGCGGTCGTCACCGCGGTGATCGGCTTGTCCTTGCAGGCTACACTGGGCAACGTCGTCGGTGGCATCTCTCTCCAGCTCGATGACTCGATCAACGAAGGTGATTGGATCGAACTCGATAACAAGACCCAGGGTGAAGTCAAAAAGATTCGCTGGCGTCACACGGTGATCGAGACGCGCGACTGGGACACCCTGATCATCCCCAACGGCCAGCTGATGACGCAGTCGATCCGGGTGCTCGGCAAGCGCAGCGGTCAGCCCGTGCAGCGGCGAATGTGGGTATATTTCAACGTCGACTTCCGCTTCGCGCCGGCCGACGTGATTCGCGTCGTCGAAGAGGCGTTACAAGGCGCACCTTTGCAGGGCGTCGCGCGTGAGCCCAAACCTCACTGCCTGTGTCACGACATGGCGCGCGACAACAGTGACAGCGTCTGTTACTACGCTGCGCGCTACTGGCTGACGGATTTTTCGCGCAATGACTCGACCAATTCGCTGGTGCGTCAGCGAATCTACGCCGCCCTGAAGCGCGCGCAGATCCCGCTCGCGATCCCCGCGAAGACGATCTTCGTGTCGCAAGACGACACCGAGCATCGCGATCGCAAGCGCGCGAGAGAGCTGGACTCACACCTGTCGGCGCTGGCGGCGATCGACCTGTTTCAGAACCTGTCCGAGGACGAGCAGCGAACGCTGGCGATGTCGGCCCGGCTTGCGCCCTTCAGTCGAGGTGAGGTCATCACCCGCCAGGGTGCGAAGGCGCATTGGCTGTACGTGCTCCTGAAGGGCAGCGCTGCCGTGCGCGTGAGCACTTCGGACGGTGAGGAGCGCCAGGTCGCGGTGCTCGAAGCACCGAATTTTTTCGGCGAAATGGCGCTAATGACCGGTCAACCCCGTGAAGCGACCGTGATCGCCCAAGACGAAGTGCAATGCCTGCGTGTGGACCGCAAGGATTTGGAGGGCATCATTCAGCACCGCCCTGAGATCGCCAGCGAGATCTCCGGCGTGCTCGCCAAGCGACGTGTCGAGCTCGCCGCGGCGCGCGAGGGCTTGGATTTGGCCGCGAAAAGCCAGCGACTGAGCAGCGAACAGAGCCGTATCCTGCATTCGATACGTGACTTCTTCGCGCTCCAAGATGACAAGTAGGCGATGGTATTCGTTAAGACCCTTTCGTTATACATCGCGCGCGAGTCCGCTTGATTTTGCGTGGGCGTCGCGTGCTGGGCGTGGCAGACGTGCTATCCCTGCGCTACAAGCGGTCCCTTAAAATTTGCGGCTAAGTAACGTTTCCGGAGTGTGGATGAAGAACTTGCGAAGTGCGGGCGGGCTGTTGGCGATCAGTGCAGCGCTCTCCTGCGCGACAGCGATCAACCAAGACATCTCGGGTACCGCGCCACCCCCGTCTGAGGCAGGTTCTGATGCTGGCGGCGGTGCGGGTCTCGCTGAAGAGGGCGGCGCTCCGGGAGCGGGTGCACCGCAGGCAGCGGGTTCACCGGGGACCGCTGGCAAAGGTGAAGCGGGCAAAGGGAGCGGCGGCAGTGGTGGTAAGTCCGGCGGTACTGCGGGTGCCACTGGTAAAGGCGGCAGCGGCGGTACCGTGGGTACCGGCGGATCGGCGGGCTCAAGCACGGGTGGTAAAGCTGGAACTGGTTCCAGTGGCGCTGGCGGCGGCATCGCCGGTTCAGACGGCACCGCCGGCGGAGCGACCACTGGATTGTGCGACAACCCGACGGACGTGACCGGTGGCCCGACCGGAAACACCGGGAACTTCAATACTTTAGAAGCAAAGTGTTTCCGCACGAAGTCGACTTTCAACCATATCGACTGCTCGAACTTCCAAGGTCGGACGCTGAAAGTGAACGGCGCGACCACGATGTGCGGGGCCGCGGGAACATACGCCCCCACCGCAGACGGTTACACCTACCTTGAAGGAAGCGCCGGCACCAACCTGTCTGCCAGCATCTTTTGGTACACTAGCTGACGAAGCGCACCAGGCCGCTGAGCTCGTGCATCGCGACCTGGGTCTTCAGCGCGTTCGTTACTTCGAGATCGCCGCCTTCAAAGTCGCAAACTGCGCTTTGAAGTTGGCCGGGGTGACCTTCTCGAAGGCTTCGTCCTCGAAGTCTTGAGGCGTCGGCACCGCTTTCTCGTCGACCGCTACCGGTGGAGGTGTGGCGGGCACTTCAGGGGTCGTGGGTAGCGGCGCGATCACGGCGGACGGCACAGCGACCGGGGTTGCGGATGGAGCGGCCTCGGTGTCCTTCTTCTTCAGCAGGTTCTTGCAGCCGCCGAGTTCGATGAGAGAGCTCGCGAGCAACAAGGCATAGAACGGGCGCAGATTCATTTGGCAGCTCCGGCGGCGGGGGCAGCGGTGGGAAGCGCGCCGCTGCGCAGGGCATTCAGCGCGTCCGAGCTGCGAGTTTCTTCCTTGGTGATCAACGCATCCACACTCTTGGTGAAGACCGGATCTTTTTCACCGAGGGCACGAATGCGCTGCAAATAGGCCAGACGCTGCGCGTGCAGCTTCAGCTCATCCGCAGCGCGCGGGTCAGTGAGCACGTTGCCCCAACGCGACTGCATGTCCACGAACTCGGCGTGCCGGCGGTCGGGACGGCTCTTGCGCAGAGCCTCGATATCGAGCGCGATCGCTGCGGTATCGGGGTGCACGGCTGCGGCGGGAGCGGCGCTGCTGCTGGTGGCGGGCGCAGCGCTGGCTGCGGCGCTTGCGGTGGCTTTGGGCGGAGCGGCGCTTGCCGTCGTGGTTGGGACGGCCGTCGTCGTCGCCGTCGCGGTGGGCCGCGGGGGCGTGGTTGCTGTCGTCGTCGGGGCCGGAGGAGTCGTCGGTGCGGGCGTAGGGGCCGTCGTTGGGGCCGTCGTTGGGGCAGTAGTCGCTGTGCCCGCAGCTGCAGCGGCACGAGCGCGCGCCGCGGCTTGAGCTGCTTGCATTTGCTTCTGACGAGCTTGCTGAGCGGGCGTGAGCGTCTGGGCTAGCGCCAGGGGCGTGATGCTCGAGGCACCGAGCAGCGCGACGGTTGCGATTATTCGAGTCTTGTTCATGTCTGACGTTCAGTTCTGGGCAGAGGTGCAAGCGAGTTTGGCGCAAGTTCCGTCGATCCACGGTTTGGGTGAACCGCTCGACGGAATGTTGGTTGAATCTGCCCATGCGCCGGGATTGTCGACTTCGTCGGGCGAATCAGCCATGCAGTTCAATACTTGGGCGGTGACAGGTGTCATGTCATCGGGCGGCCACTGGAAGAAGCTCGGGTCAGCGCTTTGACCCAACGAGGACCCGCAGGCGCGCACCGCGTCGCGCTTGACCAAGCCGTTCATGCGCTCTTTTTCGATACATCCGAGCACCGCCTCCATTTGGCCCGAGCCATCGAGCGTCGAGCTCAAGCAGTAACCGCCGCTGATGTCCGGATTTTTCTCGTCTTCAAGAACGCATTGTTCCCACTCTGGTGCGCACAATTGGTTTAGACAGCCAGTACAATCCGTCGGGTCGATCCCGACGCCAGCGCCGCCTTCTCCACCCTCACCGGCCCCACCCGGCGACGCACCGCCGTCACTCGGCGCGGCTCCACCATACCCCGCCGTGTAGCTCGCGCCGCCATTCGACGATGACGAACCAGCCGTGCTCGATGCGCCGCCACTCGATGCGCCGCCGCTCGATGCGCCGGCGTTGGACGAACCCGGACAAACACAGTCGCCGTAAGTGCCGTCATCTTGGCAGGTCTGAGAACCGGTGACGCCGTTGCAGGCGGTGCAATCCTTCTTGTTGCCAGGCGTGCAGCCGTTGGCGTCGTCGTCCGTGCTCTTGATCGTACAGTTGGTGACAAAGAGGCCCACGGACGCAACGCCCACCAAAAGCTTCCACATCGAACGCTTGCTGTTCATCGATAAAATCCTCCTCGGGTTAGGTTCCCCGGACCAAAGTCGCCGCCGCAATAAGCACCCAGAGACAAACCTCTGAGGGCAGTACTCTTATACGAAAGAGCCCGAATTGGATCCCCTAACTTGGACGGATTTTTTACCTACAAGTACGCTATTGCAGCGGCGAAAGCTCGGAGATGAGGCCGATGCTTTTATGCCTGTTTATGCCGAAAGCGGAATTGAGACTGGCTCAATGCCCGGCCAATGAGCGCAAAATAGCTAGTCGCTGAGCGCTTCGTCGACCAAGCGCCGCGCCTCTTCGAGCTTGGGATCGCGCGGCCGCAGCGCTCGAGGGGCGGTCGCTCCTGCGGTCAACGCGGCCTCCAGCTCCTCGATCGTCGTGGCCGACTCGGCGGTCGGCGCGCGGCGCAACTTGCCCCCAAGCCATCGCCCGAGCCACGAGCTCGTTTCTCGCAACTGAAACTCGCCGCGTGCTACGGGCGCAGGATCTGCCCGCAGAGACCGTACGACAGCGGGGTTCGAATCAGCCCACGCCGTCGCTTCGGCGAACGCTTCTTGTTGGGTCGCGGACAAGTGCTTACTCACCTTGCTCAGCGTCTGCTCGCTGACCGCCGCTGACAGCGCGAGCACGAGCGCGACCTCGGTCGGACCCAGCGCCGTGGTGCGCGCGATCGACGGCCCTCCGCACGACTTTCGGTAAATGTGCGAGCCTTCGAGCAAAAGCACGCCGTAACCCAAGGCAATCGCCGTCACATCGACAGCCAAATTCAAGGGCATTCGTGGCGGTGCGTCGGCCTCGCGCAGCACGGCCAGCGCGACTGCTTGGCAGAGCCCAGAGCCCAGCGCCACGGGTGACGAGACCTCATTGGGCAGCACGTTGACTTGCCAATGCTCGCCCGCGTCGACTAACCGCTGCACAGGCTCCGACTCGGGTTCGGCCTGCGTGGGGCCGCAGCTCCCGCAGGCGCCCGTGCCACAACTGCCGGCAGGCTCACCCCAAAATCGAGCCACGAGGGCCATGTCCGCGAGACCCGCGTGTTCGAGCAAGCGATCGAGCATGCGCTGCACGCTCGCTTCGTCCCCCGTGAACACGTCGGGAAAGAACTCGCCATTCGGCAACACGAGCGCGCGCTCCGTCGACATCAAGTCGAGGCGCTCCACCACTTCCGCATACGCCGCCACCAAGCCGTGCCTGACTTCGCTGTTCGGGAGTTCCATACGGAGTCGAAGGTTACCACGCTCCGCGCACGGCGGCCCGGGTCTCGCCGATCGTCACCTCGGCCGCGTTCTCGACGCCGATTTTCTCGGGAACTTGCGGGGAAGAGTGGCCTGCGCGGCGTTTTGCACGCATTCTCCCGCACCAAGTCATGCCCAGCCCCACAGTCGCACTCTTCGATATCGATGGCACTCTGATCGTCACCGGGGGCACCGGACGGCGCTCCGTGAACCGCGCGTTCCTCAAGATGTACGGTCGCGCGGACGCGTGTGATTCGTTCGGGTTCGATGGCATGACGGATCGCTTGATCGCGCGCATGGGGCTGGAAGCCATCGGGGTCGAAGCGACGGAGGAAGCGATCGATGCTTGGCTCGCGGAGTATCTGATCGCGCTCGAGGACGAGGTGTCGCGCGCGGACGGCGCGAGCTTCCGGCTGCTACCGGGGATGCAGGAGGCGATCGCGGCGGCGCAAGGTGCGGAGATGGCCGTTGGGCTCGGCACGGGAAATGTGCGTGAAGGCGCGCGCATCAAGCTCGAGCGCGTGGGCGTGCATCACCACTTTCGTTTCGGCGGCTTTGGGTGTGATGCCGAGGCGCGCCCGGAGGTGATTCGCTTGGGAGCCGAGCGCGGTGCCGAGCAGCTCGGCGTGCCGCTCGCGAGTTGTCGAGTGGTCGTGATCGGCGACACGCCGCGCGACGTTCATGCAGCCCGGGCGATCGGCGCGGAGTGCATCGGCGTTGCGACCGGACGCTATTCGGTTGCGGATTTACAGGCCAGCGGCGCTCATTACGTATTCGCGGATTTCTCGCACGCGGCAGCAATTGGCGCCTTGCTCGCCGTGTAGAACCGGTTCCAGGTTTTGAGCCCGCATCCGAGCTCCGGGATGAACCCCCAGAATTCACGCTCGAAAATGCCAACACTTGCCTTCTGCACCACAATCCGTAGATAGACATTCCCATGAAGATTCCCCACCACCTGCTACCGGTTCCAGGTGCGTCGCTGAAGCGACTCGGGCTCGCTGCGTCGTGCCTGTTGGTTGCTGCGTCGCTCTTTGCTTGCACCCCGTCCGAGGGCGGCACGTCCGCCGCCAACAATCCGTCGGGTTCGACTGGTCCCAAGCACAAGAGCGACGATCCCGGTGATGACGGTCCGCTCACGCCGGCCACTCAGCCGCCGAAGGCGACCGGCAATCCGCTGCAAGGCGTGAAGCTGTGGGTCGATCCGAACTCGAACGCGATGCTCCGCGCCAACAGCATCCGCGCCAAAGAGCCGGAGAAGGCCGCCATTCTCGACAAGATCGCCAAGCAACCGCAGGCGCTCTGGCTCGGTGAGTGGAACAGCAACATCTACCGGACGGTCGAGTACAACATCGAGCAGGCCAAGGCCGAGGGCGCGACCGCCGCGTTCATCGCCTACAACTTGCCGCATCGTGACTGCGGTCAGGAATCGGCCGGTGGTCTCAAGACCGCGGATCACTACAAGCATTGGATCCGCCGCATCGCAGCCGCCACCCACAACGACAAAGTGATCTTCATCCTCGAGCCCGACGCGATCGGCCTGTTGAAGAAGGACAATTGCCTCTCCGAAGCCGAGCAAACCGAGCGCCTCGCGCTGATCAAAGACGCCGTTTGGGTGCTGCGCAAGAACCCGAACGCGATCGTCTACATCGACAGCGGCCACGCGCATTGGGAACCGGCCAATGTCTTCGCCGAGCGCCTCAAGCCAGCGGGCATCGAGGACGCGAATGGCTTCGCGCTGAACGTCTCGAACTACGTGACGACCGAAGAGAACACGGCCTTCGGCAAGAAGATCTCCGCGCTGGTCGGCGGCGCGCACTTCATCATCGACACCAGCCGCAACGGCGCTGGTTCGGCCGCGGACAACGCTTGGTGCAACCCGCCCGGTCGAAAGATCGGTAAGCCCCCGACCACCGAGACCAGCGATCCGCTGATCGACGGCTACCTCTGGCTCAAGCGCCCGGGTGAGTCCGACGGCGAGTGCAACGGCGGGCCCAAGGCCGGCGTGTTCTGGATCGAGCAAGCGCTCGAAATGGCGAAGTGATTCTGCGCCACGCCCGATTCGCCTAGCTCCGCTTCCCGGAGCACTTCGAAAAAGAAAACGCCCCGAGCCGATGCTTGGGGCGTTTTTCTTTGGGGAAGGGGCGTTCGCGATCCAGCCGCGCACCTCGTAGGGCACGCTGTTGCCGCGAAGCTCACGGGCTTCGCAGGTACGCGCGCCAGCCGCCGAAATCAGTGATGTCCGTCGCGCCGTCGAGGGCGATGGGCTCGCAGCCGAAGCCGTGCACCTTGCTCCCGTCTTCCAGGATGCAAGTGCCGATGGTCATCGGCGCGGGCACGCCTTTCATGAATTGGCCGAAGGCTTCGGCGGTGAGTTCCCAAACTTCGACTTCGATCGCGCTGCCGCCGGAGCCGACACGCACCAGGCCCGGCTTGGGCGGCACCGTGTTGGGCAGCGCATAGAGCCGATATTGCGGGGCCGTCTTGCATGCGCGCACGAGCGTGCCCGACAGCTCGGTCAGTTGTTTGTTGAGAGGCTGACCACTCAAGTGTGCGCCCACCACCGAGAGCAGCATATTCCCCGGCCGCGGCGAGCGCGTCTCCGGAGCGGGCGGCAGAGGCGCGAAAGTCTTGCCGAGTGTGCCGGCCACGTCGCGCTGAAAAGCATCGCCGATCGCGGCGAGGTAGGCGTCGGCATCGCGCTTGCCGAAGAGGGTGATGCCGAAGGGCAAGCCATCTGCGCGCAAGTCCGAGGGCACGGCGAGCGCCGACAAATCGAGCAGGTTGGCGAAGTTCATCAGTGCGCCGAGGCGCGAGTTGAGTCCGATCGGATCGGCTTCCACTTCGCTCACTTTGGGGAAGAACGGCGTAGTCGGAACGATGAATAGATCGATGTTGGACCAAGCCGCGCGCGTGCGCCGGGCGTGCTCCGCGAGCGTCTGCAAGCCGACGAACGCGTCCGTGGCCGTGAAGCCCTCGGCGCGGCTGAGCACCTTCGTGATTACGGGCAACACGCCTTTCGGGTTCTTGCTCAAAATGCTTTTCACCGAGGCTGCGCGCTCGGCGACGAACGCGCCCTCGTAGAGCATTTGTCCCGTCGCGTGGAAGGGCTCGAAATCGATTTCGACCGCGATGCCGCCGAGCCGCGTCAGTCGCTCGACGGCACGCTCGAAATCAGCGCGTGTGCCGCCGTAGTCGAGCTCCTTGAGGTACGCCGCGCTCGGGACACCGAAGCGAAACGAGGCTGGCGCATCGCCCGGCAGAAAGCGCACGCGATCCGCGTCCGGACGGGAATAAGCGTCGCTCTTGTCTGGACCGGCGGCGATCTCGGCAACCTGACCCGCGTCGTGGACGGTGAGCGCGAAGACGGACACGCAATCGAGGCTGCGACACGCGGGCACGACACCGCTCGTGCTGAGCAAGCCACGAGTCGGCTTGAGGCCGACCAGATTGTTGAACGACGCGGGAACGCGGCCCGAGCCTGCCGTGTCCGTGCCCAGCGCGAAGCTGACCAACCCCGACGATACTGCGACTGCGGAACCAGAGCTCGAGCCGCCTGGAATGCGTTCGGCGTCGAACGGGTTCTCGGCGACTCCATACGGCGATCGCACGCCGACCAGACCCGTTGCCAGCTGATCGAGGTTTGCTTTTCCGATCACGAACGCGCCGGCGGCAAGCAACCGTTCGACCACGAAGGCGTTGGCGGTCGGCACGTACGCAAAGCCGGGACACGCGGCGGTGGTCGGCATGCCCGCAACGTCGATGTTGTCCTTCACTGCGAACGGTAAGCCGTACAGCGGCAGGGCTTCACCCGCGGCCTTGCGTCGCTCGAGGATGCTCGCAGCTGCGAGCAAGTTCGCTTTCGATTCGAGGTGGATCCAGACGTGCTTGGCCAGGCTTGCTTGCCAGGAGTCCGCGAGCCGCTCGACCAGCCCGGTCGGAGTGAGCGTGCCGGCCGCATAGCGCGCGCGTAGAGAATGAAAATCGAGACTGGAATCGCGCTCGCTCTGAGGCATCGGCGGGAGCATCTCTGCGCCACTGTTTCGTCTGCGTGTCGGCGCCCAGTCGCGTTCGAAAATATCGGGATTCGTTCGGTAATTTGCGATAGCTGGCCACTCTCGCCACCCTTCGAGTGGGGTGTTAGCGTGACCGACGCTGGAATCAGTCCAGTTTCGAGGAGCGCCGCGTGAAGAGCAATCGAGACGTTGCTGAGGCCCCGGCTCAGCCAGTGCAGGTGATCGAAACCATCCCGGTGCGAGCCGACAACCGGGTCAGCGCCGCGGAGATCGCCGCCGAGGGGATCCCAACGCCGCCCCACTTGCGCATCTTCCCCGAGCTGGGACGCGGCGGCATGGGCCGGATTCACCCGGCTACCGATCGCAATCTGCTCCGGCACGTCGCGCTCAAGCGCTTGGATCGCGAGCTGGCCAAAGTCCCGATGTACAAAGACGGCTTCATCGCCGAAGCACAGATGACGGGGCAGCTCGAACATCCGAACATCGTGCCGGTGCACGAGCTCGCGGTGTCCGCAGAAGGCGTGCCCTACTTCACGATGAAGCTGGTGCAAGGGATCAACTTCGATACGTGGCTACGTGATCCGTCACACGCGGTGGGCTCGACCGAGCGCTTGCAAGAGGGGCTCGAAATCTTCCTCAAGGTTTGCGATGCCGTCGCCTACGCGCATCACCGCGGGGTGATCCATCGGGATTTGAAACCTGAAAACATCATGGTTGCCGGCTTCGGTCAGGTTTACTTGATGGATTGGGGCCTGGCGCGACTCACCAAGACTCGCCCGGCTTCCGGCTCTCGCGCGCAAATGGAGGCGCCCGGCGCGGTCGGCACACCTACGTTCATGGCGCCGGAGCAAGCGCGGGGCAACCCCGAAGAGATGGACGAGCGCAGCGATATCTTTGGGTTGGGGGCGATCCTGTACGAAATCGTCAGCGGCAAGATGCCGTACGGCTCGTCCATGAACGCGGACTACGTGCTGGCGCGCGCCGTCGAGGGCAAGGTCGTGCCGATTGACGAAGCGACGGTCGGGATCGGCGTTTCCAAGCGGATTCGCAGCATCGTGGCCAAGGCCGTGGCCGTGAAACCGGACGATCGCTATCAGACGGTGGTCGAGCTGCAGAACGACGTGCGCGGGTTCCTGCAAGGAGGCCTGCACTTGCCGCGTAAGAGCTTCGCGCCCGGGGCGATGATCATCCACGAGGGTGAAGTGGGCGAGGAGGCTTACATGATCGTGAGCGGTACGTGCCGCGCGCAGCGCAACCGCGACGGCCAACAAGAAACGCTGGGCACGATGACCGCGGGCGACGTATTCGGCGAGATGGCGTTGTTGCTTGCTGAACCGCGTGCCGCAAGCGTTCAGGCCATCGACCAGGTGACCGTGCTCGTGCTCGATCAGGCGACGATGACCGCCGGCCTCGGCTTCGATGGCTGGACGGGCGCCTTGGTGCGCGCGCTCGCTCATCGCTTCCGAGCGCTCGAGCAACAGATGCGCGATTCGGGGATCAGGCGGAGCTAGTCGCCGGCGTGGGCCGCGCTGTGCGCAGCCGCGCGCACAGCCAGAGCGGCAACCAAAGCGGAAAGAGCACTGGAATGGCCTCGGCCAGCTGAGCGAGACCGCGAGCGCCAGAAGCGCGCCGTCCATTGCGATCGGTCACGTAGAAAGAGGGCCCGGGTGTCGCCGGCGTGAGCGACTTGCGCTCGAAGCGCGCGCACCAATCCGAAAGTGCCACGAAGCGCGCGAGCCACTCGCCGAACCGATTGCCGCCGACGTACTCGAAGCGCCGCTGCCGCACCTCCGGCACGACGAACGCGAGGTAAGACGCGACCATCAGCCAGCTGAACAGCTCCACTTTCGCGCTGAGCTCGATCGAAATGTGGAACACCACCCCGAGCCACAAGGCCAATCGGCGGACGCGCGGAAACCAGATCCCGAGCGCAATGAAGAGTTCGCTTCCGATCGCAGCTTTCGCCGCGAGACTCGCGAACCAGGAGGAACTCAGGAGCGCAATCGACCACGAGGGAAGGGAGACCCCATGTCGTGCAAAGACTTCGGGGGTACGAAGAAAGCGCAGCAAGAGCACCTGCCCGCCGCGCCAATCAGCGTCGAAGAGCTTGCCGCCGGCAGAACCGAGGTAAACGAGCGATACTTGCAGCTGGAAGAGCCGGCGCGCGAACGTGGGTGCCACGCGCTGCTCGAGCGGCAAAGTGTGCGTTCGCCCGCGCACGAGCAAAAGCGAGCGATCGCACGGCGTGAACGCGAGCAAGAAGCCGAGCAGCAGCAACGCATAGCGGTTATTGTGATACTGCAGGCGATCACAGAGCAAAAAATAAAGACCCAGGCTCGACGCGGTAAGCAGCGCTTCACGCGGCCAGCAACCGAAGAACGCGAGGAGCGCGGCGAGCGCTTGGACACCCAGCAGCAGGCGATAAGTCGAGCTGTTGGGGACCCATGCCTCCGGGATCAGAGGCATGTGAAAGAAATCGGCGAAGTAGCCGCTCTGCGCGAGTTCGAGGATCAGACGCAGTCCGTTGAAGAAGAGCAGCGCGCTGATCGCCAGGCGCAGCACGCCGAGGACCAGTGCATCGCGTTCCTCGCCGAAGAATCGCTTGAAGGCGTCGCCCAGGGCAGTCATGGTCGGTCGGCCTGCACGCGAACGTGGCCCACTTCACGGCCATTTTTCAGCGTATCGACCTCGGCGATCACCGCTTCGGTCTCCTCGTCTCCCGGTAGATGGAGCATGAAGTCCGCCAGTGCCGCCTGAAGTCTGAACAGCTGCGCATCGAGCCCGTAGCTTGCATGCATGAAGCGATCGAGCGTGGCGAGTTGATTGCGCGGAAGGCGATCCTGCCAGCGATAGCTGTGCTGCACGCCCGAGTGATCCTTGACCTCCCAAGTCCCGTCACGAATCGGTACCACCTTCGAGCGGCCGCGGCGTCGCACCTTTCGGAATAGCGTGATCTTGAGGTCCGAAGAGGCGTTGAACATTTGGAAGCCGAAGACCAGATCGGGGCTTTTCTGCGCGCGGAGCACGAGCACGAGCTGCGTAGCCAAATACGCGCAGAAAAAGACCGGGCGTAGACGGGGACTCAGGTTGAGCAGCGAACGCGGCATCTCGTGGTTTGCTTGGTCCTACACTCCCGGTGGTGCCGAGTGGAAGTCCGCTGTCAGCGGAGCGGAAAATAGCCGCGATCGGCGCGCGACAAACCATTGCGGCCGTGGCTTTCGGCACTAAATTGAGTGCGTGCAAACGTCCAAACTACGCAAGCGTGTAGTCGTGGTCGGTGGCGGTTTCGGCGGGATTGCCGCGGTCAAGGCGTTGGCCAACGCGCCCGTTCACGTCACGCTGGTCGATCGCTCGAATCACTATCTGTTCCAGCCGCTGCTCTATCAGGTGGCAATGGCCGGCTTGGCGCCGAATGAAATCGCCTCGCCCATTCGCAGCGTGTTGCGGCACGTCGACAACGCGCGCGTACTGTTGGCCGAGGTCACGGAAATCGATCTCGATGAGCGTCGCGTGTTCACTCGTGAATCGGGCGCGCTCGAGTACGACTATCTGCTGCTCGCGCCCGGCGCCGTGAATTCCTACTTCGGTCATCAAGAGTGGGCCCACGTGGCGCCAGGCCTGAAGGACTTGGACGACGCGGTCGAGATCCGTCGCCGCGTGTTGCTCGCCTTCGAAGCCGCCGAGCGAGAGGCGGATCCGGCGGAGCAGCGCCGCCATCTGACGTTCGTGGTGATCGGCGGCGGTCCGACGGGCGTCGAGTTGGCTGGTGCGATCGCAGAGCTGGCGACGTTCGTCTTGGCGCGTGACTTTCGCGCCATCAAGCCGGATGCCACGCGCGTGGTGTTGGTGGAAGGCGGCCCGCGCGTGCTGGCCGCGTTCGATCCCGAACTCTCCGAACGCGCCACCCAGAGCCTGCACGAGATGGGTGTGGAAGTGCTGCCGAACGCGCGCGTGACCGCAATCGACGAGCACGGCGTGGCCATTGGGCCGACGCGCATCGAAGCCTCGACCGTGCTCTGGGCAGCCGGTGTGCGGGCCTCACCGCTGTGCGAACGCTTGGGATTACCGGTGGATCGCTCGGGCCGCGTGCAGGTCGAAGCGGATTGCTCACTCCCCGGGCACCCGGAGGTCTTCGTGATCGGTGATGCGGCGAGCTACACGCCCGCGGGCGCCACTCAGCCGCTCCCGGGAGTCAGCCCGGTCGCGATGCAGCAGGGGCGTTTCGTGGCCCGGGCGATCGAGTCCACGATCGAGAAGCGCCCACGCGGCACCTTTCGTTACGTCGACAAGGGCTCGATGGCGACGATCGGCCGCCGGCGCGCAGTCGCCGCGGTGGGCAGCCTCAAGCTCAGCGGGTTCATCGCGTGGCTCGCCTGGCTCACGGTTCACATCTTTTACCTGATCGATTTTCGCAGCAAGATCGTCGTGCTCTTCGATTGGGCCTGGTCGTACTTCACCTATCAACGCGGTTCGCGATTGATCACGGGCCACCGTTTGGATGCGGGAGCGCCCGAGCGTGTGGTGGTAGGCACAAGCGCCGCTACGGCGCCCAGCGTGGCTTTGCCGGCGCCATCGCCCGTTCCGTTGGTCGACCGAGCGAGCTCAAGCGGCGAGCGATTGGAGGCGCAGGGCCAGAGCTTGAAAACGGCTGCAAATTTCAGCGGGATAGGGTCCCAGTGAGGCGGCCACCGCGACGAACATCGCTGCCCGCGGCGCGTCTTGCGACACGAAGTACTCGGCCATTTCGCTGACCGTTCGGACCGTGTGCGGGATGAAGCCCGGGCGCTTCAGTGTTCCCGCCAGCTCATTCAAGAGCTCCATGGTGGGCCCGGTTGCGAGCAGCAGCACGCGCAACCGCTCCAAGATCTCGTAGGTCTTCAATCGATCGGCTACCCAGATCGCCGATTCGTCGGCGTTGGGCAACAAGCCAGGCAAGAAAGGTAGCGGCAGTTCGCCGGCGTGCTCGTCCGGCACTGCGACCGCGAACAACACCCCTTGGTCGAGCGTGCGAAGCACCGTGTAGCCGGCGCGCGCCAGCAGCACGCGCAGCGTGGACGCGCTGAAGTTGGTCAGATGTGCGTTCTGGAAGAAGTTCTCTTCGAGTAAACCGTACGGTTGGTACACGTTGGGCACCTCGATCACCATTCGCCCACCGGGTTTGAGCCAGCCGCGCATGCGGATCAAGGCTGACAGCGGATCATGCAAATGCTCGAGCACGTGAAAACTTTGAATTTGGTCGAAGCGTAGCTCGCCAGGGTCGTACGCTTCAATCGTACCAGCGAAGCAGGAAATGCCGGCTTCTTGCGCCTTCTTGGCTTCGCTCAAGCCAGGCTCGATGCCGTACGCCTCGATCCCCGTCGCCTCGCGCATCAGCGCCAAGGTGCGCCCGTGCCGACAGCCGATCTCCAGTACCCGATCGCCTGCTTTGCTTTCGCCGAGGGCGCGCGCGTTGTTGGCTTGCGTCTGATGCCAAGAGTCCTTGGCGGCTTCGAACTGTGCGTCGCCGGGGACAGCAAAGCCTCCGCCGGGCGCGCCGTAGGCAATGTCGCTGTAGTGGTCGCGGTACTCGCGTTCGTAGTACTCGGCCATCGCTCGTTGAGTGGGGCGCGGCGATTGATAAACCAGCGCGCAGTGGTCGCAGGCGATGTTGCGCACGCTCATGTCGAAGCGTCCGCGCGTTCCGACCTCGATGCCGCTCGAACTCACGCCGCACACCGGACAAAGGGGGACTTCGGTCGCCTGGGGGAGGAATTGGGTCACGCCCGTATCGAGCAAGGTTCAGGCCAGGCAGGCGCGCTGCCCAGCGTCGAACACCGCTTCAGAACTACGTGAATTTGCTGACTTTGGCGCCGGATTCCAAGCTTCGGCGAGCGTCACTGCGTTGACGGCCGTCAAGCTCCTGACGGTGGGTTGAAACCGTTGTCGAGGAGCCCCGTACTTGGTCCATGCGACATCTCGAGAGTCTGGCTGTGCTGGTTCTAGCTTTGACGGGTTGTCATGAAAGCGCGACCAGCGACCACGCGGCGAGCCGCGCCGCGCTGGCGCCCTCCAACGCTTCGCCGTCCGCGACACCCGTGGGGACTCGTCCCGGTCACGTCGGAGGGGGCACGCCGCTCAGCGCCGAAGCCGGCCACGAATTGGCGGCGTTCGCGGCGGGTTGCTTCTGGGGCGTGGAGGATGCGTTTCGTCACGTGCCCGGCGTCACCGCTACTGCAGTGGGTTACACCGGTGGGCACACGTCGGATCCGACCTACGCGCGCGTCTGCGAGCACGATACCGGGCACGCTGAAACGGTGCTGGTCGAGTTCGACCCCAAGCGCGTGAGCTACGGCCGCCTGCTCGACATCTTCTTCGAGATTCACGATCCGACGACCTTGAATCGCCAAGGTCCGGACTACGGCGATCAGTACCGAAGCGCGATTTTCACGCAGTCTCCCGCACAAGAACAAGCGGCTCGCGCGGCGCTGCTGCGCGCTCAAAAGAAGCAGTCCGACAAGATCGTGACGCAAATCGCGCCGCTTCAGCCGTTTTATCGCGCCGAGGATTACCATCAGCAGTATGCCGAGCGCACGGGCTCGCACGGCTGCCCGATTCGTCAATTTTCCGTTGACGGTTCGGCGTCGCTTTAGCGCGCTGGCTTTTGGGTAAGCGGGCGCGAAAAGCCGCATGGCGGCGCGTAGCCCTCGTAGCGATCCATCGAGGCGCTCTCTCCTCGACTTCGATTCGCTGCGACGCATGCCCCTTCGTCGTGCCTCAGCCGGGCGCCTCGATCGAGATCATCGACCGACTCGGCCATTTCCGGGCCCTTGGCGTTTCGCGGGTCCCTCCCGACGAGGGGTCTCGTCGAGCGAAAGATGCTGTGCAAACAAAGTACCTTCTTCGCGCCATGACCGTGCACCGCGGCCAATCGCGGACGCAGTCTCGGGCGGCGAATGCGATGAATGCTCAGACCGGCACGGTTCAACGCGCCCGGCCCTGACGCGAATGAGCACGTCGAATTTCGAGCTTTCGACCGCTTTCGAGCTACGGACCCGAATTCAGCGCAGGCGCTAAGCGTCTTCGAGCCTACGGACCGCGCCTTCGGGCAAGCGAGCGCCCAGGCGTTCCAGCGCGGTCGCCTCTCCGCGCACGTCGACGAACACGCCCACTTCTTCGTAGCGCGTCCCGAGTACGTTCATCGTGGCGTGCATTTCGGCGAGCAAGCGTTGCTCGCTGAACGGCACGAGTACCTCGGCGTGCACGTAGCTCGACTCGAAGAACGCGATGATCTTCTGCCGTAGCTCGGCGACGTCATCGGGACGCTTGGCGGAGAGGAACCACGCTTCGGGATGTTCACTCCGCAGAGCGCGCAATGCTTCGTCCGTCAAGCAGTCGACCTTGTTCATGAGCAATTGACTCGGCACCGTATTCGCGCCGATTTCGCCCAAGACTTCGCGTGTTACGGCGAGCTGCGCAGGCCAACTCGGATCCGAGGCGTCGACCACGTGCAGCAGGAGAGAAGCCTCACTGGCTTCGTCCAAAGTGGACTTGAAGCTCGCCACCAAGTCATGCGGTAACTTCTTGATGAAGCCCACGGTATCGCTAATCAAGATGCGCGGTTCCACCTCGGGGTTGAGCGCGCGGACGGTCGTGTCGAGCGTCGCAAAGAGCTTGTTTTCGACATACACATCGCTGCCGGTCAGAGCGCGCATCAGCGAAGATTTGCCGGCGTTGGTGTAGCCGACCAGCGCGACTCGCCGCGCCTCGCGCCGCTGAGCGCGGCGCACGTTGTATTCCTTTTGTAGCGCTTCCAGCTGTTCCTTGAGCTCTGCGATGCGATCGCGAATCCGCCGTCGATCCAACTCGAGACCCGCTTCACCCGCGCCGCGACCCGCTTGGCGCTCTCTGCCGCGCGGTGATTCGCGCACGCGCGGTGATTCATAGCGTAAGCGCGCGATCTCGACTTGCATCCGCGCTTCACGGCTGTGCGCATGGCGATGAAAGATCTCGATGATGACGCCCGTGCGATCCAAAACCGAAATCCCCGTGGCGCGCTCCAAGTTCCGCAGTTGGCTCGGGCTGATTTCGTGGTCGACGGCGATCAGCTGCAGGTCATCGGTCTCCGCAGCTGTCAATTTCCGAGAATCGTCGTCGAGAGCGGCGTCATCGCCGTCCGCGTCATCCTCGTCAGCGGAAGACTCGCTGCTCCCGGCCTCGATGGCTTCGCGGCGCAAGCGCGCTTTGTCTTTCACTCGCTCGACTTCCACGCCGGCGTGGCCGGACCCGCCGGTGAGCGCGGAGAGCTCGAGCAATTTGCCTTCACCCAACACGGCTGTCGGGGCAAGCGTGGCGCGCGCCTGAGTGATGCGCGCGACCACGCGGTAGCCCAGCGTTTTCACCAAGCGCTCCAGTTCGTCGAGGCTTGCTCCGAATTCGGTTTCGGAGACGCCGGGCAGGCGCACGCCCACGAGCAGTGCTTTGGGCAAGGACGAGAGGGCAGGGGAAGACAGAGGCACCGATGGCGAGCGATCCGCGGAAGTCATTGAGGCGGCGGAAGCATGGCACAAAATGCAACTCGGCTATTTCCATCCTCGGTAACTTGGGGCACACTGAAAAACGTGAGTGATTTGCGAGATCCCGACCGCGACCCCGATCACCTGCTCGCCCCCGAGCGGCTGATCGAGCTAGAAACTGCCGCAGAACCGGCGCGGCAGCGCCTCAGCGAGCTGCCGGCGCCGGCGCTCGAGCTGGTTCAAGCGTGGCTCGCTGCAGAGCTGTCGGTCGCCCGTGAACGCGCGCTAGAAGTGGCCGATTTCGAATTCGCCGAGTGCGTGTGTGAGATGGAGCAGCGCTTGCGCTTTCCGGGCAGTTTCATGCGTGATGCGCAGGCAAGCCTGCGGATTCAGGCGGTGCTCGGTGCTCGCGCGCAATTCCGGCTGATTCAGGGCGGTGGCTGAGCGCGCATTCGGCGCTCGCGGCGCACGGATTAGGCTGCGGAGCTGGCCGAGCCCTCGGATGGCTCCACGTACTCGTAGGCGATCGGGCACTCGATAATCGCAACGTAGGGGCGCGTCAGCGCGTTGAGTGTCACCACGGCGGCCCCCTCCGGGTGACCGTTGAACTCCGCCGTCAGCGCGCCAATGGCCACGCCGCTGTGTGAGGCGAAGCCGGCCGCGCGCGACAAGAGCTCGTAGCTCCACCTGCCGTCCGGATCGGCGAAAAAATCCACCGGCACTTGGTCGAGCGCGAGCGCGTAGTAGCTCACGCGCATGCCGCTGGAGGTCACGAAGTGATCCAGCGCTTGGAAGGGACGGGCGGGGCTGTTTTCGATGCTTTTCAAGACGGGACGAGTGTTCGGGGCCATGGCGGTTTCCTCTCCCGACAGCTCTAGCAGGACACTGAACGCAGGAACAGTGTGTCTTGTAAGTGTATGTATTTAATATCAAATGGCTTTTGGCCGCGTGGCGCGCCTGGCCGTCACTGGCGCGTAGCGGTTTTCGACTAGCCTTTCGATCCATGAGCGACATCAAACCGCGATCCGACGCGTTGTCCTTTTTCGGCGCGACCGGAGACCTCGCCTACAAGAAGATCTTTCCCGCGTTGCAGCGCATGGCCAAGCGCGGCGTCTTGAACTTTCCGATCGTCGGCGTCGCCAAGTCGAACTTCACGCTCGAGCAGTTGATCGAGCGGGCCAAGGCGAGCTGTACGGAATACGGCGGTCTCGACCCGGAAGCGTTCGCCATCCTCGCCAAGCAACTGCGGTACGTCGACGGCGACTACGCGGATCCGAACACGTTCGCGCAGCTGAAGGCGGCGCTCGGCGGGGCACAATTGCCGACGCACTACCTCGCCATCCCGCCGTCGATGTTTTCAACGGTGGTGCAGCAGCTGCAACGCGCCGGTTGCACCGCCCCCGCGCGCGTCGTTTTGGAGAAGCCTTTCGGTCGCGATCTCGCCTCCGCCAAAGCGCTGAACGCCACGCTGCACGAGGTCTTCCCCGAGGATTCGATCTTTCGCATCGATCACTTCCTCGGCAAGGAAGCGGTGCAAAACATCCTCTATTTCCGGTTCGCGAACGCGTTCTTGGATCCGATATGGAACCGCCGCTACGTCGAAAATGTGCAGATCACGATGGCCGAAGACTTCGGCGTCAAAGGTCGCGGCAAGTTCTACGACGAGACGGGCGTCATTCGCGACGTGATTCAAAATCACCTACTGCAGATCGTCAGCTACCTGGCGATGGAGGCCCCTTCCAGCACTTACCCAGAGGCCGTGCGCGACGAGCAGGCCAAAGTGCTGCGCACGATTCGCCCGATAAGCCCCGAGAACATGGTGCGCGGACAATTCCGCGGCTACCGCGACGAGCCGGGCGTGAACAGTGACTCGTACATGGCTACCTATGCGGCATTGCGCCTGTACGTGGACTCTTGGCGCTGGGAAGGCGTGCCGTTCTACGTGCGCGCCGGAAAATCCCTGGCCAAGACGGTCACCGAGGTGACCATCGAGTTCAATAATCCGCCGCAAGTGGTGTTCAAGGAGCCCGCGCCGTCGATGGGCAATTACGTGCGTTTTCGGCTCAACCCGGAGGTGGCGATCGCGCTCGGAGCGCGCGCCAAGCGCCCCGGTGAAGGCATGCGCGGCCGACCGCTCGAGCTCTCCGTCGTGGAAGCACACGAGCAAGGTTGTGATGGCCGCCTCGGCCCGTACGAGCGCTTGCTCGGTGACGCGCTGGCGGGTGACGCGACGCTGTTCGCGCGCCAAGACGTGGTCGAAGCCGCGTGGGCGATCGTCGATCCCGTGATCCATGGTCCGAGCCCCATGTTCGAGTACGAGCCGGGCAGTTGGGGACCGCCTCAAGCCGATCGCTTGGTGGCCGACGTGGGCGGTTGGAATACGCCGCAATAGGCCTGCATTCCAGTGGGTAAATCGGCTCGATTCGCGCTCGTGCTCCTGCTCGCGGGCGCGCCTTTCGCGTGCAAGAAGGAGACGGCTGCGAGCTATCCGCAAACGGTGACTCAGTATCCGACGGCGCCGGCGCCTGCCCCGGCGCCGGTGCCCGGCGCAGCCGCGGTGGGCTTGCCGTGCGCGAGTGAACAAGAGCTACAGTGCGCGTTCGCGCATTGCATCGGCGGGCGCTGCGGGGGTTGTCGCAGCAGCGCCGAGTGCAAGCCTGGTTCGCAGTGTCTGCCGAGCTGGCTCGGTTACGCCTGTTTTCCGGCTGCGCAGTCCACGTCTGCGCCGAGTCCAGCGCCAGTTCCAACGCCTGCGCCGATTGTCGTCCCTCCAACCAACAGCGGCGATCGACTCGAAGCGTTGCGCGCACGTTGTGTGCAACGTACGAACGAATATCGTGCGAGTGTGTCCGTGGCCCCCGTCACGCGTCGCACGGATCGCGAAGCGTGCGCGGATGGCGCCGCGCAAAGTGACGGCGCAAGCGGCAGCGCCCACGGAGCTTTCGGTCGTTGCCAAGAAGGCGCGCAAAACGAATGCCCAGGCTGGCCCGGGTCGAGCGAGCAAGTGATCGACAAATGCTTGGCCCAGATGTTCGCCGAAGGCCCAGGGCCCTTCGCCGGCCACGGGCACTACCTGAACATGACTGCGCCGGGCTACACCGGAGTCGCCTGCGGCTTTGCCACCGCCGCAAACGGAAAGCTTTGGATCGTGCAGAACTTCTATCGCTGAGCGCCGGGGGAATCAGCAACCCTTTCGACGAATCGAGAGTGGGCGCTCGCGATCCAGCCACGCACCTCACAGCGCCCGCTGTTGCCGCGCGACGCCGACCTGAGGCGCACGATCTCCTCTCCCTCGTCCGCGACGCCGAAGGCTGGGTGTGATGGGACGTGTTGATTGACCATCAACACAAAAAAACGAACGCGGCTCTAACCCTTGAGCGCAAACCAAAGCACGAGCGCCGAGAGGGCGATGCGGTAGTAGCCGAAGGGCTCCAAGCCGCGCCGCTGGAGGTAGCGGATGAACACGGCGATCACGCCCCAAGCGACGAGGAACGACACCAGCATGCCCGCCCAGAGCTGCGCGCCGCCGACGGAGGAGGCAAGCTCGTGGCGCGCTTTGAGTCCTTCGTAGACCGTGGCGGCCCCGAGTGTAGGGAGGGCGAGCAAGAAAGAAAACTCTGCCGCGGTGCCCGTCGAAAGGCCCGTCGCTTGGCCGGCAACGATGGTGCACATCGACCGCGAAGAGCCCGGCCAAAGCGAAAAGCACTGCCCGAGCCCGATGATCAGCGCACGGCCGGGTGTGACGTGCTCGAGGCCGACCAGGCCATGCACTTGGCGCTTCGCACGCACTCGTTCCACGACGATCATCAACACGCCGCCCGCGAACAGCGCAAATGCCACCGGCAAGGGCCCGAACAAGTGCGCTTTGATCGTCTTGTGTAGCAAAAAGCCGATCGCGGCCGCTGGCAAGAACGCCACCAAGAGCGACGCGGCCAAGCGCACCGAAGCAACGTCACGGCGCAAGAGCCCCGCGATGCGCGCGCCGAGCAGCCGGTGATAATGCACCACCACCGCCAGGATCGCGCCCAGTTGAATCACGATGTCGAACGCCTTTGCGCCCTCGCTCGTCTCGCCCAAAAATTGGCTGACCAAGATCAAATGCCCGGTTGACGAGACCGGCAAGTACTCAGTCAAGCCTTCGACGATGCCCAGCAGAATCGCAACCAATAAGCTCAAGTTGGCCCTCGTATGATCGGCTTCCGCGTGTAGCCTGGATCCCGCGCGCGGGCCACAGCCGTGCTTCCTGGGGCGTAGCCACGCCGGCAAAAACCGTCCCAGTGCGAAACGAGCGGCGCCTCGCGGGCGCTGTTGGCGCGCTCACCCACACGGTTGGCAGGCTCGCTCATCGAGCTACGCGGCCACAAGCACAAGCGCCCGCTCACCGGAAGCCTCACCGGAAGCGAAGAGAAACGGTAGAAAGAGCGTCGCGAGACCTTGCCTCTCTGGCGGCCGGTAGTATCTTCGTCGGTCCTTGAAAGAACTTCTCGACACGCTGAAGAAGCAAGCGCTACCCGGCACCTGGGCGCAAGGCGTCAAGCTGGCCCGCGAGGATTCGGTCTCGCTGGAAAAAGAGACCGAAGGCCGGCTGGACCTGCGCGTTCGCGTTCCCACGCGAGCGTCCTACCTCACGGTCTCACTGTTCACGCGCGATTTGGAGTGGACTTGCGACTGTCCGGGGCCCGCGGACCCGTGTGTGCATGTGGTTGCGGCTTGCATTGCCGCGCAAAAGGTGGCGCAGGCGGGGCAGCGCCTGCCGGACGCCAAGAAGTCGGGCGCGCAGCTGGTATATGCGTTCCGTCGCTTGCCGATGTCGGGCTTCACGCTCGACCGCTTCATCGTCGTCGGCGATCAGCGGACGAAGCTCGACGGCACGCTCGCCTCCGTCCAAGGAAAGTACCCGCTCTCCCCGGGCCCGGGGGACTTGGTGGTGGATCGGATTCTGACCGCGGCCTCTCGTGGCGTGCTGCGCCCGGGCGTTTGGCAGAGCCTGCTCGAAGCGTTGAACGGAGCGACGGTCGAGTTCAACAGTAAGCCGATCTCCGTCTCCGCGGAGCCGCTCCTGCCGGTTGGGCGAGTCTATGACGAAGGCGAGGACATCGTGCTCGCGGTCGAGCAGAATCCGGAGCTCACGGCCGTAGAAGAGCTGGGGCTCGCGCGGGTCGGCAGTACGTTGCGTCCCCTGGGGCTGACCGACCTCACCGGCTTGAAGCTCGAGCGCCTGCCCCTTCGCCGTCGCTTCCCCCAGAGTGAAGTGGGGGAGATGGCCACCAAGGTGATGCCGGAGATCGAGTCGAAGATCAAAGTCGTGGTGCAATCCACGCGCATGCCGCGTCGCGGGAAGACGCGGATGGCGCCGCGCATCTTCTTCGATCTGAGTCATGCGGATCACACGCTCAGCGTGGTGCCGATGATCGTGTATGGGGATCCGGTTTGCGTGCGCATCGACGCAGGCCGTCTCGTGCACGTCCAGGGTGACGTGCCGGAACGGGATGAAGTGGCCGAGCGCCGATTGATCGGCCGCTTGCGCGACGAGCTGTTCTTGGTGCCGGGCCGGCGCGTGGGTTTCGACGGTCAAGAGGCCAATAAGTTCGCCGCGAAATTGCGCGAATTTCAGGGGCGATCCGGTGGCGATCCGGGCGCGACGTTGGTGCGCACGGCCGCCGTCGAAGCCAAGATCCGCATCAACGGTGATACGCTGAACATCGAGTTCGAAGTGCCGGCGGACGATGACGCGCCGAAAGGCAGCGAACCCCGTCGTGGCAAAGCCAGCGCTGAAGCGGTGTTGCGCGCCTGGCAAGACGGCCTTTCACTGGTGCCGCTCGAGGGTGGCGGTTGGGCGCCGTTGCCTAGTGATTGGCTGGAGAAGTTCGGTGACCGCGTGGCCGATCTGCTGGCCGCGCGCGACGCGGAGGGACGCGTGTCGCGCGTGTCGATTCCGGCGTTGTCCGCGCTGTGTGATGACCTCGATCAGCCGCGTCCGCCCTCGTTCGACAAACTCGCGCCGTTGATTCACGGCTTCGAAAGCTTGCCCTCGGTCGAGCTGCCGAAAGATTTGACTGCGACGCTCCGCTCCTATCAAAAAGTGGGCGTCGATTGGCTGTGCTTCCTGCGTGATGCGGGGCTCGGCGCGGTGTTGGCCGACGACATGGGTCTCGGCAAAACGCTGCAAACGTTGTGTGCGGTGAGCGGCCGGACGTTGATCGTTTGCCCGAAGAGCGTGCTTCACAACTGGGAGGCGGAAGCGCGACGTTTCCGCCCTGGGCTCAAGATTGCGATCTATCAGGGCCCGCGTCGCGAGCTCGACAAGAAAGCCGAGCTCACGATCACTACGTACGCGATTTTGAGGCTCGATGCCGAGCGTTTGGCGGCCGAGACCTGGGACACCGTGGTGCTCGACGAAGCGCAAGCGATCAAGAACCCGGACAGCCAAGTCTCGCGCGCGGCCTATTCGCTGAAAGCGAACTTCCCGGTCGCGCTCAGCGGTACTCCGCTGGAAAATCGCTTGGAAGAGCTGTGGAGCATGTTCCACTTCTCGCACCGCGGTCTGCTCTCCGGGCGCTCGCAGTTCCGTGATCGGTACAGCTTGCCGATCGAGCAGGGCAACAAGAAGAAGCTCGCCGAGCTGCGCGAGAAGACCAAGCCTTTCATTTTGCGCCGGTTGAAGCGTGAAGTGGCGCCCGAGCTGCCGCCGCGCACGGACATGGTGCTCGAGATCGAGCTCGAGGCGAGCGAGCGTGATTTGTACAACGCCGTGCGCGCGGCGACGCAGCGCGATCTGCTCGAGAAGTTGCAAAAGGGCGGCAATGTGTTGCAGGCGCTCGAGGCGCTCTTGCGTTTGCGTCAAGCGGCGTGTCATCCGTCACTGGTCCCCGGGCAACAAGCCGAGACCTCGAGCAAGATCGAGGCGCTGCTGGAGAGCTTGGAGCAAGTGCAGGCCGAAGGGCACAAGGCTCTGGTCTTCTCGCAATGGACTGGCCTCTTGGACTTGGTGGAGCCACATCTGACCCGAGCCGGCATGGGCTTCGTGCGCCTGGACGGTCGAACGCGCGATCGCGCTGCAGTCGTCAACGAATTCCAAGCGGAGGATGGACCGCCCGTGTTGCTCACTTCACTGAAGGCGGGCGGCACCGGGCTCAACCTGACCGCCGCCGATCACGTGTTTCTGCTCGATCCGTGGTGGAACCCGGCCGCGGAAGATCAAGCCGCCGACCGCGCACACCGCATCGGTCAAAATCGCCCGGTCCTGGTCTATCGACTGATCGCGAAGGATACGGTCGAAGAGGGCATTTTGGCCCTGCAGGCGAAGAAACGAGCGCTCGCGGACGCGGCCCTCGAGGGCGCGGGCGACGCAGCCGGAATCACGCGCGAAGATTTGCTCGCCCTGCTCGCTTGAACCCCGCGCTGGCGCGCTGGCGCGGCGGCATAGTAAGAGTTCGGGGAACCATGCCGTTTCATTGGGACCAGGTCGCCGCGCGCAGCTCGCAGCGATTGGGCGCAAGCCTTGTTTTGGTGAGTAGCCTTTTTGGCTGTGAGCAACGCGAGGTGCCGAGCGAGCTTCGCGTCGAGGTTCCAGCGGTGATCGCGTCGAAAGACCTGGTGGCCGTCTCCGTGCAGGCCACCAACGCCCAGGGCGTGCGCAAGCTCGTGACCGACGGTGCGGACTACGCGCTGGAGCCTGCGGGTCTCGGCTCCGTGAGCAAAGCGGGCATGCTGAAGTGCGAACGTTCAGGTGACGGAAAGGTCACCGTCTCGATCGCTAGTGTCAGTCGCTCGGTCGCGGTGAAGTGCCGCGTCGTCGATCGCATCGAAGCTCCGAATCTCGGGCGCGTGGAGTTGGCGGCAGGGCCTTTCCAGCCGAAGGTCCGCGTGTTGGACAAATCCGGCACCGAGCTGACGGATGTCGATGTGACATTTTTCTCCAAGAACTCGGGGGTCGCTTTCCCGAAGGATGGTCAGCTGGTCCCCAAATCGGTGGGCACGGCGAATTTGGTCGCGCGGGCGGGAGCCGCTTCGGCAGACTTCAAGGTCGACGTCGTGCGCAAGGTCGTGGTCGAAGCGCTGCCGATCGAGCAAAACAAGAAGCTCTACTTTTCGCTCGAACCGGCCAAATACGAGCTAAAAATCAAGCTTCCGAGCCCGCATCGGATGAGCGCCGAATGGCGCGGAGCACCCTTCTGCAACGCCACATCGGAGGGGTTAGAGCACACGTGGGTGTGCGGGCTCCGCGCAAAGGCGGGCGGCGTCGCGTTCGACAATCCGGCATACTTGAAGGATGGGTCCAAGACCCCCTCGCTGGAGGGGGTCGAGCTGTACGAGGTTCCGTGAATGACACGAGGCAATCATGGCTGAGTCGCTGATCACCGCGGCGCTCGGGGCTCAGCTGATCGAAACCTTCGACAATCCCGAGTACCGCCCGCCGCCTCTGCCCGGCGTTGCGCTGGAGCTCTTGAGCCTGTCCAATCGCAGTGACGCAACGATCGATCGCGTCGTGCGCTTGCTCGAGCAAGATGAAATGCTCGCCGGCGGCGTGATGCGCTTGATCGGTTCGCCGCTGTACGCCGGGCGAAGCCGAATTCGTTCGTTGAAAGAGGCGGTCGTTCGGCTCGGAGTACGCACCGTACGCGATCTCGTGTTCGAGACGGCGCTCCATCAAGGCGTTTTTCGCCTCGCCGAGTACGGCGAGACCATCGAGCAGATCCGACGCCACAGCACCGTGACCGCGTACATTGCGCGCATCGTCTGCAAGCACGCCAAAATCGACGAAGAACACGCGTTTCTGTGCGGGTTGCTGCACGATATCGGGTTCGCCGGCTTGCTGTTCGCGGTCTCGAACATCGAAGCGGAAGAAAGCCCGCCCCTGATCCAACTGTGGGGCGAGATCGACGTGTTGCACGAGCAGGCGTCGCGCGTGGTGACCAAGCTCTGGAACCTACCGGTCGAGCTGCAGGAATTGGTCGGTCACCACCACCATTTGCACACCGGGGAGACTTCACGAATCACTGCGGCGCTGCACATCGCCGATCGCTTGAGCGAGCGCTTCGGGGCGAGCGTCGTCGGCCCGGTGGACGCGCAGGGGGTGCTCATGGCCGGGGACGCCGTGGACGATTTCGATCTCGAAGTGAGTCGAACGGAGCTCAACTTGAGCGAGCGGACGATGGAACGCATCATCGAAGATGCCGAAATGACGGTGCCTGATATTCTGTGGCTGTGAACTCCTGGTTTCGTCACACTCCCCAGCGCTCGCTGGGTCTCGTTCTCTTGCTGCTCGCCGCCTCGCCGCTCGCTTGTTCGCGAGAAAAGGCGATTCGGCAGAGCTCGAGCGCGCCCTCGGACAGCGCGGTTCTATTCGGTCCGCGCGCAGACTTGCTGCCGAGCGCCGCCCCGAGCGCGGCATTGCCGGTGGTCGACGGCGCGGCGTTGCTCGAGAAGATCCGCCAGAGCGGTCACAAGGGCGTCGTGATCAATGTCTGGGCCAGCTGGTGTGATCCCTGTCGTGAAGAGCTGCCGATGCTCGCGCGGGTGGCGCCGAAGTTTGCAGACAAAGACGTGCCGATCTGGCTCGTCTCGGTGGACGATCCGGAGGGCTACGCCGCGGCCAAGGGCGTGCTCGACTCGCTGCACGTCGAGCTGCCGGCGTTCGCTGCCGCGCCGCCTCTGCAGGCCTTCAAGCTTGCCATGAACCCGAAATGGCCCGGCATGATCCCGGTCTCGTTCTTGTTCGATGGCACCGGCAAACTGCGTTACTTCTGGGCCGGTGAAGTGTACGAAAAAGAACTCGTCCCCGTGGTCGAAGGCTTCGCCGCTGGCAAGCACATCGACGGTGTCAGTGACTTCGGCTTAGCTCCGGGAGCCACACGCGCCGGCCACGACTAGCAAGCCCTCGTTGGGCTTTACCAGACCGTGATATTGCTCGAGCCGCTGCTGGCCGGGTTGAAGACCTCGGTGGTGACGATTTGCTCGTCGTGGGCCCCGAGTGCCCAGCCCTTGCTCGCCCACGCTTTTACGTGGTTATTGAAGGTGATGGCTGAGTTGACTCCGGTGGGGCGCTTGGTCTGACGCACACTCCAGTATTGCCAGAACGTTTGAGTGCCTTGAATCGAGGGCGCGTTGACCCGTTGCACCTTGTACAAGTCGTAAACGCCGCCATCCGTCGTGACGGTGCCGGCAGGCGTTCCACCTGGGGGGCGCCAACTGCCCCAACTATCGACGACGTAGTATTCGACCAGTGGGCTCGTGGTCCAGCCGTACAGGGTCAGGTAGGCATTGCTGCTGCCCGGGTTCCAACTGCCCGCGTTGTAGTTGATGACTCGAGTGGAGGTGCCCGGCTTCCAACCCTTGCCGGCGAGGCCGTTGTAGACTCCGCTTGCCCAACTGATCCCGAAGTTGCCCGGATATTGCGCGGGGGCGTCCGGCATGGTCATCGTGAACGTGCCGCCGTCCTTCCAATATGAATAGAAGTAGCCGTTGTTCGTGCCGACTTGATTGGCATTGAGTGTCAGAGCGCTTTGATTGCTGGCAATCTCGGTTTCGTCGGCCATTTCCTGGCTGCAGCCGAAGAAGACGAACGTCGTAGCGATCGATGCGATGGATAGGAATCGTTTGATGCTCATGTGACCCTCTATTGTTTTGCCGCCGCCTCTAGACCCTCGAATCCAAACCGTGGAGCCGCGCTCGCAGTTCCCTGGTCGAAAAGGAAGCCACACCCGTGGGGCGCTTACCGCTCACCTCGGTAATCGCTGTCTGGTCGTTTTGGCGCTGGTCCCAAACCTCGACGCCGCATGGTCGTGGTGCAGCAACCATGCCGGTGTCGGAAACTGCCAATCGAGCTGGTTCGAGACTCGATTTAACGAGCAGTTTCGTTGGGTGCAGGTTGCGCGGGAGCGCTCACGAGTGTCCGGAATGAAGCACACGTCGTGCACTCGGCAGGTGCACGACTCGCCCGGCTGCACGAGTCGTGCAACCCAGACCGCGCGCTAGCGCCCGCCCATTCCAGTCGTGCTGATGCCCTGGATGAAGGTCTTTTGGGCGAAGAAAAAGAGCACGATGATGGGCATGACGAGCAGCGCCGAGGCGGCCATCAGCAGGTGCCATTCACTACCGCCGAATTGCGACTGATATTGCTGGAGCCCGAGCGCCATGGTGAATGTCTCGGGTTCCGTCAGAAATATCAGGGGGGCGAGGAACTCGTTCCAGGCGCTGAGAAAGGTGAACAGCGCGACGACCGAGAGTGCGGGGCGCGAGAGCGGCAGGATGATGCGCCAAAAGATGGCAAATTCACTGCAGCCGTCGATCCGTGCCGCATCCGAGAGCTCGCTCGGGATGGTCAGAAAGAACTGCCGCAATAGGAAGATGTTGAAGGCACCTCCAAAAAAGGTCGGTACCCACAGCGGGAGCAGTGTGCCGATCCACCCCAGGCTGCGGAACACGCCATACAACGGCACCATCAGCACGGGAAAAGGCACCATCATCGTCGCGAGGGTGATGCTGAATAGGGTGCGTCGCCCTCGCCACGGAATGCGTGACAGGCCATAGGCCACGAGCGAGCTCGAGCTCAGAGTGCCAATGACGGAGAGCAACGCGACGAGCAATGTGTTGCTCAAGTAAGTGAGAAACGTGATCGTTTTGCTGCGATCGCCCTTGTGCGTCCAAGGCAAAGACGATCGCGCCAGCAGTTCACCGAGCGGGCGTGCCTTGTCTTTTTCGCTGACCGTCAACGCGCGCACCGCTTCTGGGTAATTGCCGAGGACGGGCGCGACTCGGCGTTCGACCTGGTTCGGTTCCAGGTAAAATACACGCGCTTCGCGGCTCGTGTATTTCGACAAGAACCACTCTTTGACCATCACGAAGCGCGCTGGGACGGTTTGCACGAGCTGCGCGGGGTAGCGAGCCTCGATCATGCGGCCGGCGACTTGGGTGTGCTGCTCGAGCACCCCATCAAGGTAGTTCGCGGGGTCGACCAACAAGCGCTGCCCGCGCTTGGGTCCCTCGCTGGGAACGACCAAGAGCTTGTCGGCGCCGATCGGGACCGGGGGCGTCACCGCGACGGTTTCGTCCCCGACCTTGACGTAGAACTGGCGTGGCAACCACTCGGGTGGGATTTTGCCGACTTGCTCACGCGGCTGCACGGCGGTCAGCAGGAGCCACAAGAGCGGCAGCGCAAACAGCGTCGAAAGCACGAGCAGCGGCAGATGAACCAGCGGAGTCGTGCGCGTGAGCGGGTTCGGGTTGGGCATCGGCTGGGCTCAGCGATCGTAGGTGACGAAGCGCTGCGAGAGCTTCGTCGCTGCCCAAGTGAGAAGCAGGATGATCACGAATAGCACCCAGGCCATCGCCGAGGCGTAGCCCATGCGCAGATCCTGGAAGCCGACGTTGTACAGGTTGAGCACGTAAAACAGGGTCGAGCGCTCGGGGGCGCCGGTCGAGCCGGTCATGATGAACGCTTGCGTGAACGCCTGAAAGCCCGAGATCACGCTCAACACCACGTTGAAATAGATCACCGGCGAGATCATCGGGATGGTCACGTGGAACAAGCGCTGAAAGAAGCCTGCGCCGTCGATGAGCGCGGCCTCGTACAGCGACGTCGGCACGTCCTGCAGGCCGGCGAGGTAGACGACCATCGCGTTGCCCGCGCCCCAAACTGCCATGATCACGATCGCCGGCTTGGCCCAAAGCGGATCTGCGAGCCACGCCGGTCCACGGATGCCGAGCGCGTGCAGGCCCGTGTTGATGAGGCCGCTCTGCCCATTGTACATCCACATCCACAAGATGCTGCTCGCTACTACCGGCATCAGCGAGGGCAGGAAGAAGATGGTTCGGTACACGCCCAGCGCCTTCACTCGTGAGTTGAGGAGCAGGGCCAGACTGAGCGAGACGAGCAAGCCGAGTGAGACCGAGCCCGCCGCGAAGTACGCGGTGTTCCCGAGGCTCTGCCAAAACAGCGGGTCTTTCGCCAAGCCGAGATAGTTGTCGAAGCCGATGAAGACCGGGGGCAAGAGCACCGAGTAATCACACAGCGAGTAGTAGAGCGCGGCGCACAGCGGATAGATTAGAAATACCGTGAGTCCGATCAACCACGGCAGGCAAAACAGCAGCCCATTCCTGAGGTTGACGTGCGAAAGAGAGCGGGCCTTGCTCACCGAGCTTGCCTCCGAGCTTGGATTTCGCGATCGCGGTCGAGCGCCGCTTGCATCTTCGTCTGCACGTCGGTGAGCGCTGACGCCGGGGTCTGTTTCAGGTTTTGAATCAGATCGGTGGCGTTGCCGAGCTCGCGGTTGTACTCGTTCCAAATCTCGGTTCGAGGAATGGACACTGCGTTCTTGCTCACTGCGAGCTGGCGGAACAAGCGGATGGATGGATTGGGGTGAGCCGCCCAAAATCGTTCACTCACCTCGGTGAGCGGAGTAAATTTTTGTTGGCCTAGGCAAAGCTTCTCGAGCTCGGCTTGAGTGCTCGCGAATTGAATGAACCGCCACGCTTCCTCCGGGTGTGCCGACCCTTTCGGGATCATCAGCATGTCCGCATCGGCCCGCGTGGTGCCGGCGAGCTCTGGGTGGTCCGCCGGGTAAGGGAAGGGGGCCGCCGCCCAGGACAGTCCTGGCGCGTATTTCTCGACGAAATTGTGGATCCAAACCCCCTGCATCTCCATCGCGACTTTGCCGGATAGGAAAGCATTCTGCGGGCTCGAGGAGCTGCCGAAGCCGGAGCGGAAGCGCTTGATGACGTCCACGCCGAGCTTCTGCGAATACGACGCCACCCACTCGAACGCGCGGATGTTGGCTGCGGCGGCGCTACTGACCTTGTCCGAGCTTTCGAGCAGTCGGCCGCCGAAAAAGTCTCCCCAGCCGAACATCCACCAATGGGGTTCATTGGGCAGGAAACCCACTTGGAGCAGGCGCTTCTGCGTCGCGGGCACGTCGGGCAAGTAGCCAGATTCGACGTGTTTTTCGCCGCTCGGCGAGGTCACTTCCCATTTCGTGAGCTTCTCGGCGTAGGCATCGAGTTCTTCGATCGTGGTGGGGGGCTTTTCGGGGTCGAGCCCCGCGTCCCTGAAGAGTCGCTTGTTCAGCACGAGCGCGGTGGACGCGGGCACGATGGGCAAGGCCCAGGTTCGACCGCGGTACTCTCCGAGGCGCAAGAAGTGCTCGATGTATCGGCTGCGATCGAAGTTCGACTTGGCGATCAACGGCCCGAGGTCGCTGAGCGCGCCATGATGCGCGTAGGCGGCGATGGCGAAGCTGTAGTTCCCCGCGAGATCCGGCGGATTGCCGCCGGCGATGGCGATCAAGAGTTTCTGTTCGAGCTTCGAGATCGTGACCTTCTCGACTTCGATCGGCACATAGGCCGGGTCACTCTTGGCGTGTGCGAGCTCGAGGGCGTTGAAGTCGGCCACCACCGCGTCCATCGCCTCGCCCTCGAAGCCGGTCCACTTTTCCCAGTAGGTGATGTGCCTGACGGCTTGCTTGCTGCCCCGCGCGGAACACGCGGAGTTCACGATGCACGACGAGGCGATCGCGAACAGCGCGACCGCGCCGATTCGCGTGGATGGGCATCGGAGCAGTCCTTTCATCACCGAGCCTGCGTTTTAGTCGAATCTAGCCAGGGCAGTCGAACTTTTCCGATAGTGTTAGGCTCTTGGGCGTGGTGACCCGAAGCATCGACCCGAAGTATCACGTTGGCCTCGGAGCAGTGACTGCTCTCGAGCGCGCCGAGCGCGGCCTCTTGCTCAGCGTGGGGGAAGAGAGATTTCGGGTGGATGTGATTCGCGCTGACTTGCTCCGGCTCAAGATCTCGCGCTCCGGCCAGTTCGATGAAACCCCGACTTTTGCCGCGGCGTTCGGCATGCCCGCGCCCGTGGCGTTCGAAGTGCATGAAAACGCCGACGTGATCACGCTCGAGACCTCTCGGCTCAAGCTGGTGATTTGGCGTGCGGCGTTCGGTTTGGCCGCCTACCGCACGGACGGCTCGGCGGTGTTCGAAGACGCTTCCGGGCCCGATGGGCGCTCAATCGGTTATGTGCACCTCAACGACTCGTTCGTGCTGACGCGCCGGATCGCTCGACACGACGCGATCTATGGGCTGGGCGAGAAGACCGGTCGCTTCAACCGGCGCGGGCGTAATTTCATTCTCTGGAACACGGACGTGCTTCAGCCGGAGGTGCTCGCGCAAAATCGCCTGACGGAAGCCGAGGTTCTGCCTGGTTCGAGCACGCATTTCGACCCGTACTACACGTCTATCCCGTTCTTTTATCATTCGCGGAGCGACGCGCATGCCGCGTCGATGTCGGGTTCGTTCATCGACAATGGCTACAAGGCCAATTTCGAGTTCGACGCGCACGATAGCTATCGCATCGAGTTTCATGGGGGCCAGTACACGGAGTACGTGTTTGCCGGACCGAGCATGAGGGACATCCTCGAGGCGTACACCTTCATCACCGGCCGGATCTCGCTGCCGCCGATCTGGGCGCTCGGTCACCACCAATGCCGTTGGTACGATTATAGCGAAGCGGACCTCTTGCGCATCGGCCGACAATACCGAGCGCGCAAGATCCCGTGCGACGTACTCTGGCTCGACATCGAGTACATGGACGGCTATCGCGTCTTCACTTGGAACGAGCAGAAGTTCCCCGATCTGCCGAGCCTGCTCGGCCGGCTCGAAGACGAGCAACTGCGAGTCATCACCATCGTGGATCCCGGCGTGAAGTTCGAGCCGGGTTACGCCGTGTTCGACCAGGGCCGGGCCGAGAACCTGTTTTGCAAGACCGAGGCTGGCAACCTGTACGTGGGCCAAGTTTGGCCGGGCCGAACCGCGTTTCCCGATTTTTCCAAGGCAGACGCGCGCGCTTGGTGGGGCGAGCTCAACGCTCGCCACGTGGCATCTGGCATCGCCGGGATTTGGAACGACATGAACGAGCCGGCGACCGGTCAAGTGCCGCCGTTCCAAATGCGCTTCGACCGCGACGGCGAGAATCATCCGCACGAACGCTTTCACAATCAATACGGACTGTTGATGGCGATGGCGACGCACGAGGGGCTATTGACCGCCGAGCCATCACTCCGAACCTTCATCTTGAGTCGTGCCGGATTCTCGGGCATTCAGCGCTACGCGGCGCAGTGGTTGGGCGACAATTGCGCGGAGTGGTCGCACTTGGCATTGAGCATGCCGATGACGGCGGGCATGGGTATCTCGGGGCAAGCCTTCATCGGCGGGGATATTCCGGGCTTCATGTCGAGCCCGAGCGCGGAGCTCGCGGCGCGCTGGACACAATACGGAGCGTTGACGCCGTTTTGCCGCTACCACAGCGAGCGCAGTGAACCGGACAAGTACCCGTGGAGCTTCGGTCCCGGTACGGAGAAGCTGGTGCGCACCGCCCTCGAGTTGCGCTACCGACTTTTACCCTATATTTACAGCGCTTTCGTGACCGCGAGCGAAACGGGCGCACCCGTGCAGCGGCCGTTCGTGTTCGACTTTCAGCACGATCGCCAAGCGCGGGAAACGGACGACGCTTACTTGTTCGGTGAATCGCTGTTGGTGGCGCCGGTGACGGCTGCTGGTTGTACCGCGCGCCACGTGTATCTCCCTCCCGGAGTTTGGTTCGACTTTTATACTGGCGAGCGGCACGCGGGAGGACAGATCATTACCGCCGCAGCGCCGGCCGATCGCATTCCGCTCTTCGAACGCGGGGGTTACGTGATCCCGATGTACGAGCAGGCCCCGATGTCGACCATGGGCTACTACCCAGAGGCGCTCGAGCTACGGGTGATCGTGCCGGACGAAGACGGCGATACCGAGTCCATGCTCCAAGAGGATGATGGCTTGAGCCATGACTTTGCTGCCGGAGCGTTCCTGCGCACGATCTTCGTCGTCTCGCGCCGCGGGTCGCGCGTCACCGTGAGCTGGCGAACTATCGGCCAAGGCTTTGCCGAATTTTGCCGAACCCGCCTGCTCTTCCGGCTCCGCGGTTTCCAGGGCGATTGGGTGGAGCTGAATGGCTCGATGATTCGCGTGAAAGATGGCCGATTTGCCTGCGAAAACCGCGGGGAGCCTGGCTCGTTCTCGTTCTCGATTTGAACGCCGAGTGAGGAAGCGAGCTCCGGGCTAGCGGGAGCCTGGGGTCGGCGGCGGACGTTTCGGCAACGCGGGCAATGCCGACGGCGTCGCGCGCTTCGGGGGGCGCTTGGAGGGCGCCTTGCTCGGCTTGGCGCTGGGGCGAGGTGCGGTTGGCGCTGCTGCGACGGAGTTCGGTCGAGGGATTGTCGGCGCCGGTTTGCTTGCTGGCAGAGCGGCGTCGTCGCTGTCGCGAACGAGCAGCTTACCGATCGGCTTGGGTGGCGGCCGATTCTTCATGACGGGCGAAGGCTGGCTGGGGCGAGCGAGAGGAAAGTTGATTTCCGGCGGTGGGAACGCGGGACGCGCGATCACGAACCCTTGCGCAAAGTGCACTCCCTGATCGGCGACGGCCTTGAGCTCCTCGACGGTTTCGATGCACTCGGCGACCACTTTTGCGCCGAGATCGGTGCACAACGCGACCATGTGCCGGACCATCATCTGGCGGCGTGGATCTTTATCGATGCCACGGATCAAATCGCCGTCTAGTTTGACGATCTTCGGATTGAGATCGAGGATGCGCGCCAAGTTCGAATAGCCGGCGCCATAGTCGTCGACGACCAGGTGCACCGCGGCGCGCGCGCACACGTCCTTCAACACGCTCATGCACAGGTCGTAGTGCGTGAACGCGGCCGACTCGGTGATCTCCAAGTACACTTCGCGTTCGTGAAAATTGATTGGATCGTCTGGGCGCACTAGCCAACGCTGAGCGAGCTCCTCCGGATGCACGTTCACGAACAGCGCCGTGTCCTGACAGCGCTCGAAGGTCTGCTTGCGGATGATGTGACCCAAGTGACCGCAGGCGCGTTCTTTCTCCGCCGCCAAAAATAGAATCTGCGGCGTCGAGTATTGAGGTAGCTTGCAGCGGACCAAGGCCTCGTGCGCAAACAACCGCCCCGTGTCGATCTCGACGATCGGCTGGAACACCATGTTGATGTCGTCGCCGGTGATCGAGCGCACCCCGGTGGGCGCTCCCACTTGATTGGGGTCGCCGTTGAACGTCCAGTGCAAGCGATCGTCGGACATTACTGGGGGCCCTATGCCTGAAACGGCGATCAGCTCGAGATTTTAAGGTTGCCGGGGTCCCACTAGAAATCTCAATGATGACCTGCTGTTATCGGCGCTGAAGCGGCAATCCGCCGACGCGCGCGTACGATGAATGGATCTCGGCTCTTACCCGTCCCAGTCTTGGACACCATATACAGCTGAAGCCGAGCGGGGGAGCACGGCGACCGGCCCGAGAAAGCAATGAAATCTCACCTTCTGATCCTTTCACTCCTTGGCTTCGTTGGTTATTCGGCAAGCGCCTTCGCGCAGGAGGCTCCTCCACCCGCGCCTCCTCCTCCCGGCCCGCCTCCGGCCGCGCCTCCGCCCGAAGCGCCGCCATCAATCCAACTCACCCAGCCCGAACAGCCGCCGGCGGCGCCGGTGCCCAAGATCGACCTGGCCACCGAGGCTCCGCTCCCGGCCGTGCAGCGAACGTACCACTTTCACGAAGGCTTCTACCTGCGTGCGAGCGTCGGCTTTGGCTACTACTACGGCGCATTCAATGACGGGAACCGCTCGAACTCGGATTTCAGTGAGCACGGCGGATCGATGTCTGCGGATCTGTTGATCGGTGGCTCGCCGAGCCCGGGGATATCGATCGGCGGTGGCGTCCTGCTCGATCCGTTGTTCGGTGCCTCTTACGAGCAGAACGGCCGCGAGATCGGCAATCACGGAGGGGTCAGCTCGATCATCGGACCGTTCATCGATGCTTTTCCGGATGCCACCAAGGGCTGGCACTTGGGTGGTCTGGTTGGCTTCGCCGGGCGCAGCTTCCAAAACGTGAACGCGACGGACGACGGCAAGCAACGCGCAATCGGTATCGGCGGCGCGGCCTGGTTTGGCTATGATTTTTGGGTCGCGCCGGAGTGGGCCGCTGGCCCACAATTTCGCGCCATGGGCATGAGTACGAGCAATACGCGCGACGGCGAAGACATCTCGTCTTTCGCGAGCTCGTTCGACCTCGGGATCAGCGTGGTCTTCAACTAGGCCCGCCAGGGCGACTCGGCAGCGTCGGATCCAAGATTTCCCGGATGCGCTCCAGGAGCAAATCCGGGGTGACCGGCTTTTGCAGCAGCACGTGGTCCGCGTCGAGCACGCCGTGCTGCGCAATCGCTTCCTCCGTGTAGCCGGAAAGGTAGAGCACTTTGGTTTGCTGCCGAGTGCGTTTCAGTAGCTCCGCGAGCTCGCGCCCGCTCATGGTCGGCATCACGACGTCAGTCACGAGCAGGTGGATCTCTTCACTGAACTGCTCGCAATGTCGCAGGGCCTCCAAGGGACCTGCGGCATCCAGCACGCGGTAACCCGCGGCCACCAGCACGGCGCGGAGGAGCTTGCGCACTTGCGCTTCATCCTCGACGAGCAGGACCGTGGCATTGCCTCTCGCGAGCGGTTGTTTGGGACGGAAGCTCGAACGAGGGGCAGCGACCGGTTCGTCGCAGCGCGGCAAGTAGATGACGAAGGTCGTGCCCTGTCCGACCTCACTGGTCAGGGTGAGACGCCCGCCGCTCTGTTCCACCACGCCGAACACCGTCGCGAGCCCGAGCCCCGTGCCTTTGCCTTTGCCTTTGGTGGTGAAAAACGGCTCGAAAGCGCGTTGCCGGGTGGCCTCGTCCATGCCCGAGCCGGTATCCCTGACCGACAGGGTGACCGCCGGCACGGCTTCGTCGGAGCCGATCTTGACGGGCGCGACTACGTTGTCGGTGGCGATCGTCAAGACGCCACCGGTCTGCATCGCGTCACGGGCGTTGAGGGCCAGATTGAGCAGCACTTGCTCGATCTGGCTGACGTCGATCCGCACTCGACCGAGCGTGGGACAGAGCGCGACCTTGAGCACGATGTCCTCACCGAGCAGGCGCCGCGTCATCTTCTCCATTCCGGACACGACTTCGTTCAAATCCACGATGCGCGGTTCGAGCAACTGGCGGCGGCTGAACGCCAAGAGTTGTCGGGTCAGACGCGCCGCTCGTTCACCTGCGGCGTGGATCTCTTGCACGTCTTCACTGGCCGAGGTTCCGGGCTCGAGTTCGGACAGCAAGATCGTGCTGTAGCTGAGGATGACGGACA
>Ga0164307_10000059_pt1 | contig 48586 bp, 42 predicted proteins | sample Whisoiple_243_MG_FD_110214 | JGI IMG/M metagenome (GOLD analysis project Ga0164307, IMG submission 110214) | Soil microbial communities amended with fresh organic matter from upstate New York, USA - Whitman soil sample_243_MG | ecosystem: Environmental > Terrestrial > Soil > Unclassified >...
AGAGAACGGTCCGAAAATCTTCGCCCGCGAAGGTGATTTCAAGCACCTTGCGCATGGTCTTGCTGTCATCGACAGCCAACAACGTGGTGGTCACGGAGTCCTCCGGTGTGACGTATGCACGAAACCGGATCATCAGGTTCCACCCAAAAACTGTCAAGGATTTCGCCAGGCTTGGCGGCCAGGACCTATATAAGTCGGCAATTCCCTCGCGTTTCGCCGGGGCATTTGCCACCCCTGGTCTGGCCTACCGCCGGGCCCGCTCAGTCCCGGCCCCTGGCGACAACCGTCAGCGGAGCATGAACCATTCGACGTCGGGCGTGAGCTCGAGGTGAAAATGGTTCTTGTGGGCCGGATTGTAGTTGGGCGTCAGGATGCTGTTGAAGACGTGCGCTGCGGACGCCGCACACACCAACTCGTGCAGCTCGCGTGCCTCCGCACAGTCTGGGCTCGGCGGACGCGCTCCGGGGACACATTGCTCAGCACCGAGCTGGCCGTGAAAATGCTCGAGCACGTTCAACACCTCGCCGTCGTCTTTGCGCAGCTCGCGGACGTCGATCGCCAACGCCCCTTGGTGGCGTCGCCCCCACTCGGTCATGGGCCAGCTCTTGGCGGGCGGGCGCCACGCCGAAAACATGCGTACCTCGGAAATCGAGTGCGCTCGCAGCGTCTCACTGAAATCGTCGAGCGAAAGGACCAGCCGACAGTCGAAGATTTCCCAGGGCACGCTCCCGCGTTCGCCATCCGGAAAATCAGTGCGATAGAGCACTCCGTTGACGCGCCCGGTCAAGCGCACCGGGATCTTCACGCCGCGCTTCGGCTCCTCACGTGAATAGGGGATGTGCCGTTGGTCCAAGAGCGCGAGACAAGCGGACGGCGTGAGCTGCCCGTATTCCGCTGCTCGAGAATTCGGAGAGAGGCTGAGTGGAATCGTCTTTTTGTGCTGCACACCGTGTGAGCGGTGCGGGTGTGCCTTGGCTTTCGGCTTGGGCTTCGGCGGGTGCGCCGAAGTGGCTCCCAGTACGAGCGCGCCGAGCGCGGCCAATGCGATCCAAGGCGAAGTCACCCCGGGAGCCTGACCCGAAGCACGCGAAAAGGCCAAATCCGAGCCCAAGTCGAGCAACGAATTGGCGAAAGAAGTCACAATTTGACGAACTGCCGCGAAAGAGCCAAGGATCTCGGAGCGATGTCGGTGAGCCCGCCCCTCAGCAAACGAGCCCGCTCGGTGCTGTACGCGGTCGTGACGGAGTTCATCGCCACCGCCGAGCCCGTCGGCAGCCGCACGCTCACTCGCAAATACGGCTTCTCGCTCTCGGCCGCGACGATCCGTAACGAGCTCGCGGATCTGGAAGACTCGGGTTATCTCGCGCAGCCGCACACCTCCGCCGGTCGCGTGCCGACGGAAGCCGCCTATCGCCTGTTCGTCGACGCGCTGATGCAGGTGCGCGACGTGTCGCAAGTCGACGCGGCGCGCATCAAGGAGCGCTTCGCCGATCTGACGGCGGATTCGGACATCTTGCGTGAGACGGGCAAGCTGCTCTCGGACATGAGCGGGGCTCCCGCGGTATTGGTGCGAGCTCGCACCGAGACGCGCACGTTGCTCACGCTGCGCTTCATCGCCACGCGCCCGTTCGAGATCTTGAGCGTGATGGTGTTCTCCGACGGGACGGTCGAAAATCGCTTCATCCGCGTCGAGAAGCCGGTGAGCGAGCACGAGCTCGAACGCGTGCACAACATGCTGAACGAAGTCGTCAAGGGCCGCACGCTCACGGCGATCCGCGAGCACTTCGTGAGCTACGCTTCGCATCACGCCGACGAGATCGAGAGCTTGCGTCAGCTCGGCCTGCACTTGGTGCGTGCCGCGACGGAAGGCGCGACGCGCGGGGTCGACGTGATCATACAGGGGCAATCGCGCTTGCTCGAGAGCCCCGAGTTCGGCAACGTCGAACGCGTGCGTGAGCTGCTGTTCGCGCTGGAAGATCGCGAGCGCTTGCTGACGCTTCTCGACCGCACGCTGGCCTCGACCAACGTCAATGTGTTCCTCGGTGAGGAGACCGAAGCCATGGTCGGTTTTCCGGTGAGTCTGGTCGCCGCGCCGTACCGTGAAGAAGGCGGCGAAACGGGCGGCGCGGTCGGTGTGATTGGCCCGACGCGCATGGACTATCCGTTCGTGGTCCCCTTGGTGGGCGCAACCGCCAACGCGATGAGCGCGGTCATTGCGCGGCTTCGAGATCCCAAGCGTCAAAGCAACGACGAGTGACAGCGCGCGCGGCGGCCTCTATCATGAGGGGCTATGGCTGTAAGCTCGCCTCTCGACCAAGCGCTGACGTTCGCCGAAGCTTCCATGCACGAAGCGGCACTCCGCTACAGCGCGGCGCTATTGGAGTTGGATCCGCGCGCCGCGCTGCGTCTGTTTCTGAGCGCCTGGATGCTGGGCGCGCTGGGTGAGCAAGAAACGGCCAAGCGCGGACTCTCCGTCGCGCTCGAACGCGCCGTCGATTCCGGCAATTTGCCGCTGTCGGTCACGGCAGCCTGCAAGCTGCGCGAGTACGGCGGGGATGGCGCGGCTGCGCTCGCGGCGATTGCCAAGGCCTTCGCCAAGGGCTCCGATCGCCTGCTCGACAAGCGCGGCGCGCCGCCCAATTTGCCGGGCGTCGGCGCGGGGTTTTCACCGTTCCCGGACTCGCTTTCGGGTCCAGCCTTGCTCGAAAAGGCCAAGGCCATCGTCGACACCGCCGTGGAAGCCTTCAAGACCGATCGCATCGAGGGCGAGCCACCGAAGCTTTCACCACAGGTCTTGTTTTCGTCACTCGACGAAAAGGACCTGTACGCCATGATCGAGATCTTGGACGTGCGCGTTGTCCCGCGCGGCGGCGTATTGGTGGAAGAGGGCAGCACGGGCGATGAAGCGTTCTTCGTCGCACGCGGCGAGCTCGACGTCCAAAAGGCCGCGAGCAAGCCGGGAGCAGCTCCGATCGCCTTGGCGCGCCTCGGTAGCGGCGCATTGTTCGGTGAAATGGCGCTGCTTTCGCGCGCCCCGCGCACAGCCACCGTGCGCGCGGCCGTGCCCTGCGTCGTGTTGGTCGCCAAGAAGCCCGCGCTCGATCGGGTGGTCTCCACCGCGCCCGGCGTGGGTCGCAAGTTTGCCGAGTTTTGTCGGCGGCGCATGCTCGAGAATCTGCTGCGCACCAATTTCGTCCTGCGCGCTGCCAGCCCCGCCGAGCGCCCAGCACTGATCGAGCGCTTCTCGATTCGCACGTTCGAGACCGGCGACAAGATCGTCACGCAAGGCGCCGCCGCAGAAGGTCTGCACCTGATCGCGTTGGGTGAAGTCGCAGTCGTGCATCAAGACGGACAGGACGACGGCTCGACGATCGTGGCGCGGCTCGGGCCGGGCGAGGTCGTGGGTGAAGTGGCGCTCCTGTTGCGTCGGCCGGCGATCGCCGCCGTGATCGCTCATCACCCGACGGTGACGCTGTTTCTGCCGCGCGAACGCTTGATGGATCTGGTCAAATCACACCCGAAGGTGTTCAGTGATTTGTACGAGCTCGCGGTCAAGCGCGACGAAGAGACCACGCAAATGGTGAGCGAAGAAGCCACCGAGACGGATGACTTCGTGATCGTCTGAGCGAAACGCGCTGAGGCTCACCAAAGCGTGAACCACTGGACGGCGACGCCGTTGCCGTTGAACGGCAAAAACGAAAGCGCGCCGGGCACGCCCAACGCCCGCGAAAAGCCGTTGCCGACGCTGCCACCGATGGCTTCCCCCAGCATCGCCCCGGACACGATGTCCGACGCCCAGTGGTGGTCTCCGAACCACATGCCGCCCGCGACCGCCAGCGCGAGCGGATAGCCGGCGAACGACCATCCGCCGAGCTCGGGGTTGGAGGCACGAAACGCCGCAGCTCCGGCGAACAGAATTGCGGTGTGTCCGCTCGGCCACGCGCCGATCCCGCGCTGAAAGGGCTCGAAGTCCTGCGCGCGCTCGGGGTGCTCGAGTCGATCCGGAGCGTTCGGATCGCTGCCACCGTTCGGCCACTGGCGGCCGACTCCGATCTTCAACATTCCTACGACGCCGTAGGTCAACACGCCGGCCTGCAAGATCGGCGCGAGCACGCGCTGAGTCGCGCACGAGCCCGCTGCTAGACCCACGGTGTAACCGACGAGAACGCCAGCCCCGAGCACGTACGGCGTCCACACGCTGACCGGCTCGAGCCGAGGCTTACCGAACGCATCGCGTTGCGCCACCAAGCGCAGCTGATGATCGCCACCGGTGGGCGCGAGCAGCAGCGGTGGCCACACTGCGAGCACGGTCAACGCGAGGGGCGCGGGCCGCGCGAAGTTCTGTGCAGTCTTGCCGAGGCGTGACCACGGCTTGGTCTGCACGCAACCCGACTCGGCGCGTGACGTGGACACCGACGTCAGCAGCGCGAACGCGATGCACAGCCCGAACACCGGGCCCGAACGAGCTCGCTGACCTGCGTTGCGGCCGGCAAATCGCATGGATGAGCCAGCAGTATGGCTGGCTTCCGGTCGATTTCCGCAGCTTTCCGGGCGACATCGACGCCCCATGCTTGACCGGGCCACGACCGAACGCTAAGCCGGGACCCCATGAAGAGCTCGTTTCGGTTCATTAGTGTCGTGGTGTCCGCAGTCGCCGTGCTGCTCGGCAGCGCGCAGGCCCACGCTCAATCCAAAATCGCCGTCGTCGACACGCAGCGCGCGATCATGGAAACCGAGGACGGGCTCCGCGCTCAAGCCACGCTCAAGAAGGTGTTCGACAACAAACAGCGTGAGCTCGACAAGAAGCAGGAAGATCTGCAGAAAGAGCGCGAAGACATCGAGAAGCAGCGCGACGTGCTGAGCAAGACCGCGCTCGCCAAGCGCGTCGACAAGTGGCAGCGCGAGATGATGGCGTTGCAAGGCGTGTTCGTCGACTACAACAAAGAGCTGCAGAAGAAGCAGGGCGAGCTCACGCAGCCGATCGTGCAAAAGATCATGGGCGCGATTCGCCGCCTGGCCACGCAAGACGGCCTCGACATGGTGATCGACAAGCAAGCCGCGCCCTACGTCCGCAGCGACTTGGACGTGACCGATCGCATCATCACCATGTACAACCAGGGTTCCGGCGACGACGGCAAGGCGACCAAGAAGGAGGGCGCCGCTCCTGCTGCCGCGGGTCCCGCGCCGGCTCCGTTGGCTATGCCGAATGCGACGCCGCCCGCCACCGTGGCACCCGCGACGCCCAAGAAATAAGCTCGCGAACCACTCGGCGATACGGCGGGGGCTCTGGGATCATGGCCGCACGAAAGAGCGTGAAACTCGAGGTCGGCAAGATCCTCGAGATTCTGCCGCATCGCTACCCGTTCGTGCTCGTGGATCGCGTGACGGACATCGTCGCAGGCGAGAGCATCCGCGGCCACAAGATGGTGAGCGCGAACGAACCCTGGTGTCAGGGTCATTTTCCGGATCGCCCGATCATGCCCGGCGTCTTGATCATCGAGGCGCTGGCGCAGATCGGCGGCATCCTGGCCTACGCCTCGGAGCCGTTCGATGCCTCGACCAGCTTGATGTACTTCCTCGGTATCGATAAGGCGAAGTTCCGCCACACGGTGACTCCGGGGGATCGTCTCGATCTGTACGTGGAGGTGATCCACCACCGCTCCAATGTCTGGAAGTTGCGCGGTGAAGCCACGGTCGAAGGCACTCTGTGCGCGCAGGGTGAGCTCTTGGCCTCGGTCGTCGACCGCGACGGCTGAGCGCGCGACAACGTACCGCAGCTCGCTTCGTGCCGCGCGGTGGTACGCACGAAACACATGACACGCTGCCCTCGCTTCGTCCCGCTCGCCATCGCGGTCCTCGGCTCGGCGTTGCTCCTTGCTTGCGTGGGGGCCCCGGACGACGTGGCGCAACTGAGCGCCGATCATGCACTGGTCGAACGCTCGCAAGACGGCTCGATCGAGGCCACCGTCGAGCTCGAAAGCCCGCGGATCACGCGCGGAGTGAATGACTTTTCGATCGCGTTGCGAGCAGCCGAAGGCTACGCACGGCCAGTGCTGAAGAGCGTCGACGCATCGATGGCCGTGCACGGCCACAGCGCGAGTGCGGCCAGCATCGTCAGTGACGGTGACCTGTTCCACGCCGATCTGGATCTATTCATGAGCGGACGTTGGCAGGTGGCTCTCGGCGTCGAACTCGACGCTTCGTCCGATTTGGTCGAATTCGCGCTCGACGTGCCATGAATCGAATCGCATCCGTTCTGTTTGCGGCGCTCACGCTTTGCACCGTGCGCGCCGAAGCGTGCTCCTGTAGCGGGCAAGGGCCGGCGAGTGCGCTGACGCGGCCGGATCAAAAATGGGGCCTGCGCTTGTCCGAGCGCTTGGTGCTCGGACAAGGCGCATTCAACGCGCACGGTCGATACCAAGCCTTCGCGCCGAACGAGCGCGATCGCAGTCAAGAATTCGCACTGCTGTTCGCCTATCGCAGCGAGCGCATGGAGCTCTCGGCAGTGGGCGGGTACGGTGCACGCAGTGTCGCACTCTCGACGAGTGCCGAGCGCAACGCGGGCTTCGCCGACACGTTGCTACGCATGCGCTACGAAGCCGCCGAAGAACCGAGCCCCTGGGAAAGCAGCGTGTTCCCCTCGCTGGCGATGTTGGCGACGCTGCGCCTGCCCTCGGCCAGCGCCGAAGGCCTCGCGCCACGCGGGCTCGGAACGACCGAGTTCGCGCTCGGCGTCAGCCTCGAACGCTCGTTCGGACCCAAGCTCCGCGCAGGTCTTTGGGCAGAGTTCGCAGGCAGACTCCCAGACACGACCTTCGGCTACGCGCGAGTCCTCGGCCCCCGCGCGAGCGCCGAAGGCACGCTCTCGTATTTCGCCACTCCCGATCTGGTGCTCAGCGCGCTGATCAGCACGCGCTGGGAGGGAAACGTGCGCGTCCAGCAACGCTACCTATCAGGCACCGCGCAGCGCTTGACCGAAATCGGCGCAGTGATCTCGTTTCAGCCTTGGGCGAGCCCACTCCGCGCGGGCTTCGCGCAACGCTACACCCCGCCGATCGACAACCTCAGCGCCAACGTGCTCGCCGCCTTCAGCAGCGAATTCTGGATCGGCTACGTGCGCTGAGCACGAAACGAGGCTGTCTCAGCCACTCTTCGTTCACCGACTCGTTGCGGTCCGTCGCTCCGCGTCGGCACGCGGCAGGGGCCGGCATGGGCTCGGAACACCGCAGGCTGCGAGGTGCGATGCTCGGATCGCGACCGCCCCACTCTCGGGACCGCTAGCGCGAGCTCTTGCCGCCGCCTTCGAACAGATCGTCGAAGACGCTGTCGAATTCGTCTTGGTCGCCCACGGCGCGCTGTCCGGAGGGTACGGGTGCGCGGTCGGGCTCGGGTTGTAGCGCGGCGATGCGATCGCTCACGTCGCGGTAGCCGGGGTCGCGGCGCGCGATTTTTTGGAAGTAGTACAGCGCGTCTTGGGTTTTGCCCTTCATCTCGTAGACGGTGCCGAGGTCGTAATAGACGTTCATCTCTTGCTCGATCGTCTTGTCGGCGGCGCCCAGAGCGCGAACGTAGGATTCGACGGCACGATCGAGCTGGCCTTGCTCGAGGTAGACGAGGCCGATCATCGCGTAGCAGTTGCACTCGCGCTGAGGGTCGCGGGCAGCGAGTTCGAACTCGTGCAGCGCGTCCGGGATCAGGCCCATCTCTTTGTACGCGACGCCCAGGTCGTAGTGCGTCGCGCTGTCGTTCTCCGAGACCTGCGAGCGAATGCCGGCGCGGAACTTTTCGAACACTTGGTCGACGTCGACGTCGTTGCCCGCGCTCATCGCAGTCGAGCCGGGGGGCAACTCCATTTCGTCGAGCGCGCCGAGTGACTGCGCGACGTCGAAGTCGAGCGCTTCCTCGGCGTCGTTCCCGTTCAATTGCGAGCGTTCGATGGTCTGGCTCGCGCCGGACGAACCGAGCGCGGAGTCGACCTCACTGAGCCGCTCGAGGACGAGCGGGTGATTCGGCGTGCGCGTGAGCTGTTCGAGCAGGATCGCGCGGGCGTCCTCGTACAGACCGCGCGCGGCGAAGAAGTCGGCCTCGTCGAGCACGTCTTCCAGGCCCTCACTGGATTGTGCGGGCGCGGCGGGCTCGAAGTCTTCGACCGAGGAGACCTCGTGGATCTCTTCGTCGTAGTCTTCGAGCGTGCGTTCCGACATCGGAAAGCTGGGCAGCGGGCCATCCGGCGCGAAGGGGTCGTCTTGGACCTCGAACCCGGGGCGCTGCATGAAGGAGCTTGCCGGATCCGAGTTCATGGCCTGCTCGGCGCCGACCTCTTCCAGATCGTACGACGGCAACGGAGCGTCGGGATCGTAGCCCTCGTGCGTGTGCAACCGGGCGCGCGCCGCCTCGACGCGACCGGGCGCGACGTGCTCGAGCATGGCCAGCGCTTCCGGGTGCCCAGGTTCGATCTCGAGCACTTCGTTGATCAGCGCTTCGGTCTGCGCGAAATCACCGCGATCGAGCTGCAGCGACGCCATGTTGAGCGTCTCGGCGATGGCTCCCTCGCGGTCGCCCGATTCGACCAGCAGCTCACGCAGCTTTTGGCGAATCTCGAGCGAACGCGGATCGATCTCCAGCGCGATGTGCAGCGCCTCGATCGCCTTCGGAAAGAGGCGCAGCTTGCGGAACGACTCGGCATCGACGACCGCTTTACGCGCGTGCGCCTGGGCGTCGAACGAGCTCGGATCGACGAGCTCTTCCGCCGCCTCCACGCGGTCCTCGTCGACGATCACGACGTCGGGCGCGCTGGCCATCTGCGGGCGTGGCGGGGGCAGCGGCTGCGGTGCGGCGGGCGCAACTTCGAGCGCGTCGCGCTCGGTGTGCTCGTCGAGGAACTGCACGTCGCTGTCGCCCACGCTGACGGGCGCGATCGACTCGACCGCCGGTGGACGCGACGAACTGCCGCCGAGGGTCGGGGGCAGACTCTGCAAGGCTCGTACTTGTTCGTCGTGCGGCGCGACCTCACGCAGGTGCGCGAGCAGCTGCTCGAACAGATCACGGCGATCGCTGTCGCGCGCGATGCGCGCCATCTCTTTGTACACTTCGATGGCTTTGGCCTCTTGCCCGATCAAAGTGAACGCCTGCGCGAGCAAGCCGAGCGTATCGAGATTCTTCGGGTCGGCTTGGAAGCAGACCTGCAATTTGGTCAGCGCCTGCAGGCCGTCTTCACGCGTGCCACGCTGCAAGTAGAGCTCGGCGGCGACCCACGCATAGCGAGCGTCCACCTTGAAGTGCAGGATGCGCTCGATGACCTTGAGCGCGTCATCCCGGCGCTCCAAGCTGAGCAAGAGCTCAGCGGCCGCCCAAAACGACTCGATCGCCTCGTCCAGGCTTTGCACCCGGCAGCGCGCTTCGGCCAACCGCAAGTGCGGCAGCGGATTTTGCGCGTCCAGCCCGACCATTTTGCTGAACACTTCGATCGCTTCGCGATCGCGGCCCGCGCGCTGGAGGCGGGTGGCCACCTCGTCGTAAGCGGCGAGCGCGTCACTCGTGAGGCCGAGCTGGGTGTAGATCTCGGCCAGCTTGGGCACGATGTGCCCGTAGCGGTCGGCCAGGTCCGGCGCGTGCTTTTTGATCAGCTCGCGGATCTGCTTGTAAACCGCGATCGCTTTCAGGGCGAAGCCCTGCGACGAGTAGTACTGCCCGACGCGATCGTACGTCGCGATCGCTTCCGGATAGGCCGAGAGGCGTGCCTGCAGATCGCCGATCTTCAGGAGCGTGCGAGCATCGTTCGGATCGTCTTGGACGATCCGCTGGTACTCCGCGATTGCCCGGTCGTACCTCTTTTTTTCGATGTACTTCTGGGCAGCCTGAAGCGTCTTCTCGCGTTCGGTTTGCTGCACGTGCGTTTTTCGCAGAGCTCGGAGAGCGTGGCTCGTCGTGGCGCTGGCCGGTGCCTCTCCGAGGTTCTAAATCCTAGGGGATATCGCTGGTTTGGTCAAGGAGACCCGCGCGCCGGCGAGGGCTCGGACACGCCCCGGTCTTTGCGTGGGTGCCAGGGCGAGCCCTTGAATTCGGTGAGGCGCTGGCGCCCCGAGTGTAGCTCAAACTACGGCTGCGGTGCGGGTACGTGTCGGGCGCCAAAAGGAAACGGTCTGCACACAGCGGTCCCGTTGCGGTACCCGCCCTGCCGGCCCGGCCGGCGCTCCAAGGTGTTGCTCCGCTCACTGCGCCTAGGAAATACCGGAAACGGTGGCAGGATCATTGGGCATCCGTCTTGACCACACAGGTCACGCGCCTCCCACCGCTCGCCATGGTCCGCTTGAACGATATTGCTGCGGCGCAACTGACCATCCTGGGCAAGGTGCGACGAACGCCTCTGGTCGACAGCCCGACCGTGTCGGAACTGACGCGGGCAGAGGTGCGGCTCAAACTGGAGAACCTGCAGTTCACCGGCTCGTTCAAGGAGCGCGGCGCGTGCAACCGGCTCGAGCTGATGCCTGCCGAGGAGCGCGCGCGCGGCGTCGTCACGGCCAGCGCCGGCAATCACGCACAAGCGGTCGCGCGACACGGGGCGCGGCTCGGCGTGTCGGTGACGGTGGTGATGCCCGAAGCCACGCCGCTGGTCAAAGTCACGGCCACGCGTCGCTTCGGCGCGCAGGTGATCCTGAGCGGCGCAAACTACGACGAAGCCGCGTCACTCGCCGCGAAGCTCAGCGCGGAGCGCAACGCCGTGTACTTGCACCCCTTCGACGATCCATGGGTGATCGCCGGCCAAGGCACGGTCGGTTTGGAAATCCTGGCGGACGCGCCGGAGCTCGATGCGATCGTCGTGCCAGTGGGCGGCGGCGGCCTGATCGCGGGCGTGGCTTGCGCGGTCAAAGAGAGCAACCCGAACGTGCGCGTGCTGGGCGTCGAGGCCCGCCGCTTTCCCAGCATGAAATACGCGCTGGAGAGCGTTCTCCCGCCCGCGTTGCCCGGCGGAAAGACGATCGCCGACGGCATCGCCGTTCGCCGCGTGGGCGAGCTGACCCGCGAACTCACCAAGCAATACGTAGACGAAATAGCGTTGGTCGACGAGGCCGAAATCGCTCAAGCCGTGTTGCTCTTGCTCGAGCGAGAGAAGACCGTCGTGGAAGGTGCCGGCGCAGTCGGCGTTGCCGCGCTGTTGCATCACCGCTTCGCGGATCTCGAGGGCAAGCGCGTGGCCGTGGTGCTGAGTGGCGGCAACATCGACGTGAACCTGATCAGCCGCATCATCGAGCATGGCTTGGTGCAGACCGGGCGTTTGGCGCGCTTCGTCGTCACCGTGCCGGACGTGTCCGGTGTGCTCGCGGCGCTCACGCGCGTGGTCGCCGACAGCCGCGCGAACATCCTCGAAATCAACCACGACCGCGCGTTTTCCGGCGCAGAACTGGGTGAAACACTGATCGAGCTCGTGCTCGAGACCCACGGCTTCGAGCACATCGCAGACGTCAGCGATCGCCTGCGCGTATCCGGCTATCGCTTCGAACGCAAGTAAACGCAGCCGTTGCGCCTTCTTGGAGAGTGGGCGCTCTCAATCCAGCATCGCAGCTCGCGATACGGCGTCGTTCACGGCGTGGCGCGGATTCTTCGATGAGCGCTAGCTAGTGAGCCGACGAAAAGTGCGTCTCGAGCGCGTCGAGCAGACCGTCCACGGTGAACGTCTTGGCCACGACGTCAGCGCGGACGCCTCGCTCACTCAGAGTCTGCGAGGTGATGGGACCGATGCTCGCGACCGTCACGCGCGAAAGCAGCTCCGCAGCCCGATCGCCGAGCGTGTCGACCACGGCGTTGACCGTAGAACTCGAAGTGAACAACGCGACGTCGATCTCACCGCGCTCGAAGTGAGCGCGCAATGCTTCACCCGTGTCCGCTGTAACCGTTTCGTACACGGGCACGACTTCGACTTCGGCGCCGGCTGCGCGGAGCAACTCGGGCAAGACGTCGCGCGCGACTTGCGCGCGCGCGACCAGCACGCGCTTGGGTACACCGCGGGCGAGCACCGCTTGCGCCAAGCCCTCACCGACGAACTCTTCGGCCACTAGGTCGGCGCGTAGACCGAACGACTCGAGCGCGCTCGCCGTTTTGGGTCCGATGGCACCGAGCTTGGCCCCGGCAAAGGCGCGCGCGTCGAAGCCCGCCGCAGTCAGCGCGCGCGTGAAGCGCGCGACACCGTTGGCGCTGGTGAACAGCACCCATTCGAAGCTGCCCAGCTCGGCGATGGCCCGTGAAAGCGGCGCGGGATCGGCCGGATCGCGGATCTCGATCGCCGGCAAAAGTCGGGCATTGGCGCCGCGCGCGCGAATGGCCGTGGCCGTCACGCGGCCTTGCTCCGCCGGTCGCGGCACGAGCAGTGATTTGCCGAACAGCGGACGATTGTCGAACCAGCGCAGCTGCTCGCGCAGCGCGACCACTTCACCGACGATGATCACCGCCGGGTTCGTAATGCGCTCGGCGCGGACGCGCGCGGCGATCGTGCTCAAGGTGCCGCTGACCACGCGCTGCTCGGGCCGCGCGGCCCATTGTACGACCGCCACTTGCGTTTCCGCGCTGCGCCCACCGTCGATGATCGCTTGCATGATCTGCTCGATGCGGCGCATGCCCATGAAGATACAAATCGTGTCGGTCGCAGTCGCGAGCTTTTGCCAAGACGCGGGCGACCATTCCTTGCCCTCGCGATCGCTACCGGTGATGAACGTCACGCTCGACGACAACTCGCGATGCGTCAGCGGGATCCCGCTGTACGCGCTGGCTGCCAACGGCGAAGACACGCCGGGCACGATCTCGAAGGCAATGCCCGCTTCCTGCAACGCCTGGAGCTCCTCGGCCCCGCGCGCAAACAACAACGGGTCGCCCCCCTTCAAGCGCACGACTCGCTTTCCCGCGCGGGCCAACGCGACGAGCTCTGCGTTGATCGCCTGCTGTACGGCGCTGTCTTGGCCGAAGCGCTTGCCCACGTTGCGCTTCTCGGCGTTGGGACACGCTTCCAGCAGCGCAGGGTGCGCGAGCGCGTCGTACAGCACCGCGTCCGCGCGCGAGAGCAACTCCAGCGCGCGCACCGTGATCAGCCCCGGATCGCCTGGACCTGCGCCAATTAAATACACTTTCCCGGGCACCATATTTCCGCGCGGTTAGAGCCTAGTCGCCGCGATGCGTCAGGTCGAATCACCCTTGACGACGCAGCATACAACCTGGACTATTGTGGCACCTTGTGTGCCTCTGTACATAAACCACTTACATCTTAGTTCCCATGCGCAGCCTTGATGATTCGCGCGATGGCGGCGCTTCTGACCGCTGGTTCGTCACCAACGGCGTGGTCGCGCTGGGCCCGGTGACCTTCGAGCTGGTGCTGCGAGGCGTGGCGTACGGGCGCATCCCCGCCGGCTCCTTCGTGCGCCACGAATCTTGGCAGGTGTGGCGCCGGCTCGAAGACCTCGAGAACCAGAGCTCGGGCACGCGCCGTCAGATTGTTGCCGAGTTGTCGCGTCACAACGCCGGGGCCGAGAAGCGAGATCGCAGCGTATTCAGCCTCGCTCCGCCGCCGCCCACGGGCGCGGAGCTGAGCTCGCGCACCGAGAACATCGATCGCGCGGCGCGACCGAGCTTCCGCCCCGCCGCGGTGGACGCGGCGGGAGTGCTGACCAGCGCCAACGAGCTGTCCGAGGCGTTGCTGCTGACCGTCGTCACGGCCGTCACCGCGGCTGCCGCGGACTTCGGTTTGGTGCATCGCGTGCACGCGGACATCGGCGCAGTCATCACCGAGGGCGGACACGGCGCGTTGACCGAACACCTGCTCGGTGAGCGGCTCGCCGACGACGATCCGACGCTGCTCGCCGCCCGCGGTGGCCACAGCGTGCTCACCGAACCGCAATGTGGTGAAGTCGGTCGCCACTTGCTCGGCCGCATGACCCGCTGCTCGAAGGAAGTGAAGAGCGTCGCGATGGTGCCACTCTTGGTCTACGGCGAGCTCATCGCGCTGTTCGAGGTGGGCCGCAAATCGCGGCCATTTCGCGCGCGCGAAATCGGGCGCGTCGAAGACGTGGTTGAAGCACTCGCCGAACGCAGCGTGGTCATGGGCTGGGCCGAGTAGACGGCAAGGTCCATGTGCTGTCGCAGACCCTGCACTCCGGTTCGTTAGTGTTCGAAGGCGTGCGCGCCTACGAAACGCCGCGTACGCCCACCGACCGGCGCATTCCTCGTATTTCGACGCAAAGACAAACGCTCCTGCGCTTCGTCGCGGAGTACGGCCGACCGACGCATTCTTCGTATTTCGACGCAAAAGACAACTGCTCCCGCGCTTCGTCGCGGAGTACGGCCGACCGACGCATTCCTCGTATTTCGACGCAAAAGACGACTGCTCCTGCGCTTCGTCGCGGAGTACGGCCGGGCGTCGCGCGAAAAAGGTACTGTGTTCGCACAGTACCCTTCGTTCGACGAGGACGCGCTTCGGTAAAGCGCCCGCGAATCGAAGTTGAAGAGCGAGCGCCTCGAGGATTCGTCACGAGAGCTACGCGCCGCCAGGCGGCTTGCCGCGCCCGCTAACCCAAACTCATGCGGACCGCCCCGAGGCGCTTGCCCGCCGCCAAATCTCAATTCGGCGCGTGTTCCAAGGCCGATTGCAGCGCGGTCTCTTGCTCGGCACGGGAGAATTGCAGTTCGTGCAGGCGCGCGTACAGGCCGCCTTGGGCCATCAGTTCACTGTGCGTGCCTTGTTCGACAACGCGACCTTTGCGCAGCACCAAGATGCGATCCGCCTTTTGTACGGTGCTCAAACGGTGGGCGATCACGAGCGCCGTGCGGCCTCGCATCAGCTCTTCGAGAGCGCGCTGCAGGCGCGCTTCGGTGTCGCTGTCGACGCTGGCGGTCGCTTCGTCGAGGATGAGGATCTGTGCGTCGCGATAGAGCGCGCGCGCGAAGGCGATCAGTTGGCGTTCACCCGTCGAAAAGTTCGAGCCGTATTCGTCGACGCGAGTGTCGATGCCGCGTTCACGCGCAGCGAATAGATCCAGCGCGCCGATGCGGCTCAATACGTCTTCGACGCGCGCGCGATCGGGCTCCTCGGAGGCTGCGACATTGGTGGCGACGGTGCCAGGAAACAGCACGACGTCCTGCGGCACGACCGCAAAGCGACGGCGCAGTTGTTCGCGCGCGAGGCCGGCTACGTCGTCACCGTCGACGCGGACAGTGCCACTCTCGATCTCGTACAAGCGCAGCAAAAGTGCGGTAATCGTGGTCTTTCCGGAGCCGGTCGGGCCGACCAACGCGATGCGCTCGCCGCGGCGCGCCGCGAAGCTCACCTTTTCCAGCACGGGTGTGCCGGGCTTGTAGCTGAAGCTGACGTCCTCGAATTGCAGCGCGAGCTTGGGATCGCCCGCGGGCTTCCCCTCACGCGCGGGCGCGTCGGGCTCGACCACGTCGAGCAGAGAGAACACGCGTTCCGCGCCCGCCATGGCGGCCTGCAGCAACGTATAGCGCTGCGCAAGTTGCGAGATGGGCTCGAAGAACTGCGACAAGTACGCAGTGAACGCGACCAAGGTGCCGAAGCTCACGGGTCGATAGCCGAGCGACGCAATCACCAGCGCCAGACAAATCGCGGCGATGGTGTCGATGGCCGCGTCTTGAATCGAGTCCCACTTGATCGCGCTCATGTTCGCGTCGCGATAGGAGACGTTGCTCTCGTCGAACTCGGCGGCGGCCGCTTGTTGGCGACCGAAAGCTTGGATCAGGGTCATCCCCGTCACCTGCTCGTTCATGGTCGCGTTCATGCGCGAGGTTTTGGCGCGGATGGCGCGAAACGCTTCGCGGATGTTGCGCCGCACCAGCACCACCAGCACGGCCATGGGCGGCACCGCGGCAAAGGCCAGCAGCGACAGCTTCCAGTCCAAAACCAGCATCAAAATCACGATGCCGACCAAGCGCACCAAGTCACCGACCGCACTCAACGCGCCAGACGCGAACATTTCCAAGATCGCGTCCGTGTCATTGGTCACGCGAGACACGAGCCGCCCGACCAGCTGATTGTCGAAGTAACCGAGCCGCAGCTGCTGCAGGAACTCGAACGCCTCGCGTCGCATGTCGGCGACCGCGCGCGCGCCAGCGACTTGCACCGCGTACACTTGGACCAAGCCCAAGACTTGCTCGGTGACCAGCACCCCCGCGAGCAACAGCCCACTGTGAAAGAGCGCCACGCGGTCACCGTTCTGGATCACGCCGTCGATCGCCGAGCGCATGATCAGCGGGCGAACCAGCGCGCCGACGGAAGTGACCACGATCACCACCACCGACGCCCAGAGCAAGAAGCTGTACGGCACCAAGTAGCTCCACAGCCGCTTGGTGAGCCGCGCGTCGTACGCTTTGCCGAAGCGCTCTTCTTCGTGAAAGGCTTTGAGGATGCGCTCGGTGCGCTTCTTGTCTGCGCGACCTCGCACGCCGCTCGTGGCCGTGTCGGGAGCGCTCGAGGGCGGCGTCATTCGGCCACCTGCTGCTCTTCCGGCACGATCCCTCCGAGCTTGGCCAGCTCGTTTTCGATCCGTTGCTCTTCCGCGAAGATCGCGTAAATTCCGCCGGACTTGCTCAACTCTTCGTGGCTGCCGCGTTCCACGACGCGGCCCTTTTCGAGCACCAAGATTTGATCACAGTGAGCGGCGGCGGCGATGCGGTGCGTGATCAAGATCAAGCCGCGCTTTTGGCGTTGGCGATCGATGGCGTCCAAAATCGCACGCTCGGTACGCGCGTCGACCGCGCTCAATGGGTCGTCCAAGACGAGCACTCGAGGCTCCGAGGCAAACGCCGCAGCCAGCGCGACGCGCTGCTTCTGACCGCCCGAGAGCTGCACGCCGCGCTCACCGACCACGGTGTCGAAGCCGTCCGGCAAATCCAGCACTTCTTGCTCGATGCAGGCTTCACGCGCCGCCTCTTCGATCTTGAGCAGTGACTCGTGTTCGTCCGGCTCGTCGAGTGAAAAGCCGATGTTGCGGGCGACCGTGGTCGAAAACAAAAACGCATTCTGCTGCGCGTAGCCGATGCACTTGCGTACGGTCGAGAGCGGCAAATCACAGACGTCGATGCCGTCCAAAAACACCGTGCCGCGGGGCGTCGGCTGCAGGCGCGCGAGCAGCACGGCGAGCGACGATTTGCCGCTTCCGGTACGCCCGACGATGGCCAGCGAGCCGCCCGCCGGCAGCTCGAAGCTCACCTCGTCGAGCACTTTGCGATCGTTGTAGGAGAACGACAGTTGCTTGACCTCGAGCCGCCCCTTTGCGTTCGGGGGCAGCGCGAGGTGACCATCGACGATGTCCGGCTCGGCGCTGAAAATGTCGGTCAAGCGCGAGAACGCCGCTCGCCCGCGCTGCAACAAGCCGATCACGAAACCGAGCGAAATCAGCGGCCAAGTCAGCCGGCCGAGCGCGCGATAAAAAGCCAGGAAGCCGCCGGCATCGAGCTCACCGTGCAGCATCAAGAGCCCGCCGTACCAAAACACGACCAATACGCCGATCGAGATCGTCGCAGTCAAGATCGGACCGAGAAAACCGCGAAGACGCGCCAGCGCGAGGCTCTTGTCGAGGTACGCCTGGTTGGTCTTTTCGAAGGCGCTCACCTCTTGCGGTTCGAGCGCGAACGAGCGAATCACGCGCACGCCCGCCACGCTGGACAGCACCCGCGCGCTCATCTTGCCCAACGCTTCCTGATTGTCGCGCGTGCGGGTGTAAAAGTGCTGCGAGAAGCCGCGCGTGATCAGCAGCAAGAGCGGCAACGGCGCGAGCGCAGCCAACGTCAACTTGATCGAAATCGGAATGGTCACCGCGAGCGCGCTGATCAGCGCGAAGCCGGTGTTGATGATGTTCAAGACTCCGAAGCCGAGCAAGAGCCGCACCTGCACCAAGTCATTGGTGACGCGGCTCATGATTTCGCCCGTGCTCATCCGCCGATAGAACGAGGGGCCGAGCTTGAGCAGGCGATCCAAAATCTCTTGGCGCAGCTCGTACTCGGCGATGCGTCCGGCGTTGAACACGACCACGCGCGACAGAACGCGCACCACGAACGCCGCCAGCGCGGCGACCACCAGTAGCTCACCGAGCGCAATCGCTTGCGCGCTGTGACCTTGCGTCGCCAAGTTGATCGCGCTGCGCATGCGCGTGTCGAACCACCACTGGAACAATTGATAGGCCGCGAGCAGAACGAGGCCTCCGCAGTAACGCGGCGCGTGGCGATAGAACTGCCCCATCAGCCGAACGGGCACGGGGGTCTGGGGGGATCGAGCGTTGGTCACTGGGGCGAGGCCGAAGCGAGGCCTTATAAGGCCTTCATCGCCAGCTGGTAAGCCCCCCATGATGCGTGGCGGCGCCACCGACGCGCGACTGGTACGTCGCTGCACCTAGCACGCAGGCGGCTCGGGCGAGCGGGCGGCCGCCCTCCGCCCGCTCGAATGCCTCGCGCGTTGCTTTTTGGTTAATGGTCACGCGACACGTCGCGCTGCGACGCTGCCTTCGGCGTCGTGGCTCGACTTTACCGATCCCCGCGGGCAGCGCGGAGCGGCGCGGGTACGCCGACTGGAAATGCCCATGTAAATGGAAGTGGGTAAACGTGGTTTGCGATGCTGACGAAGCCTGCTCCGAAAACGCTGGTCGACACCGAAACGCGCGGCACGCGTTCCCGTACTGCGTTCGAATCATGTCTGGCACCGAACCTTCGGCGAGCGCTCGAACGGCGCGAAAACGGAGCAGGCGAATTCCGACACGGAGCGCGGAATTACCCCTGAGGGTAGTCGGCATGAACGTCACGCTGTCGTCACCATGTTGCATGCTCACCATACAGCCGAAAATGCTAGCACCAGCACGATCGCGCGCATGACGACCTCGACGCAATCGGGTGGCTTGGCGAGTTCGCGACGCGGACCCGGTATCGTTTGGCTCGTCGCGAGTGGGCTGCTCGGCGCATGCACGCTGCTCGCGCCGAGCGACGATCACTACTTGAGCAATCCCGATCATTCGCGCCTGGAGGCCGGCGCTGGCGGCGAGGGCGGCGACACGACTCCGAACCACGACGAAGCCGGGACCGGCGGTGATGGCGGCGATGGTCCGATGACTGCCGCAGGGGACGGCGGAATCGCAGACTCGAGCGGAGGCGGTGTCAGCTCGAGCGCAGGCAGCGCTGGCTCGCATGCAGGCAGCGCTGGTTCGAATGGCGGCACGGGCGGCGCTGAACCGCTCGTTTGCAGCCCCGGGTTGGCTGATTGCAATCAAAAGGCTGCGGACGGCTGCGAAGTCGATTTGACCTCATCCCGCGACAATTGCGGCGGTTGCGGCAAAGCCTTTGCCTGCGCGACGGACCAAGTGTGCGAGAACCGAACGTGCATTTCGCTGAGCGGCTGCAGCGATGGCACGCGGGAGGGCTTCTTACCCATTGCTAGTTGGCCACACATCGCCGGTTGCACTGCCCAGTGGCCGCGAGGCTCGCTGCGCGACGCAAAGACCGGGAGCGCGTGCGGCTTCGAGTCCAGCGTGTGCAACGTACCCGCCGACGCTTGTGGCATTGGTTGGCACGTGTGTGCCATCCCTCCCTTTGGCCCGAGCGAGGTGAGCGACCAAGCCACTCAAGAAGAGTGCGCGGCGCAACCCGGCGCCTACGCGATCGCCGTGGGCGATCAGTCATGCGAACCGTGCACCACGGCGGGTGCCGGAGCGGCCTGCTGCGGTGATGGCTGCGTGCAACAGAATGGTAGCTGCCTCTACCCAGACATGACTGCCTGGTTCGGCATGATCAACAACTACGTCAACAAGTGCGGCGCGATCGAGTCAGCGCTGGAGGGGCGCGGCGTGCTGTGTTGCCGTAGCCCATGAGCTACGCCGAGGCGCGTCATCGCTTCAGGAGAGCCCCTGTTTGCGCATCAGCTTTTGAATCATTTGCCGAGAAACTTCGGCGATTGCGGCTGCGCGCGTGACGTTGCCCTGCGTGCGAGCGAGGAGTGCGCGCAGGTAGCGACGCTCGAAATCGTCACTCGCGTCGCGCCGAGCGATCCGCAGTGGAACGAGCTCGATCTCCGGCTTGAGTGCCCCTTCCCCACTCACCGTGAGCTCGAGCGCCCCCAGGGCGCGCTCCGGCGTCACCGCCCAACGATCCACCGCGTTCCTCAGCTCACGCACGTTCCCCGGCCAGCGGTGGGCCATGAACATTTCCCAAACCGGCGCCGCCATCTCGCTCAGCGTCCGCGGTGGCACCGAGCGACTCAGGAAATGCTCGACCAGCATTCGCAGATCTTCTTTGCGATCGCGCAGCGGCGGCACGACGACGTGCGCGCCCGCCAAACGAAAGTACAAATCTTGCCGAAAATTGCCTGCGGCCACCTCCGCCGAGAGTTTGCGGTTGGTCGCGGCGAGCACCCGCACATCGACCGCAATCGCGCGCTGCGAACCCAGCCGCCGAACCTCGCGCTTCTCGAGTACGCGCAGCAACTTGGGTTGCAGGTCTTTCGGCAGCTCGCCAAGCTCGTCGAGAAAGATACTTCCGCCGTCGGCTTGCTCGAAGACACCCTCACGCGCGGCGACCGCGCCAGTAAATGCGCCGCGTTCGTGACCAAAGAGCTCGCTTTCGACGAGCGTCGGACTGACCGCGCTACAATCGAAGACGACCAGAGGTTTGTCCGCACGCCGACTCTGACTGTGCAGTGATTCGGCGACCAACTCTTTGCCCGTGCCGGTCTCCCCTTCGATCAGCACGGTGACGTCGGAATCGGCGATTCGTGCCAAATCGGCGAATAGTTCGCGCATGGCCGGGGACGCGCCGAGCAAATCTCCAAAGTGGTCGATGGTCGCTTGTTCGCGTTCCACGCGATCCGGAAGCGGCACGACGCTGACCGTGGTCTCACCGATGCGCAGCTCGCTGCTGCCGATCAACACGGCCTCGAAAATGCGCACGCGCCCGACCAGCACGCCGTTCGTCGAACCCTCGTCCGAAACGCGAAAGCCCTCGGGCGTCGGCACGATCGCGCAATGGCGACGTGACACCGTGGGGTCGCTCAGCACCAAATCGTTGTCCGAGGCAGTACCGACGCGGATGGGGCGCCCAGCCATCTCACAGACCAGCCCGCGATCCGGGCCGTCGATCACCGAAACCCGCGTCTTGCCGTACGTGACGATGGTCGGCCGTGACTGAGCTTGGGTGCGTTCTTGGTCCATGCGTAGAGCCTCCTCCAGTCTCCCGCGCACGTCACCCGCGCGCGTGACATTCCCGAGACCTTACGTGACGAAGCGGCTCCCGTTTCGGGGGAAGTGCAACCGCACACTGCCAACCTGGGGTTGTCGATTGCAGCTCCAGGCAGGTTGATTGTGGCCGAACCGTGGGCAATCGCGACTGGCACGAAGCGTGTATCCGTGGGCCGCCGTGAACGTATCGCAGTTGCTGCCGCTGTGCCTGCTGCTCGGGTGCGCCAAGGTCGGTCACGAGTCTGTCTCGAACGAGTACGAGTTGGTCGTGCACGTCGAGTCGGACCCGGGACGACCGCTGGCCGGCGCACGCGTGCAGCACGCTGGTCGAGAGTTGGGCGTGTCCGCAACCGACGGGCGTGTGAGCGTGCGTGCAACGGGCAATGAAGGTGAGCGCGTCGAACTCGAGCTCACGTGCCCTACGGGATTTCGTTCACCGGAGAGCGCCCTGAGCGTCACGTTGCGGCACGCAGGGGGCAGCAGCGAGCGACCAGAGTACTTTGCCAATTGCCCGCCGCTGCTACGCAAGTTGGTCATCGCAGCACGCCTCGAGCACGGCCAAAATCTGCCGATTCGCTATTTGGGTCGTGAGCTCGCCCGCAGTGATGGCGATGGGGTGGCTCATCTATTGCTCGAGGGTGAAACGGACAAGACGGTCGAACTCACGATCGACACTTCCGAACAGCCGCAATTGCGACCAAAGAGCCCCAGCGCCCGCTTTCGCATCGGCGATCACGACGACGTCGTAGTGCTCGCGCAGAGCTTCCAAAGTCCGCCCAAACCCGTGCTGCACGCGCATCGCCCGAGCGGGCCGGTGCGCATTCGTTGACATGAAACGCAAGACCTCACTCCTCGTAGATACACGTGGCGCCGTGCTGGTCGAGTACCTGATCGTGGCCGCGTTTGCCGGCCTGCTCACGGCCGTCGGTCTCGCAAGCTTGGGGCCAAAGCTGGTGAAGAACTACTCCGGCCAACGCGCCGCCCTCTACCAAAGCAACCCCTGAAACCAAGGAAAGAGAGACACATGTCAACCAAGCGTCAGCTGCAGAAGCTCGTTCACGATACCCGCGGCGCGGGCTTCGTCGAGTACATCATCCTCGTGGGTGTGGTCGCGCTGTTCTGCATCGCGGGCTACCAGTACTTCGGCGGCAAAGTCACCGACAAGATCAAGGCTCAGGGCGACGCGGTGACGGGCATCAAGTGAGAGGTTCACGCGGGGCGCCGAATCTCGCGAGCGTCCCGCGTGCTCTCTTCCTGCTAGGTCCAATGTCGGCAACCCAAATAGTGCTCGGTGGCCTGTTGCTGTTCACGGCGCTCGCCGGCTTCGTGGACTTTCGAACTGGGCAGATCCCGAATCCGTTGGTCGCGATCGGTGCGGGCGTCGGCCTGGCCCTGCATTTCATCGTGCATTTGGCGCTGATCCGCCAATCGGGGCAGCCGCTTTTCGAGCTGCTCTCCGCAGCCGCGGTCAACGTTTTCGTGGGGCTCCTGGGCTGCGCGGCGGTACCGCTGCTCTTGTATCGCGTCGGCGCCATGGGTGGTGGAGACGTGAAGTTGCTGGCGAGCGTGGGCATCTGGGCGGGGCCGATTTTGGGCCTACAGGTCGAGTTGTATGCGTTCGTGTTGGCGGCGCTCTACGCGCCCGCGCGCCTCGCCTATCAAGGCGAGCTATTTCGGCTGATCGGGAACTCGGCGGCGTTGCTGAAGAATCCGTTCTTGCCCAAGACCCGCCGCAAAGAGGTTCCGCAAGCGCTGCTCACCGAGCTGCGCTTCGGTCCCGCCGTCTTCGTCGCCACGGCTCTGGTCGCGCTCGTGCGCTGGAGAAACGGATGAAGCGCGAGTTCGTATTGCTGAAGCGCGACCAACGTGGCGCGGTCTTCGTCGAGCACATGATCGCGTACTTGCCGGTCATGTTCTTCTTCTTGGCCACGTGGCAACTGATGGAGCTGTGTGCGGCGCACCTGATCCTCAAACGCGCGGCATCTGCGGCCGCGCGCGCCGCGGTCGTGGTCCTTCCAGACGACCCGGCGTTTTACGACGGCGTCCCCAAGGATAGTTTTTCGGGCAAACGCAAAGAAGACATCGAATTGGCGGCAGAGTTGGTGTTGGCTACTTCGCCGCACTTTTCCAGCGACGTGACGGTCGAGGTGCCCAGCAACTTGAAGGGCGGCGCCCCCCTCACCGCGACCGTCAAAGCGAAGTTTTACTGCTTCGCAGGCTGGGTGAGCTTGGTGTGCGGACCGACCGGCGTACGTGAGCTCAGCGCCAAGGCCACCTATGCCTACCAGGGCGCCGCCTACAGCTACGAGATTTGAAATCGAGCCATGACCAACCGCGAAACCAAGCAAGACCTGGCGCGCGACACGCGCGGCGCGATTCTGATCGTCGGCATCGTGTTCGGCGTGCTGCTCGTCGGCGCGTTGTGGCACATCGCCGGCATCGGCGACGCGATCGCTTGGCGTGAGCGCGCGCAGGACGCCGCTGACGCGGGCGCATTCGAAAACGCCGTGTGGAACGCGCGCGGCATGAACGTGATCGTCGCCATCAACATCGTCATGTCGTTGGTGCTGTGTGTGCTGGTGATCTGGCGCACGATCTTGATCTTGGTCACCGTTGCCCTGGTGATCGCTGCGATCTTGTGTGTCGTCACGCTCGGCACCGGCTGCGGCTTCGCGACCGCGGTGGCCCGTGTCGAGGGCTTCATGCTGCGCAACGACGAAAAGGTGGCGACCAACGTGGTGCGTATTCTAGCCGCCATGAACGCGGCACAAGTCGCGGTAGCCAGCGTCACGCCAATCATCGGCGCGGCGCGCGGGACGATCAGCACCAAGGATGCGTACGACGTGTCGTTCGCCGCAACCGAAAGCGCGTCCTTGCTGCCGTCGGTGAATCCCAAGGGTATTCAGACGCTCGCCAAGTGCTTCAAGGGCGCCAAAGCAGGCAAGATACCGAAGGCCGACAAGGACGAAGCGACCAAGAGCCGGCTGCCCAAAGCGATCGCGAACAGCGCCGACTTCTATCAGACCTTCCTGAGCAACCCGCGCATGGGTGTCGGCACCAGCCTGCCGGTGCAAACCGAGTCGTATTCGGTGTTGTGCCAGAAGGCAGGGGAATCGGTGCTCAACAACCTGGCCGGCGTGCTCGAGCGCATGGGTGTACCCGCGGGCGCGGTCGAAGGGATCGACAAGGCCAAGGGAGTTCTGGGCGCGATCGTCGGTAGCTTGCCCGGTTTGTTCTGCGCCCCAATCAGCGGCGCGCCCGCTGGCTTGGACGACGTGGTGGGCAAGCAAGCGATCGACAGCTGCAAGTCCGAGCTGGACGGAAAGCCGCGTCGATTCGTCGGAGACAGCCACGGCAACAATACCGTCGAGTACGAAGACCCCGACGCGAAGGGTGAGTACATCAGCGAAGACGAGTACGTGAAGAAGTGCTCCAAGAAGAAGAAGAAGGAGGCCAATGACAAGCTCAAGGGCGCCTTCGAGAGCAAGAACTACGACCTGGCCGAGTGCGGTTCGCCCTCGAAGGTGTGGGAGTGGGCCGTCAATGGCAATGTCTTCATGCGCAGCTTCGCTCAAGTCGAGAAAACACAGCGCATGGCCGCCAGTGACGACAAAGTGCTGAAGGTCGCAGACCTGAGCAAGACCGGCACGGTCGAACCGATCGACAAGGATCAGATCGTTGCACACGCCGAAATCTACCTCGATTGCAGCAGCAAGCGTTGGATGGACTGCAAATCGAACGCGATGTGGCAGCTGCGTTGGCGCGCTCGGCTACGTAGAATTCAACCCGCGGAACGCCTAGTCGCGACGGCAATCGAGCCCGGCATCGTCGCGATGCTGACTCAGCTTTTTGCCCAATCCGGCGACAAGTTCGGCGGCAAGCTGCGCGACAAACTCGGGATTGCAAAGATCCTGGTCCCGAAGGTCAAGGACACTTGGTATTTCCGCCAGCTCAAGACGCAAGGGTTCATGCGCGGGCTGTACAGCAGCGGTGCGTTCGAGCACATCGGCGCGCTGATCATCAAACATTCGGACACCGGCGGCACCGTTCACTGAAGGAGACGTGATGCAGCGTTCAATCACAGCACTCCATCGACTCGGGTCTCGCAGGCGCGCGCGCGGAGCCGCGCTGGTCGAAGGCATCGTCGTCACCTCCATGCTGATGACGATGATGGCAGGAGGATTGTTCCTTCATCACCTGTACCTCGCGCAAATGAAGGCGATTGGGGATGCGAGACTCGCCGCCTGGTCTCAAGCCCTCAAGGGCTGCAACGCCGGGGTGGATTTGGGCGCGATCTGGAGTGAAGCCGGCGAAAGCTCCGCTCCAATCGACGTAGACACCGACTCGACGCCCAGCTTTTTCGGAGCGATCAGTCACAACAGCGGCAGCGCCAGCGAAAGCGCCACGCCGCACGAGCGAGTCGGCAACAAGAGCTACAAGCTGAGCGTCGAAGACAGCGTTGCCTGCGACGAGATCCCACAAAACCAGCGCGGAGACGTGATCAGCCTGATTGGCTACGTCAGCGGCAACGTGGTGCCGAAATTTTTCTGAGGCAAGAGCACATGGACTGGAACAAGCTGTATCGAAGCCGACGCATACGCGGCACGCTGCGTGTCGCCGCGTTCTTGGGCAGCGCGAACCTCGCCTTTAGCGCATTGTCGCTGCCACAGGCGCGTGCCGCGGCAGAAGCAGCCCTCGAGCAGAACGGCCTGGAGCTGCTGCAACGAATCGGCCCGGCGCTGGTTGGCCCGCCGGAAGTCGCATTGATCAACGGTCAGCGCATGTCACTCGCCTCGAAGTTGACGCCACTCAGCGTGGACCAAGTCGTCGAGCGATTCGGCGAGCACTGTCGAGAGCACTCGGCGGGACTGGCCGCAGAGATCGCGGCTCTGCCGAAGGGCATGGCCGCGCTCGAAAAGCTGCCCGCTGAGCTGCGCGATCCGTCGCGCTGGCTCAGCTCCGAAACCATCGCCAGCGACCACAAAGCGGGTCAAATCGCCTGCATCGCCAGAAAAGACAGCGGCGGCGGGTTGGGCGGCCTGGTCAAACGCGTGTTGGCCTTCACCGAGTCGGGGGATTTGGCCGAAATCGGCGATGCTCGCTACGTCGTCGCACGCCGCGACGATGCCAGTGGGCAAACACACGTGTTGGCCATGTGGACGGAGGGCAAGTTCAACATCCCGGAGATGTTCACCAACAGCGGCGACGCGCCGGGCTCCGACTCGCGTGACGTGCCACGGCCGCCGGAAGCGCGTCGAGTCCTGAGCGCCGAGCTGGCACATCGCGCCTATTCGATTCGGATGTACGACACGCAGCGCTCGAACGAAGAGGTGTTGTCCTACTACGAGCGCGAGCTCACGCCGCGCGGGTTTCTCGGCCATCCGTTGCCGTATGGCAGCGCGGAGTTGGATCTGAATGACCACGTCCGCGCGTTCAGCAAGGGCGGAGCGGCGGTGATCATCGTCACGACGCAAACGCCCGCCGAGCTGACTGGGGTGAGTGTGATCGAAATGGGCAGTTTGGGCTTTGCCAAAGCCAGCGCCACGCCGGAAGGCATCTTCGAATGAATCGTCGCGCATTGATCGTCTCGCTGTTGATGGCGCTGCTCGGAACCGCGCTGCTCGTCGTGTACTTGCGCAAGTTCGAGCGCGAAATGTCGGGCGGCGAACCGGTCGAGGTGCTGATGGCCCTGCGCCCCATCGAGCGCGGCAAGATGATCAGCGAGGACATGTTGACCACGCGCAGCGTGCCACTGGCATACGTCGAGGACCGCGCGATCAAGGCCGCGGAGCGCTCCAAAGTGCTCGGGCTCCCTGCATCGGTCTCGGTTTTTCCGCAGCAAACGTTGATGTGGACCGATCTGGCCATCACCACCGAGGACCGCGACCTGAGTTCGCTGATTCAACCCGGAAAACGCGCGGTCACCGTGCGCGCTTCCACCGGTTCGGACGACACGCGTGGCAATCAGCTCATCCGTCCGGGTGACTACGTGGACGTGATCGCCACCTTTCGCGGTGATATGGATAACAGCGACGCCGCCTCGGCCGTCTTGTTGCAGCGCGTGCTCGTGCTCGCGGTCGGCAGCGAAACTCAGAACGTGGGCAGCGACGCCAAGACGCGCGACGCGTCGTCCATGCACGACAAGCAACTGACGCTGAGCTTGAGCTTGCCCGAAGCGCAACTGCTGTCGCTCGCGATCGAACGCGGGCGGCTTTCGGTCGCGGTGCGACCTCCCACCGACCCAGGCACCGTCGACGATCTGCCCGATCTCAAAGCTTCGGCGCTGCGCGACACGAAGGCTCGCGCCGATCTCCAGCGCCGGCCCAGCGCGCCGCAAGGTCCCGTGCGCATCGAGGCCACGAACGTCCGATGAGATCCATGAAGCGACTCGCCACTGCGACGCTGATCGTGTTCGCGATCGCTGCGCCCGCGTCGGCTCAGAAGCGCGACAAGGGCGACAAAGCCGGGCCCGCGCCGCCCGAGCAAGTCTCCCTCGAGCGCTCGGAAGAGCTCAGCCTGGCCGTCGGCGAGAACCGCACGATTTCGGCCGTGGACGTGAAGAGCTTCGCGGAGGGTGTGAAGGGAATCGCCGACGTGCGCCTCACGCCGGACAGCTCGCAGTTCGTCATCGTCGGGCAGAAGCCGGGGAGCACCACGTTGCTCCTGCTGAAGAACGACAAGACCCAGGTAAACTACCAGATCAACGTCTCACCGCGACCCATCCAGAGCGTGGAGCGTGAGCTGCTCCAGCTGCTCGAAGGTTCGACGGGGGTACGCGTGAGGCGCGTCGGGGCGCGACTGTTCATCGAAGGCGGCGTCAGCACCGAACCGGAGTTGAAGCGCATCGAGCAAATCGCCGCGCTCTTTCCGGGCCAAGTCGAGTCGTTGGTCGTGCTCGGGGGCGCCGCTGCGGAGAACAAGCTCAACGTTCGCGTCGACTTCCTGTTCGTACAGTTCGACCGCAGCAAGGGCTACCAGCTCGGTGTGAATTGGCCGGCAAAGGTCGGTGGCGCCAAAGTGGGCCAATTTTCCGGCGAATTCGACTTCCTGACCGGCGCTGCCACTTCAGCGACCGCGAGCATCATCGAGCAACCACTACCGGGACTCGACATTGCCGCCAACAAGGGCTGGGCCAAGGTGCTCAAACACTCGACGGTGATCACCTCCAACGGTGCCGCGGCCACCTTCTCGAGTGGCGGGGAGCAAAATTACATCATCTCGAGCGGCCTATCCGCGGCGCTCACGCAGATCCGGTTCGGCACCGATGTGAAGGTGCTGCCACGCTTCGACTCCACCAGCAAGGAGTTGAAGGTCGAGCTCGAAGCCGAGGTGATGGACCTCACTCCACCAGTCAGCGGAGGCACCGACCTGCCCGGGCGCAATGTCTCCAAGCTCAGCACCGCCGTGGCCCTCAAACTGGGTCAGTCGATCGTGCTGTCCGGCATTCGCTCGAAGTCCCAACGTCACTCGGTGTCTGGGCTGCCGTGGCTCAGCGAAATACCGCTGCTCGGGGTACTCTTCGCCTCGCACGGTGACTCGCAAGAAGAGGTCGAAGGCGCGATTTTCGTGGTCCCGAGCATCATCGAATCGATCCCCAAGGGCGCGCAAGAAGTCCTCGACGACGCCATGCGCGACTTCAAAGACTACAGCGGTGACATCGACAAGGTGAACGTCTGGGACAAGAACCCAGCCACCGCTCCCGGCGTGAGGACGCGCCCGTGATGAACGTCGAACTCACGGTCGAGGGCCAATCTGGAACTCGCTACGTCAAGCAAATGGCCGCGACGCGTCCGCTGTCGATCGGGCGCGGTCCCGAGTGCGACATCCAGCTCGAAGACCACCACATCTCGCGGCGCCATTTGTTGCTGCACGTCGAGCAGAGCGCGCTACGCGTGCAAGACATCTCCAGCAATGGCACGCTCGCCGGCGACCGGCTATTGCGCGGAGGGGTCGCGGAGGTCGCCTACGGCACGCCGATCTTGCTAGGCTTTCACACGGTTTACGTGCGCGCGCTGGCAGCGCCAGCGGTGGGGGTCGCGCCAGCGCTCGAAGCTCTGTCCAGCGTACCGACGGTGCCCCCGCCCGTCATGGCTCCGCGGCCCATCGCAAGAATGGAGGGGGAAAGCGCGCTCCGCCGCGAAATCCACAAGCGGCTGCTGGAACACCTCGATTTGGCGACGACGGACAGCATGCGCCTCGATGATCCGTCGTTTCGACCGCGGGTGCTGAGCGCGCTGCGTCGAATCGTCAAGCTGCTGGAGGATCGCCTGCCTGCCGAGCTGGAGCAGGACCGACTCGTCGGTGAAATGGCGGACGAGGCACTCGGTCTCGGACCACTGGAGCACTTGCTCAATGACCCGAGCGTCAGCGAGATCATGGTCATCGACGCCGACACCATCTACGTAGAGCGCGCCGGTAAGCTGGAGCGCAGCGCCGCCCGCTTTACGGACGACGAACGCGTCCGTGCGGTCATCGAACGGATTGTCACGCCACTCGGTCGACGCATCGACGAGTCGTCGCCACTCGTCGATGCGCGCTTGCCCGATGGCTCTCGCGTCAATGCCATCATCAAGCCGCTGGCGCTCAAGGGTTCTTGCATCACCATCCGCAAGTTTCCGAAGTCACCGCTCGACATCGACCGTTTGTACGAACTGTCGGCACTGACCGAAGCCATGGGCCAATTCCTGACCCGTAGCGTGATTGCCAAGAAAAACATCGTGATCTCCGGCGGCACGGGCAGCGGCAAGACCACGCTGCTCAACGTACTGTCGGCATTCATCCCCGCGGGTGAACGCATCGTCACCATCGAGGACTCGGCGGAACTTCGGCTCGCGCAGCCGCACGTCGTGTCCCTCGAGACACGACCGCCCAATATGGAGGGCAAGGGGCAATACACCATTCGCGATTTGGTCAAGAACGCTCTTCGCATGCGCCCTGACCGGATCGTCGTCGGTGAGTGCCGGGGCGGCGAGGCGCTCGACATGTTGCAAGCCATGAACACCGGCCATGACGGCTCGTTGACGACGACCCATGCCAACTCACCCATCGAAGCGCTCGCGCGCCTCGAGACCTTGTGCCTGATGGCTGGCGTGGAGTTGCCGTCACGCGCGATCCGCGAACAAATCGCGGCCAGCGTGCAGTTGATCGCACAACAAACGCGCCTCGCGGACGGCTCGCGCAAAGTCGTCGCGATTTGCGAGGTGTGCGGGCTCGATCAGCGCGGCGACTTCGAGGTGCGCAAGATCTACGGCTTCGAGCGTACTGGAACCGGACCGAGCGGCGAGGTTTTGGGCAGCTTTTTGGCGACCGGCTATTTGCCGACGTTCCTCGACGAACTGATCGTGCGCGGGCTGATCAAGCCGGGGGAACGCTACCTATGATTGTCGAGCTTAGCACGTTCAAATGGCTCGCCGTCGCATTCTTCGCGTGCGCGGTTTGGCTAGCGCTGTTCGCGACCGCGCGCGAGCCGAGCTCGCTGCCGTACCGGCTCTGGTCCACGTACGAAGCGTACCTCGAGCGCAAGCTGCGACAGATGTTTCTCTCGACTGATGGTCGAGTGATCATCTGGAGTCAGCTGGTCGCCGGTTGCTCGTGTCTAGGCGTAGCCTTCTTGCTGTCGCAGCCGCTCTCGTACTTGGCCTTGCTCCCGGTGCTCGCGGGGCCGGCGCTGTACATCGAGCAGCTGCGCCGGCAGCGGGTGCGCGCCATCGAAGCCAGGATCGACGGCTTCATCTTGGCGCTCGCCAATGCGCTGAAAGCGACGCCCAGCATCGGCAACGCGCTCGCCTACACGCAACCCTTGCTCGCGCCCCCGCTCGACGCCGAAGTGGCACTAGCGCTGAAAGAGATGAGGCTGGGAAACACCGTGGATCAGGCGCTCTTGAGCATGGCGGGGCGAATACGCAGTACCCAGCTGGACGCGGCTTTGTCGGGGCTCTTGATCGGGCGCCAAGTCGGCGGCGATCTGCCCAAGATCCTGGAACGAACGGCCGCGACTCTGCGCGAGATGGCGCGCCTGCAAGGCGTCGTGCGCTCGAAGACCGCCGAGGGCAAGGCGCAAGTCACGGTACTGGCGATCTTTCCCGCGTTCATCTTGCTGCTCTTCGATACCGTGAGCCGCGGCTACTTCGATCCGCTCACCATGTCCGTCGTCGGCTGGAGCGTGATCGTGATTTCACTCGCGCTGTGGCTCGGTTCGGTGGTCGTGGCGCGCAAAGTTCTGACGGTGGATATATGAGCGCCGCGCTATTCCTGCTCAGGAGCGGGATCTCGCTCAGCGTCTTCTTCGCGCTGTGGCTACTGAGCTATACGGTCGCGAGCACGCCAGTCCGCAGCGCGAGCTACCTCGGTCTGCGTGGCCTGCAACGCTCTCGCGCGGAGCGAGACAGCTCGCTATTTCGCCAACTCGAACCGACGCTGCGTTGGCTCGGAGCCCGTCTCGAGCCGCTTTTGAGTGACGCGACACGCGCCCGCATCGACCGCCAAATCATGCTTGCCGGTGACTTCTGGGGTCTATTGCCGGAGGAGGCCGTCGCGTTGACCTTGGTGTCTTTGCTGGGCGGCTTGAGTGCGGGCGCGGCCTACGGCGCGCTGCTCTCGCGCGGGCCACTCTACATCGTGCTCGCGGGCATGGTCGGGTTGATGCTGCCGTACTTGCAACTGACTGGCATGGAGCAAGAGCGGCGCAAGCGGGTTCAGAACGGTCTACCTTCGGTGATCGACCTGCTGTCGCTCGGGCTTTCCGCCGGCCTCGATTTTCCGAGCGCGCTCAAGCAAGTGGTGGACAAGAGCAGCAGCAGCGGTGACGCGTTGATCGGCGAGCTGAATTTGATCTTGAAGGAGCTGCAGGTCGGCAAGACGCGCAAGCAGGCGCTGGAGCAGTTGGCCGAACGCGTCCCCTGTGAGGCCGTGCGCGAGTTCGTGGGCGCGGTTTGCCAGGCTGAAGAGCGCGGCAATCCGCTCGGTCAGGTGCTCGAAATCCAGGCTGAAGCCTCGCGGCAACGGCGCTCGACGCGCGCAGAAGAAGCCGCCTCGAAGGCCAGCGTCAAGATGCTCGCGCCGATGCTGCTGATCTTTGCGGCCATCCTGCTGTTGATCGTCACGCCGATGGTTTTGCAGATCCAAGACTCCTTCACGAGCGATTGAACATGAACGAAGTCTCGACCCTGGAAATCAGCGTGCGCTATCCCAACGGGACTCGGCAAACGCTGACGGTAGACTCGGCGACGGCGCTGGTCGGCAGCGGCTCGCATTGCGAAATTCGCCTACCGTCCGAAGACGCGGCCGTCGAACAGCTGCGCCTCTCGAGCGATGCGGCCGGGGTCTTCGGACAGGTCCGCAGTCTCGAGCGCAGCGTGACGCTCAACGGCGTGCCCTTCGTCGAAGGCCGCTTGCTCTCCGGAGGCGTACTGTCCATCGGCCGAGTCGAGCTGACGGTGTCGGTCGTCGAGACGCAGCTTGCGCGCGGCCAAACCAAGCACAAGAAAGATTCCGGCAGTTCCGCGATCTACGCGCTCGCGATGCTCGGATTTCCGCTCGGATTTTACTTGGTGCTCAGCCACCAGGACGCCGACGCGGCGTTGCCGAACGAAGTCCAGCCCCCGCCGTTGTTCGCGACGGCGAGCGCCACGCAATGCCCCGAATCCGAGCACGACGCCGCGCTGGCGGTCGCGACGGAAGAGCGGCGACGAGCGGAAACAGCGCGCGAACGCGCGCCCTTCAGCGGGCAAGACGCCGTGAACGCGGTCGTGGCGTTTCGACGCTCGGCCGCCTGCTTCACACGAGCCGACGTGGGCCAGCGAGCGAGCGACAGCGCGCTTCAGGCCGATTCGCTCCAACGCGACGTCGAAAGAGAGTTCCACGTTCATCGTGTGCGCCTGGAACGCGCGCTCGCGACCAAGAGCTATGAAGAAGCGCGCACCGAGGTGCGCCTGCTGCTTTCGTACATCGGCAGGCACAGCGGCGCCTACGCCAATTGGCTACTGTCGCTGGATCGACAGATCGAGCTGAAATTCGCGGGCAAAAAGTCATGAGCAGTCGTTACCTGACCCTGATCTTCGCGCTCGGTTTGGCAGCTTGCGCGCGCAGCGCAAAAGGCCCGCAAACGCAAGCGCTCCACGACGAGCCACAAGCAGCGCTTTTGGTGCAGCGCGCGCACCAGTTCGCCGATGCTGCCGACTATACCCGCGCCGAACAGTACCTGAACCTAGCGACCAAGCGCGGAGGCGACGAGACGCAAGTGATGCCGCTCTTGATCGATGTCTGTGTGCGAGACCAGCGGTACCGCGCGGCGCTACAATACGCGGAGGAGCACCTACGCCGGCACCCACGCTCGTATCGGCTGCGCTATATCGAAGCGACGTTGCTGCGAGCGTTGGGCGACATCGGCAAATCCCGACAAGAGCTGCAGCGCGTGCTCGATGCGAGTCCGGACTACGCCGATGCGCACTACAGCATGGCCGTGCTGCTGCGCGATCAACTCGGCAGCCACCAGGAAGCGGATCGTCACTTTCGCGAATATCTGCGGCTCGCGCCGCGCGGCCAGCACGCAGAAGAAGCGGGCGAGTCCCTGCTCGAGGCAGTTCCGTGATCGGCTCGGAGGTGTACTCCGAAACGCTGCTCGGCTTTCTCGAGCCTGTTCGAGCGTTCCTGGACGATCCGAGCGTGTCGGAGATCATGATCAATGGCCCGAGTACGGTATTCATCGAGCGCCGCGGTCGACTCGAGCTGACCCACGCACGCTTTGCGAACAAGGAAGCCGTGATGTGTGTACTGCGCAACGCGGCGCAGTTCGTGGGCAAGCACGTGGACGAGCTGCACCCGGTGCTGGAAGCGAGGTTGCCGGATGGCTCGCGCCTGCAGGCGGTCGTGCCACCAGCCGCGCCCGACGGACCTTTCGTGTCCATCCGCCGTTTTTCGAAGGATAGCTTCAGTTTGGCGCGCTTGCTCGAGCTCGGCACGCTGAGTCAAGACGCTCTCGAGACGCTCGACGCTTTGGTGGCAGCGAAGCTGAACGTCATGATCGCCGGTGGCACGGGTAGCGGCAAGACCTCGCTGCTCAACGCGTTCACGCACTTCATCCCCAAGGCTGAGCGCATCGCGGTAATCGAAGACTCCAAAGAGGTGCAGGTACAGCACCCGCACGTCGTGCAGCTGGAGGCGCGGCCCGCCGATTCACATGGGCGCGGAGCGGTCAGCATCCGCGATCTATTTCGTGCCACGCTGCGCATGCGGCCCGATCGCATCGTGATCGGCGAGATTCGCGGGGGTGAAGCGCTGGACATCATTCAAGCCATGGTCAGCGGTCACGGCGGTTGCCTCGGGACGCTGCACGCGACTTACCCGCGTGACACGCTGACGCGACTCGAAACGATGGCGTTGATGAGCGACGTCGAGCTCCCGCTCCAAGCGCTGAGACTACAAATTGCTTCCGGCGTGAACGTGATCGTCCAAGTCTCGCGCTCGAGCGATGGCTCGCGCAAAGTCAGCCATATCACCGAAGTGGTGGGCTTCGATTCGAACAGCGGGCGCTACGAACTTCACGATCTGTTCGCGCGCAACTACCAGGGGCAAGATGCCAATGGTCGCATCCGCAGCGAGCTCGTCGCCACGGGCCATGTCCCGAGCTTCGTGTCACAGCTCGCGGAGCACGGGAAAGGCTTACCTGCCGCGATCTACGATGCAGCACGGGCAAAGGAGAAACGATGAGCACCCCACAGAACGAGATCGAGGCCGACGAGAGCTCGGGGGTGACGGCGCTGCGACCCGTGCCGAGCAAACCGGCGCGTCTGTTCGAGCTCTCGGAGAGCGATAGCACCCACTACTTTTCGGCGACCGAGTTGCTCGAGCGCGGCAAGGCGCTGGCTGCCTCGCAGGCGACCGAGGCGAGCGCGCAGCCCACACCCGAGCCGGCTGAAGCACCGGAGGCGGCGGCACAGAGCCCTGGCGCCCTCGCGCAGTTTCGACGCGCCTCTCTCCCACGCAAAGCGCTCGCGGTTCTGCTGCCGCTCGCGTGCGCACTGCTCTTGGCCAAGCCACTGCTCAAAAAGCCGACTCCAAGTACCGTCAGCAAGCCAATCGCGTCCCCCTCCGCGTCGATCGTCCCGAAAACGCCGGAGCGCGCGCCAGCCGCCGCGAGCGCAGCGCTCACTTCGATCTCACTGCCGCGCGGCGTCAGCGCGGCTCACGCGGCCGCCGACAGCGTGGCGATGGGCGATTTCTCTCGCGCGTTGGCCCTGTATCGCGAACTCTCGCAGCGTGAGCCGAAGAATGCCGCGTACCGCGAAGCGGCGCGCATCCTGAGTGAGCGCGCTCGAACGCGATCCCCGTAGACCGCCATGACATCCCACGCGCAAGACTCAGAAGCGACCGTTCGCCTGAAGCCAGAGGGTGCTCGCGGTTCCGTGTGGCGTCGGTTCCTCGGTCTGCTTGAAGAAGAAATACGTACCGGTGCCGAGCGAGACCAGCGACACTCCGAGCAGCACGTCTGCAATCGTGTAGGACTTGCGCATCGCCTCGACGTCGCTCGGACGGCAGTGCGGCGCGCAGCGTTCGAGCTCGTTTTGCTTGTTGTGCCCGTCGAGCGCATAGATGCCCCAAGCGCCGAGCGCCGCCAGGCCCACACCACCGAACACGTACGCCAGCGGATTGCGACCGCCGCCTGCCCCCGCTGGCTCCGGAATGCCGTTCGGCTCGAGCGGCTTCGGCTGCGGCAACGGCATGAAAATGGCTACGATGCGCCGGAATTTCTCGCCCGAGGTCAAGGTCGCGGTGAGCGTCTGGCTGCGTCCGTCGAGCAGCGTGAGCTCGAAGCGATGCGCCCCGGGGTCGAGCTCCAACGGGCGTCCATCGAGCTCGGCGATCGCGCGCTTGCCGTCGAGCAGCGCGCGCGCCCCTTCGATGGCTCGACCGTCACCATCTTGGGCAACGAGCACGACACTCGGCGTCATCGCCACCACCGATTCACCGAGCGCGACACACTCGCGGCGAATCATCGCCGGGCAGACTTCCGCAGTGCACGAAACGAAGCGCTCTTTGGCCGCGAGCAAGCGACCCGCATCGCGTTCGACTTGGCCCGCCGCATGCGCCTCGATGCAGGCGTGAGCCGCCCCGGACGCACTCACCTGCGACGTCACGAAAGATCCACTTGCCAGCAGCAACAGGGCAAGCCCAGAAGCTCGAACGGACATCAAAAGCACGCCTCCTTGAAGCGTTTGACCCCATTCTTGTCGAAGAAATACGGCACGGTGCAGTCGCTCGCTGGCTTCGCTTTCACCGAGGCAGGCGCCGCTTTTGTAGCGGGTTTGTGCGGGCTTTGGCCCGCGACCGAAGGCACGCTGTGCACTGCTGGCGCAGCGCTCCCGGGCACGTCGGCGTCCGGGGCGTCGGGCAACGGCTCTCGAGCTGCCGCAGTTACTAGCAAAGGCGGAGCGGGCAGAGCCGCGTGCGCGGCAACGACCGGAGCCGACGCGCTCGGCGCGCGACGAGTCCGGCCCCACAGCACGAAAAAACCCACCGCGACCGCCACGCTGACCGGCACGAGCCAGCCCTTCCTCAGGCGAGCGCTCCGATGTTCTGTCGCGGCTTCGAGTGCCTTCGGCGAAGCCGCGCGGTCTTCGATCCCTTTGTCTACCGTCACGCGGGTGGCTTCGTTCCGCGCGAGCGCCACGGCCTCGGGCAGCTCGCGCGTAAAATCGTCGAAATCCAGACCCTCCACGTCGAACACGAGCTCCGAACGCGCATCGAGTTCTTCACCCACGAGCGCTTCGACCCAACTTGCCAGCTCGAGCATGCTGCAGGGAGCAACCGCTCGTTCGAGCGCCTCGGCCATGGCGCGCGCGCTCTGGAAGCGCTCGGCCGTCGTTCGCGCGAGCGCCTTCAACACCACCTGGTCGAGCGCAGGTGGCAATTCGGGCACGAGCCGGCTCGGCAATTCAATCTCACCGTGAAGCAGCTTTTGCACCGAAGCTCCGGGGCTTTCACTGCCGAACAGCCGCCGGCCGGCCAACAGCTCCCACAAGACCACGCCCACCGCAAACACGTCCGCGCGCCGGTCGACGCTCTCCAAGTTCACTTGCTCGGGCGCCATGTAGCCGAGCTTGCCTTTGAGCTTGCCCGGGTCCGTCTGGTGCGAACGCGCCTTCGCCTTGGCGATGCCAAAATCGACGATGCGCGCCACGCCGTCTTTGGTCACCATGATATTTTGCGGCGAAACGTCACGGTGCACGAGCTCCAGGGGCTCGCCGCCCTCACCCGTTGCTTCGTGCGCGGCGTGCAAACCGAGCAACACCTGACCGATGATCGCGACTGCCACGCGAGGCGGTACGGTTTGGGGAGTCGCGCGTTTCAGCAGGCGCGACAGAGAAGTCCCGTGAACGTATTCCATCACGATGAACAGCTCGGGCGGGCACGAGATCACGTCCAACGGCGAAACGACGTTGGGATGACGAACCCGTGCAGCCAAGCGGGCCTCGTCCAAGAACATCGCCACGAACTCGGGGTCACGTGAAAACTGCGGGTGCAGCTGCTTGACCGCCACCGTCCGCGAAAAGCCTTCCGGACCCATCAAGCGCGCCAAGTGCACGGTGGCCATGCCGCCAGAGGCGATCGCGTCGCACAAAAGGTAGCGTCCAACGACGCGACGAGGAGCAATCGAGGTCACGGGCCGACGAAGTTACCATGCTCGCTCCAGCGAGGGCGGTTGGCGCCCGTGTCCAATCCGAAACGTGTTGATGTCGTTCCGTTGAAACCGCACAAGCACAGGTACGGTTGTACAGCTGGCGAGAACCGTCACCGTGCTGCAATTCCCCAGCACGCCACGTGGACGAGCGGTGAATCAGCGCGCGGTCGCAGCGTCGGGCAACAGCTCGCGAACGAGACCCAGCAGCTCTTGCGCCGTAAACGGCTTTCGCAGAAACCGCGCGCCGTCCGTAAGAGCGCCTACGTGTTCCGGGGTGTAGCCGGAGATGTACAGCACCTGTGCATGTTCACAGGGTTCACGCAGCCGGCCCACCAGATCTTTGCCCGACACTCCCGGCAACACCAAGTCCGATACGACCAGCCCGATCGATGAGCCGTACAGTTCCGCCTGTGCCAGCGCGCTGCGTTCGTTGTGAGCGGTGATCACGCTGTAGCCGAAGGCCCGCAAAATTCGCGTGGTCACGGCTTGCACTTGGGGCTCGTCTTCGATCAGCAAAATCACGCCGGACTGCTGCGGCACGGCCACCGCCATCCGACCGGAAGAGTCCGTGCCCATCGCGTACGGCAGGTGCGCGACGTAAGCGAGACCTCGCTCGGAGAGCGGCACAATCTCGAGTCGCCCGCCGAGCCGTCTCAGCAATTGCTCGAGCTCGGTGAAAGGAATCTCCGCAGCAGCAGCCGCCAGTGCGCTCCATTCGGACGGTGCACCCGAACTCTCGTGGAGCGGCGGTTCGACTCGAACCACCACTCTCGCCCGCGCTTCGGTCGTCTGGATGACGCTGTTCGAAGCGCCCACCGGCGCGTCGTTGATACCACGCGTTTCGACGACGATGCGCCCGCTTTGACCGAGCAGCTTCCGCGCGACCGTGCACAAGCCGATCACGATCTGCTCGAGTTGAGCGAGCGGCACCGCGACGAACTTCACGTTGGGTGACAACGCGAACTGCACGCTCACGGCGAGTCCTGCGACTTCCGAGATGGATTGCTCCGCGCGAGCAACGACCTGATTCAGATCCGTGCAATTTTCGGCGGCATTGGCCGAGCGAAGCCGGCTGGCAAGCGCAGCGGAAGTCATCCCAACGATGTCATGGGACCCCCGATCAAGTGCGATGTCAACGCTCGCCGATGGACGTCGCGCGAGACACGCGAGCTCTGCTCTCTCGGCTTTCCGTCTAACTCAAAGGCATTAGTCGAGCAGGCAGCGCAGCAATAGGGTTTTCCACAGTTTCGACAACTCGATTGTGTTGTCGAGTCGCGAATCGAGACATTCACTCTGCCGGGTTAGTGGGCCGTCGCCTTACATCCGACTACTTCGGCGGGCAATTGCTGACATGCCGCATTTCTCGGGGAAAGTCCGGTGTTCGTGAGTGATTTCGTACTAAGTGCCCGCGATCTTGCGCGGCATCGGCCAGCTCGGCTTGGGGATCGGGAATGCGGGGCGAGCGAATAGATATCCTTGTCCGTAGTGTGCGCCGGTATCGATTACTGCGGACAGCTCTGCTTCCGTTTCGATGCCTTCGGCGACCACGCGCGCCCCGAGCTCCTTGCACAAAGATACCACCTGGCGCACCAAGATCTGTTGCCGCTTGCTCTTCTCGATGCCGCGTATCAAAGCGAGGTCTAGCTTCACCACGTGCGGCTCTAGGTCGATGATGCGCTTCAAGTTCGAGTGACCGGCGCCAAAGTCGTCGACGACCAAAAAGGCGCCGCTGCGCGAGCAAATTTCCTTCAGCACATTCACGCACAAAGAAAAATAGCTGAACGCCGCCGACTCGGTCATCTCGAGGTATACCGCGCGTTCGTGGAAGAACAGCGGGTCGTCGGGACGAACCAGCCATCCCTCGTCGAGCTCGTGCGGGTGAATGTTGACGAACAGCGGGGCGTCCGTGCAACGAGCGAACGCAACCTCACGCACCTTTCGACCCAACGTGCCGCAGCAGCGCTCTTCCTGCGCTTGCTCGAACAGCTTTACCGGATTCTTGAATTCCGGCCATTTGCAGCGGGTCAGGGCCTCGAACGCGAAGGAAGCGCCGGTCGCTAAATCGACGATCGGTTGAAATACCACGTCCAAATCGCCGACTGCGATGTCGCGCACCGAAGACGTCGTGACGGTCGTCGGGGCTGCTCCTTTCGGAACCGCGCGTGCGATGGGCTGCGTCGTCGAGCTGGGCAGATCGTTGCCGACGGCGACGGGAGGCCGATAGGTCACGGCTTCGTGGATGGCCGTTGCCGGAGGCTTCGAAATGCGTCGCATGAGACCAAATGCTGATAACGGCTCGGGCGGCTCAGTCATAAGTAGTGAGTGTCAAAATCGCGACACTGCTCCACGCCCGTACAGCGCACGAGTGTTACCTCGCGTGAGCTCAGCCAACGTCTCAGTACAAGCCGATGCTGAAATGGAAGGCTCCGATGTCCTCCCAATAGCGCTTGTTGTCCCGATCTGGGAACAAGTCGTCGAGCACTCGATCGACGTTGAAACCGTAGTCGAATACCAGCGGGCCAATCGGCGTGGCGATGCGCAACCCAGTCCCGACCGCGTAACGCAATTCCAGCGCGTTCACCCGAGCAGGATCCGTCCACAAATTCCCAGCGTCCAAAAATAGCGCTGTCTCGAGGCTGCTGACCACCGGGATGCGCAGCTCGATGCGCGGGTTCAAGAACATGTCGCCGCCACGGATCACGACGTCGTGAATGTTCAATCCGGAGCGCGGATCGAGCAGCCGTTGCGCGATGTCTTGCGGGACCAAAGAGTCTTGTAAAAAGCCGCGTAAGGTGTCGACGCCACCGAGAAAGAACAAGCGATCGGGATAGGTCTGGGAACCGGGGATCAAGTGTTGGATCACGCCCCAACGAAAGCTCATCGCCAGCGCGAGGCCTCGATCGCTCAAGCGAACGTAGCCGGCGATGCGGCTCGTGTAGCGCAAGAAGTCGCTGTGCACGGCCTCGAAAGGATCGATCGTGTCATTGGCCATTTGCGTCGGCGAGGGATCGGCGCAGCCGGTTCCTTCGGATACCGTCGAGTCGAGCGGAATGGAGTTCACGTGCTCGACGCCCGCCGAGATGAACGTGCCTTTCGTGGCGTTGAGCGGATTGTCTCGTCTATCCCAGGTGACGGCGATCCGCTGGGCGAGCACGCGGGACAAGCCCTGTGGCACGCGAAACAGCGCCTGCTGCTGCTCGTGATCCTGCAAGTAACACTTGAGCGCGTTCTTCTGGTCGTTGCCGAAGATCTGCGAATAGTTGCGCTCGAGTGACGGGCCAATCTGCACGGAAAAGCGGCGGTCAGGACGATAGGAGAGCGTGACGCTGATCGCATCTTTGGTGATGCCGTAGTCGCGAGCGTTGTCGCGCAAATCGACGCCTTCGAAGCTGAGCCGGAAGAGCGGGCCGAGGCCGATGTTCGGAAACTCGACGGTCGCCGTGTTGCGACGCTCCAAGCGTTCACCGACGCTGAGCTCGCTGTACTTCTTCTTCACGTCGTCTTCGAGGATGAACGCGGTCGGCAGGTAGCCGAGCTGCGAACGCAACGTGAGCGAAACCGCCTGGCCGCCCAAATTGCGGTGACCATACTCGAAGGACACGCGTGCCCCTTCACCCGTGCTGAAGCCGGGCCGCACGTCGAGGTACTGCGGAACGCGTTCTTCGATGTCGACCACGACCACCTTTTCACGTGCGGGCACGTAAGGGTCTTCGAAGCCGACGCTCACGCTGGCAAAGACGCCCAGCGTGGCCAAGCGTTCTTCGGTCTTGCGCACCAAGCTGCGCTGATAGAGGCCGCCCACTTCCAGCGCGATGCGCGTGCGAATCAGGCTCTCTTTGGTGCGGCTCGCGCCGCGCACGACGATGCGCGAAACGCGCACCGGCTCCCGCTCGCTGACGATGAAGCGAACACGCGCCCGCGTATGATCGAGCGACAAGTCGAGCGCTGTCTCGACCTCGGCGAAGGCGAAGCCGCGTTCGGCATACTCGTCCAACACCCGGCGGCGCGCTTTCTCGATTTCCACCTGCGAGACCGGCGTCCCGAGCGGCAGATCGGCGATCGCTTGCAGCGACTTTTCGACGATCACTCGGTTGCCCTCGAAGCCCAGGTCGTAGAGCGTGGCGCGCGGGCCAAGCTTGATCGGCAAATGCAAAACCAAAGACGGTTCGCACTTCACGCCGCGCTTCGGATCCGGCACGCACGAGAGAGAAGGATCGACCGGCGCTTCCTCGAGCGGCAAGCCGATCGCGTCGTAGCGACACGCGGTCGGCGGCCTGCGTTCGGGCCCCACGGGGATGCACTTTCCGGCTGGCGAACGCGGCGCGCAGGCGCGACGCAGCACCTGTACCGGGCCCACGCTCGCGGACAAATAGCCCTCCGAGCGATACAGGTCCTGAACGTGCTTGATCGCGCGATCGTAGACGTCGGGGTCGTAGACCGACCAGGGGCTGAGTTGTTGGGGCGCGACGCGCCGACCGGCGTCTTCGGTCGGGCCTTGAATCGAGTCCTGCACGGCGGGATCGATGGCGTCAAAGATGCGCCCACCGGGCAATTCGGACAAGAAGCTGTCGATCTCACTGCCCACCTGTTGCGGCGTGCGTGCCCCGGTAAGGCACGGGTATTCGCGGGCAACGACGTGAACCAAAGCGCCTTCGCGCACGACGAACACCACGTCCTCGAGCGGGTCCTCGGGGCGACCGCGCTCCGAGTACTGCACCTCGACGTCGAAGAAGCCGTGCTCGCGATAGAATTTGCTGATTTTTTCGGTCAACGCCGCGGGCGAAAGATCACTCGCATTCTCGACGTCGAGCACATTCTCGAGCTGACCTCCGTCGAAGTGCCGGTTGCCCTCGAAGCGAAAACGCACCTTGGAATAGGCGTAGACCGAGACTTCGAGCTGTGCGCGACGAGCACCCGACAGTTGATGCGAAACCTTGGCTCGGTGGAACCCGCGCGTCTTCAGCTCGGCTTCGAGCGCGCGATCGGCGTCGCTGAGCGCGTCCTCGTTGGCGCGATCGCCCTTGCCCACCGCATATTTGGACAGCGCTTCGGTGATCCCCTCCGCGCTCGGGTCCGGCCACACGGCGAAGCGACGCTGGGAGATCTTGCGCGGCCGGCCTGCAACCGCGTCAATCGTGAGCACGATCGACGCCGGGTCGTCGGTGTCGACTGCCTCGACGGTGACGCGAGCTTCATCGTAGCCACGACGAACGTACAGGGCCTGCACACGGCTCTGCAGGTCGCTGAGCTCGGCGGCCGTCACGGCCCCGCCTGGATGCACGTTTGCGACGCGCAGCACGTCCTCTTGCTCGAGCCCTGCGGCGGAGATTCGCGTACTAGCGATCAACCGTCGCGGCACGACGCGAATCGTCAAACGCACGCCGTCGACCTCGGCATCGACGCTCGCGCGCAGATCGGCAAAGCGCCCGCTCTCGGCGAGCTCGGCCAGCACCCGCCGCACCAAGTCCGCGCTCAGCAGCTGACCGATCCGGACATGCTCGATCACCGGCGTCGCCGTCCAGCGCCCGCCCTCGGTCAGTACCTGGATACGCGTGATGGGCTGTCCGAGGTAGCGCGAGAGGTCCGGTGCGGGCTGTAAGACCAGAGGCGCGTCGCTCTCGGCCGCGAAGGTGGGACACGCACTCAGCAACGAACACACGGCTAACAGCACCCAAAACAGGCGCATCTGTGCAAGCCGCATGGCGGCTGTCTTACACCAGACTGTGCGGTTCGTGGTCACAAGCCGCGCCTACCGGATGAATCTACGCGAAGCAGTTGGCACGGGAGCCGCGTTCTACTATCCGGCCTTGAAGTCATGGCGCGCCGAGCCACCCCCAGCGACAAGCAAAAAACTGCCCGAAAGGACGCGCCCCGTGAGCCGCGACGGACGAAATCTCGTTGGGGGCGGCGGCTGCTCAGCGTCATGGGCGTGGGGTTGTTGCTGTTCTTGTTCGTTTGGTATGCAGTGCACCATTTCGATTGGGCGGGCCCGCTGGTCGCAAATTCACTGCGCGCAGTGTTCGGCGACGATAACGTGGCCCGACTCGAAGACCTCGTCTATGGCGCTGAAGATCACGTCAACCGACTACTGAAAAAGAACGAGCCGCCGAAGGCCTATTGGCAGGTTCCAGGCTCTGCTCCCTCGGCAGCACCCGTGGCCTCCGCGGTGACCGCCGGCTCCGCGATCGTACCGGCGGCCAGCGCGGCGGCCGTGGCGGCAGCGCAGCCGACCAGCGAGGCATTTCACCCCGCAAACCCAGGCCCGGCACTGAAAGAATGGTCGGCGCCCGGTGATGGTGAATGGCTCGGATTGAACGACGTGCGGCACCCGGGTGAGCCGCCGCGCATGTACAAGACCTTGCTGCATCCCGACAAAGGTCGCTCGTGGGCCGAAGTGTTCGTGGTCGCAATCGACCTGAAGCAGGTGCAGTTGTACCCGGTCCTGGGCACTCAAGAGCCACAACCCGACTCGGACGAGGCGCGCGCGTACCAGCGCGATGGGAAAATTCCGAGCGATCGTCAGGCCACGCTGATCGCCGCGTTCAACGGCGGTTTCATGACCGAGCATGGTGGCTATGGCATGAAGCTCGACGGAGTGACGATCGCCAAACCGAAGCCGCGCGCGTGCGCTGTCGCCGCCTACAAGGATGGTTCGCTGCGCGTGGGCAGCTGGGGAGCGCTCGGCAGCAGCGAGGCGGACATGGTCTGGTTTCGACAGACCCCCGAGTGCATGTGGGAGAACGACAAGCTACACGCGGGACTGCAGGCAGGAGCCGGCCTGCGAAAATGGGGCTCGACCGTCGACGGCGAGACCGTGATCCGCCGTTCGGCCATCGGCCTCAACGCGGATCGCAGCGTGCTCTACGTCGCGATCACCAATCACACGACGGCGCGCGTCCTCGCCGAAGGCTTGCACCACGCTGGCGCGGTCGACATCGCCCAGCTCGACGTCAATTGGTCATATCCGAAGTTCGTTACCTTCGAACCGATCGGGCACACTCAGGTCCTGCATCCGGTCCCGCTCGCCCCTGGCTTCGAATTCTCCGACGACGAATACCTGCGCAAGAAAGAGAAGCGCGACTTCTTCTACATCTTGCGCAAAGAGCCAGCCGTACGCTGATCGCTTCGCGAGCTCCAAGCCCGAGCGTCAGGCGTGATCGGAAGGTGGTTGATGGTCAATCAACACGACTCGTCACACCCAGCCTTCGGCGGCGCGAACGAGCGAGACCGAGCTCCGCGGGCGTGTTCTACGGCTTCAACCACGAGCTGATCGTGCATCCGCGCTGAACGCAGCGCGACGGGCACAGCGGGTTGCTGCGAGGTGCGTTGCTGGATCGGGAGCGCCCACTCCCGCTCTCGATTCACACGCACAAAAGTGGAAACCCCTGCGGGCCGGGGGGGACAGCCGCGTCAGGGGATCCGCTTTACAGTTTTGATCAGCCATCGTCTTTCTGCAAGCGAGTAGTCAGGATATCTCTGCCTCGATCCGAGAAAAACCTTCTTTCTCTCGGGATTGTCGGCGGCAGACGTGCAACGCTCTCGGGCAGTGCCTGAGCTCCCCGAGGTCGAAGTCACGCGCCGAAGGCTCGCACCGATGCTAGTCGGGCGAGTGATCGAACGTGTCGAGACCACGAAGGATAGCTACTTTTTCCTGACGAAACCCGACGCGCTCAAGCGGCGCCTCACGGGTCGCAGCGTGCGCGAGCTGAAGCGCATCGGCAAATACTTGCTCGCCGAGCTCGATGACGGCGATCGCTTGCTGTTGCACCTTGGCATGACGGGGCAATTGTTTTCGTCCGCGGTCACCAGCGTGCGCTTGTTCTCGGCGAAGACGCGCGGCTCACTCCCGCCCGAAGCGCTCCGCGAGTTCAAGGCGGATGCCCACACGCACTTACGCTTGCACTTCGACGATGGCGGACCCGCGGTGTTGTTTCGCGACGTGCGCAAGTTCGGCAAGGTGGCTTTGATCCGCGCGGGCAAAGGCGACCCACGCTTGGACAAGCTGGGCGTGGATGCGCTCGCTGCGGATGGTGAAACGCTGTTCAACGCGGCGCGCGCGCGCAAGATCCCGATCAAGAGCTTGCTGCTCGATCAAGGCGTGATTGCCGGCATCGGCAATATCTACGCGGACGAGGCGCTGTTTTTGGCGAAGGTGCGGCCCACGCGCAGCGCGCGCCGTGTCAACGCGCGCGAATGCCAAGCGATCGTCGCGGCCGCACAGCGTGTCATGAAACGCTCGATAGAAACCGGCGGCTCGAGCATCAGCGACTACGTGACGCCCGATGGCTCGGACGGCGGCTATCAAAATGAGCGTCAGGTGTACGCGCGCAAGGGGCTACCTTGCCCGGTGTGCAAGACCCCGATCCGGCGCGTGGTCATTGCCACGCGCTCCACGCACTTTTGCCCCGAGTGCCAGGTGTAGCAATCGCGAAGCAATGGTACGCTGCTCGCGAAGTGAGCAAACGAGGATGAGTGACGACGAAGCAAAGCAACGCGCTGCCCGCGCCGCGCTGGAACTGTTGCCGGAATCCGGAGTGATCGGACTCGGAACCGGCTCGACGACGCGCTTCTTCATCGAGGCGGTGGGCGAGCTGGTGCGCGCCGGGCGGCGCTTCACCGGCGTTCCGACCAGCCAAAAAAGCCGCGCGTTGGCCAGCCAATGCGGCATCCCGCTGCTCGATGATTTTGGGCCGTGGCAAATCGATGTCTGCGTCGACGGCGCGGATGAAGTGAGCGACGCGCTCGACCTGATCAAAGGCGGCGGTGCCGCGCACACGCGCGAGAAGATCGTCAACTACGCCGCCAAACAGAACGTGATCATCGTGGATGCCTCCAAGCTCAGCCAGCGCCTGGGCGAAAAATGGGCGGTCCCGGTCGAGGTGTTGGTGTTCGGTCATTTGACGACGAAACGCGCGCTCGAACAGTTCGGTCGACCCGTGTTGCGCGTACGCGACGGCGCGCCGGTGCTGACGGACTCGGGCAACTACCTGTACGACGTAGGTGTGCCACCCCTATCCGAGCCCTCGGCGATGGATCGCGCGCTGCGCCAAGTGCCGGGAGTCGTGGAAACAGGCTTGTTTTGCGGCCGCGCGGACTGGGTGCTCGTCGCCGAAGCCCAGGGCGTTCGGCGGCTTTCTCGGAAACCCTGACGACCACGCGCGCCCAGGCTAAACTTGGCCCGTGGCAAAGCGAAGACGTCTCGCGACCGCGGTCCTCATGGGTTCGATGATCGCGCCCGTCAGCGCGCAAGCCGGCGGAGGGAACGGCGCCGTGCAGCCAGTGGTCGTGGTTCCGGTGCCCGTGCCCGTGCCTGCCCCCAATGCACCCGCGCCGCCGCCTGCTCCGCCGTCGACCCACGTGTCGACGCCCGCACCGCCACCGGTGCCGGCACCGGCGGCAGCCGCCGCAGCAGCGCCCGCAGCGGCGGCCACCAAAGCTGCCAGCAAACTCCCCGCCCCCAAGACTCCGCTCGAAGCCGCGGTTCAGCAAGTCGTCATGCTCGAGCGCGCGGGCCGTCCGATCGCCGTCGGCATCCCACTCAACGGTGACGGGCGAATCTTGACCGCGCTGTCGCCGCTCACTCACGGCAATCAGATCATGGCCCGCTACCCCGAGGGGCAGCTCGTCCCGGTCAAGCTGAGCTACTCGGACCGCGCGTGGGATCTCGCGCTACTCACTCCTTTGGGTGATGCACGCCGCTCCGGTCTCAAGGCTTCGCATGAGCCCGCGCCGGCGGCAGGCAGCAAGCTGCACGCGCTCAACTACGTGCGGGACAAGCAGCTCGGCTCGACGGACATCGCGCTCAAAGCCAAGGGCACGCTGCGCGGTGGCGATGGCGCGCAGCTGGTCGATGCGTATGAACTGCCACCCGCGCTCAAGCCTTCGGACATGGGCGCGCCGCTCGTCAACGACCAGGGTGAAGTCGTGGCGCTCGTTGCGCGTGCCTGCTCGGTGAACGACAAGGCCGGCTGCACGCTCGCTCCCTATGCGGCCCCGGTGAACGCAGTGCGCGAGTTCTTGCGCGCGGCACCCGCGCGCAAGGGTCCGTGGCTCGGGCTGGACGTAGTCGCGTTCGACGCGGGCTTCGCGCGCGGCGTGCGCGTGGCCGCGGTGGCTCCCGAGGGCCCCGCGGCCAACTCCGGACTCCGCGCCGGCCCGCCGGGCGTGGGTGACGTCGTGTTGGCCGTCGACGGCAAACCGGTCGCGACGACCGAGGCGTTCGTCGACGCGGTCGAGAATCGCGAAGCGCCCGGCCCTGCGCGATTGACGGTGCTGAGCGAGGGACGCTACCGCGAGGTTTTGCTGACCGCCCTGGCCCCAGCTGAAGCGCCCGCACCGGTGCCGGTCAGAAACGATCGCGTGATTCGCTCGAATGGCCCGGGGACAGCAGCGTCACCGGGACCCTGGCCGACTCCCGCACCTCCGTCATCGGTGCCGAACCCGTACCGTTGAAACGTCGCCGGCCGGGCCGAGCGAGCAGGGCGGGCACGTTCGTACCAGGCACTAAACTGACCAATTCCAGGAAATCATTGACAGAAGGGCCTGAGCCTAGCGATCATCAGCGTTCCCCCTACCCGGGCTCGGTCCGGCTTTTCCACGGAATGTGCGCTTGAATCGGCCCCTGCGTATCGAAGTCGCTGGCCAAACGGACGTCGGCCGCAAACGTGCTCACAACGAGGACAACTTCGCGATCATG
>Ga0164307_10000064_pt1 | contig 46952 bp, 40 predicted proteins | sample Whisoiple_243_MG_FD_110214 | JGI IMG/M metagenome (GOLD analysis project Ga0164307, IMG submission 110214) | Soil microbial communities amended with fresh organic matter from upstate New York, USA - Whitman soil sample_243_MG | ecosystem: Environmental > Terrestrial > Soil > Unclassified >...
AGCCCGTCCCGGCCGCCACGCCGCCCGCGCCCGCAGCGCCCGCACCCGCCTCTGCGCCTGCAGCAGCGCCTGCGCCCGCAGCGACTGCAAGCGCTTCGGTTACTCTGGGCGGTACGGCAGCCGCCGCAAATGTCGGGGGCGAGGGGTTCTGGGAGCGCCATCGCCCGCTGCCGATGGCGCTCGAACTCGGGTTGTACGCGGGGTTTGCCAACTTTGCCGACCAGCACAATTTGCAGGATCTCGATCGCGTTCAAGATACCCAATACGGTCATCAAAGCTTGAGCACCGGACTCGATTTGGGATTGCGTGCAGCCTTCTATCCGCTCTCCTTCCTCGGAATCGAAGGCGAGCTCGGCGTCATCCCGACCAAAACCAGCATCGATGATCGCAGCGCGACGGTCTGGACCTATCGCGCGCATTTGGTTGCACAATATCCCGGCTACCGATTGGTGCCGTTCGTGGTGCTCGGCCTCGGTGGGATGACCGTGAAGAGTCACCCCGATACGCTCGGGACTGATGCCGATCCGGAAATGCACTGGGGGCTCGGTGCTAAATTCGCGATCAACGAATACCTGAGCGCGCGCTTCGATTTCCGCGACAACTTGATGCAAAAGAACCTGCTGTTGGTCGGCGTCGAGAACGGCGATCTGGTGCAGAATACCGAATTCTTGCTGGGTGCCAGCTTCACGCTCGGCCGCACGCCCTATCAACCGGCGGTCGACTCGGACGGCGACGGCTTCCTCGATTCACAAGATGCCTGTCCGACGCAGGTTGGGATCGCGCCCGACGGTTGTCCCGCTCCCGTCGTCGATACCGACCACGACGGCATTCCGGACGCGAATGATGCCTGCCCACGAGAGGCGGAAGATGGCCAGCCACCGACTGCCACGGATGGCTGTCCAAACAAGGACTTGGACGGCGACGGCGTCTTGATCCCCGAAGACAAGTGCCCGACCGAAAAGGGAATCGTGCCCGACGGTTGCCCCGTGCGAGACAAGGACGCGGATGGCATCAACGATGACGTGGACAAGTGCCCCGATCAGCCGGAGACCAAGAATGGCTTCGAGGACGCGGACGGTTGCCCGGATGAATTGCCCCAGGCGGTTGCCAAATTTGCCGGTGTGATCAAGGGCATCGAATTCGACTTCGGCAAAGCCACGATTCGCAAGAATTCGAATAAGGTGCTCGACGAAGCCGTCAAAGTCCTCACCGACTACAAAGATCTGCGGGTCATGATCACGGGCTACACCGACGACGTGGGCGAGCGGCAGACGAACATCGATCTGTCCGAAGCTCGCGCGAACTCGGTCAAGGCCTACATGGTCTCGAAGGGGGTAGAAGACGGCCGCATCGAGACTCACGGCGCGGGTCCCGACAATCCGATTGCGGACAACAAGACGGACAAGGGCCGTCAGCAGAACCGCCGTATCGAATTCAAATTGATTACGAAATGAAGCCCGATCGAGCTCTGGGCTCGACCCCGTTCGCGAAGCATGAATTGATTCCAGCGGCTGACTCGCTCGTACCGCCGGTCGGCGCTGGGACCTTGGCAATCATCGGAGGAAACAGATGCGTAGCTCTTTAGTAATGTCCTTGATCGGTATGACGAGCATGGCCCTCGCCCTGCTCGTCGGTTGCGGCGACGACGACAACAAGCCCGTGACCAGCAAGGTGGGCCAATCCTGCGCACGGACCGCCGATTGTGATCCGGGTCTGAGCTGCATCGGCAACGTCTGCTACAAGATGCCTCCACCGGCCGCAGGGGGGGGATCGGGTGGCGGCTCCGATCTGATGCCGCCGGTTCTCGGCGGCGAAGGGCAGAGCTGTACCTCTCGGCTCGACTGCGTCGATGGCCTCGACTGTTTCAACAACCGCTGTACCGCGCCAGTTTCGGGCGACGCCGGCGCGTCTGGCACTCCGACTGGTCCGCAGCTCGGCCTCCGTGGCGAGAGCTGTCGCGTCAACAGTGACTGCGGCAAGGACTTGGTCTGTGTCGCGACTGCGGTCGCGGGCACCGGCGTTTGCGACCTCTTGAACTTCGGCGTGGAGGGCACCGGGCTGACCTGCTCGGGTGAGTGCACCAAGGCCGAGGATTGCTGCCAGCTGCCCATGGCGCTGCACACGACCAGCATCCGGTCGTGTCAGGACATCGCCGACGCGATCGCCAAGGACAGCATCGACTGTGACGCGCCCGCTGCGGGCAATCCGGCGAAGCTCTGCTTCCAGCAGGCGACCTATTGCAAATGCGGTGATGACACCTGGAGCTGCGACGAAGATACGCACTCCTGCGTCTATGGCGTCGAATGTGACGACACCGCGGGACTCGATGCACCCACGGGTTGCCCAAGCCATTCGCGCCTGTACGACATCTCGGTCAAGACCTGTAATCCGGACTCCAAGACCTGCGTCGGAGCGGGAGTTACCGAGTGCAGCAATGACAAGTCTTGCCTCGGTAAGCAGGTTGTCGACAGCACCGTCGATGACTTGTGCACGGAAGACGAATGCACTTGCTACAGCGGAAACCACCAGTGCTATCGAAAGTGCGCGCGCGATATCGATTGTGGTGCAGGGCAGATTTGCGACGCCAAGGCCGAGGTCTGCAAGCCGGACGCCGCGTGCGTCACCGATTCGCAATGCGCGATCGCCAACCGCAACGTCGCTTTCAAGTGCAATGAGGGGACTTGTGCGCAATCCTGCGAATCGGATCGGGATTGTTCGCCGTCCGGCGTGAGTGGCGCGTTTGCCGGTAAGGTGTGCGGCGCTGATGGGTTTTGCGCGGTGGTCGCGCAAGACTGCAATGAAGACAGCCAGTGCGCCCCGCTCACCGTCGGCGGACTCAAGCCGTTCTGCGTGACTCCGGCTCCGGCAGGGGGTGACGGCGTAGCCTCCGCGATCACGAATTGATTCGGGATCGAGGCCGCTGAGCCTGGGATTCGGCCCGTAGCGCGCAAGCGCTGCGGGCCGAATTCATTTGCCCTAGCAGACAGTGCGGGGCGTCTGCTGATAATATCCAAGGACCCAATGGCTAGGACTGCATGACCGAAGAGGGTGGAGTTCAGCCAGAAATTCTGGTCGTCGAGGACGATCCAGCTCATACCGACGTGGTGGCACGCGTGCTGTCCGCCCACGGTGGGTTTGGACTGCGCTTCGCGACTTCGCTGGCCGAGGCTCAGCGGGCGATCGCCGAGAAGCTGCCGGTGTTGGTCCTCGCGGATTTGAACCTGGCTGACGGCAAAGCGCTGGAGCTGCTGTCGCACCCGAACAATCAATCGGGGGTGCCCGTGCTGGTCATGACCAGTCACGGGGACGAGCAGACCGCGGTGCGAGCGATGCGCGCGGGCGCGCTCGACTACTTGGTCAAGTCGCCCGAGGCATTTGCGGGTTTGCCTCACGCCATCGAACGCGCTCTCCGTGAATGGCGCTTGGTCGAATCACGGCGCGCCGCCGAGGCTGCGCTACGTGAGAGTGAAGAACGCTTTCGGGTATTCTTCGAATCGTCACCTGATGCGTGTAAGTTCGTGAACAGCGAAGGACTCTTCATCGACATCAATCGCGCCGCAGAAGAGATGTTCGGCTACGGTCGTGATGAAGTAGTCGGTAAGACCGTGGCCGAACTGGGGTTGTTTCATCATGACTCTTTGCCCATCGCGCGCTCGATGGCGAATGATTGCTTGGAGGGAGTGGCTTGTCCGCCGACCGAATTGACCGTCGTACATCGCTCGGGACGTGAGATCGTGGTCGAGGCTCGCACGGTCGCCGTGCGGGTCCGCGATGGGCTCGCCATTCTGACCGCGTTGCGCGATATTTCAGCACGAAAACAAGCGGAAAGCGCGCAGAGGCGGCTGGAAGAACAGCTGCGGCAAGCGTCTAAAATGGAGGCGGTGGGGCGGCTTGCCGGGGGCGTGGCGCATGACTTCAACAACCTATTGACCGGTATTCGCGGCTTCACGGACATCTTGATCAGCGGCGTCCGCGAGGGCGAGCCAGCGCACGGCGATTTGCTGGAGATTCAGCGCGCCACCCAACGCGCGGCGGCGTTGACCGGGCAACTGCTGGCGTTCAGCCGCAAGCAGATGGTGGAACCGGTGGTGGTCGATATCAACCAGCTGCTCTCGGGCGCGATGGCGATTTTGGAGCGACTGATCGGCGAGGACGTTCAGGTCGTGTTCAGACTCGGCTCCAACCTGCGCGCCGTACGAATCGACCCGAGCGGGATGGAACAAGTGTTGATCAACTTGGCGATCAACGCGCGGGACGCGATGCCTCAGGGCGGTCAGCTCAGCATCGAAACCTCCGAGGTCGAGGTCGACGCGGAGTTGTGCCGAAATCATCTGGATGCGCGCCCCGGGCGACATCTTCTGCTCTCGGTCAAAGACACGGGGGTAGGGATGTCCGAAGGCGTGCTCTCGCGCTTGTTCGAGCCATTTTTCACCACCAAAGGGCCGGGTCGCGGCACTGGGCTCGGGCTGTCCATCATCTACGGGATCGTTCAGCAAGGCGGCGGCTTCGTGCTCGTCGAGTCCGACGTGGGGCGAGGTTCCACGTTTCGAATCTACTTGCCCGTCGTGACGGAGTTGCCGGTCGCGCAGCTTCCGTTGGTGGAGCCGGAGCTGCCCAAGGGCAGCGAAACCATTTTGCTCGTCGAAGACGAGGTCTTGGTGAGATCACTGGTGAGTAAGTTCCTGCATAGTCAGGGCTATCGCGTGCTGAGCGCCGCGCGCGGCAGCGACGCGATTCAATTGGCGGTCGAGCAGAGCTCGCGCATCGATTTGCTGCTGAGTGACGTGATCTTGCCGAATATGAACGGTCGCCAAATCTACGAGCGTCTCGCGCAGACGATGCCGAAGCTGCGAGTGCTTTTCATGTCCGGCTACACGGAGAACATCATCGCCCCCCACGGGGTGCTCGAGGGTGGCTTCTTCTTCGTGCAGAAGCCGTTCTCTCTCAAAGAGCTCGCGCGCAAAGTGCGTGAAGCGCTCGATTCCTGACGCGCGAAGAACGCAAACATCGCAGGCGAATTCACGGGCCAGAGCATGCGCGAGCAAGCCGCGTTGACTTGTGGCTTCACCCGGATACCCTCGAAGGCTCGAGCATGCCAGATTCGGCCGACAGGGTGTCGTGGGGAATGCCGGTGAGCGGCGAAGCCGGGCTCAGAGCCACGCTCGAGTACATCAAGGACGGCATCTTCTTCATCGATTCGCAGGGCACCGTGGTCGACGTCAACGCTGCAGCGTGCGAGCAACTGGGCCGAGTACGCGCCGAGGTGATCGGCGCATCGGTGACCGCAATTACGGGTCGGGCCGATTTTCAGTTTAGCTCGGTCGTGGCGCGCCTCGAGCTCGAGTCCCACTTGTCCTACCAGACTACTCATCTGCACAAGAGCGGCACCCGAGTAGACGTGGATCTGACGATCACGCGCATGCCGAGTCAGGGGTCGTATTTGTACGTCGGCATCGCGCGTGACGTGACCGAGCGAGCTCGCGTGGTCGAGGAGCTTCGTCGAAGTGAACAGCGGTACCGAATGCTGGCCGAGAACTTACCTCGCTGCGCGATCATGCTGTTCGATCGTGAGCTCCGCTTCCTGCTCGTCGATGGGCCGGAGGTCGCTTCCAACGGCTTCACTCGCGAGGATCTCCTCGGTCTGAGGCCGTCGGAGTGTCTGCCGCCCGAGTTCGCCGCGATGACCGAGGCCAACATGAAAGCGGTGATTGAAGGGAAGCGTTTCGCGCGCGAGGTGCTGTATGGTGAACTGCGCTATCACTCCGAATACGTGCCGCTCCGCAATGACGCGGGTGAAGTCTCGACTGGCCTGATCGTGTCGCAGAACGTGACTGAACGGTATCGCGCCGGGCTCGCGGTGGCGCAGCGCGAGCGACAGTTCCGCACCCTCACCAACAACCTTCCCGACTTCGTGGTGCGTCTGGATCGCGAACAGCGGTACTTGTACGCAAACCCGGTGTTCGAGTCTGCGACGGGCATTCCGCTGGAAAGCGCGCTGGGTAAGAGCAATGGCGAGCTGGGCATGCCGCCGGACAAGCTGGAGCGCTGGACTGCCGCCATTCAGCACGTGCTCGACTCGGGGGAGCCCGCGCGGCTCGAAGACGACTTCAAGGGCCCGGACGGAATCAGTCTGACTTGGGATGCTCAGCTGGTGCCCGAGCGCTCCGAAGCCGGCGAGATCGACTCGGTGTTGATCATCAGCCGTGACGTGACCGAGCGTCGCCTGCGCGAAGAAGAGCTGCGTCACAAAAACGAAGAGCTCACGCGCTTCACCTATACCGTGTCGCACGATCTGAAGAGCCCGCTCGTGACGATCCAGAGCTTTTTGGGGTTCCTGGTCGAGGATTCGCAGCGAGGTGATACCGAGCGCGTGGCTCGCGACGTGTCGTTCATCAAGACCGCGGCCGATCGCATGGCGGCGCTGCTCACCGACCTATTGCAGCTGTCACGAGTCGGGCGCAAACAGAACACCTCGGAGCGCGTGCCGCTCGCTCAGCTGGTGAACGACGCTCTGACCATGGTCGCGGGACGAATCGCCATCGACGAGCCGCAGCTGGTAATCACTAGCGAGCCCATTACGCTCTACGGCGATCGCGTCCGCCTCGTCGAAGTCTTCCAAAACCTGCTCGACAACGCGGTGAAATTCTCCCGCTCCGTCTCGGCTCCGCGCATCGAAATTGCCGCCGAGCAGGTCGATGCTGAAGTGGTCTTTCGCGTGCGCGACAATGGCATTGGTATCGATTCGCGCCACCACCACAGGCTATTCGGCCTGTTCGAAAAGTTGGATCCGGAGATGGAGGGGACCGGCATTGGGCTTGCGCTGGTGAAGCGCATCATCGACGTCCACGGCGGGCGCATTTGGGTGGATTCGGACGGTCCTGGTCAGGGCACGACGGTGTCTTTTACCGTGCCCGGAAGCAAACGCGAGGAATCCTGAAAATGGCCGCCGCGGTGGTCGAGGCGTACACCCAACTCGCTCGAGGACTCGGCCATTCGTGGAGTGATTTGAATCGCTTCCGTGGCGCCTGAGCCCAAGCTGTGGCAGCAAGCCGGCAATAGTCGATGTTGGTGAAGTTGGTGGTGCGTACGCCGCGTAAACTCGCGGAGACCGTGAGCTCCGTGCTGTTCGAGGCGGGCGCCGGTGGGATCGAAGAACAAGACAACTCGAAGCGACTCGTCGTCTACGCGGCTGACCGCGAGACCGCCGAGGGCATCGCCTCGCGCGCGCGCGAGTTGTTGAGCGAGCTCGTGCCTGGGCCCAATGGCATCGCGCTCAGCGTCGAGGTCGACGAGAGCTCGGATTGGGCGAGCGCCTGGACCCGCTATTTGGGACAAATCGCGCTCACCCCGAGCTTGGTGATTCAACCCGAGTGGGACGAAACGCCCGCTCCCCCTGGAACCCAGCGGATTTTGTTCGACCCCAAATTGTCTTTCGGTGATGGCGCGCACCCGACCACGCGTCTCGCGTCGGTCGCGCTGGAGCGCGCGTGTCGCACGCGCCCAGGGCTCTCGGTGTTGGACTTCGGCTCGGGCACCGGCGTGCTGGCGTTCGTTGCGCTCATGTCGGGGGCAAGGTACGCGCTGGGTGTAGACATCGACCCGGTGTCCGTTGCAGCCGCCGAGCGCAACGCAAAGCTGAATGCCCTCGATGCGCGCTGCGAGTTCTCGTTGCCCTCGTCAGCGCCCGAGCAAGAGTTCGAGTTGGTGGTCGCAAATCTGGAGGCGCCGACCCTGCTATCTGTCGTTGCTGATCTAGCTCGCTACGCGCGCGGAGCGGACCGCCTGATTTTGACTGGATTTCTCGGTGCGAAGCAGGCCGAGATCGTCACGGCCTTCGGCGCGGCCTTCCATTTGGAGCACGCCGAGCAGGAGCAAGATTGGGCGCTGCTCGAGTTGGTCCCGACCCGCTGAGCAAGAAAAAAGGCCGGATCCCTGACGGGAGCCGGCCCTCGAACAGGCAGTGGCTCAGGCGTTGTACGAGCGGGAGCTGACGTTGCCGCCGCGGCCAGTCCAGTTCGTATGAAAGAACTCACCGCGCTTGCGGTCGACGCGCTCGTAGGTGTGCGCGCCGAAGTAGTCCCGCTGGGCTTGCAAGAGATTCGCCGGCAGGCGATCGCGACGATAGCCGTCGTAAAACGCCAGCGCAGAGCTCATGCAGGGGGTGGGGATGCCGAGCAGCGCCGCGTTGGCGATCGTCTTGCGCCAGCCCGTTTGGCTCTCGTCGATCACTTTGCGGAAGAAATCATCGACGAGCAAGTTCTCGAGCTCGGGGTTCTTGTCGAAGGCCTTCTTGATATCGCCCAGAAAGCGGCTGCGAATGATACAGCCGCCGCGCCACATCAGCGCGATCGAACCGAAGTTCAACTTCCAGCCGTACTCCTTGCTGGCCTCGCGGAGCAGCATGTAGCCCTGCGCGTAGCTGACGATCTTCGAGGCGTAGAGCGCGAGCATCACGTCGTCGATGAACGCTTTTTTCTCGCCACTGAACGCCGGCTTCGGGCCGCTCAGCGCGCGGCTTGCGCGCTCGCGTTCGGTCTTGAGCGAAGAAAGCGCGCGCGCGAACACGGCCTCACCAATCAGGGTGACGGGCATGCCCAGGTCGAGGGCCGAGTTACTGGTCCACTTACCGGTGCCTTTTTGCCCGGCAGCGTCCAAGATTTTGTCCACCAGCGGGGAGCCGTCTTCGTCTTTCAAACCGAAGATTTCGGCAGTGATCTCGATCAAGTAGCTGTCGAGCACGCCCTTGTTCCAGCTCTCGAACACCGACTTTAGCTCGTCCGCCGAGAGACCGAGGCCCGTCTTCATCAGATCGTAGGCCTCGGCGATCATCTGCATGTCGCCGTACTCGATGCCGTTGTGCACCATCTTGACGTAGTGACCGGCGCCACCCTCACCAACCCAGTCGCAGCACGGTTCACCCTCGACTTTGGCGGAGACACTTTGCAGGATGTCTTTGATGTACGGCCATGCTTCGGGGTCGCCACCCGGCATGATCGACGGCCCGCGGCGCGCGCCCTCTTCACCGCCGGACACGCCGCTGCCGACGAAGCGGATGCCTTTCTGCTTCAATTGGTCGAAGCGCCGTTGGCTGTCGGGAAAATGCGAGTTGCCGCCGTCGATGATGATGTCGCCCTTGTCCAGCAATGGTGTCAGTTCGTCGATGACGGCGTCGACCGCGGCGCCGGCTTTGACCAAAATGAACACGCGGCGCGGTGATTTCAGCGTGGCGACCAGCTCCTTGACCGTCTTGGCTGGAACGACCTTGGAGCCCTTGGCCGGGCCCGCCATGAACTCGTCCGTGACGCTGCCCGTCCGGTTGTAAACTGACACGGTAAATCCGTGGTCGTTCATGTTCATGACCAGGTTTTGTCCCATCACGGCCAGGCCAATGAGGGCAATGTCTGAGGTCGGTTCCGACATATCGTTCCTTCTCCTAAATAGTGAGCTTTGGGGCGCCGACAAATAGCACGGTGTCCGTGCTGGTCGCTACGCCGGATCTTTCAGCTGGTGAAAGCGTTTACGAGTTCCGGCATCGCTTGGAAGAGCGTATCCGCGCCTGCCTCGCTCAGCTCCTCTGCCGAACCGTAGCCCCAGAGTGCGCCAGCCGAGCGAACGCCATTCTGCTTTGCCCCGAGCACGTCGTGCAGGCGATCGCCGATCATCCAGGCGCTTGCTGCTGAAATGCCCTCACTGTCGAGAACGTGCGCGATGAGTTCGCCCTTGTTGCTTCGCTCGCCGTTCAACTCCGAACCGTACACCTGGCTGAAATATTGGCGGAGCTCGAAGTGGTCGATGATCGTGCTCGCATACACTCGCGGTTTGGAGGTGACCACGAACAGCCGGTAGTCCGCGGCGTGCAGGGTCCGAAGCCCCTGTGAAATGCCCGGAAATACGCTGGCTTCGAACAAGCCGAGTTTGGCGTAGCGCTGGCGGTAGATGTCGATCGTACGGCTCACGAACTCCGAATCGCTGGAACCGAGCAGCTCGCGAAACGCCTCGTGCGTGGGCGGGCCGATGAACCTCGAGAGGGTCTCGTCGGACGGAACCTCGCGACCGAGGAGCGTCAGTGCGTGACGCATGCTGGCCAGGATCCCTGGGCGAGAGTCGACGAGGGTACCGTCCAGATCGAAGAACAGGTGCATGGCGCTCATGCTCGTGCGGCACGTGCCCGGGAGGCAACCAACTTGCTCGCTGGCGCGCGCTCAATCTTCGCCTTGGCAGTGCCGCGTTCCAGCACGCGCGCCAGATATTGCCCGGTGTGGCTCGCTTTCACGCGCGCGACGCTTTCGGGCGTGCCTTCAGCCACCAATTGCCCACCTCCGCCACCGCCCTCGGGGCCGAGATCGATCACCCAATCAGCGTGGGCGATCACGTCGAGGTTGTGCTCGATGACCAGCACGGTGTTGCCGGCGTCGACCAACCTCGACAGCACTTCGAGCAGCTTTTCGACGTCCGAAAAATGCAGCCCCGTGGTCGGTTCGTCGAGGATGTACAACGTGCGCCCGGTGCCCGGCCGAGACAGCTCGCGCGCCAGCTTGATGCGCTGTGCCTCGCCGCCCGACAGAGTGGGTGAGGGTTGCCCGATCTTCACGTAGCCGAGCCCGACGTCTGCCAAAGTCTGCAGGCCGCGGCTGATATTGGTGTGTACGGAAAATAGCTCGAGCCCTTCACGGACGCTCATCTCCAACGTGTCGGCAATGCTCTTGCCTTTGTACAACACGCGCAGCGTTGCCTGATTGAAGCGCCTTCCGGCGCACTCTTCACAAGTGACGTAGACGTCCGGCAAAAAATGCATTTCGACCTGACGCACGCCGTCACCGGAGCACGCTTCGCAGCGCCCGCCCTTGACGTTGAACGAGAAGCGTCCAGCGTCGTACCCATAGGCCCGTGCTTCGGGAGTGCTTGCATACAATTCGCGAATCGAATCGAACACCTTCGTGTACGTGGCTGGGTTCGAGCGCGGGGTGCGGCCGATCGGCTTTTGATCGATGCCGATCACCTTGTCGATGTGCTCGATGCCCAGGATCTTCTTGTGCTCACCAATCGGACTGCGCGCGTCGTGTAGCGCGCGCGAAAGCGCGGGAAATAGAATGCCGTTGATCAGCGTGGATTTGCCGGCGCCGCTCACGCCGGTGACCGCCAAGAAGGTGCCCAGGGGCAAGCGCACGTCGAGGTTCTTGAGGTTGTGCTCGGTCGCACCCTTGATTTCGAGGGCCTTGCCGTTGCCCGGTCGGCGTTCGCGGGGGATGGGGATCTGGCGCTTTCCCGAGAGATATGCGCCGGTGAGCGACTTGGGGTTCTTCAGCACCTGGGCGGGCGTACCCGCCGCGACGACCTCCCCGCCGAGTTCGCCCGCGCCCGGACCGAAGTCGATCAGGTAGTCGGCCTCCAACATCGTCTCTTCGTCGTGTTCGACCACGATCACGGAGTTTCCGACGTCACGCAGTGCCTTCAACGTCTTGAGCAGCTTGCCGTTGTCGCGCTGATGCAAACCAATCGACGGCTCATCCAAGATGTAAATGACGCCCGTGAGCTCCGAGCCAATCTGCGAAGCCAAGCGAATGCGCTGACTCTCGCCGCCCGACAGCGTCGCGGCCGCGCGATCCAAGGTGAGGTACCCCAAACCCACGTTGACCAGGAAACCGAGGCGTGAACCGATTTCCTTGCGCAACTCGGCCGCGATCTCGGCGTCCGCCCCTTTCAGCGGCACGCCGTCGATCCAGGCCCGGGCCTGTTCGATGCGCAGATTCGACAGCGCGTCCAAGCTCTCACCGGCGATCTTGACTGCACGGCTCTCGGGGCGGAGGCGCGCGCCATTGCACGTGGGACACACCTTGCTGGAGAAGAAGCGCAGGTAGTACTGCTTCATGTCCTCGCTGCTGGTGCTCTTCATGCGCCGCATCAGCTGGTTGACCAAGCCCTCCCAGAGTGCGCCGCCCTTCTTCCCGCCGAACATCACCGCGTTTCGTTGCGCCGGGGTCAGCTTGTTCCACGGCTTTTTCTTGTCGATTCCGAACAGCGACAACACCCAGTCGATTTCGTTGGCCACCCAGCCCTCGCCGCGCGCGGCAGCTGCCGCCCAGGGCGTGATGGCACCGTCCTTGATCGACAGAGCGGGGTTCGGCACGACCAGGTCGGGATCCATCTCCGGGCGCGAGCCAAGGCCGTTGCAATCGCCGCAGAAACCGAGCGGCGAATTGAACGAAAATGATTGTGGAGACAGTTCGGGGAAAGAGAGCTCGCAATGTGGACAAGCCACGCGCTCGCTGAACGCGCGCTCTTCACTCGGCGTCTCGACGCTGATCACGCCTTTGCCTTCCCGCAGCCCGAGCTCTACCGAATCGGTGATGCGCGCGCGCGCACTCGCATCGACGACGATACGATCGACGACCAGGTCGAGGTCGTGCTTGGCCTTTTTGTCCAGCGCCACCACGCTGTCGTCCAACGTGACGACCTTTCCGTCGATGCGTAGCCGGGTAAATCCCCGGGTGCGCGCATCGAGTAACAGCTCACGATGTTCGCCTTTGCGCTGCCGCTCGAGCGGCGCGTACAGCACCAGCTTGGTGCCTTTCGGATACTCGAGGATCGACGAGACAATCTGCTGCGCGGATTGTCCTTCCGCTTTGCGCCCGCACTTCGAACAATGCTGCACGCCGATGCTGGCGTACAACACGCGCAGATAATCGTGCACCTCGGTCACCGTGCCGACCGTCGAGCGCGGGTTGCTGGAGGCCGTCTTTTGCTCGATCGAGATCGTCGGCGAAAGACCTCGGATGGTGTCGTATTTGGGCTTGTCCATTTGCCCCAGGAACTGACGGGCATAGCTGGACAAGCTCTCGACGTAACGGCGTTGGCCTTCCGCATAGATGGTGTCGAACGCGAGCGACGATTTGCCGCTCCCGGACACGCCGGTAATCACCACCAAGCTTTTCTTGGGAATCGAGAGGGTGACGTTCTTGAGATTGTGTTCGCGCGCACCGCGCACGACGATGGCTTCAGGATCTCGATCGCTCACCCGACGGCAGTAGCGCGGGTTGCAGGCGTTGTCCTGCGCGCCGCGGGCCGTGGCGCGATTTCGCCAGTACTGCAGCCGAATCGCGCGCGCCGGCGCGGGGCGACCGAACGCGCGGCCGGTCTGCGCAGGTCAGGCGATTTTGCGTGGAAGCGGCTGTGCGGGTTGGTTCAATAGCTCGCTCACCAGGGCGAATTCTTGGTCCAGCTCGGCCTTCAGTTCGTGGGCGTTGCCCAGGGCGGGCTCGGCCTCCAGCTTCGCACACAGGTTCGCCATGCGCGGCACGCCGACCGACACGCAGCTCCCCTTCAACTTATGGGCCGCGGCGCTCACTGCTTCTGTATCATTGCTCGAAATCGCGCCTCCGAGAGACGCCAACTGATCCGGTACATGGCGCAGAAAGACGCGCACGACGCCGGGGCTGCGCTCCACCATGGGGTCGAGGGTGGCCTCGCTCGCCGGCGGTGCCGGCGGGGGCGGCGCGATCGAGGTGCCGGTCGGTGCGCAGGGCCACATGGACTCGCGGGGCCACCAGCGCTCCAAGGATTCACGTAGTAGTTTGGTATTCAGCGGCTTGGTCACGTAGTCATCCATGCCGGCCGCGATGGCCTTCTCGCGTTCACCGAGCATTGCGTGCGCGGTGACTGCGATGATCGCAATGTGTTCGCCTTCGTTCTCGAGTGCGCGGATCTGCCGCGCCGCCGCGTAGCCGTCGAGCACCGGCATCTGGCAATCCATCAAAATCAGCGGGTAAACGTTGCGTTGCCAGGCTTCGACGGCAGCCTTTCCGTTGTTCACTACGTCGGCCGCGTAGCCCAAATTATGCAAGGTTCCGATCAACACCTCTTGGTTTATCGGGTTGTCTTCGGCGATCAGCAAGCGCCTCGGCTCGTGGGCGGCGATGACAATCGAATTCGTTTCGTCGATGGTCGTGATCGAACCGCGTCCGGACTCGCCGAGCGCGCGTGCGATGTTCGACTCCAGCTCGGCCGAACGCACCGGCTTGCTCAACACACCGGAGAACAAACCGCGTTCGCTGAAGCCGGCGCCCGTGTCACTCAACGAGGTCAGCATCAGCAACGGCAAATGCGCGTGCTTGTGCCGGATCTGTCGCGCCAAGGTCAGGCCGTCCATCTCTGGCATGTGCATGTCGGTGATGACGAGCCCAAAAGGATCGGAGCGGTCGGCTTCCTCGAGCAAGCGCAGCGCGTCCGAGCCGCCGCTCACGGACGCCGTGCGGAGGCCCCAAACCGACAGTAGCTCCTCCAGCAACAGACGATTGGTGGCGTTGTCATCGACAATCAACGCGCGCGTATTGCGACTCAGCGCGGGGATGTGAGCAGGTTCCGCGGGCAGGACTTTGGCTGGGATGCGCACTGAAAACTGGCTGCCTTTGCCCGCTTCACTCTTCACGTTGAGCTCACCGCCCATCAATCGCACCAGTTTTCGCGAGATGGCGAGGCCGAGGCCGGTGCCGCCGAAACGGCGTGTGGAGCTGCCATCGACTTGCGAGAAGGCCTCGAACAACAGCGCCTGCTGCGCGTCGTCGATGCCGATACCGGTATCGATCACGGTCAATTCGAGCAAGCACTCGTCGCCCCGACGCTGCGAGACGGTTGCTCTCACGACGACCTCGCCGACCTCGGTGAACTTGATCGCGTTCCCGACCAAGTTCGTCACGACTTGTCGTATGCGGTCGCTGTCTACCTCCACGTTGGTCGGCACGTCCGGGTGTACGCTGCACAAGAGTTCGAGCTGCTTCAGCTCCGCCCGCGCGGCAAACAGTTCTGCGACCTCCTCCAACAACGAGCGCACCTGGCATGGCCCAGGGCGAAGGTCGACCTTGCCCGCCTCGATCTTGGAGAAGTCCAAGATGTCGTTGAGCACCGTCATCAAGCCATTGGCCGACGTGCTCAGGGTATCGGTGTAGCGCCTTTGTTTGGCGTCCAGAGGCGTCCCACGCAACAGCTCCAGCATGCCCAATACGCCATTCATCGGCGTGCGGATTTCGTGGCTCATGTTGGCCAAGAACTCGCTCTTCAGGCGTGCGGCCTCGATTGCCGCCAAGGTCGTCTGTTCGAGCTTCTCGAAGGCCTTTTCCGTGATGCGAATCAGTGGACCCACATAGAAGCTCACGAACAGCATGCTCGCGAGTAGCCCCAGCCCGCAACCGATGCCCGCCGTCCAGAGGATCTCGTTTTTCAAACGAGCTCCCGCTTCGATTCGGGCGGTAGACACGAACACGGCGACGCGCCCTACGGCGCTTCCTTCAATTACCGATTCCGACCACGATGCCAGATAGCCGGGCCGTTGTTCGAGCCGACGCGCTGGTCGCTCGAACACGGTTTTCAATTCGCCCGGCACCTTGCCGGACGTTGCCAGCACGTTGCCGCTCTTGTCGGTGACGACGATGGCCAGGAAGTCCGGGTCCAGGTCGTAACCTTTGAAGGAGTTTTTGATCTCGCGTTCGTCGGCGAGGACCATCCCGTATTGGGCTGACTGCGCGAGCTCTGCCACCCCGCGTTCCGCCTTCCACTCCAAATCGGCTTGGACGGCTGGGGTCAGCGCCGCAAAGATCTGTGACACGAGGCTGAAAATGAGGCCGCACAGGCCCAGCAGCAACGCGCTAACGAAGAGCATGAACGCCACTTTGAGGCGTAGGCTCGACAGAACTTTTCGGGTCTGTCGCTCGTCCCCCAATACGTCCGCGATCGGGTTGTTGCTGGTCGAGCGAAGCGTTTTCTCGGACACCTCGCCCAAACGGCCAGCGAGGCGCGCGATTTAAGCGCTCATTCGCGAGCGAGCGCGGAAGTCACTGCCCGAAAAGTCAAGGCTTTCAAGGGGTTGCCTGCTCGCCCAGCAGCTGCTTGGCTTGCCCCACCCAGTCATCACGCAAGATGCGATCGGACCGGACCTTGATGAGTGGGGCAATGCGCTCGATCTCGCTCGCGTCGAGCGCCGCGATTTGCGAAACCGTGGTGATGCCGAGCCCGAGCAGTGCGCGCTCGAAAGCTGGTCCGATACCGCGGATTTGCCTCAGGCTCGGCGGCGCGACGATCGGGGGCGCTGCGTGCGCTGCGAGCGCTGCGGCAAGCGCTGCCTCCAGTTCGCTGATGCGAGCCCGTAGCGCCGCGCTACTCGCCGCATGAGCATCGACGAACTCGCTGCGCAACTGGGCCTCGGCTCGCGACGCAGAGGCGAGTTCTCGCGCGCTATTTTCTGCCTGCACGACGCGGATGCGCAAAGCGTTCCGTTCACTCACGACCTTGCGCAACTCGGTCGCGGTCTCGGAGAGCTCCTTGCGTGTGCGCATGAGTTCCGCCAACAGCTCTTGCACTCGTCCGTTGTCCCCACGAAGAGCGCTGTGCCCTGTCGTGGAGGGCGGTGGAGTCGACCCCGCAGGGCGCACGCTCGGTGGAAGTGGGGGGCGCGCACTCGGGGCGGGCGGGCGCATGCTCGGCGGGAGCGGCGGTGCAGATGGGCTGCGAAACGGCGGGGTTCTGGCGTCCGTCGCCTGCGGCGTCAACGGCGGTAGGTTGCGGATCGGTGGAGGTGGCGGTGTGCCGGGCGGGCGCGCCGACGGCGAAAGGGGAGTGACACCGGGGCGCGGCGGCAAGGAAACGGGTCGGGGCGCTGCAGTCGGCGCCATCTGGGTCGATACGGAGGGCGCGGGTTCAGCGGCGGTGCCCGCCAGTTTCTCGCTTTCGTCGGCTGATCCGCGTTCGTCGCCCATGGAGGCCCTTTGAGTCCGAGTGCGAGCATAACCCAGATTGCGCTCCCGCTGTCAGGCCTGGGGCCCTCTGGAATTAACGCTTCTTAACCGCGGGCCTTCGATGTTCTTCACAGATCGCGCCCAGATTGACCGGTGAAGGAGCTGAGAAATGTTTGGATTTCTGTTTGGGACTGCTTGTTTGCTGGGCTTGACCGCGACGTTCGCGCGCCACCGCCACCACGGACACTCTTGCGGCGGCGGGCATCGCGGGCGCGGCTTTCGGTCCGGTCGGGGGCGTTTCGTGCTCAATCGTTTGCTCGATCGGCTCGATACCACCCCCGGCCAAGAGAAGGTGATTCGCGAGGCGGTCGACACGCTGATGGACGACGTGCACGAAGCGCGCTCTGAATTGCACGCCACACGGACGGATATTGCCCAAGCCATTCGTGGTGAAACCTTGGACCGTGGCGCGATCGAGGGCGTGTTCGAACGCCACGACCGCGTGATTGATCGGGTTCGCCAGAACGCGCTCGATTCGTTCGGCAAGGTGCATGAAACCCTGGACGAGCGACAGCGGCGGATCTTGGCCGAGCTGATCGAGGCCGGACCGTTTGCACGCGGTCTCGGCTCGTATTGCTGAGCGCCGAATGAAAGGAGAAGCAGGAAAATGAGACGCAACGCTTTGATTTTCGTGCTCGCGCTGGGCGCCATCGGCGGCTTCGCCTCCGGCTTGTACGGGTGTCACTATCACGCCGTCGAACGTCGCCAGGCGTTCGAGGACCACATCGCGGACGTCTGCACGCGGGCGGCCGAGCGCTCGCGGAATCACGCGTCCCATGCCGAAAACACGCCGTGAGCCTGCTCCCGGACAACCGCGAGGGGCTGGTGCCTGACAGGCCGGGGCAGGCGGTGTTACGCTCCGCCTCCCCGCTCATGTCGGTTCACGTGCTGGTCATCGATGACGACGTTCGGCTGTTCGAAGTGCTGGACAGCTATCTAACGCAAAATGGAGTTCGTTCGAGCCATGCGTCGAACGGCGCCTTGGGCCTATCAGTGCTCGAGTCGGGCGCGTTCGACGCCGTGCTTCTGGACGTGATGATGCCCGGTATGGACGGGCTCTCCGTACTCAAGAAAATCCGGGAGAAGAGCCGCTTGCCGGTGATCATGCTGACTGCCAAGGGCGACGAGACCGATCGCGTGGTCGGGCTCGAGCTCGGCGCAGACGACTACCTCGGCAAGCCTTTCAGTCCGCGCGAGTTGCTTGCCAGGCTGCGCGCGGTGTTGCGTCGCACGGAGCTCGATCCGAGCAAGGAACACCTGAACGTCGGCGGAGTCAGCTTGGATGTCGGAGCGCGCCAAGTCACCGTCGACGGCAAGATCGCGGACTTGACGGGCATCGAGTTCGATTTGCTACTCGCGCTGATGCGCCGCGCAGGTCGGGTGGTGCCTCGCGCGAGCTTGCTCGAACACGCCGGCAGAAGTGACGTGACCGTCAGCGATCGCACGGTCGACGTGCACATCTCGCATTTGCGAAAGAAGTTGTTGGACGACCCCCCGCGCTTGATCAAGACCGTTCGCGGCGTCGGCTACGTGATGGCGAAGGGTTCGGAATGAGATTTCGGCGCTTCGTACGCGCCCGCCTGCATCGCCAATTGTTCATGTGGCTCGGTGTGACCATCCTATTTACGGGCATGGTGGTCAGCCTCGTCGTGAGCGCGTTGCGTCCGGATGCCTCGAGCATGGAGAGCGACGTGATTCGTATCCAACGCTTCGTCGGCGAGCGCTTCCAAAGGGTGTGGGATCAACCGAGTGAACGACACGGCTTGGCGGAGGAAATCGCCAAGGCGTTCGAGGTCGATCTCACCCTCCGCGATGCCGCCAAGAGGCCGGTCGAGCAGATCGGCCCTGGTTGCAGCAAGCCGGAGTTCACTGTGCCCATTCTGCGTGGTCAGACCAAGCTCGGCGCGCTCGAAGTCTGCATCGACAAGCGTCGCCGAGTGCCAGGCCTGACCTTCGTCCTGGCGATCGCCGCGGCGTGCTTGAGCTTGTGGGGCGCTTCCGGGGCACTGGCGCGTAAGCTGACCCGACCGCTGTCCGATCTGATCCGCGTGACGCGCGAGATTGGGTCGGGGAACTTGGTCAGCCGCGTGCGTCTCGGCCGGCACCACATGGGCGAGGTCGGGGTGTTGGCCGACGCCGTGAACGACATGGCGCGACGGATCGAGCGGCAATTGAACGACCAACGCGAACTGCTCGCGGCCGTTTCGCACGAAATCCGCAGTCCTCTGGCGCGTCTGCGGGTGCTCACCGAGCTGCTCCGCAGCACCGCAGACGCCGTGACTCTGGACAAAGTCGAGCGCGAGATCTCCGAGGTCGATGATCTGATCGGAAAGCTGCTCGCCAATTCGCGGCTCGATTTTGGCACGCTGACCTTACAAACCTTGGACCCATGCTTGCTCGTCTCGCGCGCGATCGAGCGTGCCGGCGTGGATCCGAACGTGCTCCACAATGACGCCCCGAACGTGCACGTCAAGGGCGACCCGACCTTGCTCGATCGCGCGCTCTGCAACCTGCTGGAAAATGCCCAAAAGCACGGGGCCGGGGTCGACAGCGTGCAGCTGTCGTCGAGCGGCGAGAACGTGCGCCTCACGGTGTCCGATCGCGGTCCGGGCTTTCCCACAGAGTCACTCGGACGCGTGTTCGACGCCTTCTACCGTGGTGATGGCTCGTCTTCACTGGGGTTGGGTCTATCGTTGGTGGAACGCATCGCGCGTGCTCATTCCGGGCGCGCTTGGGCCGAGAACCGCCCGGACGGCGGCGCGAGCGTCCACTTCGAAATGCCTGCCGAGGCATGACTGCTGCCGCGCGCATCCCTGCGCACAGTTTCGATCATCCGGCCTTCGCCGTGATCGATCCGCGCGTGCGTTCGCGGTTACTCGCGCTCGATCACTTTCCGGAGCCCGATGAATTGCGAAAGCTCGCCGATGGGTTACCCAACTCCACGACTCCTTGGTTCGACTTCATCGCGCAAGATCGAACCCAGCTGCGAGAGTCGGGCAGCTTCGACCGTCTACTTGCGCAGACAGGGGCAGTGCCTACTCGCGTACACTCATTTCATGATTTGCTCGGTGCGCTGATTTGGCTGCATTTCCCGACGCTGAAGACCGCGATTCATCGCGCTCAGCTGGCGGGTGACCCAGTACAACGCGGGCCGCGCGAGAACGCGGCGACACATCTCGACGAATCGGGTGTCTTGGTGCTCAGCGCTGAGCCCACGATTTTCGAGGCGTTTTCAGCGCTGCGTTGGGTCGAAGTGTTTTGGGAGCGGCGCAGCGAGCTGTTACGGACGACTCGCTTCTTGGTCTTTGGCCATGGCTTACTCGACGCGTTGCGCGAGCCTCACCCGCGCCTCATGGGTAAGGCCCTGTTCGGTCACATCGCTCGCGAGCGCTTGGCGCTCGATATTTCGGAGTTTCGCCCGTTCGTCGACGCCGCTCTGGCGCGGCACTTGAGCGAGTTTCTGAGCGAGCCTGCGCTGCTCGCGCCTCTGCCGGTGCTCGGAGTGCCTGGCTGGTCGACGAATCAGTCGCGCGCCTACTATGAGGACGAACGATACTTTCGAACAGCTCGACAGCGGACGCGCGAAGTGGGCTCCGCGCGCTGGCTCGAGCTCGGGTGAAGAGCTACTTCGACGCTGAGCGAGTCTGCTCGTAAACGACGAGCTCGAGCCAGTTCCGCGCAAACCAGCCGGACAGTACCTGAAATGCTCGGCGCACGTCTGCGTCTCCCGAGCCGCTATCGAACGCGCTACAAACCTCACTCAGCTTGTTCCCGGCGATTGCCAGGTTGAGCGCTTGCCATTCTTCAGCTTCCAAACTCCGATGTTCGACCGCGTGCCGCGCGCGCCAAACCGCGACCCCGCAACGTGGGCGCCCGACATCGACGATCGAGGGATTCCCTTCGGCAAACAGCGCCAGAGCCCGTGGATCGAGCTCCAGACATTGCAAAGAGGGCACGAAGCGAAGCTGCGCTTCGGGAAAGCGTTGCGGGTCAATGGTCTCGATCGTGGCAACGCTCTTTGGATTTGCAGCGACCAGCGCAGATAGCCTCGCCCACTCGAGCGCGGCCAAATCGACCACGGGCGGCGCGGCAGCGCTGCGCAGGAATTCGGAGAAGGAGCGACCGACGCGCTCGACCGCGGGATGCTCGGACGGGTGCTGCGCGAGATAGGCCAAGCCCAGGCGCTCGAAATCGGGGCTGCCCAGCGCGCGCTGGGTTTGGCAGAACACCGAGCCGAGGGCGTCGAGCAAACGCAGGTAGTAGCCCCGGTTGTAGATCGCCATACGGTCGCTCGCGGGCAGCCGCGAGGTGCCCAAAAAGACGCGATCCAAGTCTGCGAGCGGGCCGCTCCCCGAGGTTGCTGCGCGGGCGAAATATTGCTGAAGCTCCGCCAAGGTCATGGCTTTCCCTCGCGCTGCTCGGCGAGCCAAGCGTGCGACAGCGTGCGCGCGTGAGCCGCCTCGGCTTCGAGCTCGGTGAGCTCCGGCAGTCGCTCGTCCCATTCGATGATCGTCGGCACGGCGCCGAACAGCTCGAGTGACCGTTGGTACAGGCTCCAAACCGCGGCTGAGACGGCGGAACCGTGATCGTCGAATAAATAGCTGCCGGTATCGGTGTGCCCAGCCAAATGGATCTGCTGGACGCGGTCCCGCGGTAGCGCTCGCAGGTACTCCTCGGCAGAAAAGCCATGGTTCGCCGCGCTGACGAAGATATTGTTCAAGTCGAGCAAGAGCCCGGCGTCCGCGCGCGTGACCAGCTCCGACAGGAACTCCCACTCCGTGAGCAGGCTCGCGCGATACGCCACATAGCTCGAGACGTTCTCGAGCAACAGCCGCCGCCCGAGCCGCTCTTGGACCTGTTGGACCCGCGAAACGACGTGCGCGAGGGCTTCCTCCGTATACGGAAGTGGCCATAAATCGTGCGCGTAATGTCCGCCGAAGGTTCCAAAACACAAGTGATCCGAGACGCTGAAAGCCGAGATGCGCCGAGCGAGTTCGCCGAGTTCCGACAGATAGGTTTTGCTCAGCGGATCCACGCCGCCGATCGAGAGCGAGACCCCGTGCAGGGCGATCGGAGCATCCGCACGCACGCGCTCCAGGACGTCGAACGCGCGTCCACCGCGGCCCATGAAATTCTCGCTGATCGCCTCTGCGAAATCAGCTCGTAGGCCGTGCTTCAGAATCGTGTCGTAGTGGGGAACCCGCAGCCCGAATCCGACCTGGGCTGCAGCGCCTGGCAGTGCCCTCGCGGGCTCGCTCAGGGCTTGTTGCGGATCTGCAAGGCGGTGCACTGGGCCTGCGTTTCGGTGTAGACGTAGCCCGTGCCCTTGCACGCGTTTTCACCGACGCAGCCGCTCTTGCCGTCCCGCGTCGCGCATTCCGAAAGCCCCCGGCAAGCGTTGCCGCCTTCGCACTTGATCGACTGAGAGGCGCTGTTCGACTCTTCGCCGCTGCCCCCGCTGCAGGCGGTGGCCACGAGCAAGGCCGAGACGGCCAGGGCGATGCTAGTTCCTCGATTCAGGTCCAATTGGGCTTCTCCAGGCGGCGCGGTCCATGCGGTTCGGCCGCAGCGCTGGCAAGTATAGCTAACGCTTTGGAAATGGTTAGGGTTTGCGTTGCCGAGGGCATTGCTGGCAATCTGCGCGCCCGTGCCGAGCGACGAGGAGCTGATGGCGGCCTACATTGCCGGCGACAAGGCCGCTTTCCGCGAGTTATTCCAGCGCTACACTCCGCTCTTGCAGCGTGCCATGGCCCGTGATCTGCGTAGCCCCGAAGAGGCCAATGACTTGGTCCAGCAGACGTTTTTGCATTTGCACCGCAGCCGTCTGGACTTCCAGCCCGGTCGTAAGCTCAAACCGTGGATTTTCACGATCGCGCTGAACCTGAAGCGCGAGTACTTCCGGCGCAGCAAGCGGCGCCACGAGACTTCGCTCGACGATGATCGAGTCGCGGAGCCGTTCGAAGGGCCGCGCGGGCAAGAGCGCTCCGACGCCTCGCGAGAAACAGCACGCGCGCTCCTTTCGCTCCCGCCTGAGCAGCGTGAAGTGATCGAGCTGCATTGGTTTGGTGGGCTGAGCTTTCCGGAGGTGGCCGAAGCCGTGGGCTCGACGGTTGCGGCAGTCAAGGTGCGTGCGCATCGCGGCTATGTCGCGTTGCGCGCGCGCTTGGGTGAGGTCGCCCCCGATCCCGACAGCGTACACGCGGGCAAACCGAGCGTAGCGGAGAGCAAGTGATGGACTGCTCGCAAATTCGTGATGCGTTCGTGAGCGGCGCTCGGCTGCCGGACGAGCAACGCGACGCGCATCTGGCCAATTGTCCACAGTGCCAAGCACTGTTCGAGCGTGATGCCGAGCTGGGCCGCAGCCTGGCCGTACAGGCCAGCGTCGCGCTGCCCGTTGCCGAGCTCTCGTTTGCGCGGTTCGAACGAGAGCTCGCCCATGAAACCGGGCTTCGCGCCTGGCTTCGGTCGCGGCCATCGCGGCTGCGTTTCACGCTCGTCCTTTTGCCGGTGCTGTTGGCGGTGGTTGCGGGCGGTCTATTCCGGCAGCGCGCGGACTTCGCCGAGTATCCCGCGCTGCGCATCGTGCTGCTGCTGTCTGTATACTTCGTGGCGATCGCCCTGGCGTTCGCCAAGGAGTTCTCTGAGCTGCCGCGCCCGGCTCCGCTTCAAGATTACCTGGGCCTGCTGTGCTTCGCTCTCGCCGTGCCGACTCTGGCGGGGTTTGCGCCCGCCACAGAAGCGAGTCGTCACGCATACCCGGGAGGTGCGCTCGGGTGCTTTGGTTATGGTGCCGCGCTGACGCTGCCGATCGCGCTCTCGTTGTGGGCGTTCGATCGCGACGATCAGCCATCGCTCCGCACGGTTTGTCTGAGCGCAGCTGCTCTCGGGCTCTCCGCCAACCTACTGCTCGAGCTGCACTGCGCGAACGGCAATCCAACGCACGTCTTGCTCGGCCACGCGAGCTTGGGGCTCGCGTGGCTCCTGATCTGGGCGACCGTGCGCGGGCTGAGCCGCGCATAAACCTCTACTTGCGAAAGTGGGCTGCGAACGGATTGTTCGTGAAGCCCTGCGCGGTCGCTTGCGGCTTACCTCCGCCTTGCGGGCGTCCTTGATTTTGGGGGCGCCGATCGCGGTTTTGATCGGCCCGTCCGCCGCCGGGGCCCGGCGCTGGGCGAGCCCCGCTTGCGCCGCCCACCTGCGCGTCAGTGCCGCGCTTGGCAGAGAGCGCGATGCGCTTGCGCACGAGATCGACCTCCAACACCCGCACGCTCAGCTTGTCGCCGACTTTCACGACCTCATTCGGATCTTTGACGAAGCGGTCAGCGAGCTGTGAGACATGGACCAGTCCGTCTTGATGTACGCCGATGTCCACGAACGCGCCGAAAGCGGTCACGTTGGTGACCACACCTTCCAAAATCATCTCTGTTTTGAGGTCTTCCATCGTGCGCACGTCGTCGCGGAACTTGGGCGGCTCGAACGTGGCGCGCGGGTCGCGCCCCGGCTTCTTGAGCTCGCTCAAGATATCGTTGAGCGTGAAAGAGCCGACGTCGCCGGCCTGGTAGCGTTTCGGATCCAAACGCTCCAACAACTCACGATTACCGATCAGCGAGACCACGGGCACGCCCAAATCCGCGGCCATTTTCTCGACCAAGGCATAGCGCTCCGGATGGACCGCGCTGGCATCGAGGGGGTGTTCGCCGCCGCGCACACGCAAGAAGCCTGCGGCCTGCTCGAACGTGCGCGGACCAAAGCCCGGTACGTCCAGCAACTTGCTGCGGCTGGTGAAGGCGCCCTTTTCGTTGCGGTAAGCGACGATCTTTTTGGCCAGTGTGGGACCAATGCCGGCGACGCGCGAGAGCAGCGGGGCACTGGCCAGGTTCACTTCGACGCCCACGCTGTTCACGCAGCTTTCCACCACTTCATCCAGCTTCTTGGCCAAGAATGGCTGGAAGACGTCGTGCTGGTATTGGCCGACGCCGATGCTCTTCGGGTCGACCTTGACCAGCTCGGCGAGCGGATCTTGCAAGCGTCGGGCGATGCTGATCGCGCCGCGGACCGTCAGATCGAGTTCCGGGAACTCTTCACGCGCGACGTCGCTCGCGGAGTAAATGCTCGCGCCCGCTTCACTGACCGGGACGCACAGCGGTTTCGGATTTGCGGTCAGGCCTTCTTCCTTCAATAGCTCGCGCACGAAGGCTTCTGTCTCGCGACCATGCGTGCCGTTGCCCACCGCGACGGCGACAATCGGATACTTCTTACACAAAGCGCGCAGTGATTGCCGTGCTCGCTCCAGCGCCGCGTCACCCTGCACGAGATAGATCGTCTCGTGCTCGAGCAATTTGCCCGTCTCGTCGACGACCGCGCACTTGCAACCCGTGCGCTGCCCCGGGTCGATGCCGAGCACCGTCTTCGTTCCGAACGGCGCAGCGAGCAGCAGTTCACGCAGGTTCTGCGCGAATACTTCAATCGCGCCCTTGTCCGCCTGCAGCTTGAGTTCGACCCGCACGTCCACTTGCACCGAGTGCAACAGCAAGCGCTCGACGCCGTCCTTGATCGCGCTCGAGAGCTCACCGGCCCAAGGCGAAGCCACGTCCAATTTCACGTGTTTTTCGATGAACGGCAGCACGTTGCTCTGGTCCACGTCCAGGCCGGCGCGGAGCACGCCCTCACTTTCACCACGCCGGATCGCCAAATAACGATGCGAGGGGATCTTGGCGATCGGCTCTTCGAACGAAGCGTAGCTGTCGAACTTGGTGGTCTTGTCTTCGAAATCCTTGGTCTTGCCGACGCGAATGGAGCCGTCGCGCACGTACGCCTCGCGCGTGTGCTTGCGCACTTCCGGATCTTCGGCGATGCGTTCGGCGCAGATGTCGCGCGCGCCCGCGAGCGCGGCGTTCACGTCCGCTACTTCCTTCTCGGGGTTGACGAAGCTTTGGGCACTGGCGCTCGGGGTGCCTTCTCGGCCTTGGGCCCAAATCAGGTTTGCGAGCGGTTCGAGCCCTCGCTCCTTGGCGATCGTCGCTCGGGTGCGGCGTTTGGGTTTGAACGGCAGGTACAAGTCCTCCAGCTCGGCCTTGGTCGCGGCGTTGACCAGCTTCTTTTCGAGCTCGGGAGTGAGCTTGCCCTGGCTGCGAATCTCGCCGAGGATCGACTTGCGGCGGGCTTCCATCTCCACCAAATAAGTCCGACGCTCTTCGATATTTCGAATTTGCACTTCATCGAGCCCGCCCGTCGCTTCTTTGCGGTAGCGCGCGATGAACGGCACCGTGGCGCTCTCGGCGAGCAACTGAACGACCGCGCTGACGGCTGCCCGAGGCAAGTTGAGCTCGGCTGCCAAGACAGGAACGGGATCGAAGGGCGTATCGGTGGGCTCGGTCGCGGACTGGGTCATCGCCCGGGTTTGTTAGGCCCTAGCTAGACTTTTGTCCAGTAGCACGCCTTTCTTGTGTCAAAGAGCTCGCAACTCAGTTACGCCCGGCGTCGCCATGTCCCCCCGGGGCTTACTGTTCATCACGCTCTTCAACAGCATCCTGGGGCTGAGCGTCTTATTTCCGATCCTCGCACCGCTCGGGCGCGAGCTCGGCTTGAGCGAGCTGCAGGTTGGGTCGCTGTCGGCGAGCTACGCGTTGATGCAGGTGCTGGTCAGCCCTTCGTGGGGTCGCGTGAGCGAACGCATCGGGCGCAAGCCGGTACTGCTGATGGGGGTGCTCGGTTTCGGCGTGAGCTTCCTCGGCTTTGCGTTGCTCGCTGATTGGGGCGGGCGCGCGCACTGGCCCACACCGGTGCTGTTCGGTGCGCTGCTCGCCGCACGTTTGCTGGGCGGCGGATTTTCGTCGGCTACGCTACCCACGGCCCAAGCCTACATGGCTGACATGACCGGTCGCCGCGATCGAACGGCTGGAATGGCGATGATCGGCGCTGCGTTTGGACTGGGCGTGATCTTCGGGCCGCTGATCGGCGCAGCTTTCTCGCTGATCAGCCTACTTTCGGCGGTGTATTTCTCCGCTGCAATCGCCTTCCTCAACTTCGCATTCATTTGGTTTTTTCTGCCGGAGTCAGAGCGCCAAGCTGGGGAAGAGCCGCCCAAATCTACAGCGCACGTGGCGCGCCTGGTTTGGCCTTTGTTGGCCGTCGGCTTCACGCTGAGTTTGGCCTCGGTCGCCATGGAGCAGACGATCAGCTTCTATTTTCAGGATCGTTTGCAGCTCTCGAACCAAGCCACGCCTCGCACGGTTGGCATGGCGCTGGGCGTGTATGGCTTGGTCGCTGTCTTCACTCAAGGCTTCTTGGTGCGTCGCTACAAGTGGTCGCCGCTGCGCTTGATGGCGATTGGCATGCCCGTCGCATTGGTTGGCTATGTGTTGCTGGTGATCTCGGACCGCTTCGGTATGCTCACCTTTGCGCTTGCCGCGCAGGCGTTCGGACAGAGTCTCGCGGTGCCGGGGGTGACCGCGGGAATGTCTCTTGGAGTCAGCGAGGACGAGCAAGGGGTCGTGGCTGGCCTCAATAGTTCCGCGCTCGGTTTCGGCCGCATGCTCGGTCCGCTCGCAGGGACGGGCCTGTACGAGATCCGCGCTGAATATCCGTATATTTTGAGCTCGGTGCTGATCGTGGTCGTGATGCTTTCCGTGATCGCCAATCGCGGCCTGAGGCACTCCCTGCGTAGCGACGCGGCGTGACGACGCCTCCGCCGCTGCTGCTTGCGCTGCTCTCCGGCACTGCTTTCGTGGCGGGCCTGGTGGACGCCGTTGCCGGCGGCGGTGGGTTGTTCACGGTCCCGGCGCTGCTCGCCGCTGGCCTGCCGCCGGGCGTCGCGTTGGCGACCAACAAAGGCCAAGCCGCGCCGGGCGCGCTCGCTTCGTTCTTCACGTTCTTTCGCCGTGGGGGCATCGACCGTCGGCGTGCCCCATTGGGCTTTGCGCTGGGGTTCGCGGGCTCCCTGTGCGGGGCGCGCTTGCTGCTCTCGATGCGCCCCGAGCCGCTCCGCCCAATCATCGCAGTGCTGCTGCTATTTGCGCTGACGTTCATGCTGTTTCGCTCACGGATTCACGTGCGAGAAAAGCCTCTGCGGCACCCCAAGGGCACGCTGGCGCTGGTCGCGTTGACGCTCGGCACGTACGACGGCTTCTTCGGTCCGGGTACCGGCTCGCTGTTGATCGTCGCGTTCGTTACGCTGTTCGGTGACTCCCCGTTGTTCGCCTCCGGCAACGCGAAGGTCGTCAACTTGGGCTCGAATTTGGCGGCATTTCTCTTGTTTGCTTGGCGTTCGGCAATCTGGTGGCACGTGGCGTTGCCGATGGCGGTGGCCAACATCGTCGGCGCACGTTTGGGAGCGCACTTGGCGCTTCGTCGAGGCGATCGCTTCGTGCAGGTGGTGGTGACGGTCGTCGTCTTGGCGGTCGTTTCGAAGTTACTCTTCGACATGTTCAGAGCGGCTCATCTGAGTTGAGCCATCGGCTCGAGCGGTGAGGGCTTCGAGCCGATAGTGCAAGTTCAAAACTCGCATCCCCCAAAAACGGACTTGGTGATCGCAGCGTAGCGTCCCCTCTCCATCCAAGTACAAGCGGAATTGCTCTTTCAAACTGCGAACGTGCCACACCCGCCAGTTGCCGTCAGGTCTGCGATCGACGCGATAGAAGCCGACATCGCCGAAGGTCTCGCCGTCAGAGGTCAGCTCGAATTCACCGCTTGCGCTCAGTTGGGGCCGGAGCAGCACCGTGGCGTTGCCGTGTGGCATCGGGAACACGACCTTGACCGCCGCTCGATCATCGAACGGTGCACGCGCAACCATGTAGAAACCAGTATAAATGGAGCGACCAGTAGCCACGATCCGGCGATACCAGCCCACGTAGCGGATACTGCCCCGTGGCTCGCGAAGCAGCACGATCTCGCTATCGACTCCCTTGGCTGTCTCCAATACTCGCAGCGGGAAGTTCAATTGATTGACCTTGCGACTGATGGTCGTGACCAGCAAAGAGAGCCCGAGGCTCGCCGGGAAGATCGTCTCTGCCCAAACGTCCATGCGATAGCGGGCGGTGTGTTCGTAGAAATGCCGCACGCGCGGGTCAACGCGCGCGACGTCGAACCGCTCGCTCGCTAGCAATTCGAAGTTCGGGATCAAGCCGCCCTCCGTGGAGCGACGCTCGACCGTCAAGTTTTCATTTCGGGCGCATTCTTCGTAGGGCTTGTCTCCAATGTAGTCGCTACCGAACGGACCGTGTAGCCACGGCACTTCGCTCGGGTGGACGGTACGACCGAAAATGCGGATCAGCAGATAGATGAACCGGGCGCCGATCTCCGCGATCACTGCACGAATTGGTCCGAGCTTCTCCTCGACCGCCTTCTCCACGCTCTCCACCCGCCGAGTGTACACGTCGCGCGATGGCCCGCGCATTGCAGTGCATGGGCTAGATGAGTGGTTGGCGTCGGTTGGGAATCATCGCGAGCGGGGTTGCACTCGTTGCTTGGAGCTCGTGGCAGTATTTGACGGCGCGACCTTACCGGCGGCCGCTACTTTCGCCCATTCCGCCAGTTTCAAGCGCGATTCACGCGATCGCAGCAGCGCCGCCGAGCGTTTCGCCCAGCGCGTCCGCATCAGCCGCCGCGACGATAGCGAGTTCTGAGCCAATTCCGGCGCCGATCGCGGCCGCTTCGGTCAGCACGCCGCCCTTCGAATACACCGACAACTACTTGCTCGTAGGTCTCGATCGGCGACCATTTGGCGGTGGCGCCGGACTTTCGGACACGATCGTGGTGGCAGTGTTCGACGAGCCCAGCAATGCACTCGGTTTGGTGAGTATCCCGCGCGATCTATGGGTAGAAATTCCGGGCCACGCAGAAGACCGAATCAATACCGTGATGAATGTCGCGCGCCACTCGGGCGAGGACCCGTTGGCGCTCCTCGGGCGTGTGGTGGAGAACACACTCGGGTTGCCGATTAGCCACAGCATTGCCATCGATCTCGGTGTCTTCGAGCGAGCGATCGATACCCTGGGTGGCATCACGGTCGACGTGCCTTGCCCGATCATCGATCGCTTCCTCGACCCGCGCGACCCGAGCGGCTATCGCAAGCTCGATCTCGCCGCGGGGGCGCTGCGTCTGGACGGCGTGACGGCAGCAATGTACGCGCGCTCTCGTCATGGTCGCTCCGATTTCAGCCGTGCACGCCGTCAACAAGCGATCTTGCTCGGCCTCAAGCGCGAACTGTCGAAGTCCGGCTCGCTCGTGCGCGCGACAACCCTGTTCGATTCACTCGAAGGCTCGCTCGAGACCGATCTGAGTCGCGGCGAGGTGCTCACGCTCGTTCAACGGTTGTTTCGCGTGTCACCCACGCACCTGCACGGTTTGGTGCTGGGCGCGGAACAAGTCAGTGCCATGCAGGCCAGCGGCGGTCGGGCCGTGTTGCGGGCCAAGCCGGAAGCGATCAACGACGCGCTCAGGAACCTCTTTTCCGCGCCATCGCCCGGCCTGCAAACGGCGGGCTCGGTCTGCCCGAAGGCGGACGTTGCCCTCGGCTCGGGCTGACGCAGCGTCGCAAAATGAGTTCGCACACGAAATAACGCGCCGCACTGCAGCGGTCCCGCACTTGTGCGGCTCGGGCTCGCATGCTGAACTTGGTTCGTGCGCATTGCGTTGATCTACCCACCGCCCTGGAAAATTCCGGCGCCGGGTCAGGCCCCCGACACGGCCGGCAACGGGCCGCCAGCGGACTATCGCGCAGGCGACCTCGACGCCGATTTCTTTCAGACCCCGTACGGCTTGTTCTCGCTCGGCGCACAAGCGCTGCGAGCGGGACATCAGGTCAAGCTCCTCAACCTTTCCGCGTTTGCGTGGAGCAAAGTCGAAGAGGTGATCGCTTCGCTGGACGCCGAGCTCTTCGGCATGTCGTGTTGGACGTCCAATCGCCGCGGAGTGGCCCTGGTCGCCGACGCAATCAAACGACACCATCCGACGGCGCACGTGTTGATCGGTGGGCCACATGCGACGCCCTTGGGCCGTGAGATGCTCGAACATTACCCGGCGATCGATACGGTCTCGGTCGGTGAGAGCGAGGCGACGTTCATGGAACTCGTCGCGCGCTTGGCCGAGGGGCAGAGTCCAAGCGGCATCCGCGGAACGCTCTATCGCGGTGAAACGGGCGTACAGGCCGCACCGGCACGAAGCTCGATCGAAGATCTCGACACGTTGGCTTCACCGCACGAGTACTTCGACACTCACATCGTGATGACCTCACGCGGTTGCCCGTGGCAATGCACGTTCTGCGGCGCGGAGTCCAGCTGGGGGCGCGGCTTCCGCGGCCAGTCCGTGCCCTACGTGCTCGACGCACTTGAAAAAGCCGTCTCGCGACTCAGCGTCAAGATGGTTCAAATCAAAGACGATACCTTCACGACCAACAAGAAGCGCGTGCTCGAGTTGTGTCGGGGAATCCGTGAGCGCAACTTGCAGTTCTTGTGGAGCTGCGACACACGCGTGGACGTGCTGAGTGACGAGCTCTTGCGTGAGATGCGCCTAGCGGGCTGTCAGCGCCTGAGCCTCGGCGTAGAGACCGGTTCGCCCACGATTTTAGGCAAGATCAACAAGCGGATCACGATCCAGAAGATTGAAGATGCCGCCGCCATGGCGAAACGGGTCGGCATTCAGGTCCGCTTCTACATGATGCTCGGTAACCGTGGCGAAACCGCCGAGACGTTCCGAGAGACGCTCGACTTTCTGGCGCGGGTCAAACCTCACCAATACATCTTCTCGTGCCTGACCATCTATCCAGGCACCGAGGACTTCCAAGATGCCGAGCGCGAGGGCTGGCTGGACCGCAAAGTCTATTTCGACGGGGACTTCCAGGAGTTCAAAGTCCCATTCGATGCCACTGACGAGGTGACCGCCCTGCTCAACTCCTGGTTCGAACAGAACAAAGGACTACAAGATTACTATCGCGAAGGGGTGGCTGAGTACCAAGACATCTTGGCAACACTCGGTGATTACCACGCGGCTCACCTGGATTTGGCAGGTGCGCATTTTCGCGCCGGCGCGTTGGATCTTGCCGAACTCCATGCCCGTCGTGCGCTCGAGCTCGGCATTCCCGTGCCGGGACTGGCGCTCAACTACCTGGCTTGCATTGCATTTTTGAAAGGTGACGTCAGCGGGATGCAAGACCATTTCCTGGCCGCCGCTCGTCTCGATCCGCAACACTTGGTCCTGATCGAGAACGTGCAGGCGGCTCGAGCGTGGTTCAAAGCTGACGGCCCGAAGCGGGGCTTGCCCTTGAACTTGGTCGGACGCCACGATTTTCAGCTATTCGAACGCACGGTTCAACCGGCCTTGCCGGGCCCGTTGCCGGACGACTATGCGACCTGGGATGCAGCCCATGAGCACGCTTCGACGCACGAACACGCCGAAATATCAGGCGTTCAGGGCAGCGTCGTCGACCGGCAACGTCAGCCGATCAACTTCCGTTCGCGCCGCTTGCCCGTCGTTTGACGGGACTCGCTTCGCTCGGGCCTTTTCCGGTTTCGTTCGGCCGACGGCGCCGAGCACCACTCTCGAGGGTGATCGGACGAGGGCTGAAAGAATCGGACACGTTTCCCTAGGCAGGCGTGTTTGTTGCGCTCTGTGACAGAATGCCTCGGGTCCGCCGCGCAACTTGCAAATAGACCGGCTTCAGAGATTGACATTCTCGCCCGTCATCGCATAGGAAACGCCATCATGGCGAATATCAATGACACGATTCGAGCTGCGCTCGATGCGTTCGTGACCGACCTCTCGAATTTGATTCAAGAGGCAGCCCTCGAGTCTGTCGAGCAGGCTTTGGCCGATGCCAGCACCATCCCGGGTCGGGCTGGTCGTGGCGCGCGCGGCGCGCGGGCAGCCGTGCCTGCGTTCGCGTCGCTCTCCCAGAATCGCAAGAAGGGCGCCAAGCGCACTCCGGAGGAGCTGGAGCAGTTGATCAAGAAGCTGCACGGCTACATTGCCAAAAACCCTGGTCAGCGTATCGAGCAAATCGCGCAAGGCTTGGATATCAGCACCAAAGAGCTGAACTTGCCGGCCAAGAAGCTAATCAGCGAAAAGAAGCTTTCGACCAAAGGCCAGAAGCGCGCAACCACCTACTTTGCCAAGTGAGCCAACGCGCGGCGCTCTCGAAGCAGCCTACTCGCCAAAAATCAGCGGGTAGGCGGGATCGTTCGGAAGTTTGCCGTTGACGCGAATCGCGCGCACGTCGCCCGCGAGCTGAGCTGGCCGCGCATAGCCGATGGCGCCCGGTAGGCGGGCGATGAGGCGCAGCAATAGCGAGAGTGAGTCGACCGAGCGCGGTGGGCCGGGCATGCCGCGAATCTTGCGTTCGATCCAGAACTGGCTCACCTCATCCGCGGACATCCCGAGCACGAGTTTGTCGAAGGCCACGCGGTCGGTCGTGTGCGGCGGATGGTTGAAGGGCACGTAGCGTCGATCGGACGGGTCCGTGTCACCCTCGTTCGTGAAGATGCGCCGCAGGGCGGACAGGCTCAAATCCTGCACGCTGGAGCCGCGAGCTACGACCACGGCCAAAATCGCGCGATTCGAAGCGCGCGCACTTCGCTCGACGCTGGGCAACAGGCACAGCAGCGCGCCGCCCAGGCTCAAGGCGAGCCAAGCTGCGAGCTTGGCGAAACTCCGCGGAAGACGAACGCGCTTCATTTCAAAATGCCCAGGCCACCTGCGTGGCGAGGAACCTGAGCGGGTGGTTTCCGAGCCCCGTACTGCCGGGCCCATTGAAGTGCGTCAGGGAGAGTTCCAGCTTCAGTACGACTGCGGGCGTAGGCCGAACATTCAAACCCACCTGACCGCCAAGCACCGGCGGCACCACTGGGTCATTGGGCGCGTACACGTACTGAACGACGGCATAGGGCATCGTCTGTAAGAAGTGAGTGCGGTATCCGACCAAGCCGTACGCCCCCCAACGACGATAGTCGGGTTGAAAGCCTTGAGGTGGTTTCAAGGCGTCCACGCGCGGTCGGCCGTCTTTCTCGAACGCAGCCGAGTTCATGATGTATTCGCCCTGCACGAGCCAGCGCTTCCACTGCCACTTGAGATCGGTGCCGAACGAGAACTCCTGATACTTCGAAATGGTAGCGTATTCTTGGTCGACCGAACCGCTGTTCGTGACTACGTATTTCGCGGAGCGATCGTAGTACCCACCGCGATACGCCGAGGTTCCGAGGGTGAGCGAGCCAACCGAGTCCGTCTTGACGTATAGACGACCGCCGATCGCCTTGTCCTCGTCGAAGTCTTCGTACTCGACCGGCCCGCGGCCGTTGGAGAGCGTGACGTGATAGCCGACCTCGATGGGATCGAAGAAGGCATTTCCGTACAGTTGTAGCCCGGTTTGGTGAGCGGGGAACAATTCGCTGACGACCGCCAGAGGCGCACGGATACCGACGATGGCTGGAGAGCCGTGGTCCACGTTCCATATGCCGTAGGGAGTGAGGAACGCGCCCACCTGCAATTTGAAGAGGGTGCTGAACTCGTGTTCGACCCAGATTCGTTCGATGCGAATGGAGCCCCAGTGGATGGGTTGTTCGAAACCCGCGTAGTCGAGGACAGTGGTGTCCGTGCGCGTGACCTGGCCCGTGGCGGTGTCGGTGGTGGTCGCTCCGTTCGGCAGGTACATGAAGCGCACCTCGCCGAGTGCGCGCCAATTGTCACCCAGGTTGGCGCTGAGATAGAGATTGAAGTTACCGACCGCGAAAGAGTTGCTCGGAAAGTAGATGCGGTTCCAGGGGTTCGATTCTGGAATCAACAGCTTCGTGTAGGTGAGGTCGGCAAAACCGTACAAGTCGAGGCGGCGTTGCTGTTCGGTCTCGACCGGGTCTTCGTTGGAAAAGCTGTCTGAGCTCGACACTTCGAGCGCCTCGGTGTTCGCCGCTCGCGTCCCGGGAGGCTCGCTTGGGAGCGCGGCGGCGGCCGACGCCGGTGCAGTTGCGGTTGGGTCCTCACTCGTCGCGGCCGCGCTCGATGAGGTCGACGCAGTGTCGGGCTCTGTAGACTCCGCGAGCGATTCCGATGACGGAGGAGTCGCAGCACCAAGTCGTGGGCAAAGCACCCCGCACAGAAAGACCAGCGCGCATCCGGCGACGCGAGGCTTCACGCTCGACCCTGGAGTCCGAAAGAGAGCATCCTGTCCCTCAACGGCGCACTCTGGTCCAAAGTTGAGCCGATCCGGGCAGCTCATGCGACCCGGCCCGACACTCGCGGGGCCCGAAGCCCTCGGCTCAAGCCGCTTTCGGGGTCCGCTAGCCGCGCTTGCTTGCTCTCGGTCGATACAAATCGCGATGCGTCTCGCTCAGCAACCGACGCAGCGGAAAACCGGCGGGCGCGCGCGCCTCGTCGACCTTGGCGACGTTCTCGGGTGTTGCAAAAGCGCCAGGTACCCAATCATCGTCCGGGCTAAACATGTTGTAGCGGTAGAGACCGAAGGTCTTCATGTCGTAGCATTTGAGCATGCGTCGAAAACGCAGGACTTCCGGGACGTTGATGCCGGAGCGGTCGTCTTCGAGCTCCCAGCCTTCATAGGCGGCGAAGGGATCGGCCAGCACGCGGGCATCGAGGCGTTGCTGAATCGCTAGGTCTTCCACGGACGGAGGCAAAGAGACCGGAAAAATTCCCGGGATCCCCGCAAAGTGCTGCGGCTCATGCATGCCGAAGCTGAGCGTGTGCACGTACGGTGTCCGCAGGCAGAAGCGGGCATTGAATTGGATGGGCGTCAGTGGCGCGGTCAGTTGCTGCAGCAGCGCGGGCGGATCGAACAGCTGCCCGCCCTTGTCGTTGGGTGAAATGATGAAGACACCCATGTCGTGCGCCGCCGCAAGCTCGACCGCTCCGAAGTTGCGCTGCCGAAAGTAGTAATAGTGAAGGTTGACGAAATCGAACAGGTCCGTGCCGATGGCCTCGCAAATGATGCGATACGGCGCGTGCGTGCTGAAGCCGACGTGGCCTATTACCCCTTGTTCCTGGTAGCGTTTGAGCACCTCTACTGGGCCGCCCTTTGCCAGGGCGAGCTCGAGTTTTTCTCGATTGTTGATGCCGTGCCAGGCGTAAAAGTCGAAGTAGCTCATGCGCAGCGTAGTCAGCTGCTCTTCGATCAAACGCTTGGTGTCGTCAGCGGTCTTGGGCGCGCCTTTGGTCATGAAGAAGTAGCTATCGCGCGGGACGCGTAGCTCCTCGTTCAGCACCCGACCGTAGCAGTGCTCGCTCTTCATGTAGCCGTGGGCGGTCTCGATGTGATTGATCCCGAGCGCGAAGGCTCGCTGCACGCTGTCACGGCAGGCATCGATGGTCGCCGCAGGCAGCTCGCTGCGCGGCGCGTCCCACCCGTGCGGAAAGCGCATTCCGCCGAGCGTGATGACGCTGAGCGCCTTTTGGGTGCGGCCGAAACGGCGATACTGCATGGGCGCGCGTTCACCGCGCCTCTCGAGTGATACGAGCTGGGACATTCGAGCACGAGTGTTAGCGCGAACGTCCGCTTTCGCGAAGGGTTCAGGGCGCGAGGCGTTCCAAGAGCGCGCTGGCTTCGGCCTTTCGGTAGGCGCCATAGGCGCCATTTGCAAACGGTTCGAGCGCGCTGCGCGCTTCTTGATTGCGCCCGAGACGCACCAAGCTGAGCGCGCGATTGTAGCGGGCCTCGGGCGCAAATTGGCCGCTGGGCGCAGCGCTGAGGTAGGCGTCCCAGGCGGCCAGCGCACGCGCTGGATCACGATCGACGAAGTGCGCTGCGTGCGCAACGCGGTACAGGCTCAGCGTCGGATCTGGCCGTTCCGCGCGTGCCGATGAAGCGCTGGCGCTCGCCGATGCGCGTGCCGGCACAGCTTCCGGCGCAGCAACTGGTGCGGGCAGAGTTGGTTCAGCATCTTGCATCGGCGTGCGCGCGGTGGGTTCCTGGCTGGGAACCGGGCGGGCTGGCGCCGCCGCGGGCTTCCGCGGATTCACTTTCGCCGGCGTCGGGGAGGGGGCCGCGACACCGACGAAGCGTTCGAGCTTTTCGAGCACCACCCGCGCCTGACCGCTCGCCGCTCCCCAGGCACTAACAGCCACGAAGCTGGCGGCGATCGGCAGCAAAAAGGCCAACCGCGTTCGGCGACGGACGCGCGTTTGATGCAAACCGTTCATCACGCGAGCACGAGTGGCGCGCGCCTCGAACTCGCTGACGGGTTCGGCCTCGCGCAGCGCGCGGGTCGCCTCGGCCAAGAGATCTTTGCTCATCCGACGCCCTCCGTTTCGAGCGCTTGCCTGAGCTTCTTCTTGGCGTGGAACAGCCGAGTGCGAACCGTCGCTTCGGGCGCGCCCACGATCTCGGCGGCTTCACGCGAGCTACGTTCTTCGACCTCACATAGCACGAAGGCGACTCGTTGCTCGAGCGGCAGTGCGTCGAGCGCGCGAGTGAGGAGATCGGCCAGCTCTTTCCGGCGGGCTTCGTGTTCCGGATCGCGCGTCTCGTGCGTCGTCGTCTCACCATAGGCGCTGATCGCGCGCCGGCGTCGCTGTGCAGCGCGTACGAAATGCCGCGCATGATTGACGGCGATCGAAATCAAGAACGTACGCAGCGACGAGTCGCCACGGAACTTGCGGATCGCCTGCGGCAACGACACGAACACTTCATGGACGAGGTCCTCCGCGCTGGTTGCGTCACCCAGTAACCGCTTGGCGAACGCGCGAACCGCTGCATGGTGCGCATCATACGCCTCAGCCACGGCGCTGGGCTCGGCGCGCTGCAGTCGCAGCACGAGCTCATCCCCAAGCTCTGCATTGCTTGCGAGCGCTTGCTCGTTCACCATCGTTAGCCCGAAGATCGTCATAGCAAATTCGCGCGCTCGGGGATGAGTGCCCAGCCGTTCGAAAATCGTTCAATGCTCACGCTGTTGTTTGTAAAAATCTAATAGATTCAAAGTGTTAGGCTAGAAGAAGGCGACGCCGCCAAAAAACTCGGCGCTGATCGGGACTGAGTCGGGCGCGTCCACACTGTGGGCAAAACGCTGCAATACGCCGGCACCCCCAAACGGCGAGACCCGGCCCAGGTCCATACCGACCGCTACGCGATAGTGACCGTACTCGATCAACTCTTGATCGAACGGATGATCGCTGCTGCGCATCTCCGAATAGTGCACTCCGGGCTCCACGAAGAAGCGGCCGATTGACACGTGCCCACCGAGGCCGATCTCGTAGGTGTAGGTCTGCTCGCCTGGTGCGTAGCCCAGACCGGCTTGGGTATAGAGCGGCCCGACCGTGAACTTGGCCGCGGCGTTGAGCAACTGGGCGCTGCTCGCCCACAGCACGGGCTGGATGCGACCGTTTTCGGCAACACTGACCAGCCCGATCGAGGTGCCCTTGACGCGTTTGGCAACATTGACCACCCCGAGCTGTACCCCGTGGACCTCTTCTGCCACGTTCACGACGCCGAGCTGAAGACCAGAGATCGCCTTGGCGACGTTGACGCCGCCCACGGCCTGCAGACCTTCGAAGTTTTCGGCGACATTGGCGCCGCCTGCGATCTGCAGGCCCTGAGATGCGCCAGCCCAGTTCATGAATCCCGCTGTCTGCACGCCCTCGAGGTCGTTGGCGCGGTTCATGAGTCCGGCTGTTTGCACGCCTTGAAACGTCGCCGTCCAATTCATCAAGCCGCCAGCTTGCACACCGACGAAATCACCGCTGAAATTTGCGAGGCCTGCCGCTGAGGCGCCGCGCGCGGCGCTGGAGCCGAGATTCAATAGGCCGCCGACCTCGAGGCCGCGCAGCCGCTGCCGGCGGTTCACGAGCGCCGAGCTGCTCACGCCCGTGACCTTGCCTCCGGCGGAGTTGTAGAACGCCGCGAAGCTCACGCCGCGCACGTCACGCTCCGTGTGCAGCACGAACACATTCAGCCCGAGACCGTGAAGTTCACCGATGCGGCTGTAGAACAACCCCAATTCAGCGGCGAAGATTCGCCGCTCGCTCTGCGGATAAAGGGCCACGGGCGCAAACAAGGACAGGTTGACCGATGGGAAAGGCGTTTGAATGAGTGGGGGTGGGGCGCTCGGCTGCGCCTGTTTCGTCGGCGGGGGTGGAGGCGGCTCGGCTCGCGCTGGCGGCTCCGGCGCAGGTGGTGGCGTGTTTTTGCCCTCCGCGCTGGCAGCGGATTCCGGCGTACCCTCGCTCGCGCCGGCGATCGTCGCAGGCGGAGCCGCTTTCGCGGCGAGCTCGGCGAGCAGCTCGGCTGCTTCGTCGCGCGTCAGGTTGCCGGACAAGAGGGCGATGATCTCTGCGCCGCGCGTACTATCTTCGGGAATGCCGACCGAGCGCGTCCGCGTCTCACCGGTGCTGGTCCGGTATGAAACCGTGACGGTGTGGTTTTCGTGAACCGTGACGCTCAAGCGAGCCGAGTCTTTGGGCGCCTCCGAGAGAACCACGGGTCGCTTGAGCTCGAGTTCGATGGCCTTGCGTACGGCTTCTGCGTCGAGTTTGGAGCGTCCGAGCTCGAGTTCGAGCGGCATGGCCGCGCTCGTCGTAGCCGGTGTGCTCGGTTCGGTTTGCGCGCGCGTCTCGACAGCGAAGCTCAACGCTAGTGCTGCGCAAACGAGACCCGTCGCAAGCCTGTGGACCTTCATTGGTCGACCTCGAAGTGGCAGGTGTAGACGATTTCGGTGGCTACGGCGCTGCCGTTTTTGTCGCGCGGCGCCGACCAACGCGAGCCGAGCACCGTGCGCCGGCAGGCCGCCCCGAATCCGGCCGCGCTTTCGGACAGCATTTGCGCGCTACGAATCACGCCGTCGGCGTCGATGCGCGCGCGCAAGCTCGCCTTGCCTCGCAGGCCGCGTTGTCTCGCGTCTTCAGGATAGTTCTGACGCAGCACACCGGTCAGTGACGGGGGCCTCGGGCGCTCGGAAAGATCGCTCGCATCGACGAGGGCAGGGCCCTTGGCGACGCTCGCGACCGTTGCCAACGCGTTCACCGCGTGGACGCGCTCCTTGCTCGAGCCAATCGGTCCGTGCAGCGCGCTGCCGTCGCCGACGGGCATCGCAAAGCCCGCGCCGGAGTCATTAGTTAGAGTAACCCCGCTCAGATCGAGCGCTGGAGCGGGGCCCACTGCGGTATTGGGGGCTGCGGGTGTGTCCTTCACGGGTGGACTCGGCACTGGCGCGCGTGCCGCGAGGGAGGGTCGCGGAGGCGCAGGCACCGAGGCCGGAGTCGGTGGTTCCGGTTGCGGCTCTGGTTCGGTGGCTGGTAGCGGTGGCAACTCGAAGTTCATTTCACTGACTTCGTTCGCGGAAAGCGGCGGCCGGCGTTCCGCGGAGAGCGCTGCGTACGCCACGCCGTGCACGCCGACGCTGGTGCAAAATGCCAATAATAGGCCGAGTCTTGCGCGCGAGTTCATCGCGTCCTCACGGCTTGGGGCTGACGGCGTCGGGGTCGACATTGAGCGCGAAGCGGGTGACTCGTTCTTGCCGGAGGAGATCGATCACGTGCACGACGCTGCGATGCGCAGAGCCGCCATCGGCCGCGATCACGGCGCGCAGATCGTGATTGGCGTCGTATGCGCTGCGCACGCGCTCCCGGAACTCACGATCGCTCGTCGCCTTGCCGTCGAGGAAGAGCTCGCCGTCGCGGGTGACCGACACGCTCAGGATGCTTGCCGTGCTCTCGCCCGTGGCGGCTTTGGGGAGGTCGACCGGGATCCCTTGCGATGCAAGGTAAGATGACGTCACCATCAGGACCACCAACAGCACCAGCACCACATCAACCAGAGGGGTGATGTTGATGCCCGAGATCATCTCGTCCGCGTCGCTCGCTTGCGTTGCCATGGTTCACTCCGCAGCGCCAGCGGCGCTCGATTTGAGGTGGGCCAGCACTTCACCCGAGAGCGCGTCGGCACGGCTCAGGCGAGCGCGGATCGTGCGCTGAAATACGTTGAAAAGGGCGATCGCCGGCAGCGCGACGAGGAGTCCGACCGCGGTTGCCACCAGTGCCTCGCCGATCTCTGCCATCAGCGCGGCCGACATTTGCCCCTTGGAGTGGGATAGCTCGCGGAACGCGCGTACGATGCCGATCACGGTGCCGAGCAGCCCGATGAACGGCGCGTTGTTGCCGAGCGTCCCGAGGAACGCCAAATGGCGCTCCATGGCCAAGCGTGCAACCTGATGTTCGCCGCGCATACGCTCTTCGGCGCTGGCGGCGTTCTCAGAATCGAGCCCGGCCGCGGCCACTCGCGCTTCGAAGCTCGGCGAATGTTCGAGCCGCTTGCGCGCTAGCCCCACGTTTCCGTCGCTGAGCAGCCCGCGCACCTCGCGTCTTAAGCCGAGCACATCGTCGCGCGATGAAAAAAAAAGCACCGCCCGCTCGATCGCGACCGTCAGCGCGAGCACCGACAGTCCGACCAAGAGCCACAGCACCCAAAGCGATCCAAATTGCGTCAATCCCGACAATCGTTCGAACAAATCCATGATGATTCTCCAGTTTTCTCGTGAGCGATGAGTAAAAACGTCCTAGGGCACGACGCACAACGCGCGACTCGTAAAGTCTTCCCCACTGCGCGCGTCGCGAACGACGAAGTAGAAACGCACCAGCGTGGGCGTCCCGTCAGTGAGCGCGGGAGCGACCCAGTCCACGCGACGCTGCTCGGCAGGCGTGTCCGCGCTCAGCGCAAGGAATCCGTGATCCAATTTGCCCGCCGTCACGAAGTTCGACACGAGCAATGTCTCTCGCGCAGGTTCGATCGAGTTCGCCTGCTCCAGGAACTCGAAGTCCGACTCGGGCAGCGTGACCCGAAGCCCGTGGAGGCTCTTCGCTGTGACTCGCGGTAGCGCGCTCGAGTCACAAGACGTCTCCGTGCTGGCTGGCCACGGCTCGCCATCGAGTAGGAATGCATCGGCGACAAAGCCGGGGTTCCGATTGGCTTCTTTGGCCCCGCCGAGCGGGAACTCGAAAGCGACTTCCTTGCCGCTGCCGATGGCGCAGCTCTGGCTGCCATCGGGTCCGAGAATCAAGCTGGAATCAGGGCACACGAGCCCACGCGCGAAGGCATGTGGTGTGTGTTGCAAATCGACGTCGTCGGGCACCGAAAACTCGACTCGGGCATCGACCGCGCCCGGGTCGACCTGCACGGCCGACGCAAAGGGAGCGTTCTCGCACGGGGGGAATCCCAGGTTCGTCTCTTGCACCGCGCACAGCGACAGTGCGTAGGAAAAGTTCGGTTCACCGTTGGTGGCGGCCACGAACAAGCGCAGCGATGCCGGCTCGCCTGGCGCAGGAGTCGCTTGCGCCGGGTCTGCATCCGACTCGACTCGAGCCCCCAGGACGCGCGTCTCTTCGATCAGTGTCACGTCCTTCAGTGAATCATCGCAGCCGATGCTGCACAGGCTGACGGCTAGCGAAAGTGGCAGGAAAAGCGAGTGGCGCGCGCTCATAGTTCACCTTTGAGGCCGAGGTTGGGGAACAAGCCGAGTCCGGGAACCGCCTCTTTCCTCGAGAAATCGTAGCTGTAGCGATACCCTTGCGGGTTCTTGGCGTTGTACACGTTGAGCACATCCAGATAGACGGAGAGCCCGCCCGTGCCGATGGTCCATTTCTTCTCCACGCGCAGATCGAGTTGTTGGAATGGAGGGTCGCGTTCGGCATTCACCGGCCCGTACTGCGGCACGTAGATCCCCGTGCGCGCGTCGAACACGCTGCCAACGACCGCGGTCGTCGGGTCACCGCTCACGAACCGGAAGCGACCGCCCACACTCCAACCTCGTCCCAAGTTCTGTCCCGCCGCAATCGATAGGATGTGCGGCTGATCGTGATCGAACAAGCGATACGCGCCATCCCGATCGCGCCGCTCACTGCGCGAGATCGTGTACGCCAAGAAACCGAAGGTATTGGGTGTGGGGCGGAACTCGGTCGAGAGCTCGGCGCCGTAGATGCGCCCCTCGCCGTCGTTGATGAAGTGCGGCTCGCTACCGTTCGGCGTGCCGACGATGCGATTGTCGAGCCATTTGTAAAAGCCCTCGGCGCCGAATTTGAGCGTATTTTCGAGGCGCGCCTCGAAGCCGAGGCTGCTTTGCAGCGCGTGATACGGCTCGATACGCGGGTTGCCGACGACGGCCAATGCTTGCCAATATTGGGGCGCTTGACTGTAGTAACCCACGCCGGCCTTGAGCGTGAGGCTGGGGTTGACTTCGTAGCGGGCAGCTAGGCGTGGGTCGATCGAGGAGTGATCGACGTCGCCGTAGTAGTCTGCGCGCACGCCGGGAACGAGCAATAGGCGCCGCGTGGGGCGGACCCCGAACTCGAGGTACGCGCCGGGCCGAACCACGTTGAGCGTCGGAACGACGGTGGAAATGTTACGGCGTGTCAGGCTCGAGTTCTCGTCGCTCGGGTTGCCTTCGTATTGGTCGGGCGCGGGGCCGTAGTAGTGACCGCTTAGGAACTGGCCGTAGAAATCGACGCCAAAGGTCGCGCTGAGTGCCGGAGCGAACTCGACGTGCCACTCGTTGCGACCGTGAAGCTCGGCACCCGAGATCTGCTGCTCGAATTGGCCGATCTGCTGGTTGGCCGAGAGATAGCCGGCGGTCACACTCAGGTTCTGTCGCGCGCTGTCGCCGAGTTTGTCGTCGAGCTCCACTTGGAGCCGATGGAACGCGATGGTTCCAGCTATTTTTCCAGTCAAAGACGGATCCTCGTCGTTCGGGTGAGAGAACATGAGTTGCAGTGAATCGCGGGAGCCGTAGCCGACGATGCGCAGCGTATTGCGTGCGTCGATGCGATACGTCCCGAGCGCCTGGTAGTCGTAGTACACGGGCGCCGCGACGACCGAATACGCATCCTTCGGCACCAGCTTGGAGAAGACTAGATCGATATTGCTGCGTCGCGCCGAGACGGCAAAGCTCGCCTGCTTGCCGACGTTCGAGCTCACGAACGCAGAGCTATCAATCAAGTTGAGGTCGAAGCCCGCGTGGAACCCGTCGGTTCGCGGGTCTTTGCTGCGCACTTCGATCACGCCGCCGGACACGCGACCGTAGCGGCTGCTGAAGTTGCCTGGATAGAGATCGACTCGCTCGATGTAACGCGAATTGAAGAAGCTGGTCAGACCGCCGAAGTGATACAAGAACGGTACGGGCGCACCGTTCAAGTAGGTCTGGCTCTCGTCCTGACCTGCGCCACGCAGGATTGGATCACCGTTGTTCAACGAGGTTCGCCCGACGCCAGGAAGCACCTCGATGGCGCGCAGCGCATCTCCGCGAGTCCCCGGCATTTCGGCCAAAAGTTCGCCGGAAATACTGCGCCGCGTGGGCTCGCGTGGTGGGGCTTCGACCGTGGCGACGGCAGAGAATTCCTCTGGCTCGGTCGCCGCGCTAGGCTTCGCCGGCTCGCTCTGGCTCGGAACGGTGGCCGCCGTCGCAGGGCTGGGCGCGGCCGCTTCGGGCAGCGGCACGGGCGCTTGTGCTGGGAAGACATAGCGGTAGCGGATCTTCGCCGCGACCGCTGCGCCACCGCGTCGCGCTGGTTCGAATTCGAACTCTCGAACCGCGTCGCGCGCGCTTTGGTCGAAGTGCTCGCCACCCGACTCGACAATCTCGCTTTCACTCACGCGCCCCGATTCATCGATGGTCAACGCCAGGGTGACCGCCACCGGCTGCTCGAGCTTCTCACCCTCTGGGATGATGGCAGGCTGGGCGCGAACGAGTCGCGGTGGGGTGACGCTTGCGGCGCTCTCCTCGGCGGCTTTCGGCGGCGCTGCCTGTGCCAGCGCGCGCGACGCGCACAACACGACCGAACTCACTACTGCAAATCGCAACACACGCAGCCTCAAGGCGCACCTCTCTCGTCGGTAGCCGGCCGCTCGTCCGCAGGGCTCGCGAGAATGGGCGCGAAAATCGCGTCCGTAGCTCGAACGGGTCCCGATTCAGGGCTCGACTAGGATTCGGCAGTCAGTGCCCGGCTGCCCCGGGATCGTTCAAAGCCGAATGACGAAATGTGGGCGGCCCGTTCGGCCAGGTGTCAGGCGCTGCGCAGTTTGCCGAGCAGCGAGGTTGGGCGAACTCGGACGATGCTGTGGCGCTCTTCGCTGCCGAACGGCCCGATGTCGGCATCCGACACCGGACGCCGCGAAGAACGCAGTGCAGGGGCCGACGATTGCCAAGCGACCAGCTCTTCTTCCACGATGCGTTCGGCGTGCATGGTCTCGAGTTCGAGCTCGGCGCTACCGAAGTCTGCTCGCCCGAGGCGGGTCTCTTCCCAGACTCGGGCGGCCGTATGCTCGGCCATGCGGACGAGGGCAGAAAGCTCGCTGCTCAAGCTCCCGCAAGCCCGCGAATTCTCGGCGGCGGCCCGCAAGTCGTGGCGAAAACCGAGCATGTGTCGCAAAGCGCACAGCTCCGACAGGCCCAGCTTCAACAGCTCGCGCCCGGCGTCGCTGCCGCTCGCGATGCGGACAGGCACCGTACGCCACCCGGCAACTCCCAGTAGATCTTCCCGAATGACCGCCAGGAGCGGCCGAAACGCACGGACATGGTGCTGGCGGGTCGAAATCAAGGTGAGGCTCGTTTGTGACGAAATCACCAACAGGGCTGCGGAAGCCCGGCCGGCTTCGCACAGCAGGTCGCGGAGCTCATCCGACGCGCGCGAGCGCTGCGCAAGAACCGCACACACGGGTTCGGGCGCATGCGCAAAGTCGATGGTAAGGCAGTGCAAGCAGTCGGGCGAAAACATCGGTCTGACTCCGACAACCTGAACGGTCGCCCGGCGCTCCGGCTTAATCGTGTCAAGACCTTGTCAGTACTGGACTTTCCGGCCTGTGCCTGCGTTCTAGCGGACAATCGAGGCCTCTTTGCTGGCAGCTGATTATTTTCGGCATTTGCCGGCAGAGGCGCGCTACGGTCCGAGTCGCTCGATGAATTACTACAAGAAAAAGACGGAAGCCGCAGAACGCGCGCAAGCTCGGCGTGAGCTGGAGAACTCGGCTCCGCGCTTAGCCGCGGAAATCCCGACGCTGGCGACGCTCAAGCTCGAATTGGAGGAGCACGAAGGCACCTCGCGTCGACCGGAGCAAAATCACATCCGGCACATCGTCGTGGGCAGCGCTCCCGCGCTGTTCATGGTTCCGTGCGGCGACTCTCGCTGTAAAGACGGAGGACACGACATCACCCGTGAAGTGATGCGATCGCTCCGCAGTGGCGAGACCAAGTTCCAAGGCAACGACGCCTGTCAGGGCTCGCAAGGCTCAGGCCTGTGCGTGCGCGTTCTGCACTACACAGGCCTGGCCACGTACAAGTAACTTCAGCGCGCAGTCGCCTTCTTACCGTCGGCGGCGGCGACCTTGAGTCCCACGGGCGTACCCGAGGTCAAGTCCTCCTCAGTCAGCTCGCTTTCGAGGATCTCGTCCTCACTCACGACTTCGTCGCCGCTGCTCGCCGGGGCAGGGTTCGCGGGCGGATTCGTGTTGCGTGAGCCCCAGTCGGCTTCGTCGCCAGCGGGCTTCGCGTCGCCGCCAAGCTTGCTGCCGGCGAGTAGAACGACGGGCTTGGGAGCGTAGTCGTGTGCTTCCGCGATGAGCGGCGTGACGACCTTTTCCCATAGATAATCGAGCGCGACGTACTCGACCAGATCGCGCGGGGGCACCGCACCGAGCAGGTCTTGCTCCGTGAACTTCTCGCTGGTCTTGAGGCTGGCCTCGATGATCGAGCCGAGCTTCTCCTTCGGGAGGCATTGAGCGAGCTTGGTCACGGTGATCGCGTGCACGACCTCTTCGTGCGAGACCAAGAGATTTTCGAGGGCGCGCTCCATGATGTACGCCACGTACGACTTCGCTCGCTCGTGGGTGCTCTTGGTCGCGGGCGTGGTCTTCCACGGTTGGCCCTCGATATCGAACGCCCAGAGCGCGTGGCGCTCCAAGTAGCGTTGCTTGTCGTCGGGCTGAAAGAGCTTGACGATCGCGGCCGCCGTGGTGACCCCCTCGTCGAGGGCGATCTGCAGCGACTCACCGGAAGCATCCGGCGACATCTTGTGCGCGACCTTCTCGTGCACGCCCGTCGATTGACTGACGATGCGCGCGCGCTCCATCGGGCGCGCTTCCAGCGAGCGCATGATGGAGCGACAGGGAAAGTGACGCAGAAAATCTTCTGGCGTGCGCTCACCGATGCGCAACGCAAACTCGGTCACTTCCGCGTGAAACGCTTCGCGACCTTTGCC